>Ga0335084_10000346_pt1 | contig 38325 bp, 30 predicted proteins | sample Lox_Sample_44_FD_206721 | JGI IMG/M metagenome (GOLD analysis project Ga0335084, IMG submission 206721) | Soil microbial communities from Loxahatchee National Wildlife Refuge, Florida, United States - Lox_Sample_4.4 | ecosystem: Environmental > Terrestrial > Soil > Wetlands | place: USA...
CGTGCTGTGAGACTTCTGACGAGCGTAGTGCGGGAAATCCGCACGCTACGTTCTGTGGGAGCCGGGAGCGGGTAACCGCTCCTGGCCACCCGGTGGAGGCGGGGCGACCCGTCCCCCTATGCCGATTAGGAAACACACGTAGGGGCGGCTGCCCCCACCCGCCCGGCGGAGCGCAGCTCCGCAAGAAAAGGCCTGGTCATCATCCACTCCGCACAGGTCCGCAAGAGACGGCCAGCTGGCGCTGGCCTACGTGAATCGTGACAATTGACTTTTTGGAATTGGACTTCGGCGCCTCGCACGGGCACAGTAGCAATGTCCAATAGTTTGTGCGGAACAGACTGCAAGACCGGGTGCCGCGAACTCTGACGTTCGTTCCCTAACTCCTGTCGTTTGACGTTCCATTCCTGACCTCGTCGTCCCAACAAAAATCACGCGAGCGACGCTCGTTCGGCGTGCAGGTGTGTCGGCTCGCGACAACCACAGAGGAGATCAGGTCATGAAATCAATTCGCAGTTCGATGTTTTTCAAGCTGTTCATTCTGGCGGTTGGGCTAATGGGTGCAACTGCAATTCCTGCCCAGGCGCAATCCGCCACTGGGAAGTTCACCCTTACCCACGATGCCCGCTGGGGCAATGTGCTTCTGACCCCCGGGGTTTACTCGTTCTCGCTGCAGTCTCCGAGTTTGCCGGCGGCCATCATGGTTGGCAAGATTGGAGCTGCGCAGATTGCAATCGTATTGCCTGCCGCAGTCTCGACAGAAAGGCTCGGTGCGGGCAGCACTCTGGTGCTGACTCGCAATGCGGCTGGGGAATCGTTCGTGAGCGCGCTGTACCTCGGAGATCTGGGTTTGAGTCTCCACTATTCAGCACCCAGGTCGCAGGCGGCAACCGAATCGGCGAAACTGGGACCCATCGCCGAGTCTCAACCCGCCAAGTGAACCCGTGACGCGAATGCGGCCATCGAACCTGGTGGCCGCTTCCGCATTGTTGTTTTCCGAATAGCGGAATGACACTGTCGTTGGTCTTTGGCACGTTGGTCGCCGGTCGTCGGCTTGTGGCCAAACAAGACACCCGGGGCGGTTTTACCAATCCGCCCGGATCAGATCCCGCTATTTCCCAGATTGATCGGCTGTGAATCCGTAGCCGCGCCTTTAGCCAACGACCAATGGCCAACGACGCCCTTGCGACTTAGTTGGTGCGCGAGTTGCGCCGCAGTTCATCGGTCACGACCACCGCTTCCGCCACCTGCCGCATGGATTTGCGGGTCTGCCGGCTCTGCCGTTGCAAGGCGAGGTAGGCCTGCTCTTCATCGATTGAAAGATCGCGCTGCAGAATGCCTTTGGCCCGTTCCACGATTTTTCTCGTTTCCAGTTGCTGGGAAAGATTCGTGTTCTCCGTCTCCAGGCGGGCCATCTCGATCTCAGCCCCCACCAGAAAACCCGCTGTCGAGATCAGGCGTATTTCGCGCTGATTGTGCACATGCGGACGGCGATGCTGCAGGTTGATCACACCCACCACACGCCCGCGCGACATCAAGGGCACGGAAAGGAAGGCTTCGTAAGTGTCTTCGGGCAGTTCATGGAAGAATTGAAAGCGAGGGTCCTTGGAGGCGTTTTTCGAAACCGCCACCGGTTCGCGATGCTCCGCCACCCAGCCGGTGATGCCTTCTCCGACGTTGAGTTTCAGGCGATCGACTACATCCGGATGCGGGTTCCTGGAGGCGCGCAACAACAGTTGTTCATCCTCCAGCACATAAATCAGGCAGGAATCGCACTTCACCAGGGCCGAGGCAAAATCAACCACGCGAGCGAGGACTTCATGCAAGGCGTCCGCGGAGGAAATACTGCTGCCCAGTTCGTGCAGAAAATCAACAGAAGGATCGTCTACCGGTAATGATGTGGACATGCTTCAACCATAGGAGGCGAGGTTGGGGATGTCCAATTGCAATTTTCGATCACCGAGATAAAACCTTTTCGCGCAACTTAGTGAAATTAGATGAATCGTAGGAAGGGTTCGCAGAATGCTTGGTTACAGAGGTGTTACTGATAAAAAAAGTGGTTAACAAGTAGTAGTGGCTGGAATGCGGTCATCACTCGGCGATTTTTCGGAGATACAGCGTTCGTGCGTTCTCCTGACGAGACACCACCACTGCTGGTCTCAGTTCTCTTGAGGCAGGTTGAGCTCTAAATCTTTTCCCCCACCGCCTTGCCCTGCGTAAACAGGTACAAATAATCCGGTCCGCCAGATTTCGAATCCGTCCCTGACATGTTGAACCCGCCAAAGGGATGAGCAGCCACGGTGGCGCCAGTGCACTTGCGGTTGATGTACAGATTGCCCACGTGAAATTCCTGGATGGCCCGCGCAATCTTGTCCTTTGATTTCGTATAGACCGCGCCGGTCAAGCCGAATTCGGTGTCATTGGCGATTTCGAGCGCGTGATCGTAATTCTTTGACTTGATCACCGCCAGCAGTGGTCCGAAAACTTCTTCCTGTTCCAGCCGCGATCCGGCCGGAATGTCAGCGATGACGGTGGGCTGCAGAAAATATCCTTCGCCGGCATTCTTCGCGGGACCGCCGCCGGTGATGACTCGTCCGTCTTTTTTCCCGACTTCGATGTATTCCAGAATCGACTTCATCGAGCCCTCGTTGATCACCGCGCCCATGTTGGCATTTACCGCCGGATCACCGACCGTGATCTTCTCCACGCGCGCTTTCAGCTTTTCCAGAAAGATGTCGTAGATGCGTTCGTCAACAATGGCGCGCGAGCAGGCCGAGCACTTTTGGCCCTGGAAGCCAAATGCAGCCTGGGCCACGCCTTCGACGGCCGAGTCAACGTCGGCGTCTGCGTCCACGATGATGGCATCCTTGCCGCCCATTTCAAGGATGGTGCGCTTGATCCATATCTGGCTGGGCGCTTGCGCGGCCGCGCTCTTGTTGATGTCGAGGCCGACTTCGCGCGAGCCCGTAAAGGCGATGTAGCGGGTCTTGGGATGAGCGACCACCGCGTTGCCGAAGCTGGCGCCGGCGCCTGGGCAGAAATTCAACACGCCTTCGGGCAGGCCACACTCTTCCAGCAGTTCTACGAACTTTGCCGCGATGGTGGGTGAATCGCTTGAGGGCTTCAGGATGACCGTGTTGCCGCTTACGATCGAGGCCAGCGTCATGCCGGCCATGATGGCGCAGGGAAAATTCCATGGCGGAATCACCGCGCCAACGCCCAGCGGAATGTACATCAGAGTGTCGCGCTCGCCCGGCATCTGTACCGGCAGTTCGGTGCGCAACAGGCGCAGCGCTTCCCGGGCATAGTACTCGCAGAAATCGATAGTCTCGGCGATATCGGCATCGGCTTCCGCCCAGTTCTTGCTGACTTCAAAAACCAGCCAGGCGCAGAATTCAAACTTGCGTTCGCGCAACACGTCCCCGACGTGGAAGAGCAGGCTGGCGCGCTCTTCGAAAGACGTCCGGCTCCAACTGGCAAAGGCTGCCAGCGCCGCCTGCATGGCCGGCTCCACGTGCTCCTTGCCGGCTTTCTGGTGCAGGCCGACAAGCTGCGACGGTTTGGCCGGATTGATGGACTTGATCTTGTCGCTGGTCCGGACCCGCTTGCCGCCGATGATCAGGTCGTACTCGCGGCCCAGCTGTCCCCGCACTTTTTCGATGGCAGCGCGCATGCGGCGGGCGGTTTCTTCCCGGGTGAAATCGGTGAGGGGTTCGTTTACGAACGGCCCTTCATGCAGGCGTGTCTGCGGGCGGATAGGAGCTTCAACGGTTGCCATGAGTGCACCTCGGAGATATTCGATGCCGGTGGGTAGATGCAAGACTCTTCGTGGACATTGTAGCACCGGGAAATGTAGCCGAACCGGAACAGTCGGTCGCCGAGCTTCGCTCGGCCGGGGATGAGGGCATCCGCCCCTACGTGTGTTCGGCGCTACGAAGTGCTACGGGACGTTTACCGACTCGTGATCCTCCGCAGGCTGGTAGCTCATGGCGGCGGTGCGTTCCAGTTTGTCCCAGGCGAAGGGTCGGCCTTCCGCTGCGCGCTTCAACGTCTTCAGCAGGACGACCGAGAACAACTGGCGGTAGGCGATTCGTTGCAGCCACACCTGGCTCAGCAGCCACGGGTCTTCCGGTGCATCCGGCTGGCGGCGCTCGAGCGCAAATGCAATGGCCGACGCCAGGAAGTCCATCACCAGGAACGCGACAAAGAAAACGATAAGACGCTGAAAGCTGCCCGGGTCAGTGGATTCGGGATGAAAAGACTTCTGCACGAAATACCAGATCGAGCCTACTAAGAACATGATGTCGATCAAGGGCGAAACCAGGGGCAGCACGACCTGGAAGATGGCAATGTTGGGCAAGGCAATCCAGCCCAGTACGCCCTCGCGGGCAAAGGCGCCGCGATGCTTCCACACCGACTGCAGGATGCCGAACGACCAGCGAAAGCGCTGGCGCATCAGGCCGCGGGCGTTGACCGGGGCCTCGGTGTAGGCCAGAGCCATGTCTTCGTACTCGACGCGATATCCGCGTTGTAGCAGGGCCATAGTCAGATCGGCATCTTCGGCGACGGTGTCGGTGTGGAACCCGCCGGCCTCACGGACCGCCGAAACCCGCCAGGCGCCGATCGCGCCCGGCACCACGCTGACCGCGCCCATGGTGTTCAAGGCGCGGCGTTCGAAGTTCTGGCTGGTGATGTACTCCAGCGCCTGCCAACGGGTCCAGAGGTTGACGCGGTTCCCGACTTTGGCATTGCCCGCAACTGCGCCTACTTTGGGATTCAGGAAGTGAGGGATAAGACGGGCGATGGCGTCGCGCGCAATCACCGTGTCGGCGTCAATGCCGACAAAAATTTTCTCGTCCCGCAGATGCTCCAGTCCAAAATTGAGAGCATCCGCCTTGCCGGAGTTCGGCTTGGTCAGGATCAGGACCCTGCCGCTGGCTGCCTCCAGGGGAAATGCAGCGCGCGCGACTTCGAGCGTCCGGTCACTGGAACCGTCATCGATTACGATGACCTGCAGATTGGGATAGTCCGAGATGAGAGCCGAGCGGATGGTTCGCACGATAACTTTCTCTTCATTGTACGCAGGGATCAGCACTGCAACCGGGGGAAGATAGTGCGCCGCATCGCCGGGAGTCCCATAACGGCGGGGCCAGAGCCGGTCGAAGATAGCGAAGGCGCCGATGAACAGCAGGCGGCCGGTCATCAGCACATCGCCCACAAAGAAAATCCAGGTCATGGCGTTAAACGCCAAAGGAAAGAGCGCGAACCCGAACAGGTTCAGGCGCGCGATCCAGCGCTGGTTGGAAGGAATGGGCGGCATCACCTCCGCCCGGGTCCGGCCCAGCAACTGATGCAGCGGAACGATCTGCAATCCCTTTTCCCGGATGCCGGCAATGATCCGGGGAAGAGCCAGCACAGTTTGTTCGCGGTCGCCTCCGCCATCGTGCAGCAGGATGATGTTGCCGCAGCGAATGTCGCCGGGGGCGCAGGGCGGGAGGTGGGACAGAACATCGGCGACGATTTGGTCGGCGGTGTGGCGTGGATTGTCTCGCCAATCATTGGGGTCGATCTTGTCGCCGATGGTGATGTAGCCCATGTCCTGCGTAGTTTCTAGTGGGCGGACCTGATCTTCGGTGTCAGGCTCGGCGTCAATCGAATAGGGCGGGCGAAACAGAATGGTGCGGATGCCCAGGCGGCTGGCAAAAAGCTGCTCGGTAAGATTGAGTTCCACCGCCCGCATGAAGCCGTGCGAAATGTTGCTGATGTCGGGATGGGTAAAAGTATGGTTCCCGATTTCATGGCCTTCGCGGTAGATGCGGTCGGTGATGTCGGAAAACTTGTCGGCTTGAATCCCGATCAGAAAGAACGCGGCCGAAGCCTGGGCACGCTTGAGTACGTCCAGAGTTTTTGGCGTCCATTCCGGGTCGGGGCCATCGTCGAAGGTGATGGCGACTTTGTCCGGGCTTGATCCGTAGCGCGCTACTCGGTAAGGCTCAGGAAGCGAGTCGAAACTCTGATCGGTAATGAGCCCGCTGGACTGATCCAGCGTGATGCTGCGTTGTCCATCGGCAGGCCGGGCTTCGATGCGCAGAATCTCGCCATTGCCCTCCATATCCACATACTGGCCGGGCGGGACGTCTTTCAATTTATTTTCCGCCCCGGCCTCGCCCGGAATGTCCCAGACCCTCCACAACGAGCGGTCTTCCGATCCCAGCCGCCACAGCGCGAAAGTCTGAATGCCCAGGGACTGAGCGGCGCGCATCTGGTTGAGCGCGGTCACAGCGTCGAGAAACCAGATGTCATGCTGCAGGTCGTGTTCGTCCAGGTAGCTGATGTGGGGAGTGAGACTGTCGCCGTCAAAGTCTACGTCGGCTTCCGAGTCGCGGGCGGCCAGCCAGGCATCCTGCACCGTCACGTTGGTGTCTTTCACTCCGGGTGGCAGCGCGCCGCGCTTGGGTTTGCTCACCCAATCGTAACCGTAATTGCCAATGGCGGAGATCAGCTTGTCTTTGGGGATGACCTTGATCGCGGCTTTGAGGTTATCGGTGAACCAGTCTTGTGATGCCACCGGCCCGGCCGTGCCCGGCGACGGATAATGCTCGTCGTAGTTCATCAGAACGACGCCGTCAACCTGGGCCGCGACCGCGGCGTAATCGTATTCCTGGTTGCGCGCCTGCACGCTGACGTACAACTTCATTCCCTTGCCATGCAGATCACCGGAGAGTTCCTTGAGCAGGGCCAGGTATCCGGGCTGTGCGTTCCGGGCCAGAGTTTCGAAGTCGATCATCAGGCCGTGATAGCGGTCGGTGGCCAAAAACGACGCTACCTGCCGGCGAAAACGGGCGCGCGCGTCCGGATCGTTCAGAAAGGCGCTGACGTCCACCCAATCGGCGCCGTCGAAGTTGTTGACCATGGGAAACACTTCCATGCCGGTCTCTTCGGACTTCAGAAAGGGCATGACCTTGTCATCCACGGAGCGGACGCTTGAGTCCTGGATCACGTCAAAGAACTTGTTGGTTTGTTCATCGATGCTCTGCAACCGGCCATCCGGGGTGATGGCGTGCAGCCAGTCGGGAAAGAGCAGATCAATTTGCCGGGCGTATTCGCGAAGGGATGAAAAGCTGGCAGCATCGTAGGGCACATAAAATGCCGCCCGAATACCCTCTTCCGCGTTCAATTTCACCTGGGAAGGGGCGCCTCGGGATTTTCGATGGCCCCGCAGGTAGGCTAATTTTCGCCGCTCTTTCGCCTTTTCTTTCTCTTTCTCTTTTAACGCACGGTAAGGACGCTTCTGTGGCGGCAGCAGGAGCTCGGGCAAAGGCTCGTTCCGCAAAGCGGTGTAAGCAAAAAAAGTGACTAGCAGCGTAATGCTGACGCCGATAACGTCAAAGGCCAGTCGTATCCGCTTCCAGCGGGCCTTGCCGGGATCGAAAAAAACAGGTTGGGCCATGAAAATTGCTGTCTCTCCATCCTAAGCTGAGGTTTTCGGACGGTCAATTGGGGTAGGGTCGCGCCCGCCATCCCGGCGGCTGTCGTGTCCCGTCCACATCGCAGAGGGCGAGACGCCCTCAGGACAACCGGCAAAGCCTGCCCTGAGCGCAGTCGAAGGGATGCCAGCGCTACACTGACGCTGAGGTATATTCGTAGCGTGCGCCAGTTCGTGCGCCAACATTTCCGATTTTTTCTGTTGGCTACGTTAGCCGCAGTTGGGCTGCGCCTGCTTTTCCTGTTCCGTTTCCCAGCCATCACCAATGACTCCTTCGTCTATGGAGACATCGCCAAGAACTGGCTGCAACATGGCATTTACGGCCTGAGCGGTCCGGACGAGATTTCGCCCACCTACATCCGCTTGCCGGGATACCCCGCGTTTCTGGCTGCCGTGTTTGCCATCTTTGGGATGGAACATTACCGGGCGGTTCTCGCCCTGCAGGTGCTGGTTGATGTCGGCACCTGTTTTCTGATCGCGGACATGGCGCGCCGTCTGGTATCTCCCCGTGCCGCCAAAGCGGCATTTCTTTTGGCGGCGCTCTGCCCGTTTCTGGCCAGCTATGCGGCCGCTGCTCTCACCGAGACGCTGGAGATTTTTTTTACCGTGCTGGCCTTTGATTGTGCCGTCGCCGGCCTGGAATCGCTTGACCAGACAAGATTGCGGCCCTGGGTGGGATGCGGACTCGCCGTCGCCGCCGCGATTCTGTTGCGTCCCGATGGAGGTTTGATCCTGATTGCGATTGAGTTGTATCTGGGGGCGTTGTTCATACTTGCCTGGAGAAGAAACAAAACGCGGGCGAGGGCCCCCGCGCCACACGGGCTGAGACATCTTTGGGCTGGAGTGATTCTAGGAGTGGTCGCCTTGGCGCCGCTCAGTCCCTGGGTCTGGCGCAATCTGCGTACCCTGCATCGCTTCCAGCCCCTGGCGCCGCGCTATGCCAATCAAGAAGATGAGTTTGTCCCCGCCGGATTCAATCGCTGGGTGAAGACCTGGATGGCCGATTATGCCTCCGTCGAGGAGATCTACTGGCCGGTACCGGGAGACACCGTGGATGCGGCCAAGATTCCGGCCCGCGCCTTTGACTCCGAAGCGCAGCGCCATCAGACTGAGCAGCTGTTGGCAGACTACAACCAGACCCTCCACGTCACGCCGGAACTGGATGCCCGGTTTGCGGCTTTGGCCGAGCAGCGCATCCACGAAGCGCCTTTGCGGTTCTATCTGTGGTTGCCCCTGGTGCGCATTGCCGACATGTGGCTGCGTCCCCGTACGGAAACTCTCCCTTCCGACACCCGGTGGTGGGAATTTAATGACGATCCCACCTGGTCGGCCCTGGCGGTCACCCTGGGAATCGTTAATCTCTTATATCTGGGGGCCGCGGTCGTCGGAGATCTGAGGGTGCGTTGGACTGTCCCCCTGGGACTGGTACTGACATTTGTTCTGTTGCGATCAGGCTTTTTGGGAAGCCTGGAGAACCCGGAGCCCCGCTACACTCTGGAAGCCTATTTCTTCGTGATTGTCATGGGCAGTGTGTTGTTCAGATAACAAATCAACCAACTTTGATGAAACCCTGTATTTCTCCTCTGAAAATAGGAATATTTCACCGTGACATAACGCATAACTCAAGTAAATTCTGCTTGCAATTGTTGGCTGGAAAATTGCACAATGTCGCCCCAACAGTGCCTTTCCTTCATTTTCCTGGTTTTCTTTACAAGTAAACAGTCAGCCAATTGGGTGAACCACGCGAGCTTTAAAAGGAGCTGCTATGGGTTCTGTTCGGGGAGTGCTCTTAGCGATTGCCGTCCTGCTGTTTGCGGCCCCGCTCTGGGGTCAAACCGGTACTTCCGCCATTCGTGGAACAGTTACTGACCAGCAGGGCCGGCTGGTTGCCAATGCGACGGTGACCCTCACAAACTTGGCCACCAGTGCGGCTCGAACCATGCAGTCAACCCAGAGTGGAGACTTCGTATTCGACTTGATCCCTCCCGGAGACTACCGCCTGGAGGTCCAGGCCCAGGGATTCCGCAGCAACGTGTTGAACAACGTGCACGCCCTGATCGGCAAGCAGACGGAGAGCAACGTCCAGCTGGAGGTAGGCACTGCCACGGAAATTGTAGAGAAGCACGGGTTAGACGGGGTCCGGCTTTGCATGGCGTAGAACACCTGGGTGTTGGACCAGGTGGGATCGAAGCCGGGGACGGCGGCGGTGTCGCTACACGATGGATCGAGCCCGAAATCCTGCTCGGCGATGAAATTGTTACCCAGGCTCGCGTCCTGGGTGTTGATGAGCGCTTCCTGCGACGAAGCCGTGACCTCGTTGGCGGTGGTCACACGAAATTCCTCAACGGCCTCCGCGTTGAGACGGAGCACCGGCCCGGAGGTGATGTCGCCGCGGTCGCCGCCCAGCGTTCCAATTCCCAGGTTGTTAGTGGTGAGCGGGACTTGAGCATTGCCGCTTTGCGCGTTGTTAATATCCACGCCATCCAGGGTCACGTTCGACTGGTCGGCTCGGGCACCCGTCGTGTAGCCTTCGCGGGTTGAGCCTGGCTGCAGACTCAGTAAATCGACCAGGTTGCGCGCCTCCAGCGGAAGCTGGGTAATGGTGGACCAGGTGATGTTCTTCGACATCGGTCCGGACGCCACCCGCTTCATGCAGCCGCAGTACGGAGCGCTTTCCACCTGGAGTACGATCGGGAACTCCAACTACAACGCGCTTACCCTCTCCCTGCGGGAACGTTTGAACAGTCTGACATTCGACATCAACTACAGCTACGCGCATTCGCTGGACGATTCTTCCGGTCTGCAATCGGACACGGCGTTCGCGGTGGGACCGTTTATTCCCAATCCGCTCCGCCAACGCGACAACTACGCCAACTCTGACTTTGACGTCAAACACAACGTTAACGCCTCGGCCGTGTGGCAGATGCCTTTCGGCAAAGGCAGAGCCTTTCTGAGTGACGCCAAGGGAATTGGGCAGGCAGCCTTGGGCGGATGGCAACTCTCGGGCATCTTCCGCTGGAATACGGACCTGCCCACGTTCTCGCCCTACGATGACGCCCGCTGGGCAACGAAGTGGAACGCACAGTCCGGGGTAACGCCCATCCGGAAGGTGCACACTTGCCCCACCAAGACCGAGACGGCGGATCCGAAGCTCTTCGGCGGATGCGGCGACATTAACCAGGTGTATCAGAGTTTCCGCAACGCCTATCCCGGAGAGGGCGGCCCCCGGAATATTTTCCGGGTACCGGACTACATCGACCTGGATCTGGGGATCGGAAAGAGCTTTAACATCGGCGAGCACTATGGCCTCCAACTCCGCTGGGATGTTTTCAATGTCACCAACACCCAGCATTTTTCCCAGGTCAGCGGCAGCCGCACCGGCTTTGGCGTGACCCGCGATCCGGCGCTGCGCAATGCAAGTGCTCCCAGCGACTGGTCGAATTTCCTGCCCATCGTGAACGGGCAGGCGCGCATTATGCAGATCGGCGCGCGCTTTTCGTTCTAGGCGGCGGGAGTTGCCTGCAGGTAGAGCAGAGCTTTAGCCCTGCGCATCGCAACCGCGGAATAAGCTCTGCTTAGGGTGGAGCAGGGCCTTGGCTCTGTCTCCATGCTTGAAACAGATGGGGCTTCACCCCCTGAGGCAGGTACCGCAGGCTGAAGCCGCTGTCTTTGGCAATCTTGAATGCAGCGCTGAAGCGCTGCTCCATCCTCACTTCGAACTTTGCAGATCGCTAGCGGCCGGCTTGACCTGCCAGCTTTCGGGCTTCAGCCCGCTCCCGTTCCGCATCGGCTGTGCGGCCGAGTTGCTGGTAGGCATCGGCCAGGAAGGAATGAGCTTCGCCGGAATCGGGCTGAACCTGGACCGCTTTCTCCAGATTGTCGAGCGCGCCCAGCGGATTGCCCTGCAAAGAGAGGATCCGCCCACGCAGCAGGTTGGCGCGGTAGTGATCAGGACTAAGGTCGAGAGTGGTGTCCAGTTCGGTCATTGCTTCCGGGACGCGATCAATGCGGGCATAGACAGCGGCCAGTGAGAAATGCGCGTCCGCCCAGCGCGGGGCACGCGCCGCAGCGGCCTCAAACTCCGGCGCCGCTCCCCTCCAATCGCCGGTTTCAAATAACGCCAGCCCCAGTTCGTAATGACCCATGCCATTGTCAGGCTGCGCGGTCACGGCTTTCCGTAACGGCGCGATCGCCAGGTCGAAATGCTTGAGCCGGGCCTGTGCAATTCCGTACTGCAGATTGGCCACTGGCATCTCGGGCTGCACAGCGAGCGCGCGCGCCAACAGCGGGATGGCCTGCTCGTAGCGCGCATCTTCAACGTCGAACATGGCATCGTGCAACAGGTTCGCAATTTCGATTCGGGTCTTGGGGTCGGCCCCGGCGAGCTTCTTTTCGTCTTGAGCGGGAGCAGTATCGGACCCGACGTATCCGAGCGCTTGCAGCTTTTGAAGTTTCTCGGGATCAGGCTTGCTCAGGTCCACCAACGTCTGGCTGGTCTTGTTACGGAAATCCGCGAGCTGGGACGCCAGCGTGTCAATAACTGCCGTCGAGCTTCCCGCCAGGTTGTGAATCTCTGCCGGATCAGTCGCCTGATTGTAGAGTTCGCGCTCGGGGGCCTGAACGAACAGATATTTGCCACTGCGCAGCGCCCGCAATGAGCTCCAGCCAAAGGCGCGATGCGGGTAGTCGGTCTCGGCGTAGGCGGGACGGTCTGGCGAAGCAGCGGTATTCGCATCCGACGCCTGGACAAATTCCAGAAGAGACTGCCCCTGCATTTCCGAGGGAGGTGTGAGGCCGGCAGCCGTAAGCAGAGTGGGGGCAACGTCCACCAGCCCAGCGCGAGTCTCGCTGCGGCGTCCCGCCCAGCGATTCAAGGGCAGTTTGATCAGCAAGGGCACATGCAGAGTCTCATCGTATAGAAACACTCCGTGAGTGCTCTCACCATGCGCGCCGAGCGATTCACCATGGTCGGCCATCACCGCAATCATGGTTTCGCCATAAAGGCCGTGCTGGCGCAGCGCGTCCAGCAATTTGCCGACGCAGGCGTCGGCGTAGGCGATTTCTCCGTCGTAGAGTTGGGCAGCGAAGCGTTGCTTGTAGGGCGGCGGCGGGTCGTAGGGATCGTGCGCGTCGTAAAGATGGACCCAGAGGAAGAATGGTCCATTGGGAACCTGGCTGAGCCATCCCAAGGCGTGCTCGACCACGACTTCGGCGCGCCGCTCCACCGTTTTGTAGCGGTCAGCGCCGTGGCGGCGCAGGTGAAAGCCCGCGTCATAGACGTCGAAGCCCCGGTCAAATCCGGGAGCCGTGCCATCCAGCGGATCGAGAACCAGCGAAGCCACAAACGCGCCGGTGTGGTATCCGCGCCGCTGCAACAGGTCAGGCAGATACGGCAGCGTGGGGGAAAGCGGCACGCCAAAATCATTGACGTGATTGAACTGCGGGTAAGTTCCGGTAAGAATTGTGGTGTGCGAAGCGGTGGTCAAGGGGACGTGGGAATACGCGCGAGTGAACACCACTCCCTGTTTCGCCAGCGCGTCCAGATGCGGCGTAAGCCCTCGTTTGGATCCGAGAAAGCCCATGCGGTCGGCGCGCGTGGTGTCAAGCGTGATCAGGATGATGTTGGGATACGGGGCAGGATCGCGGCGCGGGGGCGGGGCACTCTTACTCTGCGGAACGGGAAGCTGAGCGGCGAGACTGGAAATCGCAACCAGAACCAGCAGGAAGGAAGAGCCGAGGCGTCGGACTGCCACAGAAGTGGAAAGAGGGAGTACCACAGGAACTTAGTCTCGCATTCCGAACTCGTACCTGCTGATTTTTTTAATGGGCACAAAAAGCACGGAACGCCTACAGAATTAGAGGCCTCAACTTCCGCGGCGGCGACCCAAACAGCGCATCTACTTGGATTACCCGATAGACTCTCGCCGGATCAGAGTCTAAAAAGAACTATACTCCGAACACGAGAAGAGAGAGGGCCGGACCTACCCCAAGGCGCACATGCGGCCCTCTCCTGATTTCGTTTAGCGGTCTGCCTATGCCACCGGGATTGAGTCTCGAAGATCGTGTTCGATTGCTGTCTTCCCTGGCGACAGTCGCGGAGAAGCCAGCCGAATTGAATATCCTGCTGCCGAAACTTCAAGCTGCGATCCGCGACCACATTAGCCACGTAAAAACCATCGCGGTTAAAACGATTCCAGAGACGTTCGGTAAGAGCCCCCAACGTTTGAGGTCTTCGGCCCATGTGCTCGTGAGACGCGAATCTAGCCGGCGAATGTCCTAGAAGGTGAATTTCAAGGAGAAATTCATGTTCCTGGGTCCGCCCTGCGCGATCACCGGGTTGCCAGACGCAACGTCCGATGTCTTGCTGACTGTACCAAAGCTGGCGCCGAAGGTGTTGTCAGGGAAGTAGTAGAAATTTCCGCGATTCAGAATGTTGTAAACCTCCCAGCGTAATTCCAGGTTCAAACGCTCTGTGATCTTGGTGTTCTTCATTAAGGTCATGTCCCACTGCGCGAGACCGGGGCCGATCAACTGGTTGCGGCGGGAATTACCAATCGTGCCGGGGCAGGGGACGTAAAACGGCGAAAGCGGCTGGCCTCCGAGAAAATGGCCAGGATTATCGGGATCATCGGCGCCAAACCGGCCGCAGGGATCGGTCTGATCCTCGACCGTGAGATTTTCAACTACGTACTGGGCCGGATTGCGGGTGTTGTACTTGACCGGCGTACCGTCCCACCCCGCCCGGATGGAACTGCCGGACAAGCCTTGGCCGGAAGGGTCGGCGCCTCCACCCAGCAGAACGCTGAAGGGGCGTCCGCTGATGGCGGTGAAGATGGTGCTGAGTTGCCATCCCTTACCCAAACGCTCGTTCATGTGGGGGAGGGTCGGAAAAGAGTAAACGCCGCTGACGTTGAAGTTGAGTCGCACATCGTGGTCGCAGAGGCCGCGATTGTCTGCAATACTTAGAGGATTCTGCAACTGGGGATAATCGCCGGTGCCACCGCGGTTGAATGAACTCTCGTCGAAGCATTTGCTCCAGGTGAAGTTGTATTCGGTGTCGAGTCCGTGCCAGTCGCGTTGGTTGTAGGACGCCTGCAAGCTGTCGTACTGAGAGTCGCCCAGGTTCGTGGTCTGCACGATGTGTCTAAGATTGGGGAACTGATTGAAGAATGGACGATCGGAAAGATCACCCCCGCTGCCCAGGTGGCTGGCATTCAGGTCGCGGTTGATGGCGAGATCCTGTCCGCGCTGGCCGGAGTAACCTATGGTGAGCACATTGTTGCGGGCAATTTCCTGCTGAATGCTCAGGCTGTAGTTGTGCGCCCGCGGAGTCTTGAAGTTCTGCACCACCGAGTAGGCGTCAAAAGGAGGCTCTCCGGTGGGACTGGGGCCAAAGACTGGTCCCTGGGAGAAACAGATGTAGTCGCCGGCTCCGCTGACGGGGTCGAAGCAGCCGCTGCCGGGGATGTTGTCGGCCTGGTCCGGGGGCAGCCCTGAGCCGCCTCCCAGGCCTACGTCGCCTGAAATCGAAACCGAAAACAGCCCCAGGTTGGGCTGAGTAAAGGCGCCTGCGCTGGCCCCTGCCAGGGAATACGGAGAGGCCAGGGTGGCGAAATTCGGAACGTCGTAGGTCAGGGAGTAGCCGCCACGCAAAGCCGTCTTGCCGTTCCCAAAGATGTCCCAGGCGAAGCCGACACGGGGGCCAAAGTCCTTGTAGTCGACATGATAGAGGCGGTTAATCCCTTGACCCACCTGGACCAGGCCTACTCCAGGAAAGAAGTTGGCCGCGACGTTTTCGCGGTCGCGCAGGTTGCCAAAAATGTCGTAGCGCAATCCATAGCTCAGAGTCAGGCGTGGCTTGATCTTCCAATCGTCCTGAACGTAAAAGCCAACTGAATTCTGCACCAGGTGCCGGTGAGTGTCGCCAAAGGCACGATTGGCGTTATCAGCTTTGCCCAGCAGGAGCTCTTCGATGGAGTCTTGAATCGGGTCCCCGGAAATCGAAGTGTAGTAACTGAAATATCCCAACAGCATTCCAGTGCGGGCATTGTTGCGCAGGCTGTTGGTGTATGCCCTCTGGAAGTTGCCACCGAGCTTGACGGTGTGGTTTCCCTTCACCCAGGAAAAATGCTCCGACCAATCCCAGGTCTGGTCAGGGCGCGTAGTGATGGGATAGCCCTGCACCCCGCCGATGTAACCGCCGTAGCCGAGCGGTAGGAGATAAACGTAGGGCACACCAAAATCGGCTGGGCTGAGCGGACCTGTGTCCATGCCCAGGCTCTTAGGGTCGATCTTGTTTTGGATGCCCAGCAGCTGGGCGAAGCGGGTAAAGCCCACCCTGCTTTCCAGGATTTTGTTGGTGCCGAAGTTCGAGATCAAACTCACGCCCGCCATCTGTGCGCGCGACGGCGCCACCGAGTTGAATAAATCCGCCGGCTGTCCCGGGCCCGGCGGCAGCCCGGCAAACGGCGGGGCGCTCTGCAGGCTGTCACCAAAAATGTAGCGCACAGCAAGAGAGTTCGCGTTGTTCAGCCGGTAATCGAACTTAACCCCGAAGGTGTTGGCGCTGGCCGTGGTCGGACTCTGAGCGATCATCACGCCGCTGGGATCGGTGGGGAAGAAATTCAGTAGCGTCTGGCCGACCGGATCGACCGTCAGTCCCTTCCCGGCAATGTCGTCAATCGCGCCCTGTATTTCGTCAGGGGTGGGAACAAACCGGCTGCTCACGGACAGCGATTTGTAACGCTGTCCTTCGTAAAACAGGAACATGAAGGCCTTGTCCTTGACGATGGGGCCGCCGACAGTGGCATTGAACTGATTGTTGTGGATGGGTGTCTTCTGTCCCTGGGAAAAGTAGTTGGAGGCATCGCCAAATCCGTTGTGGTTGACCCAGGTCCCCGAGCCGTGCCACATGTTGGTGCCGCTCTTCATGTTCAGCAGGATGGGGGCGCCGCCCTTGACTCCAAATTCGGCGGAGGGCGTTTCCTGAATGCTTAGTTCCTCGATCGCTTCCGGAGGAAATAAGACGGCGGGAATGCCCACGATGCCGGTCTCGCCGATGGCCGAATCGCCGTAGTAGCGATCGTTGTTATACAGGCCGTCGATGAAATAGTTGTTGGACTCGACTTTGCTGCCATTGATGCTGATCGCCTGGAATCCGCCACCCGGTGTGCGCTGGACGCCGGGAGTGATGGCCAGCAGCGAGTTGAAGTCGCGCCCATTTAACGGAACGTTTTCGATCTTTTCGTTGTCCACATAGTTGTTGTTGTTGGGCGAGAGCTCCACCAGGGGCGCGGTGCCTTCGACTTCGACGGTTTCCGTGCGTTGGCCAACTGTCAGCTTGAAGCTGGCTTGAATAACAGCGCCAGCCTGCACGTCCGCCGTCTGGACCGCGGACTTGAAACCCTGGGCCGAAGCGGTGACCCGGTAAGTGCCAATGGGAAGCTCAGGAATACGAAAGGAGCCGGTAGCGCTGGTGACGCCCGAACGGGACAGATTCGTACCCGCGTTTACCGCCGTTACCGTGACATTCGGCAACACAGCGCCCGTGCTGTCGGTGACATCGCCGGCAATGTCGCCGGTGATTCTCTGGCCCAAAACAGGACGGCTGACACCTAGGCAGACGACGAGAACAAGAAACAACGCTCGCTGGAAAACCAGCTCGTGCCGCATAGCTTCCCCCCTCGGATTCGATCGGAAAAATCAGTGCTATTAGCTGGGAGTTTAGAAGGGGCCTGACGAATCTATCAAGGGGAAATCGCTGCACAAAACGGAATTCGATTGTTGTTCGCGTCTGACTGCCGGTCATAAATAACGGGCCAACTCTCAGCCCTCAGCTCTCAGCCATCAACTAAATCGACCGAGCGGAGCGATTGACAGCTGAGCTTAATTTGAGAGTGGACGTGATATGGCTGTTGCTGATTCGCATTTTGCATCCGGGCCATCAAATTTTTTCTTGGCGAGATGACGCGTAGGTGTGGCTGCGGCCTCTGCGAGGCCACTAGCTCAATGGCGAATCACTCATGCGGAAGCGCGTGCGGACATGTTCGGAAAGGAGTTCGATAGCGCCGCGGTTGGCGATGGGATCGGCCTGCGCCAGGTACTTCATGGCTTCGACCAGCAAACGCTGGCCGTCCACATAACGCGGGTCTGCCGTACGTTCACGACGTTTGCGCCCAATATTGGGAGGAACCGGGATCGTAAAAACCTTGGCCATGCAATTCGGGTATTCGGCAGTCGATTTCTTAAAGTTCCTCAACCAGTTTAAAAGTCGCGCAATGTCAGTATACCGCTCCGCTGGTGGTTGTCAGCCCCCAATTTGTGAAGATTTCGGCAAGGTTCTCGGCTGCTCTAGCTTTGGGTCGATATGAATTTGGTCTTGCCCGTGGTCTTGAGCCGGAAAACGGAGTCGGCGATTTTTTCATTCATCTTGATGTCGTAATACTTCGCCAGGCGATAATCGCCGGAGCGGCCAAAGAAAAACTGCTGTTGCAGTGAAATTCCCCGTGACGGATCAATCCAAAGGACAATGTGATCAACATTATTGCGCACGCTGACCGTCTTGGGCACCAGGTCCAGTTTTTCCACTGCCACGCCGTCCACCGTTTCGTGGCCCAAGTATTTAACATCAAACGACTTAAGTAGATCGTGCCCGCCGCCGCCAAAGCCCAGCACCAGGAAGCTTTCGAATGCTTCCCGGTTTTTTCCCGTGTTATAGACCGTCACCTGGTCGATTTTAGGCTGGTACACCTGGATCTTGGAGCCGTCGAACAGGACATATTTCTGGTCCGGGTCCGTAATATCGGCGGCCATCTGAACTTCATTGTCGCCGGTGTGGCGGAAATACACTTTCCCTTTTTGTTCCTCGTGTTCGTCCACCACTTTTTGATATTGGTCCCAGACCACGCTGGCTTCGGTAGTGCGGAATTTTTCGGCCGCACTATCCATCTGGCCCAGAACTCGATCCAGGGCGGGATCCGGGCTGGAATCGGCGGGGGCTGCGGCGGCGACCATAGCTGCCAGGCAAACCATCGCCAGGGTCCAAGGGCAGAGTGACTGCACGCCGCATTTCATGTTTGCCTCGCAGAGCACGGCGGGAGTGCGATCTCTACTCCTTTTGCACCCACACCTTGTAAGTCAGCACCCGGCCCTGACGATCGCGTTGAGCTTCGTATCTGGTGATGCTCACTTCGCCGGCTATGGGTTCCACAATCCGCAGCAGCTCCTGCCGTACCTTCGCTTCATCCGTACTCGACACCGCCGAAGCCTCAATCTGATAAATAAATCCGCCACCCGGCTCCGGAGTCACAACTACTCCGATTGGATGCGGATTGCGTTGCACCGGTTTATCGTGGAAGTCGATCCAAAAGGGCGAGAGAAAGACGAAGAGCAGAATGAGGGTCACCATGACGTCGTACTGCAGGGTGCCACGCTCATAAGACCAAAGAATGAAGTCGCGAATAGTACGCCCGACCCTGGACATAGGCACTGGGGGCGTTTCGGCAATGCTCGTCGTCATCCTGGCTTCGTTCAAGTCTTTTCCGTTCAGGTCGTTTCCGGTCAAGTCGTGTCCGGTTAAGTCTAGGCTTTGGCTGCTCGGCTTGGCAAACCGTTCGGCCCCGTCGCATGAGCGCGCCCCTTTTCGACTTGGCCCAGGGCAGGGCCGCGGCCACACTAAACCAGACCCCGCGGATGCACAACTAGAATTTCTTTGGCCGGATGCGGTCCGTGCCCATGGCCGGTCGCAGCGCTTCTGGAATCAGCACGCTGCCGTCGGCCTGCTGGAAATTTTCCACGATCGCCACCCAGGTGCGTCCGACGGCCAATGCGCTGCCGTTCAGGGTGTGGACCAATTCGGTCTTGTTTTTTCCTTCGGGCCGGTAACGGATATTCGCCCGCCGGGCCTGAAAAGACTCGAAATTCGAGCACGATGAAATCTCGCGAAACAAATGCTGTCCCGGCAGCCACACCTCGATGTCATAGGTCTTGGCTGATGAGAAGCCCATGTCGCCGGTGCAAAGCGCGACAACGCGGTAGTGCAGGCCCAACTTTTGCAGGACTTCTTCGGCGTCGTGAGTCAGCTTCTCCAATTGCTCGTAAGACGTGTCGGGCCGGGCAAATTTGACCAGTTCGACTTTCTGGAACTGGTGTTGCCGGATGATGCCGCGCACGTCCTTGCCGTAAGAGCCGGCCTCGCTGCGGAAGCAGGGCGTGTACGCGGTGAGCGAAACCGGCAGGCGCGATGCCTCGAGCACTTCGTCGCGGTAAAGATTGGTGACTGGCACTTCCGCGGTGGGAATCAGCCACAGGTCCTTTTCGCCGTGAGGAACGCGAAACAGATCGGAGGCAAATTTCGGCAAATTTCCAGTGCCATACAGGGACTCGGAGTTCACCAGATAGGGTGGCAGGACCTCGGTGTAGCCATGCTCGCGAGTGTGCAGGTCGAGCATGAAGTTGGCCAGGGCCCGCTCCAGCCTCGCTCCCATGTCCCAGTACACCGCGAAGCGGGCGCCGGAAAGCTTGCTGGCGCGTTCAAGATCAAGCACGCCCAGCGCTGCGCCCAGTTCCCAGTGCGGCTTGGGAGTGAAGTCGAATTGGGGTGGAGTGCCCCAGCGCCGCAATTCGACATTGTCTTCGGGAGTCTTTCCCACGGGCACGCTGGCGTGCGGCAGATTGGGGATGCCGATGAGAATGTCCTGCAGGCGGGCCTCGCATTCGCCCGCGGCTTTCTCCTGCTCTTGAATCTGCTCCCGCAATTCCTTGGTCTCGGAAATCTGCGCGCTGGCATCCTGGCCGCTCTTTTTTAGCCTGGCAATGTCCTCGGAGGCGCGGTTGCGCCGGGCTTTCATGGTTTCCGCTTGGGTAATGGCGTGGCGGCGCTGGGCGTCCACGTGATGGAAATCCGTCAATACCTGGGCCGGATCCATGCCGCGCTGGCGCAGCTTTTCTTCCACCAGGGGCAGGTTGTCGCGCACGAAGTTGAGATCAAGCATGGGAACTAACTACTGTACCGAAAAAGAGCCGAAAAATGCACGTGTGGAGCGGGCGCCCTCGCCCGCGGCCTTTGCTTTTGAATTTGCCTTTGATCTTGAATTCGCCTTTGACCTTGGATTTGTTCAAGTCTAACGCCAAAAGCGGCGGGCGAGGGCGCCCGCCCCACGCAAGAGTGGTCCGATATTTGGTCTGGGGTGCTCCACGCTGTAAACTACCCCGCAATGCAATCTTCGCTTCGGTGCTCAATCCTGGGACTTCTATTGTGTCTCGGCCTCATCGGCACGGGCTTCGGTTCCGCCTACAATGCTCGTCCCAGGTTGGTAGTGATTGTCGTGATCGACCAGTTTCGGGGCGACTACCTGGAACGTTATCGCGACCAATGGGGCGAAGGTGGGTTCCGCCTCCTGCTCGACCATGGCGCCGATTTCACAGATTGCAACTACGACTACGCCAACACCCGCACTGCACCCGGGCATGCCACCCTGTTGACCGGGGCATATACGAATGGCCACGGCATCATGGCCAATGAATGGTGGGACCCGCAGAAGAAAGCCATGGTCGAGGCGGCGGATGACGACCAGACAAAACTGGTTGGTATCTCCGGCGATGCGTCCGGATCGTCACCTCGCCATCTTCTCGCCGACACTCTGGGGGACGAACTCAAATTGGCGACGCAAGGCAAGTCCCGGGTCTTCGGCATCGCGCTCAAGGACCGCGCTTCTGTTCTCCCGGCCGGCTACGCCGCTAACGGCGCCTATTGGATTGACCGGGCGACCGGCGCCTGGGTCACTTCCACTTATTACCGGAGCGAGCTTCCCAGGTGGGCGCAGGATTTCAATGAGAGCAAGCGGGCGGAGAAGTATCTGAACCAGGACTGGAAGGACGGCAACGGGAACGTTCTGCGCAGCACCCGGCCCGTTGCGGGGAAACCAGTCAACTTCTACGATCTGGTGGGCTCCACGCCTCTGGCCAACGACTATGAATTTGAATTTGCGCGCGAACTGATCACCTATGAAAAGCTGGGCAGTGGCCCGGCCACCGATGTGCTGATCATCAGCTTGTCGGCCAACGATATTCTCGGTCACAAGGTGGGTCCGGATTCAGCGGAGATGCAGGCCATGGCGCTGGCCATGGACCGCCAGCTGGCAGGCTTCTTCGAGTTTCTGGGACACCAGATTGGACTGGCCAACGTCTGGATCGCTCTCTCTGCCGATCATGGGATCGCCCCCCTACCCAAGGTTGCGGCCGAGTTGCATCTTCCCGCTGCAAGCATTTCCGGCGATAAAATACGCGCGCAGATCAACAGCGCGCTGTCTGCCCGGTTTTCCCACGCCGGTGAATACGTGGAGGACCTGGACTATCCGGTGACCTGGTTGAACTCGGACGCCTTCGCGGCGGTAAAGGTCAACGAACAGGAGGCGGAGCGGGTCGTCGGCGAGGCGCTGAAAACAGCCGGTCTGCGTGCGTACTACACGCGCTCCCAGCTGGAGCGGGGTGATGCCCCCAACACCGAGCTGGGATTGAAGTATCTGCACAGCTATTCCCCGCTCGGCGGGTGGTACGTCCTCGGCGTTCCACCGCCGTTTACCATCGGCTTCATCGGTGGGACCGATCACGCCACTCCCTACACTTACGACACTCACGTGCCGCTGGCCTTTTATGGCCTGCCCTTCCAGCCGGGAACCTACCATACTCATGCCGAGCCCGTGGATTTGGCCCCGACATTGGCTTTGCTGCTCGGCATCAATGCGCCGAGTCACTCTGTTGGGCGGGTGCTGACCGAGGCATTACCTCTGCCGCGGCGCGTCCTGGGTTCGGCGAGAAGGGGCGTTCAGGAGGAGCGAAGTACTCCTGAAATTGAGGGGAGCAGGTTCAGCCCAGGCGCTGCCTCGGCGGCTGAAGCCGCCAATCACAGCACGGCTGTTAATGCAGCGCTAAAGCGCTGCTCCACCCAGCAGCTAAAGAGCTGCCTCACCCAGAGCCAGAAGCAGTGCGCAGTCGCGAGTCAGAATCTGTCTGTGTCGGGCAGGGCGGTTGTGATGCGTGACATCGGCGGGTCGGCAGCGGGGGGGACACAATGACCGCTCCTGCCGCGCCTGCGCCCCCTGATCTTTCCGTCAGTTTTGCCGGCATCCAGTTGAAGAATCCAATCATCGCGGCCAGCGGCACTTTCGGCTACGGTATTGAGTTCGAGGATGTAGTCCACCTTAACAAGCTGGGCGGTTTTGTGGTCAAGGGACTTTCGGCCGAGCCCATGGCGGGAAATCCTCCTCCCCGTCTCTATGAAACCCCGGCCGGGATGCTCAACGCCATCGGACTGCAGAATATCGGGGCGCGCGCGTTTATCGATGAGAAGCTGCCCAAGCTGCGCAAAATTAAGAACATTGTGGTCTTCGCCAACGTGTTTGGCTACAGCCGGGAAGAGTACGAGCGCACCATCGAGATCCTGAATGAGGGCGAGGACATTGCCGCTTATGAACTGAACGTATCGTGTCCAAATACGGTTGCCGGCGGCATCCAGTTTGGCAGCGACCCCCGAGCTCTGGACGAGGTCGTGAACACAGCTAGACGAGTGTCCCGCCGCCCGCTGATTGTGAAACTTTCGCCCAACGTTACCAGCATTGCGCTAATGGCTCGCGTGGCCCAGGAAGCCGGGGCCGATGCCATCTCGCTGGTGAACACGTTCCTGGCCATGGCCATCGATCCCGAAACCCGCAAGCCCCGCATTGCCAACGTGACCGCCGGCCTGTCGGGTCCCGCCATCAAGCCGATTGCCCTCCGCATGGTCTATGACGCCTCGAGAGCAGTGAATATTCCGGTCATTGGCATGGGAGGAATTTCAACCGCCGCTGACATCGTGGAGTTCATGCTGGCCGGGGCGAGCGCGGTGCAGATCGGGACCGCCAGCTACTGGGACCCGGTAGCGACCGAAAAGATCGCCGGCGAACTGGAAACCTGGTGTGCGGAACGGCGCATACCGCGGGTAGCGGAATTGACCGGCGGCATGGTAATGGAATAACAGTCGTCGGTCGTCAAGAAAATTCATACGCCGCTTTGGCTGAAGACCGACGACTGCCGACTGACGACTGATTCACCAGGGCCAGACCGCCAGAATCGCTCCCATCACCAGATAGCACACCAACTGATAGCCGGTATTGATCAAATACAGCCTGGTGGACTGGTTTCCGAACAGCTTGGCGGTGAGCTGAACCGTGGTCACAAAGCCCAGCCAGATGGCAAAGCCGACTTTCATCCCGTAAAGCACGCTATTCACCGTGGTGATCTCGATGATCTTGCCCAGAACGAAAGCCGACAGCAGGGCGGCGATGAAAGAAATAGCGTAGCTTTTGCCTGCGCTCTTCTGCATCGCCTCCATTCTTGCCTTGTCGTCCGGATCGTACCCCATGGCGACCGCCCAGGGACGGGCAAAGAGCAGCGGCGAATACCAGAGAAATCCCACCAACATGGTGGAAATGGCTGCGACCAGCACTGACCACAAGTTCACACCCATGAAGATCATGTCTACTCTCCGCGAAGGCGAAATTTGAGGCCAGCCATAGTATGCCGACTTGAGCCGGTTGCAAACTGGAAACCAGCCCCCCAGGATGTCCCTGCTACTTTCCGTGTGCCCCTTCATCTAATGTGATGTCGCTATAATCAATCGTCACAAAAGAGGAGTTTCTCATGGCCAAAGCCACCTTTGCCGCAGGCTGTTTCTGGGGAGTTGAAGCCACCTTCCGCCAATTGCCGGGAGTTACGGGAACCCGGGTGGGCTACACCGGCGGGCACTTCGCCAATCCGACGTACAATGACGTCTGCAGCGATCGTACCGGCCACGCCGAGGCGGTCGAAGTGGAGTACGATCCCGCCAAACTTTCCTACGAGAAATTGCTGGACGTATTCTGGGAGAACCACGATCCTACGCAGCTCAATCGCCAGGGTCCCGACTACGGATCGCAGTATCGCTCCGCGATCTTCTTTCACACTCCGGAGCAGGAAAGCGAAGCCCGGCGCTCCAAAGAGCGCCTGGAGAAATCGGGCCGCTTCAAGAAGCCGATTGTGACCCAGATCGTGCCGGCGGTGACGTTCAATGCCGCTGAAGACTACCACCAGCAGTATCTGGAAAAGCGTGGACTGGCAACCTGCCACATCAAGTAAGCCGGACTGCCCCCCTGTCTCTCCAAAAAATGGAGAGACGGGGACGAGGCACCCCAGCTTCACATCAGAAATCTTCACATCGGGAATCCAGGTTTTCTTGCGGGCGTGGAGGGCTTCCCTTATGCTGCGGTGCAGCCATGCCGCACGGTCCCGATCAGCTTCTGTTGCAACTTCTCACCATCTTCGTTTCAGCGAAGGTGGTGGGAGAAGTATTTGAACGGGTAAAGCTGCCTTCGGTTCTGGGCGAGATCCTGGCCGGGGCGGCGCTCGGCCCGTTTGCCCTGGGCTGGATCAATCCCAGTGACACAATTCATTCTGTTGCCGAAATCGCCGCGATCTTTGTGCTGTTCAACGCCGGCCTCGAAACCAGCCCGCACGACCTAATCCGGGTGGGCCGCCAGGCGCTGCTGGTGGCCGTCGCCGGCATCGTTGCGCCCTTCATTCTGGGATTCGCTTACATGAAATGGCGAGGAGATCCATCCAGCGAGGCCATTTTCGTGGGCGCAGCCATGGTCGCCACCAGCGTGGGAATCACGGCGCGCGTGCTGGGCGACTTGCACGTGATGGCGACGCGGGCCGCCAGGATCATCCTAGGCGCGGCTGTCTTCGATGACATTCTGGGAATGGTCCTGCTGGCGATTGTGGCCGGCCTCGCTTCGGGCGGCCGACTGGAGTGGCTGCACCTGTGTGTTCTGGTGGTCGAAGCAACGGCCTTCGCGTTGTTCATGATCTTTATAGCGCCGAGGATCGTGCGCAGAATCCAGCCCCGCATGGACCGCCTGTCCACTCAGCACGCTCCGCTGGTAGTTGCGCTGGCGCTATGCTTGTTCCTTTCGTGGCTTTCGGTGAGAATCGGCATGGCAGCCATCATCGGCGCTTTTTTTGCCGGACTGATGTTTGCGGACTACGCTCCCCGCTGGAATCTGCTGCCGCGGGTGGGAGGCATTACCGAGCTTCTGGCGCCTTTCTTCTTCTTCGCTATCGGTTCGCGACTTGATGTGCACCTGTTTACTGGAAACGTGTTGTTGGCTGCGATTGCGATTTCTTTGCTGGCCATCGTTTCCAAAGTGGTGGGCTGCGGATTGCCGCTTTGGCGTGACGGCTGGTTGAGCGCGCTGCAGGTTGGCGTGGGCATGATGCCGCGCGGCGAGGTGGCCTTGATCGTTGCACTGGTTGGACTGCAGTCGCAGATCGTGCTGCCTTCTACTTATGCCATCGTCGTGTTCATGACGGCGGTGACCACGATCCTGGCCCCGCCGCTTTTGCGTTATCTGTTTCGCCGCGAAATGAAACCGGCGTAGAGACCACGAGGGGACGGCCGCCCTCGGCCGTCCGGTCGAGCTAGCTCGCCTAGTTTTTTGCGGGCACGCGAAATAGCGGAGCTCCGCTCCGCCGGACAGCCGGGGACGGCTGTCCCCACAAGCTCACCGGTTATAATTCCTCGTTCTGTTGCCAAGGAGATCCATGACTCTTGCAGGCCGGGTTGCACTGGTGACGGGCGCGTCGCAGGGCATCGGCCGGGCGTGCGCCTTGAAATTCGCCCAGGCCGGGGCCACTCTGGCGCTGGCCGCGCGCAGCCAGGAGAAATTGCAAGAACTGGCGGCTGAAATCGCGGCGGCCGGAGGCACCGCCACGGCCTTCCCCCTGGATGTCAGCGATGAAGAGCAGATCAAGGCCACCTTCAAGGCCGCAATTGCCCAGTTGGGCAAAATTGACATCCTGGTGAACAACGCCGGCATAACCCGTGACCAGCTAATTATGCGCATGAAGCGAGCGGACTGGGATGCTGTCCTCAACACCAACCTGACCTCGGCCTATCTCTGCACCCAGCAGGCGATCAGTTCGATGCTCAAGCAGCGCTGGGGCAGGATCATCAATATCACTTCGATTTTCGGGCAGACCGGCCAGGCCGGCCAGGCCAACTATGCCGCCTCAAAAGCAGGCCTGATCGGGTTGACCATGGCCATCGCCCGCGAGCTGAGCTCGCGCAACATCACCTGCAACGCCGTCGCCCCCGGTTTCATCGAGACTGCCATGACTTCCGGACTGGGCGATGAGTTCAAGCAGAACGCGGTGAAGATGATCCCACTGGGGCGGGTGGGCACGCCCGAAGAAGTGGCGAGCGCGGTAGCGTTTCTGGCGTCGGAAGAAGCAGCGTACATTACCGGGCACGTGCTGAACGTGAACGGCGGCATGTTGATGGGCTAGAGAGAAAAAGTCCACCGCTCTGTCATCCCGACCGGAGGGTAGCGCAGCGAGCGCAGTGGAGGGACCTGCTTCTAGCTCGCTCGCCGCATAAGATTTGAAGGAATGATGGCGTGGCCAATCCCAGACTTACCCTGAGGCAGGCGGAATCGCCGGCCCAGGTTGCTCAGGCACGTGAACTCTTTCTGGAGTATGCTGAGTCGCTCGGCTTCAACTTGGGCTTTCAGAATTTCGATCAGGAACTTGCGGGCCTTCCCGGAGATTACGCCCCTCCAGATGGCCGCCTGCTGGTGGCTGAATACCGGGGCCAATTGGCCGGTTGCGTGGCGCTGCACAGGCTGGAATCCGAAACCTGCGAGATGAAGCGGCTCTACCTCCGCTCCCGATTTCGCGGCAAGGGTCTGGGCCGGGTGCTGGCGGAAGCTGTAATCGCGGAGGCGCGGACGATCGGATACCGGAAGATGCGCCTCGATACGGTCGAGCCGGTGATGCCCAACGCCGTAGCCATGTACCGGCGGCTGGGATTCGTGGAGATCGAACCTTATCGCCCGAATCCGATTGCTGGGGCGTTGTATATGGAATTGTCTCTTTAAAGCAAAGCGAGGGCGGTGCGCTCTCGCGACAGCCAGCGGGACAGCTGGCGCTACGGAGAAGCTGCCATGAAGTTTATCTGCCTGTTGCTCTTTCTCGTTTTCTCGATTTCGAGCTTTGCGGCTACCAGCAAGAACGTCTCCTACAAGAGCGGCGATGACACAGTGCAGGGCATCCTGTACGCGCCCGAGGGTAAAGGCCCGTTCCCGGCGCTGGTGGTCATTCACGAATGGTGGGGGCTGAACGACTGGGTGAAGGAGCAGGCCGCCAAGCTGGCCGACGAGGGTTATGTCGCGCTGGCGGTCGATCTCTACCGCGGAAAAGTGGCGACCACGCCGGACGAGGCCCATGAAATCATGCGTGGTGTTCCCGAAGACCGGGCGGCGCGCGATCTGCATGCGGCGGTGGAGTTTCTGAAGTCGCAACCGAATGTGAAGCCGGATCGAATCGGCTCCATCGGCTGGTGCATGGGCGGCGGATACTCGCTCGACGTGGCCTTGCAGGAGCCCAGCCTGGCCGCCGCCGTCATCAACTATGGCCACCTGGCCGCGGACGCGGCCTCGCTCAAGAAGATTAACGCATCAGTACTGGGCATTTTCGGCGCCCAGGACCGCGGCATTCCGGTGGATGATGTCAAGAAGTTCGAGCAGGCGCTGAAACAACAGGGAAACAAAGTGGAAATTGTGATTTATCCCGATGCCGGGCATGCCTTTGAGAATCCCAATAACAAGACCGGCTACCGCGCTGCCGACGCCGCCGATGCATGGAAGCACACCACCCGCTTCCTGGCCAGCACGCTTAAAAAGTGATCGCGACCGGCCAAGAAATGGTGGGCGGCAGTAATGGATTACCATTCTGCTGTAACCGCGATTATTTCCGGGCGAAAATCGCCGCGTACTCCGTCACCAGTTGTGGTGCAAGCAAATTCTTCTTGCCAGAAGGTACTACTCTGGTTACTATGCACGTCATCCGCGGGGGTTTGCTTTGGTAGCCTTCTCTATGAATATCGGCGAGACCATCCGAAACTACCGGCTGCAAAAGGGCATGTCCCAGGGCGATATCGAAAAGCGCACGGGCCTGCTGCGCTGCTACCTGTCGCGGGTGGAGAACGGTCATACCATTCCATCGCTCGATACCCTGGCCAAGATTGCCGGCGCCATGGAAATCGCGCTGTCGCAATTCTTCTCCGAGTCCGGACACAGCAACGGTTCCAAGAACCTTCCGCAACTGTCCGACGATGAAGTCCGCTTCCTAAGCCAGATTCGCCGCTACGCCGTCAGCCTCAACGACAGCGACCGCAAGCTGGTGCTGGCCATGGTCAAGAAGATGGCGGCGAAGTAGAAAAGCGGACGTCGGACCTCGACAAATCTTTGACGAAGTCATTGATCCTGGTACCTGGAGCACGGTCAGACGCCGAAGCTGTAGCCGTCGCTGAGGTCTGAGGTCCGAAGGCCGACGCCCGCCTTTGGGTACTTTCGTTCCATCCCTCTTGTGGCCAACGGGAATCTCGTTCCGGCGCCGTCCAACCCCTAGACTGTCTGTGGAGAATCCCGGGTGACCATTGACGAAGAACTGACCCTGCTCGACACGCAGCTGCGCCGGCTGAAGATCGAGTACGAGATCTATTTCAGCAATCCGACCAAGCGACCCCCTACTGACGTTGAGTGGAAGGTGCTCTCCTTGCTGCGCAAGTTCAGCGACGGCGGGCGCATGAGTTTTTCGCAACGCTTCCGCTACAACGAAATTGCGCAACGCTATGCCATCTACAGCGACCTCTGGCGCAAGAAGAACCGCATTCGTGAAGAAGGCTACCGCCGTCCCCAGGATGCACTGCTCTCGGTGCAGGGCGTGCGCGTGGAAGAACACGAACCGGAACACAAAGTTTACGGGATAGGCCACGCGGCTGCCGCCGCCGCGGCTGCAGGTTTGGTCGAAGCCAAGCCTTTCAGCATGCAATGTGCTGACGCCCGCGCCGAACGCGATAAAGTGCAAAAACTCTACCAGGCCCTCACTGATGCCAAGAAAAAATCGGGTGAAGCCGTCTCCGGCAACCTCGACAGTTTTGCCTCGTTCGTGCAGAAGAAGACCGAGCAAATCCGCAAACAGTACGGCTGCGAGCTGGTCGAATACACGGTGGAAATGCAGAGCGGCCAGGTCAAGCTCAAGGCCAAAGCGAAAACCTAGACGGCAGTCGTCGGTCGTCAGCCTCAAGTCGTCACTCCCACTTCATCAACTTTGATCATGGACCGGCACTGGCAGCGGCTGAAGACTGACGACCGACGACTGCTTCCTGTTAGAATTTCTCCCTGCCTTTCCCAGGCACATTCCCATTTCATTCGAGGTCTGCCATGTCCGCGACCCAGACGAAGATCCAGCGAGCCATCCTCAGCGTCACCGACAAAACGGGGCTGGTGGAGTTTGCCCGCAAACTTGCCGGCATGGGTGTGGAACTGATTTCGACTGGGGGCACGGCGAAGCTGCTGCGCGACTCCGGCATCAGCGTAAAGGACATTTCCGAGCTGACGGGCTTTCCCGAGATGCTCGACGGGCGGGTCAAGACGCTGCATCCCAAGGTGCACGGAGGCATTCTGCACCGGCGCGAGATGGCTTCGCACCGCAGCGCCGTCGCCGAGCACGGCATTCAGCCGATCGACATGGTGGTGGTCAATCTTTACGCCTTCGAGAAAACCGCGGCCAGGCCGGGCGTGCCCTTTGAAGACCTGATCGAGAACATCGATATCGGCGGACCCTCAATGATCCGCTCCGCCGCCAAGAATTTTCAGGACGTGGCGGTAGTGACCTCGCCGGCTGACTACAACGCTCTGGCCAAAGAGATGGCCGCGACCGGCGGGGCCCTCTCCGCGGCCACCAAGTGGCGCCTGGCGCAAAAGGCCTTTGCCACCACTGCAGCCTACGATTCGGCAATTGCCTCCACCCTGGAGCGGGTCAGCGCCAACGGCCACTTCGAGTTTCACCCGGAGACCGGTTTTCCCCAGAACCTCCGCCTCTCGTTCAGCAAGATCATGGACCTGCGTTATGGCGAGAATCCGCACCAGAAAGCTGCCATGTACAGCGATGGCTCGGGAAGCGGCGTGGCGAATGGCCGCCAGATTCAGGGCAAGGAGCTCTCCTACAACAACATCGTAGATTTGCAGGCGGCCTGGGACCTGGCCCAGGAGTTTGAGCAGACCATCTGCGCCATCATCAAGCACACTAATCCGTGCGGCACCGCCACCGGCAAGACGCTCGCTGAGGCCTATCGGAAAGCACTGGAGTGTGATCCGGTGTCAGCTTTCGGGGGCGTGATCGGAGTAAATAGAACGGTGGACGGCGAAGCTGCGGAAGAAATGGCCAAACTCTTTCTCGAGGTCATCGCGGCGCCTGGTTTCGACGATGCCGCCAAAGCCAATTTTGCCGCCAAGAAGAATCTGCGCCTGGTGGAAATCAGCCACGCTCCCCAAAAGTGGATGCTGAAAAATGTTTCCGGCGGGATCCTGATGCAGGATGCCGATGCCCGCGTGCTGCAGGAAGGCGATCTCAAGGTGGTCACCAAAAGGCAGCCTACGCCGGAGGAGAAGCGCGCCCTGCTATTTGCCTGGAAGGTTTCCAAGCACGTGAAATCGAATGCCATTCTCTACGCCCGCGACGGCCAAACTGTGGGCGTTGGAGCGGGCCAGATGAGCCGGGTGGATGCCTGCAAGATCGGCGCCATGAAGGCGGTCCTGCCGCTGCAGGGAACCGTGGCCGCGTCCGACGCGTTCTTCCCCTTCCCCGACGGAGTGGAGGAAATCGCCAAAGTGGGCGCCACCGCCATCATTCAGCCCGGCGGGTCAGTTCGCGACCAGGAGGTCATCGAGGCTGCCGATCGACTGGGGCTGGCCATGATTTTTACCGGGGTCAGGCATTTCCGGCACTGAGAAATCGGCAGGTGTCATCCTGAGCGAAGGTATGGCATTCGCTTGCGAATGCCGTACTACAGTCGAAGGACCCCTAGCAGCTTGCGGTACTTCTGTTTTGGAGGGAGCGTGGGGGACGTCCTCCGTGAAAGTTCGCCAACGCCCTTGTGTGCTTCTAGGGGTCCTTCGACTCCGTATCGCCTTCGCTGCGCGAGGCCGCTATTGCGCTCGGGATGACAGGGCTTCTATGGGTTGTGCTTACGGTTTCCTACAATCGTCAATCCTGTTAGTCCCTGTACTTCCGATCATTACCCGCCCGGTTCCGCAGCGTGCTTTTTCACCCCCTTGCGCCAGCACGGTTTACAATGTAAAAAGCACCCGCCAGCAGCGGTTCGGCATCCAATCGCTATGGTTCAGGGAAGCCGAAGGTTCTCGATGAAAAGTACTTACTGCATTCTTATTCTGTGGCTGGTCATCCCTGTTGTTTTTGCGGAGCAAACTCCGACTGCGGATTCCAAGTCAGTCCCTGCCTCCGTTCCCCGCAAGCTCGACAAGGCGGCGGCCTATTACCACTACACCCTGGCCCATATGTACGAGGAGCAGGTGGCGGTTTACGGCCGCAGTGAGCTGGCCAACAAAGCCATCGAAGAATACCGGCTGGCGATTGACGCCGATCCTACTTCCGAGTATCTGACTTCCGCGCTGGCCGAGCTCTATGCCAAGACCGGACGTATTCGGGATGCCGTCCTCGAGGCCCAGGACATCATCAAACGCGACCCCAACAACCTGGAAGCCCACAAGCTGCTGGGCCGCATTTATTTGCGCTCGCTGGGCGACGTGCAGGCAGGGCAGGGCTCGCAGAATGTCCTCAAGTTGGCCATCGACCAGTACGAACAGATCATCAAGATCCAACCGGACAGTGTTGACGATCACCTTCTCCTCGGACGTCTGTACCGGTTGAACAATGACCTGCAAAAGGCCGAAGGCGAGTTCAAGACCGCGGTCAAGCTGGATCCCGATTCGGAAGAGGCGGTTACCACGCTGGCCTATTTGTACAACGAAGAAGGCGATACCGCTCGCGCCGGCGAAGTGCTGAGTTCCATCCCGGACGCGTCCCGCTCGGCCAAGCTGTACTCGGCTCTCGGTTATACCTACGAACAACAGAAGCAGTACAAGAACTCGATCGCCGCTTACCGGAAGGCGATCGAACTCGACCACGATAATCTGGACGCCATCCGCGGTCTGGCCCAGAACCTGATGAATGACGGCCAGACCGATGCCGCGCTGGAGCAGTACAAGATTATTGCGGACGCGAATCCCGAGGACGCGCAGACCTACCTCCGGATGGCTGAGATCTATCGCAAGAGCGGCAAATTCGACCTGGCGCTGGACAGCCTGAAGAAGGCGGGGTCGATGGTGCAGGACTCGATTGAGGTCCCGTACAACATCGCCGCCGTGTACCAGGCCCAGGGCCGCTACGACGAAGCCATCCAGGTATTGCAGGACCTGCTCAAGAAGACCGAGAAGACGGACAACAGTTACACCCAGGCCGAGAAGAATAACCGGTCCGTGTTCCTGGAACGGCTGGGAACGATTTATCGCGACAACAAGAATGACGCCCAGGCCGTTGAGACTTTCAGAAAAATGCTGGTCTTGGGCGACGAGAATGCCGAACGCGGCTTCCAGCAGGTCATCGATACCTACCGCGAAGCCAAGCAGTGGCAACAGGCCACGGATACTGCCAAGGAAGCGGTACAGAAGCTGCCCAACAATCGCAGCCTGAAAATGGTGTACGCTGCCCAGCTTTCCGACATGGGCCAGGTGGATGCCGGATTGCAGCAGGTCAAAGCGTTGCTGAAGGGAACGGCGGAGGACCGCGACGTTTACATTACGCTGTCCCAGATGTACAGCCGGCTCAAGCGCTGGCCCGAGGCTGAGGCGGCCCTGGACAAAGCCGAACAGCTCTCCACCAAGGACGAAGACAAGCAGTACGTGTACTTCCTGCGCGGCTCCACCTACGAACGCCAGAAGAAATATGATCCGGCAGAAGAGATGTTCCGCAAAGTCCTGGCTGGCGATCCCCAGAACGCGACGGCGCTTAACTATCTCGGCTACATGCTGGCCGACCGCGGAATCAAGCTGGATGAGGCTCTCGGCCTGATCAAGAAAGCGGTCGATCTCGATCCTGCCAACGGCGCTTATCTGGATTCGCTGGGGTGGGCATATTTCAAACTGGGCAAGTATGAGTCCGCGGAAGATTCGCTGATCAAAGCATCACAGCGCATTGGGACGGATCCCACGGTACAGGACCACCTCGGCGACCTCTATCAGAAAACCGGCCGCCTCAAGCTGGCAGCGGTGCACTGGGAGCGCGCGATCGCGGAGTGGAACAAGACCGTGGCCGCCGAAGTTGACCAGAACGATCTGGCGCGGGTGCAGAAGAAACTGGAATCCGCCAAGATGAAGCTGGCCAAGGAAGACTCAGAGAACAAGTAGCTCAGCACGAATCCTATAGGGGCAGGTGTCCCACCTGCCTAGGCCGAGCGCAAGCTCGGCTTTCTTTTTGTATCCTGATCCACTGATGAGACCCACCCGTCTCTCCAAAAAACGGAGGGACGAGGGTGGGGCATCCAATGGAGAAAACCAAATGAGTGATGTGCTCATTCGGCAGGCCACACCCGGCGACATTCCGGCATTGCTGCGCCATCGTCAGAGTATGTACGAAGACATGGGCTATAACGACCCCGTAGCCCTCTCGGCGATGGTCTCGACCTGCAAACCCTACCTGGCGGCAGCTCTGGCGAATGGAACGCTTCACGGGTGGCTGGCGTGCGTGGGAGACCAGATCGTGGCCGGCGGCGTGGTGTTGATCAGCCCGTGGCCCAGCCATCCTTATGATGGCCGGTGCCGCCGGGCTACGATTCTCAACATGTATACCGATCCGCCATTTCGCCGGCAGGGCATTGCCCGCCGGCTCATGCAGACCATGATTGACTGGTGCCGCGAGGAGGGCTTTGTTCACGTTACCTTGCACGCCAGCGACAAGGGTCGTCCGCTCTACGAGAGCCTGGGATTCGAATCCACCAACGAGATGCGTTTGAAGCTGGGCACTCTGTAGCGCCGCCGTCCCGGTGGCTGTCCGGTGGGCCTCTCGCCACCGCGGGAAGGGCAAGATGCCGGCGCTGCTTGGCTGATGTCGGATCGCTACTCTATCCAGTGCTAAACTTCCCTCATGCTGGCAGACTACGCCGTGCGGGTGGAGCAATCCCGCGGACGCCGCATTCCTGAGCCCCAGCATCCGTACCGCGACGACTTTCAGCGTGACCGCGACCGCGTCATCCATTCACGCGCTTTTCGGCGGCTGGAAGCCAAGACTCAGGTTTTTACCCGGCGTTTCTCTGATCATTTCCGCAACCGTCTGACCCATACCCTCGAGGTGGCGCAAATTGCGCGCACCATCGCTGGCCAAATCGGTCTGAATGTGGATCTGGTCGAGGCGCTGGCCCTGGTCCACGACGTGGGCCATCCCCCTTTCGGACACGCCGGGGAAAAAGCGCTGGACGCCGCCATGCGCGAGCACGGTCTTTTCTTCGATCACAATCTCCACGCCCTGCGCATCGTCGAAGATTTTGAGTTGCGCTATGCCGCCTTCCGCGGGCTCAATCTTACCTTCGAAGTGCGCGAAGGCATCATCAAGCACTCGCACGATTATTCCGTCGAGCAGTTTCCCGAACTGGCGGAATACTTGCTCGATCAGCGTCCCCCGCTGGAGGCCCAGCTCATCGATCTGGCCGACGAAATCGCCTACGATACAGCCGATCTCGACGACGGCTATGAGGCGCGCCTGCTGACCCTTCCCCAGATCTGCAGCGGCGTCCCGGGGTTCGAAGGTTTTTACGGCGATGCCGGGCGCGCTTATCCCAATGCCATGGAGAAACTCAAGTTCAACGAAGCGGTGAAGCGGATTCTCGACCGTATGGTCGGCGATTTGATCCGCAACCTGCAAAAGCAGATCAAGGCCGCTGGAATCCGTAGTCTGCAGGATGTCCGCGCCTTCCCGCAACGGCTGGCGACATTGAGTCCGGAGGTCGAAGAGGAAAGGCGGCGCACCAAGGAATTTCTCTACCAGAATCTCTATTTCAGCGCGGCGCTGGAGCCGGACAAGCATGATGCTGAACGTGTCATCCGGGAGCTGTTCGAGTTTTGGATGGCAAAGCCGGAAAGCTTGCCGCAGAGCTATCAGGAAAAGGCCGGGCAGGAACCCCTTCCGCGCGTGATTTGCGACTACATCGCAGGCATGACTGATAATTTCATTTACGAGCAGCACGAGAAATATCGCGGAACCAGTTAACCACCGCCACACACGTATTAACCATGATCGACGTAGGCCCGGACGCCCTCGTCCGGGCGGGCGAGCGCAGCTCGCCGAGGGATTCTGGTGCGGCCAGGTAGAAACCAGCCGGGCTTGGCCCGGCTGGGCGGGTGAGGGCACCCGCCCTACGTGGTTCATGGGGGGCTCCAAGTTACCCGATAAACTACTCCCGCGGAATCATCGCTGACGTACAGCGCGCCCTCCGGGCCGACCGCCAATCCTACCGGCCGTCCCATCCACTTGCCCTTCTTCCTCTCACCCGGACGGATCCATCCACTGATGAAGTCTTCCGGCGGGCCTTGCGGTTCACCCTTTTCGTTGATCCTGATGCGGACCACTTTATATCCGGTGGGCACACTGCGGTTCCAGGAACCGTGAAAAGTTACGAACAAACTTCCGCGATATTCCTGGGGAAACATTTCCCCGTCGTAAAACAGCAAGCCCAGCGGAGCCGAGTGCGCCTGCATCTCGACGGCGGGAGCAAGGGTCTTCGAGCAGTCGTAATCTGCGCTCTGGGAACGGTCGGGGACGCGGTAGCCGTAGCAGTAAGGCCAGCCGGCATGGCCGCCGCGCGGGCCGAGATCATTCACCTCCTCAGGCGGCAGGTTGTCACCCAGCCAGTCGCGGCCATTGTCTGTGGCCCAGATGGTGCCGGTTTTTGGGTTGACCGTCAGGCCGACCGCATTCCTCAAGCCGGAGGCAAATGTATGTTCGCCGCTTCCGTCTTCGTTGTACTCGGTCACAGCAGCGCGGCGTTTGTCCTCTTCCACGCAGACATTGCAACTCGATCCCGCCGCGACGTACATCTCGCCGTTGGCAAAAAGAATGGTCCGGGTGGAATGCCCGCCGCCGCTGCCGGGAAGGTCCGCGATCTTCTGGCCGTTGCCCGCGCGCAATTGTGCCTCATTCCAGTCGTAGCGTCGGATCGCATTGATCTCGGCGATATAGAGTTTCCCCTCGTGGAAGGTAATGCCGTGCGGCGCGTTCAAGCCCGACAGCACCGGGACCGCCCGGTCCGCGTGGCCGGTGCGTGTTGCATCAGGGAGAGCCAGCACCGCCCCGTCGCTCATGTCGGTCACCAGCAGCACGCCGCCCGGACTGAATGCCATCTGACGCGCCTTCGGCACATGCGCGAAAAGGGAAATCCGAAATCCCGACGGCATTTTCAGGCGGGTCAAGTCGAGCTTTTCCGTGTGGTTGCAGGAGAGCCACAGCAAGGGGAACAGGGCACAAATGCAAGCTCGCAGGAGAATAATGAATCGGTGAACTTCGCGCTGGAGAACTACCGGTCGGATGTACGTGGCGGGCAACCCAGGCGTTACTTGATTACCGCAATTTTTTGCAGCCATCGGCACACGCAGTTTTTATATCAGATTTCGGCAAAATTACCCGGCATTGCGCTTTTTCGCACCCGCCCACCCGCTGGCGGCGTTACAATGTGTTGTTGGCTAACGACTTAGGTTTGCCGTGGTTTGGCATTCGACCTGTTATACACAGAGCAGGCGTCAGGCGGTTTCAGGACGCCGAGATTTTTGTATTTTTGCTGGAGCGGGAGCTTGATGCTCCCCCCACCTGGAGGACGTAGAGATGAAGAATCGTATGTTTGTAGCGCTGCTTCTGGCCGGTGTGCTGGCGCTTCCCGCTCTGGCGCAGCAGGCTGCCCCCACCACGCAGGACCAACCCGCTGCCGCCACTTCTGGAGCCAGCGGCAAGCCCGCTCTGCAGCCTGACACGCATGAAGGTTTCTGGGGCAAGATCAATCCCTTTGCCCGCAAGAAATATGTGCAGCGCCAGACCGCTCCCATCCGGGACCGCGTCAACGAGTTGGACGAGCTCACTTCCGCGAACACCAAGATGATCAAGGACACTGATTCGCGCGCCCAGGAAGGCATCCGCCTGGCCTCGACCAAGGCCAACGAAGCCGACCAGCACGCGATTGATGCCGGCAACAAGGCCCAGATGGCGCAGCAGACCGCGACCCAGGCCAACGCCCGTCTGACCACGGTAGAGCAAGTGGTAGGCAACATCGATCAGTACAAAGCTTCCACCCAGACCGAGATTCGCTTCCGTCCCGGCCAGAGCGTGCTCAGCAAGAACGCCAAGACTGCGCTGGATGATATGGCGACGCCTTTGAAAGATCAGCGTGGCTACATCATCGAAGTCCAGGGCTTCTCTTCCGGCCACGGCCAGGCCGCGATTGCCACTTCGCAGAAGATGGCGGACGCGGTTGTGCGTTACCTGGTGCTCAATCACGAGATCCCGGTTTATCGGATCTATGTGGTGGGCATGGGCAATGCCCCTGTACCCGCAGCGGGCGAAGATGCCAAGACCAAACGCACAAGTGGTGGTCGCGTCGAAATCAGCCTCCTGAAGAACGATCTGGAAACGCTGGCCTCGACTACGACTGCCCCGGCTCCTGCAAGCCAGGACCAGCCTGCGCCCACGAAATAGTTGAGTTAGGACGACGGACTGAAAGGCCCGAAGCCCTCCCCCGAAAAGCCTCCCGCGCAAGCGGGAGGCTTTTTATTGTGTGCCGAACATGGTCAACAGCTGAGGGGTGCAAGTCCCCTACCGAACCCGATGGAGGTAAACGGTTAGAGAAGCGCAAGGGCGCCATTCGCAAGGAT
>Ga0335084_10000347_pt1 | contig 38286 bp, 23 predicted proteins | sample Lox_Sample_44_FD_206721 | JGI IMG/M metagenome (GOLD analysis project Ga0335084, IMG submission 206721) | Soil microbial communities from Loxahatchee National Wildlife Refuge, Florida, United States - Lox_Sample_4.4 | ecosystem: Environmental > Terrestrial > Soil > Wetlands | place: USA...
GAGTGATTCTCCCTTGCGTTCCGGGCACGCGCTGCGTTAGACGGCCGGCGCGTGGCGCGACGGCTCGCTCTCTCTTGCGCCCTCCTGCTCGGGGTCGTGATCGGCTGCAAATCCAGCGCGCCGGAGCTCCGACCTGGCATGGTCTATATCCCCGCGGGAACGTTCCTGATGGGAAGCGCGACCGACGATCCCGCGGTGTATGATTGGGAGCGTTCGCACGAACAGCCCCAGCACGAGGTCTACGTCGACGCGTACTACCTCGACGCGCACGAGGTGACGAACCTCGACTTCGAACGGAAATATCCCAACAAGATCCGCAATCTCGTGTCGTCCCCGTGCGACGACTGTCCGGTTACCAACGTGCCCTGGTTGGCAGCTCAGGCGTACTGCGCCGCACAGGGAAAGCGTCTGCCGACCGAGGCCGAATGGGAGAAGGCCGCCAAGGGCGGGCTACCCAAGTGGACGCCCGAGCCGTTCGGCGACTACGTCTGGTTCGCGGGCAACACCATCAAGCAGGCGCAGCCGGTCGGGACGAAGAAGCCGAACCCGTACGGTCTCTACGACATGCTGGGCAACGTCCGCGAGTGGACGGCGGACTGGTACGGGCCCGAGTACTACCAACAGCGGGAGGGCAAGAATCCCAAAGGCCCGCCCGACGGCCAGCGTCGCGTGGAGCGAGGCGGCGCCTTCTTTCTGCCCGACCGCGGCGTGACCACGACGATCCGCTACAATCATCCGCCGCACTTCGAGCTCTACTTCCTCGGCTTCCGCTGCGCGCAGGATCCATAGCCACTCCAGCGGAGTTCGCGCTTTCGAGGCGGCGTCGGCGCGAGGTAGGCTGGCGGCGAAGCCACATGGCGGTCCGCGACAGACGACCCAAGGTCCTCGTCCTCGGGCAGGAGGATCGCGCCTTCCTCGCCGTCGTCCGTTCGCTCGGACGGCGCGGCATCGACGTGCACGTGGGCTGGTGCCCGGCCGACGCCGTCGCGCTGCGATCGCGCTACGTCGCACGCGTCCACGACCTGCCGGCGTACACCCAGGGCGACGACGCGTGGAAGGTGGCGCTCGTCGATCTCTTCCGGCGCGAAGCGTTCGACCTCGTCATCCCGACCAACGACACCACCATCATGCCGCTGCAGGCGCATCGCGCGGAGCTCGAGCCGCGTGCGCGCATCTACCTCATTTCGGACGAGGCCTACGCGATCTGCTTCGACAAGGGGCGCACGCACGATTTCGCTCAGGAGCACGGGGTGCCCGTCCCACGCCAGATGCGGCTCGCGCTGCCGGCGAGCCCCGGCACGATCCCGGCAGAGTCCTGGTATCCGCTGGTGTTGAAGCCGCTCGCGTCGTTCACTCTCGACGACCTCGAGCGCAAGCGGTTCGTCCGCCGCGTGATGCGACCCGGCGACCTCGCGCGCCAGCTCCAGCACTTCGCGGGCGCGCGCGAGGTGCTCGTGCAGGAATACTTCCCCGGGACCGGGGTCGGCGTCGAGGTGCTCGCGCACGAGGGCGAGGTGCTGCTCGCCTTCCAGCATCTGCGCGTGCACGAGCGCCCGAGCGGGGGCGCCGATTCGTATCGCGTGAGCCTGCCGTTGCGCGCGGACATGCGCGACGCGGCGGCGCGCATGGTGCGGGCGCTGCGCTACACCGGCGTCATCATGTTCGAGTTCCGGATGAACCTCGATACGGGCGCGTGGCTGCTGCTCGAGATCAACGGGCGCTTCTGGGCGTCGCTCCCGCTCTGCCTGCACGCCGGCGCGGACTTTCCGTGGTACCTCTATCGCCTGCTGGTCCATGGGGAGCGCGACGTCCCGCAGGAGTACCGGATCGGCGTGTACTGTCGGAACTGGCAGCGCGACGTCCTCTGGGCGCGGGAGAACCTGCGTGCGACCGGCGACGATCGCGTTTCGCTCGGGACGCTCGCGGGCGGGCTCGCGCACGCGCTCACCGGGCGCGAATCGAGCGACACGTTCGTGCTCGACGATCCGGCCCCGGGCGTCGAGGATCTGCGGCGGATGGCCGTGCGGGTCGGGCGCCGCATCTGGCGCAGCGGGCACACCGCCGTGTGGAGCCTGCCGCCGGTGCGCCGGCTGCTGGCGGGGAGGGCGCGCGCGGCGCTCCGCACCGCGCGCCAGCTCCTGTTCGTGTGCAAGGGCAACGTATGCCGGAGCCCGTTCGCGGAGGGCTACGCGCGCGCCGTCCTGAACCACGGCGTGGCGGTGCGCTCGGCCGGCCTCGCGCCGAAGCCGAGCCGCGGCTGCCCGGAGCTCGGCATCGAAGCGGCGCGCGCCCTCGGCGTCGATCTGCGCGAGCACCGCTCGGCGACGCTCACCGAGGCGATGGTGCGCGAAGCGGACGCGATCTTCGTGTTCGACTACGACGGCGTGCGGCGGCTCGGCGATCGCTATCCCTTCGCCCGCCCCAAGGTGTTCCCGGTCGGTCTTCTGATGACCGACGGGCCGGTCGAGATCCGCGATCCGTTCGGCGGCATCGCGGACGACTTCTCACGCACGTACGGGGCCATCCGGCGCGCGATCGACACGGTCGCGACGCCCGAGCCCGCGCGCGGCGACCTCTCGGCGCGCGCGGTTTGACGTTCGCGCCGCCGTAGGTCAAGCGAGGGCCCGTGCGCGGCCCAGGCGCGGTGGGGTGGGTGGCTCTGGTGCTCGGGGCCGGCGCGGCCGCCGCGGTCCTGCTCACGTGGCCGCTCGTGCGCGCGCCGGGCGCGACGATCCTCGACGATTCGACGCTCGACGGCTTCCAGTTCGTATGGAACTCGTGGTGGGTTCGCCGCGCCGTGCACGACGGCACGGATCCGTTCTACACCCGCCTCCTCTTCGCGCCGGATGGCATCGGGCTCTTCTGGCACACGCTCGGGCTCACGACCGGGCTGCTCTCGCTCGCCTTCGCCCGCGGCGACGATTTCACGCACGCGGTGTGGGCCCACAACGCGACCAACTTGGTCGCCGTCCCGGCCACCGTCGCGCTCGTGGCACTCCTCGTGCGCTGCTTCGTAGACCGCCCCGGGGTCGCCGCCGTCGCCGGGCTCGTCGCCGTCGCGAGCCCGTTCTACGCGCGGCAGCTCCACGGCCCGCATCTGGGCGCGCTGTGGGCGGTCGCGCTCGTGCTGCTGGCATGGCAGGCGCTGCCCGCGCGCCGCACGTGGCCGGCGGCCGTCGCCGCCGTCGCGGCGTTCGCCGTCCTGTTCGGCGCCTCGCAGGACTACGCGGCCATGGCCCTCGTCGTCTGCGGTGTCGACCTCGTCGTCCGGGCGCTGTCGCGCGGCGCCCGGCGTTGGGTCCTCGGCGAGGCGGTCGTGCTCGCCTGCGTCGTCGCGGTGATCATGCTCGCGGCGCGCGTCCTGGGCAGCGAGCTGCCCGAGCGTCCGCCCTTTCGATGGATCGTCTGGAACTCGGCGTACCTCTCCGGCTTCGTCACGCCGCCGTGGCTCGGCAGGGAGCGGCCGTGGCTCTATTTCGAGTCGTCGATCTACCTCGGGCTCGTGCCACTCGCGGGAGCTCTCCTGGCGCAGGTCGTGGCGCCGCGCGAGGCGACGCGGTGGAATCTCGCGGCGCTCGCCTGCCTCGCGATCGCGCTCGGCCCCATGTTGCAGCTGGGGCCGCCTTCGCTCGAGCTCTATCGCCAACCGGGCGAGGTGCCGCCGGTGTGGCCGGGATGGCCGACGCCGTATCGCCTCCTCTACGAGCTGGTGCCTGGCTTCGCGATGAGCCGTGGGCCGTGGCGCTGGGTGGGTGGCGCGCGGCTGTGCCTCGTCGTCGCGACGGCGTGCGGGCTCGGCGTCCTTGCACGCCGCGCCTCGTGGCGCACCGCCGCCGGCGTCGGGATCGCGCTCGTCGTACTGTCGTTCGCAGAGACGCTGCCGCACCGCCTGCACGCCGTGCCGGCGCTCATGCCGGCCGGCTACCGCGTGCTCGAGAGCGATCCCGGCGACTACGTCGTGGTCGATCTGCCGTCGGGTCTTCGCCGCGGCTCGTTCGCGCTCTTCTCGAGCTACTACATGGCGTATCAGACGGGACACCACCGCCCGCTCGTCGACGGCACGGTCGCGCGCCTTCCGGGTGCGCGCCGTCACCTCTTCGAGCGCCCCGACTTCCGCCTCGCCGACCATCCGGAGGTGCGCTACGTCGTCCTGCACCGCATGCTCTTCCGGCAGGTGTACCCGCGCGGACCGTCGGTTCGGCTCGCGAAGGAAGCGCGTGCCAGCGGACGACTCGTCTATCGCGATCGCTCGACGCGCGTCTACCGGATGGGGTGAGCCGCGCGTGCCCGCGGGCCTCAGGCTCGCAGCTCGAGGCCCGCGAGGTCTCCGGCGGCGCGCCACTCCTGCAGCAGGCGGAAGAACTCGACCGACCCGCCGCCGTAGAAGCCGTCCTGACCGCGGCGCGCGCCGGGCTTGCCCTCGTTGTTGTAGTAGCCCGGCGTGCAGTCCTCGAGGAACTGCTGCGCCAGCACCGCCAGGCGGATGATGGTCGCCACCCACTCCGCCTCGGCCTCCTCGGAGACCTCGATCGTGCGTACGCCGCGCCCGGCGGCGCACCCGACGACGTACGCGATGTGCTTGCTCTGCTCGTTCAGCATGTGCGGAAAGTTCACCGTGAAGCCGGTCTGCTGCGGCCCCATGATGAAGCAGTTCGGGAAGCCGCGGGTGAACATGCCGTGCAGCGTCGCGACGCCGCCGGCCCACTTCTCGGTGAGCGTCGTGCCGCCGCGCCCGACGATCGGGTACCCGGCGCGCCGCGAGTAGTCCGTGCCCACCTCGAAGCCGGTGGCGTAGACGAGACAGTCGAGCGCGTACTCGACGCCGCCGGCGACGACGCCCGCGGGCGTGACGCGCTCGACGCCTTTGCCCTGGGTGTCGACCAGGGTGACGTTCGGCCGGTTGAAGGTGGCCAGGTACTCGTCGTGGAAGCACGGGCGCTTGCAGAACTGGCGGTAGTAGGGCTTGAGCGCGGCCGCCGTACGCGGGTCGCGCACGACCCCGTCGACGCGGGCGCGGATCTGCTCCATCTTCTGGAAGTCCGCCAGCTCCATCGTCTTGGCGATGCCGTCCCGCGAGACGGCGCCGCCCTCGTCGGTCTGCACCATCACGAGGAGCTTCCGGATGATGTCCGTCCAGCCGTCGCTGACGAGGTCTTCCTCCTGGAAGCCGCCCGTCACCAGGATGTTGAAGTTGTCCATCCGCCGCTGGTGCCATCCCGGCTCGAGACTCTTCGCCCACTCGGGGTCGGTGGGCCGGTTCGCGCGCACGTCGATGGACGAGGGCGTGCGCTGGAAGACGTAGAGATGCCCGGCGGCGGCGCCGAGGTGCGGCACGCACTGCACCGCCGTCGCGCCGGTACCGATGATGCCGACCCGCTTGCCGCGCAGCCCGGCGAGGTTGCCGCTCGAATCGCCGCCCGTGTACGCATAGTCCCAGCGGCTGGTGTGGAAGGCGTGTCCCCGGAACGACTCGATGCCGGGGATGCCGGGCAGCTTCGGGCGGTTGAGCGGCCCGTTCGCCATCACCACGTAGCGGGCCCGGAGGCGATCGCCGCGGTTGGTCGAGACGATCCAGCGCGCCGCGCCCTCGTCCCAGCGCATCTCGGTGACTTCGGTCTGGAACAGGGCGCCGCGGTAGAGATCGTACTTGCGGCCGATCGCCCGGCTGTGGGCGAGGATCTCGGGGGCGTGGGCGTACTTCTCGGTCGGGACGTAGGCCAGCTCCTCGAGCAGCGGCAGGTAGATGTACGCCTCGACGTCGCACTGCGCGCCGGGGTAGCGGTTCCAGTACCAGGTGCCGCCGAAGTCGCCGCCCTTCTCGACGATGCGGACGTTTGCGATGCCGGCCTCGTGCAGGCGCGCGGCGGCCAGCAGCCCGCCGAAGCCGCCGCCGATCACCAGCGCCTCGACGTCGTCCGACAGCGGCGCGCGCGTGAACCCCGGCTCCACGTAGGGGTCGTCCACGAAGTGGGCGAACGCGCCCGTCACCTCGACGTACTGGTCGTTGCCGTCGGGGCGAAGGCGCTTGTCGCGCTCCTCGCGATACTTCGCGCGCAGCGCGTCCGGATCGAACCCGGGCGCAGTGGATTCAGGGGCTGATCCGGCCATCGCGGGCTTCTTTATCCATCGCGTCGGGCCCACGGAAGATGCGGCGATAGAGGTCCGTCACGAGGAGGCCTTCGGGGTCGAGCCGGCGCTTCAGGGCCAGGAAGCGCTGCACGCGCTCTTCGGCGAGGTAGGTCTCGAGCTGCGAGGCGGTGAGGGTCGAGTCCTTGGCGAAGTAGAAGCGTCCGCCGGCGTCGAGCACGACGCGCGTCAGGTCCGCGGCGTGCTCCCACAGGCGGCGGCGGTTGCGCGCCGTCACCTTGAAGTCGAGCGCGAGCGAGTAGCCGTCGACGGCGTGGGTCATGAGGAAGGGATCCATCCGGTGGCGCTTGAAGACGCCGAGGTAGGGCGTGAGCCCGGCACGGTGCGAGCGCTCGAGGATCTCGCGATAGACGTCGCGCGCCGTCGCCGCGGGCAGGAAGGTCTGGTACTGGATCAGGCCGCCGCCGCCGTAGCTGCGCTTCCAGTCCGGGACGTAGTCGAGCAGGAACGCGAAGCCGACGTGCGACTGGCGGTAGCGGCGGCGGCCCTCCAGGGCGGAGAGACCGTACTTGGTCGCGTTCACGAGACGGACCCCGGGATCGTTCGTGAACGGCCGCATGGCGAGCCACATGAGCGATTTCGGGACGACGCCCATGAGCGTCGGCGGCAGCTCCTGGCTCGCGACCCGCAGCGTCTGCGCCGCCATCGGGTCCTCGCCGTCGCGCAGGTAGGTCGCGTGATGGACGAGGCCGCGGCCGAGCCCGCGCCCGCGACCGAACGTGTCGACCCACCCGACGAGGTAGTCGGCGGCGTCCATGCGCTCCTCGACCACGTCGAACATCTCGCCGAGGCTGCGGATCGGGATCGGCTCGACCTCGAGCAGCCCCGAGTGGATGCGCTTCAGGCGCAGCGTGAGGCTCGTGAAGCACCCGAGCATGCCGAAGCCGCCGATCGCCGCGTGGAAGAGGTCGGACCGCTCCTCGCGCGAGCAGCGCACGATCTCGCCGGACGGCAGCAGCAGCTCGAACGCCTCGACGTGCTCGCCGATGGTTCCCACCTTCCAGTTGTTCTTGCCGTGGATGTTCATGGCGGCCGCGCCGCCGAGCGAGGTGAACATCGTCCCCGAGACGACCGGCGGCCACCAGCCGTCCTCGATCGTGTAGCGCCAGAGCTGGCCGATGGTGACGCCGGGCTCGACGCGGATGCGGCCGCTCGCCGGATCCCACTCGAGGATGCGGTTCATGCGCGACGTGTCGAGGCACAGGTTCTCGGCGTTGGTCGCCGCGTCGCCGTAGCTCTGCCCGGCGCCACGCAGCCCGATCGTGCGCCCCTCGGCACGCGCGAGGGCGAGCACCTCGTGCAGGCCGCCGATCGTCGTGGGCCGGTAGACCCAGCTCATGGCGCTCGTGGCGCCGCCCCAGGACCAGACGCGTTCGAGACGATCGGCGGGCAGCATGCTCAGATGTCGAGGTGGCGGAAGACGAACGACGGGATGTGCCGGATGACGAACATGATGGGACGCCACTTGGCCGGCACGTAGACGACGCGGCGGCCGCGCGCCGCGCCGGCGAGCAGCTCCGTGGCCGCGGCCTCGGCCGAGACGAGGAGCGGCAGGCGGTCCATGCCCTTCGTCATCGGCGTGTCGACGGGGCCGGGCTTCACGGTGACGACCCGCACCCCGAGCCGCGCGACGCGATTGCGCACCGCCTCGAGGTAGGTGTCGAGTGCCGCCTTCGACGCGGTGTAGGCGGGGTTCCCGCGCCGGCCGCGGTCGCCCGCGACCGACGAGATGCCGACCAGCGTGCCCGAGCCGGCGCGCGCGAAGCGCTCGGCGGCCGGGTTGCACCACGCCATCGCGCCCACGACGTTCACCTCGACGATGCTCCGGTCCTTGGCGAGATCGTACTCGTCGGCGCCCACGCGCGGCATGACACCGGCGGCATAGACGAGGAGATCGAGCCCACCCAGCTCGTGACAGATGCGCTGGAAGAGCGCCGGCACCTCGTCGCCGTGCGTGACGTCGTGCGGGAAGGCGAGGGCGCGCGCGGGGTCGCCGGTCGCCGCGCCGATGTCGCGCGCGAGCGCCGCGAGCTCGCCGGCGCGGCGCGCGACGAGCGCCACCCGGCAGCCACCGGCCGCGAGCTGGCGCGCCACGGCCGCGCCGAGGCCGGACGATGCGCCGACCACGATGGCGTGGCGCCAGGGAAGCGGGGCGGTCACTCGAACGACGTTCACCCGTGCCCGCGTCGAGGTCAAGCTCGCGGCGCATTGGCGGGCCCGGGCGGGACCCGGTAAAGCCAGGGCCCGCAATGCCGTTCGCCCGAGGGGCGCGCTCGTGATGCGCGTCACGCCGCGCCGGCCTCTGTGGACGTGGGTGAAGGTGGTCCTGGCCCTGATCGGGATCGACCTCCTGCTCTTCCGCGCCGGCCTCTTCTTCGAGTGGGTGCCGCAGCTCCGCGGCGAGAACGCGACCACCTGGGGTCTCCTCTACACGGCCATCCGCCACCTGGAGATCGACCCGCAGTCGCCCGCGACGGCGTACGTCGTCGGCAGCTCGGTGCTGTTCCTCGGCGTCAACGAGGAGCGCCTGAACGAGGTGCTGGAGGAGGACCGCCTGCCGCCGCGGGCGACGCTGCTCACGACCTTCGGCGCGACCGCGACCGATTCGGCGCTGCTCGCCGCGCGCGCGCTCGAGGACCATCCCTGGCTCGTGGTCTACGCCGCGACGGCGCGCGACTTCAGCAAGACGGCGCCACTCGACACCCCGGTGTCGCGCATGCTGCTCGACTCGTCGACCGATCTGCCGGCGATGCCCGCCGTGACCGGCGAGGAGCGCCTGACGCTCATCGTGCGCCGCTACTGGCAGCTCTATCGCTATCGCACGTTCGTCCGCATCGGCGTCTGGGAGGGGACGACGGGGCTCCTCGCGCGTACGATCGCGGGACACGCGCCGCCCGTGCTGCCACCGCCGCCGGCCACGGCCGAGGATCGACTCCCGCCCGAGGCGCTCGAGCGCTTCCACTTCGCGCGCATCACCCCCGAGGCGTACCGTGCGTGGCAGACCTGGAACACCTCGCGGCGCTTCGACGACTTCGTCGCCTGGATGCGCGCGAACAAGAGCCAGGCCCTCGACGCCTACAAGACGCAGCGGCTCGCGAGCTTCGGGCCGCAGGACAACCCGCAGGTGACGTCGCTCGCCTGGATGCTGCGTCGCATTCGCGACCGTGGCGCGCGCGCCGTCGTGGTCTACTTCCCCGAGAACCCGGCGTTCCGCGACCCGGCCGCGGCCGAGTACTTCGACGCGAGCCTTTCCGACGCCTACGCCAAGCTGTTCGCCGACGAGACCGCCGCCACCGGCGCACGCTTCGTCGACCTGCGCGGGCTCCTTCCGGCCGAGGACTTCCACGACCTCATCCACCCGAACCTGGCCGGCATGCGCACGCTCTCGAGACGCCTCGCCGACATCGTCGCCGAGGAGTGGCGGGCGCGGGAGGGCGGCGCGCCGTGATATTCAACACGTGGGCGTTCGGCGTCTTCCTGGTGGTGACGCTCGCCCTCTACTGGAGCGTCCCGTCGCGCGTGCGTCCCACGGCGCTCACGCTCTTCGGGCTCTACTTCTACTGGTACTACTATCCGCCGCACGTCCTGCTGATCGTCGCCTCGATCCCGGCGGTTTGGGTGGTCTCGCAGCGCATCGTGCCGGGACGCGCCGGCCGCCGGCGCTGGCTCGCGCTCGGCGTCGCCGGCTGCCTGGGCGTGCTCGTCTACTACAAGTATCAGGGCTTCCTCGCGGGCACGCTGCGCGGCGGCCTCGCGTCGTTCGGGGTGCCGGTCTCGTGGGCGCCGCCCCGGCTGCAGCCGCCGCTCGGCATCTCGTTCTTCGTGTTCGAGTACGTCCACTACCTGATCGAGATCGGACGCGGCACGTTCGTCCCCGCCCCGCTGCGCGACCTCGGCCTCTTCATCCTCTTCTTCCCGACCCTCATCTGCGGTCCGATCAAGCGCTACCAGCTCTTCCGCCCCCAGGAGTATGCCGAGCGGCGCTTCACGGCCGTCGACCTGCACGCGGGGCTCCACCGCATCGTGATCGGTCTCGCCAAGAAGACGCTCATCGCCGACCAGATGGCGCCGTACTCGTTCTTCGTCTTCCTGCACCCGGAGCAGGCGTCGTGGGCGCGCCTCTGGCTCGCCGTCTACGCGTACGCGACGCAGATCTACTTCGACTTCGCGGGCTACTCCGACATTGCGATCGGGACGGCGCGGCTGTTCGGCTACACCGTGCCCGAGAACTTCGACCGCCCGTATCGCCAGGCGAACATCGCCGCCTTCTGGCGCACCTGGCACATGTCGCTCACCTCGTGGATCACCGACTACGTCTACATCCCGCTCGGCGGCAACCGCCGCGGGCCGAGGCGCGCGGCGTGGAACCGGCTCGTCTCGATGACCCTCTGCGGTCTGTGGCACGGGGCGGCGTGGCACTTCGCCGTCTGGGGGCTCTACCACGGCGTCATGCTGAACCTCTATCGCCTGTGGGCCGCGCGCCGGCCGGCGTGGCGCCTGCCGCTCGGGCTCGGACGCGTCGCCGGCACGCTCGTCACCTTCCACGTGGTGTGCCTCGGCTGGGTGCTCTTCGTGTGCGACCTGCCGCGCGCGGCGTTCGTCGTCCGCCGGCTGTTGGGGATTCCATGATGCGACGGCTACTCCGTGACAACGCGCTCGTGCTCTTCTACGTCGTCCTGATCGTGCTCTCGGTCGTCTACGCGCCCGAGCGCCCGCTCAAGTTCATCTACACCGAGTTCTGAGGCGCGCGGCGCGACCGCGAACAGGAGATCGGCTCCCGCCCGCGCCACGAGGCGGAGGGCGCCGGACGGCCGCGCCGCCAGATCGCCCCACACGGTCCGCGCCGGCGAAAAGCCCATGTCACCCGTGCGCACGACGACCCAGGCGAGTTGCGTGTCGCGCACGAGGGCGCCCAACGCCGCGGCGTCGGGGAGGCGCGCCGCGAGCGCCATGCGCTCCGGGAACGCCGCCGGAAAGTAGCCGGAGTAGCCGTTCACGAGCGGCCACCATCCGCCGATCGATCGCCACATCGCCGGCGTCTGCTGGAAAGGGATCGCCGCCGGAAGCTCGAGCGTGGGTGCGGGCGCCGCCCGCAGCACGTCGGCGATCGCGGGCGCCATCGCCGGCGGCGCCGCCAGTGGGTATGCCGCCGGAATCGGCGGCCGCCATCCACCCGGCAGGCCCCACCGGTACTCGGCGACGAGGGTCGTCGCGACGGCGGCGAACGCGAGCGCGCGCAGCGCGCCCGGTCGCGCCGCCCGCGCGATCGTGGCCGCGCAGGTGGCGAACGCGAGCGCCGCGAGCAGCGCCGCACCCATGAGGGCGCCGAGCCCGAGACGGAGCGGCGCGCGCAGGACGAGCTGCAGGCCGAGCCGGTCGAGCAGCACCGTGAACGGCATGCGCACCACCGCACCGCTCGGCGTGTAGAAGGCGCTGATCGCGAAGAAGCTGCCGGCGATCGTCCACAGCGCGGCGTGATGCCAGGCCGCATCCGGCGTCGCCTCGCGGCCTCGCCCGGTCCATCGCAGGGCGGCGCCCGCGATGATCAGGACGAGCGAGGCGAGCGGTACGCCCGTGGGCGCGTTCTCGTCCATGAGGCCGCCCGGAAGACGGACCGGCATGGGCGGAATGGTCCACACCGTCTGCTCCTCGATCGCCGGGTTGCGCCGGCGGACGTCGAAGTGGACGGCGAAGATGGGCGCGAGGAGCACGAGCCCGAGCGCAACGGCGACCGCCGTACGTGCGCCGGCCGCCCGCGTGCGCGGCAGTGCGAGGCGGAAGGCGGCGAGCACACCCAACGGGAGCACGATCGCGGCCGTCGTGTAGCGGACGTCCGTGAGACCCTGCGCGGCGACGAGCACGGCGAGCACGACGGCGTCGCGGGCGCCACGAAACGGGCGGCTCGCGACCAGGATGATGAAGGGGAAGAGCTCGAGCAGCGCGAACGGCGGCGCCGTCGGCAGCCACCACTGCAGCGTCCAGCGCGTGGTGAGGAAGACGAGGCCGGCGATCGCGCCGGCGAGATGCGACGCGGTCCATCGGTACGCGACCACGTGCAGCGCGGCCGCCGTCAGGACCAGGCCGACGAGGAAGCTCAGGTTGAGCGCCAGGACGGGATTGCCGGTCGCGAGGAACGCGGGCGCGAAGATCGGCAGCGCGGCCAGGAACGTCGGGCCATAGAGCAGGGCGTGCGGGTCGGGATGATAGATGTTGGCGTCGAGCACGCGCGACGGATCGGTCGCGAGCGCGTGCGTCTCCCAGGCGAGCGTCCAGCCGGCGAGGAGCGTATCGACGCGGCAGGCGAGGCGCGTGTTCGGGAGCTCGGCTCCGACGCGCGCGACGAGCGGCCAGGTGAGCCAGAGGACCAGCAGCGCGTGGATGACGAGCGCCGCCGGCGCCGCCCGCCACGTCGGAGCTCCCGGCCCGGCCACGCGGTCAGCCCCGGCCCGTCGCGGGCGGCAGACGCCAGATCGTGATCGTCGGTCCCGGCGCGTCGAGTGTGCACGCACCGCGGAGCGGGACGAAATTGGCGTCGATCGGCTCGAAGAGGGTCTGCTCGGCCGCCGCAGGATCGATGCCGGCGAAGCGCGCGACGACGGTGCCGCGCGCCGCGAGCAGGTCCTGCACCTCGGGCGGCGTGCGTGCCCATCGGTCGAGGACCGGATGGTCGGACGTCACGACGAAGCCGCCCTCCCGTCCGAGCGCCTCGAGGCTCCGCGCGCTCGCGTCGTAGGGCGCCACGCGACCCGCCGGGGCCGGGGGGCCCGCGGTGCGCTGGCGTGCGACGAGGCCAGGGACGAGGCTGCGATCGAGGCGCCACGCGATCGCGCCGAGGGTGAGCGGCAGCACGGGGATCGCGTAGCCCGTCGGGCTGTTGGGAATCCAGACGGCGGTCGCGTCGGGCACGTTGTCCCGCAGCCAGGCGCCGGCGGCCACGCGCGTGTCGGTGATGGCGAGCAGACGGACGAGCGTCACCGAACGCGCCGCGGGCTCGAAGAGGACCGCTCCGACCAGGACGACGGCGGCGGCGGGACGCGCGCGCGCCGGAACGAGTGCGAGCGTCGCGCGAAGCCCGACCGCGGCGAGCGCGCACAGCGCCGGCACGACCGCAAGCGTGTAGCGCGCGAAGATGCGGTGCGGCTGCGAGAGCACGCCGAGCACGAGCGCCGTCGTGACCAGCAGCGGGGCCGCCGCGCGCAGGCGGGTCGCCACCAGCACGGCGACGCCGAGCACGGCCGCCGCGAGCGGCAGCCATCCGAGCACGGCCGGCAGCAGGGTGCGCAGCGGCAGGCCGGGCGGCGCGAGGAACGCGGCCCGCGACCAGAAGAGCTGATTCGCCAGCCGCGCCCGCGCGCGCTCGAGGTCGAGCAGCGTGTACGGGGTCGCGACGAAGAAGATGGCGAGCGCCGCTGTGCCCGCCGCGCCGAGCGCCAGGGCACGCGTGCGGAGCGTGACGCCGGGGGCGACGATCGCCGCCGTCGCCACCCCGGCGAGCGCCATGGCCGCGGGGTAGCGAAAGCCGGCCGCGAACCCCGCGGCGAGCCCCGCGACGACGAGCGTGCCCGGGCGGGGCGTGCGCACGTACGCGACGGCCGCCACCAGCGCCGCCGTGACGAGCGCGGCGGCGGGCACGTCCCCCGTGCCGTAGTGCGATTCGCGGACGTGCAGGATGTTGGTGGCGAGCACGAGCGCGGCGAGCGCGCCGGTCCAGCGATCACCCAGCTCGCGGCCGAGCGCCGCGACGGCCGCGATGGTCGCGATCCCGAACGCGCAGGCGAGGACGCGGGCGACCAGCAGGAACGGGAAGGGATCACGCAGGTACGCGAGCACGACGTCCAGCGGGTCGCTCCCGGCGCCCATCGCGGCGTAGCTCGTGCGCAGCAGGTAGAGAAAGCCGCTCGGGTAGACGAGGTCCGGTGGGCGCCACGTACGGGCCGCGACCATCCCGAGCGCCTGGAGCGGGATGCTCTCCTGGTCCGGATGGATGAACGGCACGTGCAAGGGATAGACGCGCAGGAGGGCGCCGATCGCGAGGGCGGCGAGCAGGAGACCGCGCGGCACGCCGCCGTCTACCGCTCGCGGTCGCGCCCGAGCAAGCCGGCGCGAATTTGCGGGCGCCTGCGCCGCACGTGTAAGACCCGGCCGTGCTCGCGCGGCAACGCTCGCCGCTCCTCGTGCTCGCGCTCTTCGTCGCGGGCGCGATCTGGTGGACGTGGCCGCTCGCCACCGCGCTCGACGCGGGCTACCTCTTCCCGGGCACGAAGGTCCCGGCCGCCAGCCGCGCCGACGCGTATCTCGTCACGTGGATGATGGCGTGGACGGGACACGCGCTGCGCACGCAGCCGCTCCACCTGTTCGACGCCAACATCTGGTATCCGATCCGCGACGCCCTGGCGTTCTCGGAGCACATGATCGGGGCGGCGGTGCAGGTCCTGCCGCTCCAGGTGGCCTGGGTGGACCCGGTCGCGATCCACAACCTGTTCGTGATCGGATCGTACGTCGTCGCCGCGATCGGGGCCGCGCTCGTGGTGCGCGATCTCGGCGGCACGTGGACCGGCGGCTTCGTCGCGGGCGCGCTCTACGCCTTCGGGCCCCACCGCACCTGGCTCATGGGGCACGCGCATCTGCTCGGCTCGCACCTGGTGCCGTTCGTCTTCCTCTTCCTCCAGCGGCTGCTGCGCGAGGGGCGCTGGCGCGACGGCGGGCTCTTCGCCGCCGTCCTCCTCCTCCAGGTGCTGACGAGCGTCTACCACCTCTACTACTTCGGCATCGGGGTCGGCGTCTTCGTGCTCGCCTGGGCGCTCTGCCGCGTGCCGGCGGCGCCGGGCGCGTACCGGCGCGTCGCGCTCTGCCTCGCCGCGTGCGTCGCCGTCGTGGTGCCGACGATGCTCCCGTACGCCGACGTGCGGGCGCGCTTCGCGCTCGCCCGCGATCCGGTCCAGACGCTGTGGTTCTCGTCGGTCGGTCTCAACTTCCTGGGCGGGCTCGCAGCGCCGATCGCCCACTATCGCGCCCGCCTGCTCGGGCAGGGGCTGGCGCCCTCCGTGCTCGGGCTCGGCGCGTTCGCCGCCATCGTGTGCGGTAGCCTCTGCGGCGCCCCGGCGGGGCGTGGCGGGCGGCGCGTCGGCCTGGTCTACCTCCTGGTCGGGCTCGCGCTCTCCGTCCTGGCGCTCGGGCCGCGCATGCGGATGGGCGCGTTCACGGCCGAGATCGCCGGCCCGTACGAGCTGCTCCAGCGCGTGGTCCCCGGCTTCGATGGCCTGCGCGCCCCGGGCCGCGCCGCGATCGGCGCCTTCTGCGCGTTCGCCGTGCTGGCGGGCCTGTGCGTGAGCGCGTTCGGCCGGCGCGCGCACGGCCGTTGGGCGCGCGCCGCCGTCGTCGTGCTCGCTGCGGTGCTCGTCGGCAGCGAGCTCGGCCCGCCGCCCGCGACCCGCTTCGAGCCGCTGCCATGGGCCAGGCAATCGGCGGGAGTGAATCGCTGGCTCGCGAGCGTTCCGGGCGACCCGGCGGTGATCGAGCTGCCGATCGGGACGCCGGACGTCGACGCCGGCTACATGGTGCGATCGAGCGCGCACTGGAAGTGGCTGGTCAACGGCTACACCGGCTTCGCGCCGGCCGCGACGTACGTGCGCTCGATCTTCTCCGGGTTCCCGGATGCGGCGAGCCTGCGGCTGCTGAAGGATCTGGACGTGCGCTACGCGATCCTCCATCCGGCGAGCCTCCCGCCGGCGCGGCGGAACATCTGCGTGGAGATCGACCACGGCGACCACCCGGAGCTTGCCCTGCGCTACGCCGACGACGACGCGTGTGCGGTCGAGATCGTCTCCGCGCCGCCCGCGCCCGTCCGCCCCCCCGATCGGCCGATTGCGCGCGAGGCGCTCGCGCTCACGACCTCGAGCCATGGCGACGCGCGCGCGGCCGTCGACGGCGACGTCGCGACGCATTGGATCGACGACGTCGACGAGAAGGTGGACGCCTGGCTGCGCGTCGATCTTCCGGCACCGCGCCGCCTGCGGCGTCTCGTCATCGAGCTCGGCCCCCACTTCGGCGAGTTCCTCCGCCTCTACCGGATCGAGACGTCGGCCGACGGCGATACGTGGACGACGGTGACGGCGCCACCGTTCGGCGAAGCGCCGCTCGTCGGCATGCGGACCGACCCCGATCGCCTGGCCGTCGAGGTGGCGTTGCCCGACGTCACCACACAGCACCTGCGCATCGTCCGCCCCAAGCACACCGACGGAAGCCCCTTCGATCTCTGGAGCAACTGGACCCGCTGGGGCGTCCACGAGCTCCTTCTCTACGAGGCGACCGACTGACCCGCGCGCTCGGCTGGCGGGTCAGGCGGGCCTCGGTTATGGTGACCGGTCTGTGTCGACGCCCCCGAAGGCGGTCGTGGTCATCCCGACCTACAACGAGCGGGAGAACATCGGGCGCATCGTGCCGCTCGCGCTGGCGGCCACGCCGTGCGAGGTGGTCGTGGTCGACGACGAGTCGCCCGACGGCACGGCCGCCGTCGTGGCCGACATGGCGGCGCGCGACCCGCGCGTCCACCTGGTGAAGCACAGCCCGAAGCTCGGCATCGGTCCGGCCTACAAGGAAGGGTTCCGGGTCGCGATCGCGATGCAGCCCGAGCTCGTGATCCAGATGGACGCCGATCTCTCGCATCCGCCCGAGATGCTCGCCGAGATGGTGCGCCTGGCGGCCGATCACGACCTCGTCCTCGGCTCGCGCTACCTGAACGGCATCACGGTCGTGAACTGGCCGATCGAGCGGCTGCTCATCTCCTACTTCGGCAACGCCTACGTGCGCGGCGTCACCCGGATGCCGGTGCGCGACGCGACCGGGGGCTTCAAGTGCTGGCGGCGCGAGGCCCTGGTCGCGGTCGAGCCCGAGCGCGTGCGCTCGAACGGGTATGCATTCCAGATCGAGACGACCTTCCGCGCCTGGCGACACGGGTGCTCGATCAAGGAGGTGCCGATCCTGTTCGTCGACCGCGTCGAGGGCGAGTCGAAGATGAACCGTCGCATCGGGCTCGAGGCCCTCTGGATCGTGTGGTGGTTGAAGCTCGCCGACCGCCTGGGGCGGCTCTGAGGACGGCCGGCGTGCAGCGGCTCGGGCTCCTCGGCGTCGTCGTCGTGGCGGCGGCGTACTTCGCCACCTTCGTGCACTACGGCGTGAACCTGGAGGACGAGGGTCTGGTCCTGCTCCAGATCGCGCGCACCTTCCGCGGCGAGGTGCCGTATCTCGACTTCCACACCGGCTACACGCCCGGCGCGTTCTATCTGAACGCCGTCCTCTTCCGTGTCTTCGGCGAATCGGTGATCCCGCTGCGCTGGGCCCTGGTCCTCGTGAACACCGCCACCGTGGCGCTCATCTACGTGCTCGCGCGGCCGCTCGCGGGGGGCGTCCTCGCCGCGGTGGCGGCGCTCGGCTACGCGGCGTTCCTGCCGTGCTTCGTCGGCGAGTTCGCCTCGTTCAACGTGCCGTATCCGTCCTGGTACGCCGGGCTGTGCTTCCTCGTGGCGCAGCTCGCCATGGACCGCCATCTCGCGCGTCGCGCGCCGGCACCGCTCGTGTGGGCCGGGGTCGCGGTCGGGCTTGCGTTCACCTTCAAGCCGAACGCGGGCGTGCTCGCCGTGCTGGCGTGCGGGCTCGTGCTCGCGATCGAGCGCGCCGGCGACGGCGATCCGAACCGGCGCGGAAGCCGCGTCCTCATGGGGCTCGCGGGGGTGGTCCTCCTGCTCGCCTTCAACCTGCAGGTGGGCGGCGCGGAGTTCCCGCTCATCGTCGGGCCCATGCTGGTGCTGCTGTGGGTGCGGGCCCGGCGCGCGCGTGCGCCGCTCGCCACGCCGATCCGCCTGTGGCCCGCCGTCGCGCGTATCGCCGCAGGCGGCCTGGTCGTGACGCTGCCTTGGATCGCCTATTTCCTAGCGCGCCTCGGCGTCGGCGGCTTCCTGCGCGAGGTGCTCCTCATCGGCTCGGATGCCGACCGCATCTACGCGACGCCGTACCCGGTGCCGCTCGGCTTCCCGGCCGGCTGGCCCGCCGTGTTCGCCGTCCTGCTGGTCGTGGCCGGCGTGCTCGGCCTGCGCGCCGAGCGCGGAGCGCTGCGGGTCGGTCGCGCCATCGGGTGGGTGGCGGGCGGCGGGGCGCTCTTCGCGATCTCTCTCGTCGCCTGGGCGCAGATCCCCGAGGGCCTCGCGCGCTCGATCACGTGGCAGGCGCAGCACGTGGGCTTCTACGTCGTCCCGATGATGGGGCTCGGCGTCGGCTGGCACTGCCTCGGCAGGCTGCGCGGCGCGCAGGCGACGCTCGACGTCGCCGGACGGCGCCTCCTTGGCCATCTCGTCTTCGCGCTCTGCATGTTCGTCATGCTCTATCCGCGCATCGACACGATGCACCTCATCATCGCGCTGCCGTCGGCGCTCGTGCTGGCGGCGATCGTGACGGCGCGGATGGGGCGCGCGTGGGGCAGGGTGCTCGGCGTGTCGCCGGCGCTGGTGGGGAACGCCATGGCGGCGGCCGCGCTCGCGCTCGCGCTGATCTCGGCCGTGCCGAACCTCGAGGGGCCGCTCGGCGAGGCGCCGCTCGGGCTCGCGGCGCCCGACGTGGCCGTGCACGTCGAAGGCGAGCGCTCGGCCGACTTCCAGGCGATGAACGCGACGCTCGCGTACCTGCGGGAGCGTCTCGAGCCGAACGAGGCCCTGTTCGCGTTCCCCGCCGTCGCCCTCGTGCCGTACGCGCTCGGTCATCCCACGCCGACGCCGCACGACTACTACTTCCCCGGCCGGCCCGACCATCTGGCCGAGGCGGAGGTCGTCCGTACGCTCGCCGCCGAGCCCCCGCGCTTCGTCGTGACCCTGTCGCGGCGGCTCGGATTCTTCGCGCAGGCGCCGGCGTACTACTTCATCCTGCGCGAGCACCTGGAGCGCCACTACGAGGTCGCGGCACGCTTCGGGCGCTATGCGGTCCTGCGCCGCTCGGACCTCCCGCCCGAGCCGCTGGTGGCGATGGAGTTCACGACCGCGCCCCCGCGCGATCGCTGGGTGGCCGAGCTCGCCGATCCCGACCGCGAGCTGCGCCGCAAGGCGGTCCTCGCCATCCTCGACGCGGCCGGATCGCCCGCCGGCGTCGACGCCGTCGTGCGCTCGATCGCGCCCGACGAGCCGACCATGCTGCTCGTGCTGCGCAACTTCGCCGAGACGGGCGACGTGCGCGCCGTCGACTTCGCCTACGACGTCTTCGAGAGCACGACGGGTCGCGTGCGCGGCGAGGCCGCGGGCGCGCTCAACTTCATCGCGCTCGCCGAGACGGTGCGCCGCTGGGCGCTCGTGCCCGAGCCGGGCTGGCATGCGGAGGACGCCGTCCAGGCGCTCGCGGGCATCGACGTGGAGAAGGTCCGGCACTGGATGGACGACTACAAGATCCGCCGTCAGGTGGGCGTGTTCGCCGCCTGGGCGCTGACGGAGCGGCGCGACGCCGGCGCGGCGCCGTTCTTCACCCAGACCCTGCGCCAGGAGACCAAGCGGCCCTACCTGCAGGTGGTGTCGGCCGAAGGGCTCGTGACGCTCGGCTTCCCGCACGTGCTCTGCGATCTCGTGGGGATGCTCGGGCAGCAGAAGCACGACGTGCAGGACATGATGCCGGACTTCCTGATCGCGTCGGCGGCGACGTCGCCGAACGAGCTCGCACACTGCCTCGAGCAGGGGCTCACGCAACCCGACACGCTCGGGCGCGAGGTCGCCGCCTGGGTGGCGGGCGCGGCGCGGCTCGGGCCGGCGGGTCCGGCGCTCCGCAAGGCGACGGGCGACCGCGAGGCCGGGGTGCGCGTGGCGGCGGTCTGGGCGCTGGGCGCGATCGGCGACGCCGCGGCGCGCCCCGAGCTGGTGGCGCTCGCGGCGGACTCGGACGCCACGACGCGTGCCTTCGCCGGCGAGGCGCTGGCACGCCTCGAGCGTGCCCATGGAGTCGTGCAATGAGCGCCTTCACCGGCGAGCGGCTGCCCGGCGGCGGCGACGCCGAGTTCGGCGTCGACATGGCGCGCCACATGGCCGCCTACGACTTCGCGGCGACGCGCGCGCCCGGCAAGAGCGTGCTCGACGCTGGCTGCGGCGAGGGGTACGGCGCGGCCCGGCTCGCCGACGCCGCGCGCGAGGTCGTGGGCGTCGACCGCATCGAGCCCATCACGGTCGCGCGCGCCCGCCATCGGCATCCGCGCCTGCGCTTCGAGGTGGCGGACCTCGAGCACCTGGAGGCGCTCGGCCGCCAGTTCGACCTCGTGGTGAGCTTCCAGGTGATCGAGCACCTGCCCGATCCGGTCGGCTACCTGCGCGCGCTCGCGGCGCGCATCGCGCCGGGCGGCGAGATGATCGTGACGACGCCGAATCGCCTCATGTCCGTGTCCGAGAACCCGTACCACCTGCGGGAGTGGACGGCGCCCGAGCTGCTCGCCCTGGCGGCGCCGGTGCTGCCCGGGGTTCGCGTCGAGGGCATGAACGGCTCCGCGCGCGTGCTCGCCTACGAGCGGGCGCGCGGCGAGCAGGTGCGGCGCATCCTGCGCCTGGATCCCCTCGGGCTTCGCAACCTCGTGCCCGGCTTCATCGTACGCGGCGTCTTCCCGCGCCTCGCGCGCCTCGTGCGCCGGCGGATCGGCGCCGGCGCCGCGATGCCCGACGTCGGACCGGCGGACTTCAGCGTGCACGGGCGCGACCTCGAGCACGCGCTCGACCTCGTGCTCCTCGCGCGCCCGGGTGGGTCGTCAGGATGACGCGCGTCCTCGCCGCGGTGGCGTTCCTCGTCGCCGCCCACGCGGCGCGTGCCGGGGAGATCGCGATCACGCGGCTCGGCGGCGGCCTGGGCTGGACCCACTGTGCGGTGGAGCACCTGGGCGAGACGCGTCCGGCGACCGCGTGCGCGCAGATCCATCGCGCCGCGAGCGGCAAGGACGTGGTCGTTCCGCCCGGCCGCACGATCGAGGTGGCGCTCGATCCCGCCGCGGCCAAGGGAGCCGTGCGCCTGGTGACCGAGGCGTTCACGTACGCCGACGCTCCGACGGAGCCGATCGCGGCGGCGACCCTCAAGGACTTCGACCGGGTCGTGACCCAGGGCAACAACGATCGCTTCCTCGAGCGCGGCTTCATGCACGAGCCCGCCATGCGCGCGGCGCTGCAGCCGCCGCTCGCCGCCGCGTCGCTGCCCACGAAGCTCACGCTGCGCTTCGGCGCCGACGACGTCGGCCGCAAGGTCGCCTATGGCGTCTGGGCCTGGCCGGCGACGGCGCCCCCCGATCTGCACGTCGAGACGGAGCCCATCGTCGTGACGGCGGGCGACGGCCTGCGCATCGGCTTCGGCGTGCAGGACCCGGGCTGGGGCCCGGGGGCGCCGCCGGTCACCTTCATCGTCAGCGAGACGACGAAGGGGGATCCGCCGACGCCGCTCTGGAGCCGCCGGCTCGATCCCGCGCGCCGCGCCGGCGACCGCGGCTGGATCGACGCCGAGGTCGAGCTGCAGCCGGCGATGGAAGGTCCGGTCACGATCGGGCTCGACGCGCACGTCGAAGGGGAGGGCGCGACCTTTCCCGTCTGGGCGCGGCCGATCCTCGTGCGTACGGCGCCGCCGGCGCCCGCGCGCACGAACCTGCTCCTCATCTCCCTCGACACCGTGCGCGCGGACCACCTCTCGGGCGCCGGCTACAAGCGCGCGACGTCACCCGTGCTCGACGCCTTCGCCGGCGAGGGCGTGCGCTTCGACCAGGCGATCGCCCCCTTCCCGTCGACGACGGCGTCGCACATGTCGATGCTGACGGGTCTCTATCCGTGCGCGCACCGTGTGATCGCACCCAGCGTCACGCTGGCGGCGAGCGTCACCACGCTCGCCGAGGTGCTGGCGCGCGCCGGCTACTCGACGGGCGCCGTCACCGAGGACGGCCTCATCAAGGGCGACATCGGGTTCAACCGCGGCTTCGACGCCTACCGCGATCAGGTGTGGACCGGCGACGAGCCGGTCGGCCTCTTTCCCGACACGACCGAGGTCGCGCGCGGCTGGATCGCACGGCACGCGACCGACCCGTTCTTCTTCTTCCTCCACACCTATCAGCCGCACACCCCGTTCAAGGTGCCCGCGTACTACAAGGGGCTGTTCGTCGTTCCGCCCGCGTCGCCCGAGGCGCTCGTGCAGGAGGCGGCCTACGACGAGGGGCTGCGCTACACCGACGACCTCCTCGCGAGCATCCTCGGGTGGCTCCGGCGCACGGGCCTCGCCGAGCGCACGCTCGTCGTCGTGACCTCGGATCACGGCACCGAGTTCGGCGAGCACGGCGGCATCGGCCACGCGCGGGGCGTCTACGACGAGCAGGTGCACGTGCCGCTCGTGCTCCACCATCCGACGCTCGCGGCCGGCGGGCGTCGGGTTCCGACGGCGGTGTCGATCATCGACCTCACGCCGACGGTGCTGGAGCTCCTCGGGCAGGGCGTCCCCGACGGCCTGCAGGGCCGGAGCCTCGCGCCGCTCGTGCGGGGCGAGCCGCTCGCGCGCGGCGACGTGTTCGCCGAGCAGCTCTGGGGGCCGCGACAGACGCTGCTGCGCACCGACGATCGCGCATGGATCGTGAAGCCGAGCGGCACCGAGCTGTACGACGTCGCGACCGATCCGCGCGAGCAGCACGACCTGGCGCCCGAGCACAAGGACGAGGCGGCCGCGGGCGCCGCGCGCATCACGGCGTTCCGCGACGGCTGCGCCGAGGTCGCCAAGCGCATCCAGACGACGGCCGCCGCACCGCTCGACGCCGATCGCACGCGGGCGCTGAAGGCGCTCGGCTATCTGCAGTGAGCATGGCGCTTGCCGCGGCGAGCCTTCCGATTGACGCTCGCGCGGGGGGTGCCCTACAACCGCCCCCGGCCGGCATGCTCCGCGAAGGCTACGAGGTCACGGCCACCTACGAGGCCACGCACTGGTGGTTTCGCTCCCGGCGCGATCTCGTGCTGCGCCAGGTGACGCGCGCGGCGGCGGCGGTCGGCGCGCCGGGGCGGCGCCTGCGCCTGCTCGACTACGGCTGCGGCACGGGCTTCAACCTGCCGTGGCTCGCCCGCTTCGGCGAGGTCGCGGGCGCCGACGTCGCCGACGAAGCGCTGCGGGAGTTCCAGAAGACGACCGGCTATCCGCTCCTCGACCTGCGCGACGACCTCGGCGCACACCACGGCCGCTACGACATCGTGCTCGCGCTCGACGTGCTCGAGCATTGCGACGACGACGTCGAGGGGCTCCGCGCGATGGAGCGCTTCGTCGCGCCGGGAGGACAGCTCGTCCTGACCGTGCCCGCGTATCGCTGGCTGTGGAGCGGCGAGGACGTGATCAGCCGCCACCGCCGGCGCTACACGCGCCGCATGCTGGTCGGAGCGTGCGAGCGGGCGGGGCTCCAAGTGCTCTACGCGAGCTACTTCAACCTCGCGATCCTCCCCGCCGTGGCGGCGGTCGTCTGGACCCGGCGCCTGCTCGATCCGGCGGCGCGCGAGCACTCGAACCTGCGGCCGACGGCGCCGTGGCTCAACGAGACGCTCTATCGGGTCACGTCGAGCGAGGCCCGCTGGGTCGGCGACGAGCGGCTCGCGATGCCGGCGGGCGCCAGCCTCGTCGCCCGCCTCGCCCGCGCGAAGAGCGAGCATGCAGCCGTGGCGTGACCGCTACCTCGTCTTCGGTGCCCCGTACATCGGGCCCGAGGAACGCGCCGAGGTGCTCGCCTGCATCGACTCGGGCTGGCTCGGCACCGGGCCGCGCGTGGCGCGCCTGCAGCGCGACTTCCAGGCCTACGTGGGCGGGGGGCCTGCCGTCGGCGTCGGCTCGTGCACGGCGGCCCTGCACCTCGCGCTGCGCGCGCTCGGCCTCGAGCCGGGCGCCGAGGTCGTCACCTCGCCGATGACCTTCTGCGCGACGGTGAACGCGATCATCCACGCCGGCTTGACGCCCGTCTTCGCCGACTGCGATCGCGCGACCATGAACCTCGATCCGGCGGCGGTCGCGGCCAGGATCGGCCCGCGCACGCGCGCGATCGTGCCGGTGCACTTCGCGGGACGTCCCTGCGACATGCCGGCGCTCATGGCGCTCGCGGAGCGCCACGGCCTCCGCGTGGTCGAGGACGCCGCCCACGCCATCGAGAGCACGATCGACGGCCGGCACTGCGGCACGTTCGGCGATTTCGGTTGCTTCAGCTTCTACGTCACCAAGAACGTCATGACGGTCGAGGGCGGCATGGTCGTGTGCCGCGATCCGGCGCTCGCCGAGCGGATCACCGTCGCGGCCCTCCACGGCATGAGCAAGGACGCATGGATGCGCTACGGCGACGACGGCTTCGTGCACTACGACGTGGTCGAAGCCGGCTTCAAGTACAACCTCACCGACCTCGCGGCGGCGTTCGGCATCCACCAGCTCGCGCGCGTCGAGCGCCTGTGGCACCGCCGTCGCGAGCTGTGGGACTTCTACCTGCGCGAGCTACGCGATCTCCCGCTCGTGCTGCCGGCGCCGTGGCCGGCGAACATCCGTCACGCGCTCCACCTCTTCACGTGCCTGGTCGACGATGGGCGCACGCGCGTCACGCGCGACCAGGTGCTGTCGCGCCTGCACGCGCTGCGAATCGGCACCGGCGTCCACTACCGCGCCGTCCATCTGCTCGACTATTACCGCCGTACCTACGGGCATCGCGAGGGGGACTTCCCGAACGCCGAGTGGATCGGCGCGCGCACGTTCTCGATCCCGCTCTCGGTCGCCGTGACCGACGAGGACGCGGCCGACGTCGTGCGGGCGCTCCGGGTCGTGCTCGGCGGATGACGGACCTCGACCTCTCGGTCGTGGTGCCGTGCTACGACGAGGCGCCGCACCTCGCGGCCAGCACGGCACGTCTGGTGGAGGTGCTCGACCAGACGCGGCTCGCCTACGAGATCCTCTTCGTCGACGACTGCTCGCGCGACGACACGCGACGCGTGATCCAGGAGATCTGCCGCACGACGCCGCGCTGTCGCTTCGTCTTCCACGAGAGGAATCGCGGCCGGGGCGGGGCGTTCAAGACGGGCTACGCGGCGACGACCGGACGCGTCACCGGGTTTCTGGACATCGACCTCGAGGTGGACGCGATCTACGTGCCGGCGCTCGTGACGCTCGTCGCGCGCCATGGCGTCGACGTCGCGACGGGGTTCCGGCACTACCTCCTGCGCCAGACGGGCGGCGTCCATCGCCACGTGCTCTCGATGGTCTATCGCGGGCTCCTGAAGGTGCTGCTCGACTGCGGCGTGCGCGACACCGAGACGGGCTGCAAGTTCTTCAATCGCGCCACCGCGACCGACGTCGTCCTGGGCTCCGAGTGCGACGGCTGGTTCTGGGACACGGAGGTGATGGCGCGCGCCGCGCTCGCGAACCTCCGCATCGTCGAGATGCCCGTCCTCTTCCTGCGGCGCATGGACAAGCGCTCGACGGTGCGCCTGCTGCCCGACACCTGGCAGTACCTGGTCGAGCTGTCGAAGTTCCGGCCGAAGGTGGGTCTCTCGCTCGCGAACAAGTCGCCGATCTACTGGACCTGCATCGGTTACGACGCCCTCATGCGGATGCTCTACGGGCGCCAGTACCTCGCGACCTACCGGGCGGTCGCCGACCGCATCCGGCCCGGCGCGAGCGTCGTCGACGTGTGCTGCGGCACCGGCCGGCTCTACCGCGACGCCTTGAAGGACCGTGGCGGCAGCTACCTCGGCCTCGACTTCAACGGCCACTTCGTCATGGGGGCGCGCAAGCGCGGCGTGCCGGTCCGGTCCTTCAACGTGCTGGCCGACCCGATTCCGCCCGCCGACTACGTCGTCATGTGCTCGAGCTTCTACCACGTGCGCTCGCAGGCCGACGCCGTCCTCGGGCGGATGCGGGCTGCGGCGCGCGAGGCGGTGATCCTCTCGGAGCCCGTCCACAACCTGTCGACGGCGGTCCCCGGCGTGATCGGGCGCCTGGTGGCGGCGGCGACGAACCCCGGCGTCGGGACCGAGCACATGGAACGCTACGACCTCGAAACCTTCCGCGCCTTCGCGGAGCGGCACGGCGCCTCGGCGTTCGTGCATGCACCCGGCGATCGCAACGCGATCGCGATCTTTCCGGGCGCGGGCGGCTGACGCGCCGGCGTCTCTCGCGGCACGTCGCGTCTAAGACCAACGGGCGGGACGCGCGATGAGGCCTCAGCTGAGCGCGCGCGAGACGCCCTCGGCGCCGGCGGCCGCGGGACGACCCAGCAATGCGGCGAGCGCGTCGATGTCGGGTGGCTTCACGAAGTGGTGGTCGAAGCCCGCCTCCATGGCGAGCTGCCTGTCCTCGTCCCTGCCGTAGCCCGACAGCGCGATGAACATGGTTCGATCGAGCGTCTTGCGCTCGCGAAGTGCACGCACGAGCTGGTAGCCGTCCATGCCGGGAAGGCCGATGTCGGAGACGACGACATCGGGGGTCCACTCGCCGACGACCTCGAGCGCGGCCCCGGCCGTCGCCGCGACGCGCACCTCGTGGCCGAGCGACTCGAACAGCTCCGAGAGGCTCTCGGCCGAGTCCTCGTTGTCCTCGACGATGAGCACGCGGGCGGGCGCGACCGGCCGGGCCGGTCGGACCGCGGGTTCCGCCTTCGGGACGAGCGCCGACGGAAGCCGCGGCAGGTCGACGACGATCTCGCACCCCGTTCCACCGGGGCTTCGTGCTTCCACCCGTCCCCCGTGCAGCTCGACCAGACGGCGCACGATGGTGAGCCCCAGGCCGAGGCCGCCGTGCGAGCGATCGAGCGAGCGCTCGCCCTGCACGAACAGGTCGAACACACGCGGGAGCAGATCGGCGGGGATTCCGACGCCCGTATCGCGGACGCGGATCCCGACCCCGTCCCCCGTGGTGTCCACGACGAGCGAGATCGAGCCGTTCGCCGGCGTGTACTTGACGGCGTTGCCGAGGAGGTTCGCGAATACCTGGGTCAGTCGCGCCGGGTCGCCGTCGACCCAGATGCGCTCTGCGGGGAGCCTCAGGTCGAACGCGTGGCCGCGCTCGTCGAGCAGCGGGCGAACCGAGTCGACGGCCCGTGCGACGACGTCGTCGAGCGCCGTCGGCTCCTTGCGGAGCACGATCTTGCCTTGCGTGATGCGCGACACGTCGAGGAGGTCGTCCACGAGCCGGACGAGCTGCTTCAACTGCCGCTCCGCGATGTCGAGGGCGCGCGCGCCGACCCCGCGGCGCAGCAGCTCGAGCGCGGTATGGAGCGGCGCCAACGGGTTGCGCAGCTCGTGGGACAGCATGGCGAGAAACTCGTCCTTGCGGCGGGCGGCGTCCGCGAGGTCGCGGGCGTGTGCGGCCAGCTCCGCCGTCATCCGATGTCGTTCCGTGGCGTCCATGGCCACGCCGATCATGCGCTCGGGGCGGTCATGCGCATCGCTCAGAACGTGCCCGATCCCGTTGATCCATCCGACGGTGCCGTCCGAGCGGAGATTGCGGTAATCGATTTCGTAGTCCGTTCCCTCCTCAACGGCGCGGGCGATGGCGGCGTCCACCTTGGCGTGGTCGTCCGGGTGTACGAGTCTTCGAAAGCCTTCGAACGTCCCCGGGAACGATCCCGGCGTGAGCCCGTGGATCGCCTCGAGGTTGTCCGACCACTTCACCTCGCCGGACGTGATGTTCCAGTCCCACACCCCCATCCGGCCGGCGGCGAGCGCGAATCGCAGGCGCTGCTCGCTCGCCTGCAGGCGGTCGTACTCGCGATTCACCTGGCGGCGAGCGACGTCTCGTTCGGTGATGGCGGCGCCGAGGAGGAGCCCGGTCACGGAAACGATGGCCATGAAGAGCTGCAGCAGGAAGAGGCTCTCCTCCACCGGCTCGCCCGTGAAGGGCCCCGAACCACGCACGGTGTTCGAGATCGCCAGTGCCGCCGTGACGAAGGTCACGGTCGCCGTTCCACGCTGTCCGAACCGCAGCGCCGCCCACACGACGAGGGGGAAGACGGCATAGTGGAACGGGTAGCCCGCGAGCGGGCCCACGTGACGCCCGGCAAACACCACGGCGCCGACGGCGAAGGTGGCGAGGAGGAGCGTCGCCGCCTCGCCGCGGCGCTCCGACGGGAGGAGAGCGGGCTGCGCCGTCGCCCACACGAGCAGCAGCGGCGCCGTGACGAGGTCGCCCAGGGCGTCGCCGATCCACCACGTCCACCACAATGTCGCGGACGCGCTCCACGGCTGCACGCCGCCGAGGCAGAGGCTCACGACGCCGATCGTGGCGGAAGCCATCGTGCTGCAGGCCGCGGCCAGAGCGACGAGGGCCAGCACGTCGCGCAGTCGGTCGAGCGCGGGACGCGTGTGCGCGCGCTCGAGCAGCCAGGCACCGATCAGGGCCTCCAGCGTGTTGCCGACGGCGATGCCGGCGGCCGTCCCCAGCGGCTCGTTCGCGGTCGCGTTCGCCAGGAAGGCGCCGAGAGCGATTCCGGGCACGACCCATCGACGTCCGAGCAGCACCACGCTCGCGAGCGCGATGCCGCTGGGTGGCCACACGAGCGTCACCTGCTCGGCCGAGAAGGCCATCGTGAGGCCGAGCTTCGCGGCGGCGAAGTACACCAGGGCCGTCGCGAGCATGATCACCACGCCCGGCGCACCGGCCCTGGATGGCCGTCCGTCTGTGCCGACCGCCTGGATCATTGATCGTCGCCCGCCTGCCGAACCGTACCCGTCCAGGCCCGAGCTGCGCAACGCCCGACGTCGATCCATCGGTTGACCCGGCGTCGGGTCGCATGTGACAGTGCGCCGCGATGATCCTGCGGGCGACGGCGCCGGTCGTCGTGCTCGCGGGCTACATCGCGGTGCTCGTCTGGCTCACGTGGCCGCTCGGCGCCCACCTGGGGACCCACCTCGCGAACACGCTCATCGTGTGTCGCACCGACATCCCGTACATCGCGTGGACGCTCGCCTGGCAGAGCCACGCCCTGGCGGCCGATCCCGCACGCTACCTCGACGCCAACATCTACTGGCCGGCCCCGCACGCGCTCCTGTTCGGCGACCCCGGGCTCTCGGCGCTCCCGTTCTTCGCGCCCGTCTTCCTCGCGACCGGCAACCCGGCGCTCGCGATCAACGTCGTCTTCCTGCTCTGCCTCGCGCTCACGGCGACGTGCTTCCACGCGGTCGTGCGGCGGTGGACGGGATCGCACGCGGCCGGGATCGTCGCGGGCGCCGTCTTCCTGGTCGACCCGTGGGGCGTCTGGCGCTTCTTTCCCTGGGCCCCGAGCTACACCGTGCTGCTCGGTTTCCCGCTGCTCGTGTACCTCACGAGCCGCCCGAACCCGTCCTGGCGCCGGGCGCTGGTGCTCGTTCCCCTGATCGTCTTCCAGGCGCTCGCGAACCTGGTCTACCTCGCCGCGACCGTGTTTCCGCCGCTCGTCGTCCTCGCGGTGGCGCGCCTGGCGCGTCCGGCGACGCGCACGGCGGGCGTGCGGCTCGCGGCGGCACTCGGCCTGGCGCTCGTCGTGATGGCGCCGATCTACGTCGCGTACTTCGCGGTCCGCAGCGCCAACCCGGCCCTGCACGACCAGAGCATGTGGACCGCACGTCCCGACTCGCCGGCGCTGGCGGGCATACCGGTCGCGCCGATCGGCGGTATCCCGCGCATCGCGACGCGCGTGCCCGAGGACCTCGTGCGGCGCAGCGCGCCCACGTGGATCGCGGTGACGACGCTCGCCGTGGTCGTTCTCGGCATCTTCGCTCGCCTCGCGCGGCGCAGGGAGCCCGGTGCACCCGGGCAGGCGTGGCGGCACGCATGGCTCTGGACGGCGATGGGGTTTGCGATGGCGACGCCCGTCGTGACGCTGTTCGGGAGCGCACCGCTTCGCCTGCCGTACTTCGTCGCGCTCGAGCACCTGGTTCCGTTCGTGCCCGACACGATCCGCGACTTCTCGCGGCTCGGCATCGCGGCGATGATCGGTCTCGCGCTGGTCGCGGGGCTCGCGTTCGCCGAGATCGCGGCGTGGCTCGTCGCGCGGGGCCGTGGCCGGCTCGTTCCCATCGCCGCCGCGCTCGTGGTCGTACTCCTCGCCGTCGAATACGACGTCCCCGAGCGGCACCGGTTCGAGATCGCGCCGGCGATCGACGGCAGGTCCACGGTGATGGAGGCGCTCCGCGCCGGCCGGGGGCCCGTCCTCGAGCTCCCGGTCGGATGGCAGGGTACGCAGGCGTGGCCGCACGCACGCGCGATGTACCGGTCGATCTTCTACTGGCGGCCGCTGCTGAACGGCTACTCGAGCTACTGGCCGACCGGGTGGCCCGCCCGCATGCAGCTCGCGATGCGGCTCCCGGAGCGCGACGCGCTCGCGACCCTGCGACGGGAGACGGGCCTCGCCTCGCTGATCGTCGACACGGCGTACGTCGACGCGGGCACGCGCGCCGCCTGGCTCGCGCTCGCGACCGCGGGCGGGCGCGACGGCCTGCGGCTCGTCGTGCGCGACGGCGATCTCCTGCTGTTCGCGGTCGGGGACGCGCCCTCGTGAAGCGATCGGGCTGGGGCTCCTCCGGCGCTCTCGAGCTGGGCCTGCGGGTCGCCGGCTTCGAGTACCACGCGCCCGAAGTCGTGGTCGGCGCCGGGCAGGGTCTCAACCGCTTCGACCCGCGCTGGCTCTGGGAGCCGCGTCCAGGGGCGACGGCCGACCGCTGCGGCAACACGATCAACGCCGACGGCTACCGCGGCGCACCGCATCCCCGCACGCCGCCGCCAGGGGTGCTGCGCATCGCGACGATCGGGGACTCGAGCACGTTCGGTCTCGGCGTGTGCACGCCCCAGACGTATGCCATGCAGCTCGAGCGACACCTCCCGCGCAGCAAGGTCCTGAACTTCGGCGTGATCGGCTTCACGGCGCTGCAGGGATCGCGGCTGCTGGAGGGGCGGGTGCTCGCCTACCAGCCGCGGGTCCTCGTGGCAGCGTTCGGCGCCGTCAACGAGGCGATCCCCGCGCTCGACATGGACGTGGAGACGCGCCTCGCGCGTGCGGCCAGCGTCCAACCGTGGGCGATGCGCCTGCGCGACCTGCGCATCATGCAGCTCGCCGAGCGATGGATCCTGCCGCCCTTGCCGCTTCCGGGGCCGGAGGACGTCGTCCCGAAGGGCGTCGACTCGGCGCCGAACGAGACCGTCGACAGCTTCGCCCGCGCCCTGCGGGCGATCGTCGAGACGAGCCGCGCCCACGGCGCGGAAGCCGTGCTCGTGGTTCCGCCGCGCCGCGGCGACTACGAGGCGAAGTGGGCCACGTTCCCGGCCTACGATGCAGCCGTGCGCGGCGCGGCCGCCGCCACGGGCGCACCGCTTGCCGACGTCCACGACGCCTTCCGGAGCGACCCGCGCGGCGACGATGTCCTGTTCGTCGACGCCGTGCATCCGAGCGCGGCCGGGCACGAGCTCTATGCGCGGGTGGTGGCCGATGCGGTCCGGAAGGCGCTGCTCGCCGTAGCGGGTGGTACGCGACGAGGCGCCGTCGCGAGCGCGAGCAGCGCCGGCAGGATCGCGAGCGCGAGCAGCGCGACCACGGCGCCCTCGCGCAGCCCCTGGATCTCGTACGCGACCACGATCTCGTGGTTGCCGGGCGGAACGAGGAGCGCCTGGAAGAAGCCGCCTGCGGGGACGAGCGCGGCGGGGCGACCATCGAGCGTGGCTTCCCAGCCGCCCCGATGAGCGTCGCGCGCGACGAGCCAGGTCGGGCGATCGACGCGCACGCGCATGCGGGCGAGCTCCGGGGTCTGGCGCAGCACGAGGAGCGTGCCGCGCGGGTCGCCGCTCCAGGTCGTGCCCGTGGGCGTCGTTTCGACGTCGGCGTGATCCGACGTGAGCGCCTCGCCGCGCCGCGCGCGCGCGATCATGTCGTCGGGACCGAGGGCGGTGGCCTCGGCGGCCAGCTGGAAGCGCGGCGCGGCGGCGAACGGGGGACGCAGCGCCCGCAGACCGGATCGCACCGGCGGCCCGGCGAACTTCGCCTCCAGCAGCGTGGCTTCGACACGGCTCCCCGCCTGCACGACGACCGCGTCGGCTCCGACCTGACGCACGAGCGCAACGGCGGCGTTCGGGTCGGCCGACTCCATCACGGCGAGCTGCCGCCACGCCGGCAGGGGTCCGACACCGTTGAGCGACCCCACGTCCCACAGCGATCCGTAGTTGAGGCCGACCTGGCGTAGCGGCGGGCCGTCCGCGAGCGCGAGCCAGCGCGCCGCGCGCAGGCCGCCGGCGATCGCTTCGGGGCCCTCGCGCAGGAGCGGCGCAAAGGCGCCGCCGGAGAAGGGAGCAGGCGCGACGAGGGCGCGCGTCCCGGCGAGGAACCACGTGCTCGTCACGAGGGCGACGGCCGCCACGACCAGCGTGACGGCGGGTTGCCATTGCCGGCTCGACCGCGCGAGGCGCTCGACCCCGACGCCGGCCAGGACCGGCACGAGGAACGCGGTCACGTAGAAGAGCTTCACCGGTCCCGCGAAGAAGCTGAAGGGTGGCACGGAGTGGAGGAGATGGAAGAGCGTGGTGGGGCGGGTCGCGAGCACGGCCGTCGTGAGCGCGGCACCGGCGAGCACGCGCGCGGTCGGGCGCGGCGTGGTCGCGCCGAGGACCGCCAGCGCGACGGCGACGGGCGCGAGCTTGCAGGGTAGGAGTGGCGAGATGGGGGACCTACGGACGACGTCGAGCCACCCGCCGGGCGCGAGCGCGAACGTGTCGAGCGCAGCGAGCGCCGCGGTGTGCTCGGGACCGAGCCGCGTCGAGTCGCGCGCCATCGCGAGGCCCGAGAGCAGGGGCGGCGAGGCCAACGCGACGCCGGCCGCACCGACGACGGCGGCGATCGCGAGCCGCCGCGCGAGCGGCACCCTCGCGCCGGTGACGATCAGCATGAGCGCCACGACGCCGCTGTAGAGGGCGAACTGTGGATAGCCGGCGTATACCTGCGCCGCCAGCGCCGCCGCGGCGAGCGCGCCGTAGCGCGGCGACGGCGCCGCGGCGAGGCGGACCGCGGCGCCGAGGAGCCAGGGCCACCAGGCGAGCGCAGCCCAGTACTCGATCCACGTGCGAGCGATCTGCACGAGCGTCGGGTTGGTGGCGACGAGTCCCGTGGCCACGAGGGTCCCTGCGGGGCCGACGCCGAGGCCGGTCATCAGCCACACGACGCCGGCGAGGAGCACGCCCAGGTGGACGCACGCGATGACATCGATCGCACGGAGGTGCGGAAAGGGCACCAACCCGTAGCCGAGATAGTACGGCGGATAGAGCGCCCCGATGACCGCATCCGATGCGAGCGGCGAGCCGCCCCAGCGTCCGATCGACCAGCGAGGCAGGTGGCCTGCGCGCACTTGACGATAGGCATCGGCGAGCACCGGGTGCTCGAGCATCGCGTTGTCGCCCCCCAGTGCCAGCGGCTCGGGGCGCGTCAGCACCCAGGCGCTCGCCGCCACGACCAGGGCGAGCACGATCGCGTACGCGCGGCCGTTACTGGAGGTAGCCAAGCGCCTTCAGCTGGTCGCGGATCTCCTCGTCGATGGGCGACGTGATCGGAGCTTCGGGCTTCTTGGCGCCGCCGTGCTCGTAGGAGCCGATGCGCTCGATGGGACGCGGCAGCGGCGTCTCGAAGAACGCCTCGATGACGCGACCGTCCATGTCGTCGGCGACCGGGAGGCCGAGGAGGTAGAGGATCGTCGGCGTCACGTCGACGATGCTGGCGCCGTCGACCCGGACGCCCTTCTTCACGTGATCGCCGGCGACCACGATGATGCCTTCCTTGCGGTGATCGCCGGAGAGCGGCATGCCCTCGGCCGTCTTCCCCGTGGCGGGGCCGAAGCCGTGATCCGAGACGATGACCGTGATCGCGTCGGGCCCCGCGGCCGCCGTGAGCTCGCCCAGGTACCGATCGACCTTCTTGTAGTAGCTCGGGATCTTGTCCTTGTTCGCCGCCATCGCGTCGTCGGGGATGGGCGTGCCCGTCCACGTCCACGGCTCGAAGAAGCGCCAGAAGAGGTGCGACATGGGATCGATGCCCCAGATGAACACCATCGTGACGTCCCAGTCGGACTTCTGCATCAGGTACTTCGCGATCCGCACGCGCGTCTCGTCCACGCGGTGCGGCTCGAACAGGCGCGCCAGCTTCTCGATCTCGGGTGTGCCGTCGGGCTTGAACTTGAGCTCGAGGCCGTCGATCTTCGCGACCTCCTGCATGCTCGGCACGATCGGCAGCAGCTCCTTCAGGAGCTCGCGCGGATAGGTGCGTCCGCCGAGCTTTTCCTCGTCCTGCTCGGAGACCGGCCAGAAGGCGCTCTGATGGCGCGGCAGGAAGTGGTCGGTCACGACGTAGCCGTTGACCGTCTCCGCCGGCCAGCTCGCGTACCAGCCGACCACGTTCACGCGAAGCTTCTTCTGCGACAGGATGGTCCACAGCGCCTCGCGGGTGCGCAGGTTGCTCGAGACCGGCGTCTGCTTGCCGCTCGCCGGATCGGTCTCCGTGAAGCCGTGGACGCCGTGGCGCTCGGGGAAGGTGCCGGTGGCGATCGTCGTCCAGAGGGCGGGCGACACCATCGGGTCCATGGAGATGAGGTCGCCGTGCACGCCGCGGTCGACGAGCGCCTTCAGGTTCGGCAGCTCGCCCTTCTCCATCATCGGCTCCGCGACGTGCCAGGTGGCGGCGTCGACGCCGATCAGGATCACCTTGGGACGCGGCCCGGGCGGTGGCGCCTCCGAGCATCCGCCGGCGAGGAGCGCGACGATGCCCGCGAGCATCGCGGCGCGGCAGGCGCGTGGCATTGGGGGTGAGCTACCATCGACCCCCCGGGGTTTCAATTCGTCGCCGCCGCCGGAATGCGGGCGAAGGCGAGCAGGCCGAGCGCATAGACGCCGAGGGCGACGAACATGACGGCGCCGAAGCCGATCGTCATCGACAGCACCGTCGCGGCGACCGAGCTCACGACCGAGCAGAAGCCGTTCACGGCCCACGCCCACGCGACGTAGCCCTGCGGATCGTTCGAGACGGCGGCCACGCGGCGCAGCCCGAGCGGCATGAAGACGCCGAGGCAGAGGCCGAGCGGCACGAGCACGACGACGGCGAGGGCGACGCGCGCGGCGAACGGCCACGGCACGGCGAGCGCCACGAGCGGCGTCAGGCCGGCCTCGTAGAACACGACGAGCCCGGTCAGCACCGCAAACAGGCGCGCGAGGACGCGCGTCGACACCACCTGCAGGCGTTCGCTCGCGAGGCTGCCGATCCCGGTCGCGACCAGCAGCGAGAAGAGCGTCACCGTGAGCGAGTAGGTGGGGAACCCGAGCAGCAGCGTCAGGCGCTGGATCAGCGAGACCTCGAGGAACATGAAGCCGACGCCGAGCGCGGCGAAGTACACGACGGCGAAGCGCTTGTACGGCACGGCGGCCCAGCGCCGGCGCTGCGCCAGCAGCGGCAGGAGGAGGAAGACCGCGGCGAACACCACGACGACGGCGAGGAGGAGCACGAGGAGCCGCTCGCCGAGGCCGTCCTCGAGCACGACGGCGGAGGTCGGGTCGGGGTTCGCGCGCAACGCCTCGCGGAACGGCACGAAGTGCCAGAAGAACGGGGCGTCGTCGGTGACCGGACGGACGTCGAACGGATAGGTGCGATACCACTCGCGCAGCTCGTCCGGCGGGCGCGTCAGCACCTGCTCGATCGAGGGGCTGTCGGCGGGCGAGCCGGGGGCCCAGCGCACGCGGCCGCCGTCGATCTCCGCCGTCGCGTCGACGAAGCGCTTCACCTCCTCGTCGCTGAACGGCGTGAGCTTCACCAGGATCGTCGAGGTGAGGAACCCGAAGCCCTTGGTCGTCGCGACCAGCACGTGACGGCGCGGGTCCGCCACGCCGAGGCGCGCCAGCGCCGCGCGCACGGTGCCGACGTAGCGGGTCGTGCGGTTCGGCTTGCGCTCGAAGCTGCCCTCGCCGAACTGCGTGCAGATGATGCCGCCCTCGGCGAGCGCGCGCAGGCTGTCGACGATCATCTCGGCCGTGTAGAGGTAGCTCTCCGAGAGCACGTACGCGCCCGCCGTCGCGGCGTTCATGGCGGCGTAGCTGTCCGGCGCCACGAACCAGACGAGGTCGAACTGGTGCGGGCGCGCCATCAGGAACGAGCGGCCCTCGGCGTTCACGAGCGTCACCTTCGGATGCTCGGCCATGCGGCCCGTGTAGTCGCGGAAGTAGGTCGTGAGGAGCGAGACCGTGACCGGGTTCAGCTCGACCGCGGTCACGTGCTGGGCCTCGAAGTAGAGCGAGGCCAGGATCTCGTTGCCGCCCGCCGCGCCGATGATCGCGACGCGCGGCGCGCGTCCCAGCACCTTGAACGGATAGGAGCGCGTCGCCGTGTCGTAGCGCGTGAGCGTCGCCGGGTCGCCGTTCCATTCGGGGAGCACCGACCCCCACGTGCCGTCGTGCATGATCATGCGCTGGCTCGACGGCGCGCCCGGTACGCCGAACGTGTTGCGCACGTCGACGCGGAAGATGGGGCTCCAGCGCGTGAACATGGGCCGCGGTCCGTTCTGGGGGCTCATGGTCTTCACGCGATCGGTGACCGGATCGGGCAGCCGGTCGGCGCCGAGCGCCGCAGCGAGGAGGACGACCGCGAGCGCGCCGAGCGCGAGGCGCCCGGTCGACCCGGCGAGCCGCAGGCCCGCCACCGCGAGGATCGCCCCGCCGAGCAGCACCGCGCCGGGCGGCGAGAGCACGACCAGCAGGGGAACGCAGACGGCGCAGCCGAGGCCGGCGCCCACGAGATCGGCGAAATAGAGGCGGTTCGCGCGCGACGCGTCGTCGGAGAGGATGGCGGCGACCGCGATGCCGGCGGCGAGGAAGGGCACGAAGAGGGCGAAGCACACGCCCAGCAGGGCGGCGCTCTCGCCGAGGACGACCGACCAGTCGCCCTTCGAGACGGCCGCGACCAGGTCGAGCGCGTTCACCTGCACCAGCGCGACGGCGAAATACCCGGCGAAGACCCCGGCGCTCCCGGCAAGACAGCACGCCGGGAGCAGGCGCGCGAGCGGCCAGCGCCGGGAACCCTCGCGCATGGCGACCAGGACGCCGCCCGACCCGATGCCGAGGAGCGCGATCCCGATGATGACGTACGTGAAGTAGTAGACGAGCTTGAAGGAGAAGATGCGCGTGTAGCTCACCTCGAGCAGGATGAGCGCGAGCGAGACGAGGAAGATCTCGGCGTACGGCGCACGAGCGTCCGCCGGGGCGCGATCGGGGTGCAGGTCGGGCATGGGCGTCCCGGCCTTCTACTGGAGACGGACGGCGCCGCGAAATGCGCCCCGGCATCCCTCGAGCGCCGCCGCGCGCACCACGTCGCCCGCGAGCAGCGCCATGTGGTCGGCTCCCGCCTGCGTGAAGTGGCCCGCCGTGTCCGAGAACTCCGCCGCGCCGAGCGCCTCGTGGAGGTCCACGAACGTGCCGCCGTTCTCCTCGACCACTCGGCGCAGCACGGCGAAGCGGCGCGCGTAGCGTTCGGCGTCGTAGCCGACGGTGTGCGCCATGGTCTCGTGGGGCAGGGGCGTCCCGATCACGACGACGCAGGCCCCGCGCCGGACGGCATGGCGGACGGCGGCGCCCATCATGCGGACGATCGGCTGTGCGGGCGTGACCTCGACGTCGGACTCGGCGAGGGCGACGCGCACCGCGGCGACCTTCGTCATCAGCGATCCGCCAGGCTGCGGCGGCCCGAGGATCGCGAACGCGACGGCGCGGTTGGCGAGCACGCGGCCTCCCTCCCACCAGCGAAAGAGCTGCTCCACGCGCGCCGAGCGCAGGGCCTGCGCGAGCGCGAGCCGCGGCGGCGTGAGACCCCGCTCGGCGAGCGGCAGCCCCGGCGTCTCCACGAGGGCGGCGGGCTCCAGGACCGACGCCAGGTCGCTGAAGGTCGGGCGCTCGACGAACGGTCCCTCGATCTCGAGCGTCCGGCGCGGCGCGAAGAGGCGCAGGTGCGCGATCAACACCAGCACGTCGGGATGCAGGCGTTCCATCACGGCGGTGGTGAGGAAGTAGTAGCCGTAGAAGTCCATGCCGAGCCACCCGAGGATGCGCGAGCGGACGCCCTGGGGCCGCAGCGTCTGCGAGAGGGCGTTCGCGTACGACGGCCCCTTGAAGCCGAGG
>Ga0335084_10000350_pt1 | contig 38193 bp, 32 predicted proteins | sample Lox_Sample_44_FD_206721 | JGI IMG/M metagenome (GOLD analysis project Ga0335084, IMG submission 206721) | Soil microbial communities from Loxahatchee National Wildlife Refuge, Florida, United States - Lox_Sample_4.4 | ecosystem: Environmental > Terrestrial > Soil > Wetlands | place: USA...
GATCCTGGTGATCATGGTGATCTACGTCACCATGGTGTACGGGCCGATCGCGGCCTTCCTGGTGGAGCTGTTCCCGACGCGCATTCGCTACACGTCGATGTCGTTGCCGTACCACATCGGCAACGGGTGGTTCGGAGGAATGCTCCCTCTGACCGCAACCGCGCTGGTCGCAGCCCAGGGCGACATCTACTACGGCCTCTGGTACCCGATCATCGTGGCGGCGATGACCTTCGTCGTCGGATCGATCTTCGTCCGCGAGACCAAGGACCACAAGATCGGCGTCATCTAGTCGCTCAGGGGGTCACCCCGAAGCCCACCGGCCGGCCTGCGCCTCCCCCCGGGACGCGGTGCCGGCCGGTTCTTTCCGTGCAGCTGCCGTCGAGGCTCAGGGCGCGAGAAGGCTCGGGCAGTGCCCCGGCTGCGCCGGCGAGCCGGAGATGGCACCGCCGCGGGGGATGCACTGGCTCGCGGGGAGCGGCTGGCCGTGCTCCACACGCGCCACCAGCAGGTCGAAGGCGCGCTGGGCGTGGGGCTCGATGAACTCGAGCTGGGGGAAGGTCAGCTTGAACGTCTCGATGTGGTTGCCGTTCTGGACCTCGTAGAGCCGATAGTCCGGCCGGTGGCGTCCGTGGCCTTGGTCCTCTCCCCGGTCATCGTCCCCGTCACGGTCCTCGAGCGCCGCCTCGACCTTCCGGGCGTAGGCGCGCGCGTGGTGGTCGATCGGGAGCAGCCCGTCCATGGTGCCGGCAACGGTGATCAGCGGCCGCTGGATGCGCCCGCTGGTGGAGAAGCTCGCCACCTGGGCTCCCACGTCGGACTCCGAGAGCCGGGCGACGTAGTTGTAGGTCCCGGTCCCGGCACCGTAGGTGTCGTAAGTGGGGTCCAGCCGCTTCTGCCACTGGCACTGGGTCACCTCCCAGAACTGGGCCCAGTACGACGTCCAGAGCGTGCTGGTGGGGCTGGCCACGATGTCCGGCGGGTAGCCCGCGGCGCGGACGTTCTTCGCCGCGGTGCTCGAGGGGTTGAACCCCGAGGCGGCGTAGTCCGGATAGTTCAGGATGCCCGCGGGAAGGTCGGTGAGGAGGTTCGGCGCGTGGGGGTCCACCTCCGTGCCCTCCCAGTCCACGCCGCCGTCGAACAGCTCGGGGAAGAGCTCCACCGCCCGCCGGACCTGGTATCCGCCGTTGGACGTGCCCACGGCGTAGGTGAAGCGGGGACCGCGGCCGTAGCGCGCCTCGACGCCCCGCCTCGCCAGGCGGGCCGCCTCGCCCATGAACATCTGCCAGCGGATGAAGGGCTGGCCCTTGTCGTTGTCGTAGAAGTTCACCCAGACCTGCGAGCTGGGGTTCAGCCGGCAGGCGAGCGGATTCGGCGGCGTGGCGCTGGCCAGGCTGGTGATCCGGAGATTGAGGACCCCCTTGTTCTGGGAGGCGTAGGCGTAGCCCTTCTGGACCACGTAGTCGCTCCAGGCGAAGTCGCCGTTGAACTCGCTCCTGGTTCCCGAGGCGCCGGCCACCACCAGCCGGCCGTTCCAGTCGTCCGGGAGCCGCAGCAGGAAGCGCGCCTGGCCCTCCGGGTCTCCGGCGATGCGGGCGTTGATCTGAAGCCCGGGAACGACCTTGGTGATGGGCGTCTTGTTGGCCGTGTCGGGGGCGATGACGCTCCGGTCGGTCACCGGGGTGAACGCGCCCGCGGGAAGGGTGGCGATGGAGTTGTTCGCCGGGGTGGTGGCCGGGTTGGCGGTGGTGAGGTCCGTGCTCTCCACGCAGGTCGCGTCGGCCAGCCGGTCTCCGAGACGGTGGAGCACCTGCTCGCATCGGCTCGTCGCCGAGGCGGCGAGGGGCAGGCACATCGTGACCAGGGCGACGACTGTGCAGCGGGTCCGGCGGTCGAGCATTGCGGGCCTCCTCCCGTGTCGCGGGGGGGGGGCCCTGCGGCCCAGGTGTCCCCCTCGTGGCAGGGGCCGGAGTGTGTGCGAGGTCCGGGCGAGCGGGGAAGCACTTCCTCGCAGATGCAGCCAGGTGGACGCGCGGCAGAGGGTGGCGCGGCTGGCGAAAAGACGACGGGCGGCGAGGTCCCGGGGAGGACCTGCGCCGCCCGCGTGACTTCCGGGTGACGACCCGAGGCTAGAACACCACCTGGAACTGCAAGGTGCCCACCCAGTGATTCGGGGGGACGGCCGTGCCGTCCACGGTGTTGCCGGCCTGCTCCTTGTCCTGGAAGGCGATCTCCGCGGAGACCTTGTAGGTGTGCTGGACGACGTACAGGCTGAAGCCACCACGGTAGGTCTTGATGTCGCCGGTCGTGTTGCCCCTGCCGACGTACTGGGCGTCCGAGTTGAAGTACTCGAACTGGAAGTAGGGCCCGAAGATGCCGAAGCGCATCGAGACGAGGCCGAAGATGCCGTACCCGGACTGCGGGGTGTTGGTGCCTGCCCACACCCGGGTGAACTGCGCGTCCACGCTCAGCTCGAGGTCTTCCGAGAAGGGGATGTCGGCGAAGACGTCGGCGTCGCCACTGGTCCAGCTGCCCATGCCGGTGGTGACCGAGGTCCCGGGACCGGTCGGGGCGGTGCCGCGGAAGGCGTTGGCCTGGTAGTTGGCGGTCACGCCGATGCTGACGATGGGGCTCTTGGCGAAGCAGACCTGGCAGAAGGCGTAGCCGTCCTCCTTGCCGGCGATGTTGAAGCGGAAGGTTCCGGCGAACCGCGGCGCGTCCCCGGGGTTGATGCCGGGGTTGGCGGCGACCGCGGGGGGCCCCACGACCGCGGGGACGGTGGCCCGGGACTGCACGCCGTTGAAGACGCCGAGGCGGTAGTAGAGCCGGTCGTCGAGGACCAGACCACGGAGCTCGACGCCCACGTCACGGGTGCCGCGCTGGCTGTTGGGGGAGAAGTAGGTCGGAAAGTTGTTGACGGTCGCGTACTTCGCGCCCGAGGTGAGCGAGTTGTGGCTCATCGGCATGAGCATCAAGCCGGCGTCGATCATCAGCTCCTTGGCAAACTTGTAAGTGGCCAGGGCGTCGAGGAGGTAGATGCCGTTGTAGACGCCGGTGGCCGTGGGGCTGGCTCCGCCGGTGCCGGTCGGGAGGTTGGGGGTAGTTCCAGGGCCAGTCGAATACGACACGTCGGTGTCGAGGAAGAAGCTGATGTTGTCGTTGAACTGTCCGCCCAGCTGAATCCGCGCCCGCCGGAGCAGGAAGTCGTTGGACGGGTCCTTCCCGGAACCCGCCGCGTCCTGCTCGATGCGGTACTGCGCCTGAACCAGCGCGCCGATGTCGATGAAGCCCTTCTCGCTGAAGGAGATCTTCGCAGCGTTCGCCGTGCCCGCTGTCATCAGGCACAGCACTCCGAGACACGACTTCCAGGTTTGTGACCTCATTCGTCCCCTCTCCACGTGAATGCTGCCAAAGGGCACACCGACGGCGTCTGGCCAGACGGCGACCAACACTTTTTTGGCCCCGCTGTAGGCAATCCACGTTCCAGAGGCCCGTCCCCGCGTACCTCAAGCACTTGCGCGCAGGGGGGCCGCTCCCGGCGTGTGGATGGGTAACGGAGCGTTACCAACGGTAACGTCGGCCTGCGTCCACTCAGCCTGGAACGTCCGGGAATTCCACGGGATTAGACACCGGGTGGCGACGGTCCGGTCACCGATCCGTCACCCGATCGGGGCGGCGAAAGACGGCAGCGGCGGCACGCGCATCCCCTGGGGGAAGCCCGTGCCGCCGTCAGTTGAGAGCGGAGGGAATCGAACCCACAACCTATGGATTAAGAGTCCATTGCTCTGCCAATTGAGCTACGCTCCCGCTCGCCTGGCTGCGCGAGGGTCCGCGCGTATAACCGCCCGTGCCGCCATGAGTCAACGGCTGCGTCCCTGACGGCGCCCGCTGCCTGGTTGGCCTCGTGGCCCCCCCGGGCCCTAGACTTCCAGCGGTAAGCGTCGAGGGGAGTGGTTGGAGGAGTCCCGTGGTGGCCAAGTCGCTGGCCGTCGCCGTGCTGCTGGTCATCGCCTCGGGGTGTGCCACCCCCGCCCCGGGCCGTCGTGCCCTCGCCGAGGGCTGGATCGAGGAGGCCCACACCACCGATGGGCTGGTGCTGGAGTCGCCGCTCCGCGTCTCGCCGCAGGTCCGCGCGCTGGTCCGGGAGAAGGTGGGCTACGCCGGGACCGAGAAGTCCCGCCTGCTGAAGCTGGTGCGCTTCATGGGCGAGGCGGACGGCCTCGCCTTCCAGTACCAGACCCAGAGCTCGCTCACCGCGGAGAAGGCCTTCGCCGCCCGCCGCGGCGACTGCATGAGCTACGCGAACCTCCTGGTCGCCCTGGCCCGCACGCTCGACGTGCCGGTGCGCTTCGTGCGCATCACCCAGCTGCCGGTCACCTGGGAGGCGGGGGGCCGGTTCTTCGAGTCGTCGCACATGGCGGTGGCCCTGGGGCGCAACGCCTCGTGGGACCAGGCGGTGCTGGTGGACTTCGGCAACATCCACACCTCACCCTGGCGCTTCTCGCTCTACGACGACGTGTCGGACGACGAGGCGTTCGTCCTCTTCCAGAACAACGTCGCGGTGCAGCGGCTGCTCGCCGGCGACCTGCTCACCGCCGAGCGCATCCTCCGTTTCTTCCACCAGCACGCGCCGCGCACTCCGGAGGTGCCCAACAACCTGTCGCTGGTGCTGCTGCAGACCGGGCGCGACCGGGAGGCGATGGACCTGCTCGAGGCGTCGGTGGAGCAGTTCCCGCGCTTCCGGCCGCTGTTCGCCAACGCGGTGCAGGCCGCACGGCGGCTCGGGGACGAGGACCTGGCGCGGACCCTCGAGCTGCGCGGACGGGAGCTGCTGGAGGACGAGCCGGCGTGGAACTTCAACGAGGGCATGCGCTCGTACCACGCCCGGTCGTACTCCACCGCCGCCCTGCGCTTCGAGAAGGCGCTCTCGGCGGACCCGGACAACGTGCGGCTCCTCGCCTGGAGCGCCCGGGCCCACCTCGCGGCAGGAAACCTCCGGCGGGGGCTGGAGCAGGTGGAGCGCATCCGCTCCGGCCCGCCCTCGGAGACCCGGTCGCAGCTGCTCGAAGATCTGAAGGCCGCCTTCCCCCAGCTGGAGGCACCGGCGCCCCTTCCCCCTCCCCCGGTCGCCGAGCGGACCGGCTGACCGGCCTCCGGGCCACGACGGCTGCGCCCTACCTCGTCTCCCGGGGGGCGAGGACCCGCTGCACCGCCTCGAGCAGCTCGAGGTGAGTGAACGGCTTCTGGAGGAAGCTCGTGCCCGGGTCCCGGCGCAGCTCGGGGTCCATCTGCCCCTCGCCGTACCCGCTCACCACCAGCACCCGCGCCGAGGGGTGGCGCTGGTGAATGAGGCGGTAGGCGGCGATGCCACTGAGCCCCGGCAACACCGCGTCGAGGATGACCAGGTCCACCGCCACGCCCGCGAGCAGGGCCAGGGCGGACTCGGCATCGTCCGCGGTCAGCGCCCGGAACCCGCTCCGCTCGAGCAACCGGGCCAGGCCTTGGCGGACGGCGGCGTCGTCCTCGACCACCAGCACCGTGCCGCCGGTGCGCGGGGCGGGCATGCGCGAGCGCCGCTCGGCCTCGAGCGGGAGCCCCTCGATGGCTGGCAGGAGGATCTGGAAGGTGGAGCCCCGGCCGGGCGCGCTCGACACCTCCACCACGCCCTGGTGCTGGCGCACGATGCCGTGCACCACCGCCAGCCCGAGCCCGGTCCCGCGGCCGGGGGCCTTGGTGGTGAAGAAGGGCTCGAAGATGCGCTCCAGGGTGCCGGCGGGGATGCCCGCACCGGTGTCCTTCACCGACAGCTCGACCATCCGCTTGCCGGGCACGGTGCCGTGGCGGGCGGCGAACTCCGCGTCCACCTCGAGGTTCCGCGTGCTCACCGTGAGCGTGCCGCCCTCGGGCATGGCGTCACGGGCATTCACGCAGAGGTTCATCAGCACCTGCTCCAGCTGCGCCGGGTCACCGGAGATGGTCCAGAGGTCCTCGGCCAGCTCGGTCAGCAGCTTCACCGGCTCGCCGATCACCCGGCGGAGGAGGCTCTCCACGTCCAGCACCACCTGGTTCAGGCTGAGCGAGCGCTGGGCCAGCGGCTGGCGCCGGGCGAAGGCGAGCAGCTGACGGACCAGCGCTCCGGCGCGCTGGCACTGCCGCTCGATCTCCGCGAGGTCGGACTGGGCCGAGTGGTCCACCGGGAGGTCCAGCCGGGCGAGCGCCGCGGCGCTCTGGATGCCGGTGAGGACGTTGTTGAAGTCATGGGCCACTCCGCCGGCGAGCATGCCCACCGTGTCCATCTTCTGGGTGCGCTGCACCTCGGCCTCGAGCCGCTTGCGCTCGGTGACGTCGCGCACGCTCACCACCAGCCGCTGGTCGCCTCCCGGGACCTCGGCCACCGCCAGCTCGAGGTGGACCATGGTCCCGTCGCGCCGGCGGGCCTCGCTGGAGCGGCTCCCCTGCCCCACGTAGCCCTGGAAGCCCGGGGGGAGGATCTCGTCCGCCGGGCGGCCCACCACCTCCGAGGCGTCGACGCCGAAGATGCGCTCGGCGGCGGGGTTCATGGACACCAGGAGGCCTCCGGCGCTCACGGTGAGGAGTCCGTCGGGCACGTGCTCCATCACTGCCCGGAGGTCCATCTCGCTCCGGCGGAGGGCGGCGTCGGCCCGGCGGCGGGCGGCGCGCTGCGCGGCCTCGGCGCACTCGCGCTCCACCGCCGGGGCGAGCCGGGCGAGGTTGTCCTTCATGAGGTAGTCGTGCGCCCCGGCCTTCATCGCCGCCACGGCGTGTGTCTCGTCCACCGTCCCGGACACCAGGATGAAGGGCACGTCCAGCCCGCTCTCTTGGAGTCGCTCCAGCGCCTCCAGCGCGTCGAACTGCGGCATCCGGTGATCGGAGACGATGACGTCCCACGGCGCGGAGAGCAGCGCCTCCTGGAACGCCTCGGCGGTGTCCACGCGGTGGAAGCGCACCAGCCGTCCCTCGGTCTGCAGCGCGTGCACGATCAGGGTCGCGTCTGGCTCGGAGTCCTCGACCAGGAGGACGCGGAGCGCGCTGCGGGTGGAAGCCGGAGAGGGTCTCACGAGGCCGGATGCGGATCTGAGCCCCCCGGGGTGGACGCGACAAGGTGGCTTCGTTGCGCAGCCGAGGCGCCGCTGTGGGCGCGCCGACGTCAACCTGCGACGTGCGGTGTCGATGCAGACCTGGGACGCGCTGCTGCTGGCCGATTCGCTGAACAAGCTCTGCGGCGCCTGGATCTAGGGTGGCCGGTACTCCACGCACCGCCAGGCGCGGAAGCGGCGGACGATGCGCGGTCCGCGGCGGACCAGCAGCGGCGGCTCCTCCAGCACCCGGCCGCAGCGCTCGACGAGGGCGGGCGGGGGCGGACCGGAGGGCGTGTCGTCGAAGCGGCGAGGATCCGAGTCGAGGAACAGCCCGGTCCGTCCGGCCAGCGTCCGGACGTCGAGGCCCACGAAGTCGAACTGCAGCGCCGGCTGGCCGAGGAGGTTGCGTCCATAGGCCTCGATGGTCCCGTCGAGGAGCAGCTCGGCGGTGGTCTTGTAGTCATCGGCGGAGAAGGCGAACTCGGAGGGTGCGAGGCGGGCCCGGGTCTGCTCCCGGAGCGAGCCCCATCCCACCCAGGTGTCGTCGCCGAGCCGGACCGGGTAGGCGAACAGCTCCACCAGCACCAGGACGTGCACCGCCGCCGACGCCGCGACGTTCCAGCGCAGCAGCGACGGCCCGGACCGTCGCCCCGCCCACAGCGTCCCGGCGATCCACAGCGGGAAGGGCCAGTTGGGCTTCACCACCGCGCCGAGACTGACGACCAGCAGCACCGCCGCGGGAAGCAGCGAGAAGGCGGCGAGGAACAGCTCCTCGGGCTCGAGCGCCCCGCGGAGCATCCGCGGCACCGCCCGGGCAGCCTCGCGGCCCCAGACCACCAGCAGGGGCGGGAGCGCCAGCAGCAGCTGCGAGCCGAGCAGGCCCAGGAGATTCCAGGGCGACAGGCCCCGGGCATGCTCCACCCGCCCCGCGGTCTGGAAGACGAACGACGCCCAGCCATGCCCCGCGTTCCAGATCCATACCGGAGCGGTGGTGATCGCCGCCAGCAGCAGGCCGAGCCAGGGCCAGGGCGAGGCGAGGGCCTGGCGCCCGCGCGGAAGCGCGAGCAGTAGCAGCCCCGCGCCGAGGAACAGGAACGCCGCGGTGTACTTGGCGTCGAACGCCAGTCCGGCGCACAGCCCGGCCGGCAGCCACGCCGGCCCGCGGTCGTCGAGGAGCGCCTCGGCGAGGAAGCACAGCGTCCAGGTCCAGGCGGCGACCAGCGGTGCATCGGGCAGCGCCACCACGCTCAGGATGCTGAACACCCCGGTGGTGGCCAGCAGCAACACCGCCCGGTGCGGCGCCGCGGGCACGAAGCGCCGCGCCAGCCGGGTCATCCCCACCAGCGTCACCGCGGCAAAGGCGAAGGGGACCAGCCGGACCAGCACCGGCGGTGGGGGTTGGAGCTTCGCCGGGAGTGCAAGCGCCCAGGCGAGGATGCCGGGATGGTCGAAGTACGAGAGCGCCGGATGGCGCGCGTAGAAGAGGTAGTACGCCTCCTGGGGCACGAGCTCGAAGAGCGCGCCCACCAGCAGACGCAGCAGCTGCAACACGGTGAGCACGCCGATCCACCGCCAGGCGCGGCTCAAGCCGTTCCCTCACTTGGATCGGCGGGTTCGCTGCGCCCGTCCGCAACCGTTGCAGCGAGCGGTGTCCTGCGCGCAGCCAGCACTGTGTCGGCGCGGTTGAAACAGTTCTGTGGTTGCCGCGACGGAAAGTGGGACGCAATCAAACGACTGGCCGCTCCGTAAGGGCAGCCGGAAGGGGCCACCTGAGTGGGCTCGTCCGCGATCACTTTCATCTTGGAGATACCGTGAAGCCAGTCATCGCAGCACTCGCGTTTCTTGGCGCTGTCGCCTGCGCCACCTCCGGTTCCGGCGTCGATCCGCGGCTGGAGTACACCTACAACAGCTCCGTGACCGGCGTGATCGTCGTTCCCGACGCCACCGCCGGCTCGGACGTGTGCAGCAACCTCGCAGTGGTGGCCACCGTGGGCGAGCAGCAGGTCGGCCGCCCGTCGCTCCACTCCAGCAAGGGCCGCTGCTCGTACCAGATCGACAACCTGCCCTCGGACAAGGACGTGACGGTCAAGGTGCAGCCGGCCTCGGACCTCAAGTGCCAGGACGGCTCGCCGATGGCCTTCGTCTCGGAGATCCAGGGCCCGGTGAAGCTCGAGCCGTCGCAGGGCAAGCTGCAGGACTTCCGCGCCCAGTGCGGCACGACCCGGAGCTAGTCTCCGCGAGAGGACGCCGGAGGCTGCAAGACAGCAACGGGACGGCGCGCGGCAGGCAGCTGCGCGCCGTCCGCGCGCAAGAAGGCCCGCCCCTGACCTATCGCTCCAGCAGCCACCAGCGCCGGCGCATCGCCGCCGCCCGCCGGAGCCCGAACTTGTGGAGCGCGACCTCGCGCACGTACTCCGCTGCTTCCTCGGGCGAGTCGGTGAGCCAGAATCGGTCCACGTCGGCCGCGTCGATGGTCCGCGCCGGCAGCAGCTGCTGGCGGAGGTACTCCACCAGCGGACGCCAGTACTCGATGCCCAGAAGCACCAGCGGGAAGTCGCGCATCTTCCCGGTCTGCACCAGCACCGCCACCTCGAACAGCTCGTCGAGCGTTCCCAGACCACCGGGCGCGGCCACGAAGGCGTAGGAGTACTTCGCCAGCACCACCTTGCGGACGAAGAACGAGCGCGTCTCCACCCACCGGTCCAGGTAGGCGTTGGGCTTCTGCTCCACCGGGAGCACGATGTTGCAGCCCACCGAGACGCCGCCGGCCTCCTTCGCCCCACGGTTGGCGGCCTCCATCAACCCTGGACCGCCGCCGGTCATCACCGTGAAGCCCACCCGGGCCAGCGCCGCTCCCACCCGGCGGGTCAGCGCATAGGCGGGATGCGCCTCGGCATACCGCGCCGACCCGAAGACCGTGACGCAGGGGCCCACGAAGTGCAGCTGGCGGAAGCACTTCAGGAACTCCCGCGCGGTGCGGAGCACCCACAGCAGCTCGAGGGGTCGGTTCCGAGGACCGGCCAGGAACGCCTGCTCGTCGGATCGGGGTGGAGTCTTCCCCCAGTCCTCGGCGCCGCGCTCCGCCGGGCGCTGGACCAGCTCGGTGGAGGTCACTTCTTCTGTGCGCCGAAGGGCCTGTACCCGAACTTCTGCCCGCCCACGCTCGCCTCTCCCATCAGCCCGGTCTTGGTGGCGGCGAAGATCGCCACCCCGTTCTCGTAGTTGGCGCTGGCCGCCGCTCCGGCCGACAGCGCCACCGCCGAGGCCTGCGCCGCCAGGGCGAAGTGACCGTTCTTGAGGTCGCTCAGGGTGGACTGGCTCTCGAAGAAGATGATCTCCGAGTAGGTCTGCCCGCCGAGCTGGAACCCCACGCTGGCCTGTCCGAGCGAGGCCCTCCCGACCGGCTGCCCACCCACGAAGAGCACCCCGTCACCCCCCGCGCCACCGACCACGAGCCCGCCCTTGGCGATGGTGGGGAACACCACGTAGCCCACGGCCGAGGAGAAGAACTTCTCGAGGTTCGCATCCTTCTTCTTGAACGTCTGCACGGTGGCCCGGGCGCTGGAGATCAGGTGGGCGTCGTCGCCGGCAACGGCGACAGAAGGGGCGAGGAGCAGCAGGAGCGGAACGAGGATCGGAAAGCGCATCCTCCGGAGCGTAGCCCGGCCGCGGCCTGCAACCCGGGGCGAATGTCAGGCACGGCCGGCGCAGCGCAGGATGGCCGACACAGAGCGGTCCACGTCCTCCTCGGTCGTGTTCCACCCCGAGACGCTGATCCGCATCACGTCCTGATTCCTCCATCTGCTGCCGCCGAGCCAGCAGGTGCCATCGGCCTGCACCCGGGAGATGACCTGGCGGGTGAAGGCGTCCACGTCGCCGCCACCCGGCGGGTCGAAGCGCACCAGCACCTGGTTGAGCACCACCTCGTTCAGGACGTGGACGCCGGGGACGCCCCCGAGCCTCTCGCCGAAGCGTCGTGCCCGCGCACAGCACCGGTCGACCAGCGCCTCCACCCCACGGCGCCCGAGCGCCCGCAGCACCGCGTACACCGGGGTGCCACGTCCGCGCCGGCTGAACTCCGGCACGAAGTCCACTCCATCGCGGAGACCGCTGGACTTCACCAGGTAGCTCGCCGAGGTGCCCATCGCCCTTCGGAGGAGCGCCTCGTCGCGGACGATGGCCACCCCCGAGTCGTAGGGGACGTTGAGCCACTTGTGCGCATCCACCGCCCAGCTGTCCGCCTTCTCCACGCCCTGGAGCTGGGCCCGCGTCCTCTGGCTCGCGGCGCCCCAGAGCCCGAACGCGCCGTCGACGTGCACCCAGGCCCGGTGCGCGTGCGCCGCGGCGATGAGAGGCTCCATCGGGTCGGTGGCCCCGGTGTTGATGTTCCCCGCCTGGAGGCACACCAGCGTGGGTCCCTTGCAGCCGGCGAGCACCGGACCGAGCGCCGCCGGAACCATCCGTCCCTGAGCGTCGGTGGCCACGCGCTTCACCCGCGCCTGGCCCAGCCCGAGGTAGCGCAGCGCGCGGAGCACTGTGACGTGCACCTCCTCGCCCACCACCACGTGGATCTCCGGAGCACCGAACAACCCCTGCTCCGAGACGTCCCACCCGGCGCGGTCCAGGAGCGCACACCGCGCCGTGGCCAGACCGGTGAAGTTCGCCATCTGTCCGCCGGTGACGAAGCCCACCCCGGAGTCGACCGGTAGCCCGAGGAGCCCGTTGAGCCAGCGTCCGGCGGTCGCCTCCAGCACCGACACCGTGGGCGAGAGCACGTACAGCCCGCTGTTCTGGTCCCAGGCCGAGGTCAGCCAGTCGGCGGCGAGGGCCACCGGCTGGCTTCCGCCGATGACGAAGCCGAAGAAGCGGGGACCCGCCGTGGCCATCAGCCCGGGCTCGCCGGCGCGCGCCAGCAGATCCACGACCTCACCCGGGTCCTGCCCTTCCTCGCTCAGCGCTCCCCCGAACGCCGCCTCGAGCGACTCGAGCGAGGCGGTGGGCCGGACCTGGCGGCGTCCGAGCGAACCAATCCAGGAGCGGGCGTGCTGGAGCGCGCGATCGAGCGGAGCGAGAGGATCCATGAGTGCCCACCGTCCCTCCGGCCGACCGCCGGGGGCAAGCACAGGCGAGCGACGATGCGGCCGGATCAGCGCTTGATGAAGCGCATGGCCGGGGAGGTGTTCCTTCCCTTGCCCTGGCTGCGCAAGCCGTCCGGGTCCAGCCCGGAGAGGTAGAGCGCCGTCGCGTAGACGTGCCCGCAGTCGGAGACGAAGCTGTTCGGGCTCTGCGCGGCGCCGGACCTCATCAGTCCGGTCACCGGATCGAACGCCGGGTCGAGCGTGCCGTCGGGCATGAGGGGGATCGCGTCCTGGGTGACCGTGCCCACCCGCCCCCACTGGCGGTTGCCCAGCACCGTTCCGCCGAGGAACGCCACCGAGCTGACCAGCCAGTGCTGGCAGACGTCCTGGTCCATGATCTGGCTGTACTTGTCCGCGTCGGTCGCGGCCGACTGGAGGATGCTGCTCGCGTCCGCGCCCATCATCCGGCCCATCTCCGAGGCCAGGACGATGGTGGTGTGGTCCCAGTACGACTTGCCGGTCACCGGGTGCGGGGTGGACTTGAGCCGGGCGACGAAGGCCAACAGCGGCCCCCAGAGGTCCTTCTTCATCCGCCCGAGCTGGTTCTGCTGACCGCGGGGGTTGCTGTACTGGAACACGCCGCGGCGAGGAAAGTGGGTGTCGAAGCCACGCACGTCACGGCTCTCGATCCAGAAGCCGATGGAGAGCCCCTTGGTCATGAGCTCGTAGGCCATCATCGCCTGGACGTTGGTGTTGGGCGACTCCTTGGAGCGCGCCGGATTCCCGTTGACCACCGCCGCGCTGGTGGTCTCGTCCGCGGGCTGGATGGCGAACTCGGCCCGGAGCGCGGAGTCGGTGAACATCGCGTTGGGGTCCACGGTGACGCTGCCCCCCACCAGCGACTGGTGGATCTGCACCGCCGAGGCGAAGGCCTTCACCGACTCGCTGTTCCTGTCGGCGACGAAGTTCCGGTGCAGGTCGTCGACGAAGGAGCGGATGCGGGCGTCGCGGGCGTTGGCGGTCAGGCCCTGGATCTGCCGGAGCCGGTTACGCATGTCCTCGGGGAGCTTGCCGTAGAGGGTGTGCGCGTAGGGAGGCCCGAGCTTCTCGTAGTAGCCGGTGCCCTCCGGGTAGTTGGCCAGCGACAGCTCACCGTCCGAGAGCCAGCGGTGCCAGGAGACATGCGGCAGGAGCGTGCTCGCCCCGTAGGCCTCGCAGAAGGCCTGCATCACCGTGCGCTCGTCGTCGCCCCGCTTGGCGCTCAGGCTGTGGTTGTACTTTCCGTAGTGGTAGTCCCAGCGGCCGCCGGAGTGGAACTCGTTGCCGTGGTGGCTGCTCACCACCGCCAGGTCGTTCGCCAGCGAGGCCATGCCGTCCGCAGCGAGGAAGCCGTAGGTGACGTTCCCCCTCGTCTTCGGCGGGTCGTTCGGTGCGGTGCCATACCCCGAGGGCCGGTAGAGCTGATCGCTCCAGGACGGGTTGGGGTTCAGCGTCCCGGCGGGGATGACCAGGGTGGCGTCGTTGCGGGTGTCGAGCGGGTTGAACATCGAGTACCCGTCCCACCCGCCCTCCTGGAACCAGTACACCAGGTAGTGGGGCTCGGTGGCCGCCTGCGCCGCGGCGGTGGCGATGCCCAGCTCCTTCGAGCTGCCCGGGACCCCGAAGGAGCGGAACCAGCGGAGCCAGTCCAGGGTGGTGATGACCGAGCTGCCCGCCACCGCCTTGAGGAAGGTGCGCCGTTGCATGGTCACTTTCCCTGGTACTGGGGCGAGGCCACCACGATCTTCAGCGTGGCGCGCAGGTCGCCATCGGTGGCGGCGAGCGTGTCCCAGAGCTGCTTGTAGAGCCCGCGCTCGTCCTGGTCGAAGCGCATCGGCCGGCCCAGCAGGAGGTTGAACTGGGCCTGCAGCGTCTGGCGGACGAACCGCTCCTTCTTCACCGCCTGGGCAGAGAAGGCGGCGATGCCCTGGCCCTTGTACGGATAGGCCGCCACCAGGTCGTGGTCGGAGTCGTCGATCGGTTTCCCGTCGGGGTCGGTGGTCTGGTACGTGCCGTCGTCCGCCCAGCGGCCGCGCTGATACGCCAGCGGGGTCAGCAGCTGGTGGCAGGTGAAGCAGATGCTGGTGGGATCCACCGTGCTCGAGGCGGTCGCCCCGATGCGCATGGCGATGACCTCGGGCGGGACCTCGAAGACGTAGCCCATGAAGTCCGACAGGACGCGGGCCGGGTAGTTGTAGTGCGGCAGCCCGGGCTTGTGCTGGATGTAGCCCTTCATCGTCAGCACGCCGGTCGGGCCGTGCTCGGGCCCGCGGGACACCTTCTGGAACGCGGTGTCCACCCCGTAGTCGCCGGCCAGGAGATCCCGGTAGCTGCTGCCGGTGGTCAGCACTCGGGTCCAGAGGCGCGCCGGCTCGTCGGAGTCGCTCGTGCCGTCGCTCTCGGTGCGGATCCGCATCTTGTAATAGGCGTAGGCCTTGAACTCGGCCGAGGCGAGCCAGCCGTCCACCAGCTGGTCGAGCGTCTTCGCCCCGCTGGTGAAGGCCTGGATCTCCGCATCGGTCGGCGGCCGGGCCACCAGGTCCTGCGCCACCTTCACCAGGAGCAATGTCCGGTTCTCGTCGCCGGTGGTGCCGGGGCGCGACGGGGGGAGCGTCCAGAGGAAGTCCGGGTGGCGTACCAGCGCCTCGCAGACCCCGCTCCAGGCGTCCTGCGGCACCGGACCGGCAGCGATGGCCACCAGGTCGCCGAGCAGGCCGTAGGCGGCGTCGCTCTCGGCCGGGGTCGGCTTGCGGAAGAGCATCTTCCGGAAGAGCTGGTCGATGCCGGCGCGGGCCGCCGTCGCGCGGGCGGTGCCGGTGCTCGGCGACTTCGGTCCCACGACGGTGACCGAGTCGAGGTAGAGGTTGATGTCCTTCCCGTTCGCGTCGGAGCCGTCGTTGGTGAACGCGACCTGCACCGCGTGGTCACCGGCGGTGACCGTCACCGTGCTGGTGTGGGCGGCGGGGGTGGTCTGGTTGGCGGCGACGAAGGTGTCCACGGTGGGGCCGCCGATCCGCACCTCCGCACTCGCGCCCGCTCCGGAGTACGAGCGCGCCCTCACCACGACGTCGTACTGATCGGTGGTGGGGAAGTGCACCGTATTCTTGGTGCTCAGGGTTCCGTTGCTGTACAGCCCGTACTCCGTGCCGCTCACCCCGCCGTTGCCGGCGCCGACCATGTCGTTCGGGTTCTCGGCCTGGAAGACGAGCGTCTGCGAGGGCGGCGCGTCGACCACCGGCGCGGCCACGTCGAGGCCGGCGAATGGACCGCTCCGGGCCGCCACCGCCGCCGAGCAGACGTCCTTGCTCAGCGAGTCGAGCGCGAGGAGGAAGTCCGGGGTGGCGACGCGCGCCTCGACGAAGTGGGAGACGAAGTCCGCGCCCCCGAGGAGCCCGATGTTCGCCTGGAACTGGTCCACCCCGCCTCGCGTCCAGCTGTCGCCGAAGACCGCGGCCACCTTTCCCCTGAGCTGCATGTAGCCGAGGAAGGTGTTGTCGTAGACGTCGATCGCCTGGCCGGTGTAGGGCTGCAGGAGGGCCGCGGGGAACTGCTCGTCGCTCGCTCCGCCACCGCCGCCACCCGCTCCACCCCCACCACCACCGCCGCCGCCACCACCGCCGCTCCCGCCGGGAGATGCAGGGCCGGTGATGTCGCCAGAGCAGCCGAGCAGCAGCGCCAGGGCAGCCGCTCCGAGCCGGGATGTCCACCGCCGTGCCATGGGCTGCCAGCTTCAATGGCACGATGTGGACGCTGGCCGCGACGGGAGGACTGTGCTCCACGGCGGGGTGGAGAGCCGCCCTCACCCCAGCTGACCAGGGTCAATCCAGACGCCGGTAGCTCAAGGTCACGTCGACGGGCGCCGAAAGACGACTGCTTTGCATCAGGCGGCGAACGCGCAGGGTGCGGCCGTCGGCGGAAGGGGTGAAGACCGTCTCCCCGGATCCGTCCGCGCTCTTCCCGGCCTCGACCAGCGCGCCGTCGCGGAGCCGGAAGGTGGTCTGGTTCTCGTCGCCGAAGCGGTCGGTGACCCCGACCGGGGGACCGCCCACCTCGCCCCGCTCGGTCGGGTGGTCGGGCGAGGCGATGCTCACCGTCGAGCCCTCGAAGGTCAGCACGTACGTCGGCCGGGGCCGGGCACGGGCCCGCAGCGCCTCGAAGGCGAAGCCGCGGGCGAGGAATCCCATGTCCGCCGTGGCCCGCTCCACCGCCTGCTCCACCTGCGCCAGCTCTGCGTCGTCGCCGGCGTAGACCCAGGTACCGGCGAGCGCCGCGCGCTCGGCCTCGGAGATCCTGGTCCCTTCGGTCGGGGCGGGCGCGGCCGGCTCGGCCGGGGGCGGAGCGTGGGCACAGCCGGCGAGCGCGAGCAAGGCGAGGCCCGGCGCCAGGCGGAGCAGCGGGGGCGACGATCGGCTCGGGCGCATGGGAGAGGAGCTATCCACGTCGGAGGTGGGGGCGCAACGCCGAGCGGACGGTCCGGCGCTCAGAGCGGAAGCGCGATCACCGCGCGCGGGACGAGGTAGCGCAGCATCCGTTCGTGGTGCGCGTTCAGGCCCACGAAGGAGACCGGACCTCGGTGGCGGTCCACGACCCACTCCAGCAACTCGGCCAGCGCGTGATCCGACAGGTCCACGGTGCGGGTGAAGTCCACGCGCACCGGCACCCGCGCACCGAGCTCGGTGAGGCGCTGGCGCAGCTCGGCCGCCTCGGTCACGCCGAACTCCCGGTCGGCGCGGAAGACCGGTCCCTCTTCCTTCGTGCCCGTCCAGGCAACCTCGAACGCGCGACTCATGACGACTTCGCCGCCTGCACTCGCCGTACCGTGGGCATCGACCATCAGATCCGAGCGATGGCTCGAAACAGTTCCTCTGTCGGAGCCAACGCGTCGCGCATTGCGGACGAATGATGTGCGCGTCCTCGAAGCGTGCTGCGCCGCGGCGACGGTGGCTCGGAAAATGCTCGACCGCACGCCGGTCCGAGCAGTCGGCGGGCCATTGGAGGCTGTCATGAACGACCTGATCGTACGCAGGACCCCGGGCACCGAGCTACCTGCGCTCACCCCGCTGCATCCACTCCGCTCGCTCCGCGAGCTGCTCGCCTGGGACCCGTTCCAGGAGATGGCCCCGCTGTTCCCGGTGGAGATGCACCGGTTGATTCCTCCCTTCGAGGTGCGGGAGACGAAGGACCGCTTCGTGTTCCTGGCGGACCTGCCGGGCGTGGAGGTGAAGGACATCGAGATCCTCATCACCGGCAACAGGCTCACCATCAACGGGACCCGGATCGACAAGGTGGAGAAGGGCGAGGAGGGCGAGTACTACGCCCGTGAGCGGACCTATGGCCGCTTCACCCGCACGTTCACGCTCCCCGAGGGCGCGGACCTGAACGCGGTGCAAGCGCACCTGACCAACGGCGTGCTCACCATCGTGTTTCCCAAGGTGGCCGCGGTGCAGCCGAAGAAGATCCCCGTGACGGTGGAGAAGGCCGCCAAGGTGTAGTCCCCGCAGTCGAAGAGCAGTGAGCAGAGACCTGCCGGGGCCGCAGCCCTTGCGTTCCGGAGTCTGTGCGCTGCAATCGGTGCACGCTCCGTGACCCGCCGACCCCGGCAGCGCCGTCGATGTTCCGGCCAGTTCTCTCCCTTGCACAGCCGATGCACGCCCCTGGCCACGGAAAGGTGGCGGTCTCGATGACGATGTTCGAGCTCTTCTGCTGGGTGGTCCTTGGAGCAGCGCTGGGCGTGCTGGTGGCTGCGTTCTGGCGCACCGAGGGCCTCACCTGGATCCGCGCGGTCGGAGTGGGGGTGTTCGGCGCGATCGTGGGTGGACTCATCGGACGGATCGTCTTCGTCCCGGGCGCGTTCTCGGGCGAGATGGGCGTGGTGAGCCCGGCCCTGGTGGTCGCGGGTCTCGGCGCGGTGGTGACGGTGTTCATCGCCCGGTACCAGCTCCGAAACCGGGAACGGCCGCGGTTCACCTGAGGCCGACGGCGGGTGGTCAGCTCTCGGGGCCATTCCCGGGCGGCGAGCCGGTATGCGCGGCGCTGTCCTCGCGCTCCTGCGCATACTGCTTGAGCCGGTACTGGATGGTGCGGGTGCTGATCCCCAGCATCGCCGCGGCGCGCGAGGTGGAGCCGCCGACGACCTCCAGGGTGCGGAGGATCGCCTGCTTCTCGATCTCCTGCCAGGTGCCGCCGGGGATCAGGCTGCTCATCGGGCGGTCGGAGGGGCGGGCCCCGAGCACGGTGGGCGGCAGATCGTCGGTGGTGAGGTACGGGCCCTGGGCCAGCACCACCGCGCGCTCGATGGAGTTTTCCAGCTCGCGGACGTTCCCCGGCCAGTCGTGACGGAGCAGGGCCTGGAGGGTGCCCGGGGCGAGGCCCTGGATCTTCTTGCCGTGGACCTCGGTGAAGCGCCGGAGGAAATGTGACACCAGCGCCGGGATGTCACCCTTGCGCGCCCGGAGCGGGGGCAGGGTCACCGAGATGACGTTCAGCCGGTAGAAGAGGTCCTCGCGGAAGCGCCCGGCGGCGACCTCCGCGGCGAGGTCCTTGTTGGTGGCGGTGAGCAGCCGGACATCGACCTTGAGGGTCTCGGTGCCGCCCACCCGCTCGAACTCGCGAGTCTGGAGCACCCGGAGCAGCTTCACCTGCACCGCCGGGGAGACGTCGCCGATCTCGTCGAGGAAGATCGTCCCCCCGTCGGCCCTCTCGAAGCGGCCCTCGCGCCGGGCCACCGCGCCGGTGAAGGAGCCTCGCTCGTGGCCGAAGAGCTCGGACTCGAGCAGGGTCTCGGTGAGCGCGCCGCAGTTCACCCGGACGAATGGCCGGTCCTTCCGGGGCGACAGCTCGTGCAGCGCCTGGGCGATGAGCTCCTTGCCGGTCCCGGACTCGCCGAGGATGAGCACGTTGGCCCGGGTGGGAGCCGACCGCTGGACGACCTCGAACACGTCGCGCAGCGCGGGGCTGTCCCCGACGATGTTGTCGAAGTGAACGCGCTCCCGCACCCGGGCGCGCAGGTTCGCCGCCTCCAGGACGAGGTGACGCTTCTCCAGGGCCTTCTCGATGACCACCAGGACCGCCCGCTCGTCCAGCGGCTTGACCAGGAAGTTCTCCGCCCCGGCGCGCATCGCCTCGACCGCCATCTCGATCGATCCGAAGGCGGTCATCACCACGAAGACCGCATCGATGCCGCTCTCGCGCGCCTCCTTGAGGAGGGTGAGGCCGTCCATCCGGGGCATCCGGACGTCGGCCAGCACCAGATCCGCCCCGGCGTTCCGGAGCACGCTCAGCGCCTCGACCCCGTCCCCCGCCTCGCTGACGGCGTACCCCTCTTCGGTGAGGATGGTCCGCAGCGCTCCGCGGGCATTCGGCTCGTCGTCGACCACCAGGATGCGCGCAGACGCCATGTGTGGGTCTAGAGTTTAGCAAAAGCCGGGCCGACCGGTGGGTCGCCTTTGCCCGGGGATCCGGACTATCTGTGCGTTGAGCGGATGACAGGGTTCTTCAACGAGCTACAGGACTACGTGGGGTTCGGGCATGCGGACGAGGTCATCCTGCGCGCCCTGCACCCGGGGCTGGCGCCGGACTTCCCCGCGGTCTCCGAGCTCTTCTACGCCCACATCCTCGAGTACCCACCCGCTCGCGCAGTACTGGAGCGGGGGGAGAGCTCGGTGGGCCGGCTCAAGCACACCCTGGTCGCCTGGATGGACGGGCTGTTTCAGGGCCCCTGGGACGAGGCGTACGCCGAGCGGCGGGCGCGCATCGGCCGGGTCCACGTTCGCATCGGGCTGCCCCAGCACTACATGTTCGGGGCGATGAACGTGCTCCGCCGTGAGCTCTCCAGCCGGATCTCCCAGCTCGTTCCCCCCTCCTCCCCCGAGCACCACGTGGCCCAGAACGCACTGTCGCGGATGCTGGACCTCGAGCTGGCGATCATGCTCCAGACCTACCGCGAGGACCTGGAGGCGCAGAAGGCTCGCACCGAGCGGCTCTCGACCTTCGGCCAGGTCGTGGCGAGCATCGGCCACGAGCTCCGAAACCCCCTCGGGGTTGCCGAATCGTCGGTGTTCCTGCTCGAGAAGCGGGTGGGGACGGATCCCAGCGCGAGGAAGCACCTGCAACGCATCGGCGAGCAGATTGCGGTGGCCAATGGCATCGTCGGGGCGCTCCTCGACCTGGTGCGGGACCGTCCGATGGACGCCCAGCCGCTGATCCTCTCCGAGGTGGTGGAGAGCGCGGTGGATCGGGTTCCCCGGCCGGAGGGGATCAAAATCCAGGTCAGACCCCTCGACGGGCTGCGGGTGATGGGCGACGCTGCGCAGCTCCGGCAGCTCTTCGTGAACCTGGTCCAGAACGCGGTGGACGCCTGCGGGGACTCCGGGCAGGTGACGATCGAGGCGCGAAGAGTGGACGGCAGGGTGGAGATCTCGGTGGAGGACACGGGGCATGGCCTCGACGCCTCGGTCCGGGCGCGCCTCTTCGAGCCGCTCATCACCACCAAGTCCAAGGGCATCGGGCTGGGACTGGCCCTGGTCAAGCGCATCGCCGAGCGGCACGGCGGCACCATCGGCCACGCGACGCCGCCCACTCGTGGGGCGCGCTTCGTGCTCACCCTTCCAGGGGTGCCGTCATGACCCCGTCTCGACGCTATCTGGTGGTGGACGACAACCAGCCGCTCGCCGAGAACCTGGCGGAGATCCTCGAGACCAGCGGCGCCCAGGTGGACGTCGAGCTCGACCCGCACGCGGCGCTCGAGAGGCTACGGGCCCGGCGCTACACCGCGCTGGTGACCGACATGCGGATGCCGGGGCTCGGGGGCGCCGAGCTGCTCGCCGCCGCCCGGGCCTCGGACCCTGGCCTGCCTGCCCTGGTGGTCACCGCGTTCATCGGCGATGCGGACCTCGCCCGGGTGGAGCGGATGGGCGTGCTGGCCACACTGCCCAAGCCGGTGCCGGTGGAGACGCTCCTCCAGCGGCTGGAGCACGCCCGTCGTGGGGCGGTGGTGTGGGTGGTCTGCGGCGCTGCCGATCGGGTGAGCCGGTTGATGGAGTTCGTGCGGGACCACGGGTGCACGCCCATGCCGTTCGCCGTGGCCGACGCGCCGCCCACCGGCCCCACCCCCCTCCTGACGGTGCTGGCCGATGCACCCGAGGACGAGGCCGAGGCCTGGCTCCGGGCTCATCCGGACGTACACGTCATTCGCCTCCCCGCGTCGCACGAGGCCCTGGCCACCGCGCTCGACGCGGAGCTGGAGAGGTTCGAGGAGGGGGGGTGAGCCAGGGGCGTATCCTCCTGGTCGACGACAACGTCGATCTGGTCGACAACCTGGGTGAGATCCTCGAGGACGAGGGCTACAAGGTGCTGCGCGCCAGCAGCTGCGCCACCGCCCGGGCTCGCGCCGCCGAGGGGTTCGACGTGGCGCTGGTGGACCTCCGTCTGCCGGACGGAGACGGCACCGAGCTCGCCTCCGAGCTGCACCAGTCGGCGCCCGGGGCCGAGGTGGTGCTCCTCACCGGATTTGCGAGCGTGGAGTCCGCGGCGGCGGCGATCCGCGCCGGCGCCTGCGCGTACCTGGTCAAGCCCTGCGCAGTGCCCGAGCTGCTGCTCACCGTGGGCCAGGCCCTCCGGCAGGTCCGGCTGCAGGCCGAGCGCGAGGAATTGACCCGGCGCGCGCAGCTGGCGGAGAAGCTGGCCGCGGTGGGGCGACTGACCGCGGGGCTCTCGCACGAGATCCGCAATCCGCTCAACGCGGCGGGGCTCCAGCTCTCGGTGCTCGAGCGGCGGATCCGCAAGCTCCCCGAGAGCGGTCAGCCGACGCTGCTCGAGCCGCTGCTCCTGGTGCGGGACGAGATCCGCCGGCTCGACCAGACCCTCCAGGACTTCCTCCTGTTCTCCCGTCCGCGCGAGCTGGTGCGCCGGCCGGTGCCCCTCGACGCCCTGCTGCGCAAGGTGGCGGACCTCATGTCCGGGGATGCCGAGGCCCGGCTGGTGCAGCTGGAGGTGGAGGTCCCGCCGGGAACCCCCCCGGCGGCGGCGGACGAAGGCGTGCTCCGGCAGGTGCTCCTGAACCTGATCCTCAACGCGCTCGACGTGAGCCCCCGCGGGGGTCGGGTCCACCTTCGGGGCCGCGCGCTGGACGACGCGGTCGAGCTGGTGGTCGCCGACGAAGGGCCGGGCATCCCGCCAGAGGTGCGCGACCGGCTGTTCGAGCCCTTCTTCACCACCAAGCCGAACGGAACCGGGCTAGGGCTGGCCATCGTCCACAGCCTGGTGGACCAGCACGGTGGCCGGGTGTGGGTGGACCGTGCGGAATCGCAGGGGGCGGCGTTCCACATTCGGCTCCCGCGGGCCTGAGCGGCCTGCCTCACGCCGCAACCCTTGCGCACCATGGAAGGGCCTGCCGCAGACCGTGCACCGGCGAGGGGGGGTGGGGGCCCCGGCTCAGAGAGGAGCCTCGGGTCGGCGCGCCCGTTGCTGATGCCCCCCCTGCAATGGGACTCACACCGGCGGAGACGCGGGCGCGCGCGCGCCTCCTGATGAGGCGAGCGGTGCTGGCCCGGGCCGGGCAGAACCGGACCGAGGATCCCGAGGCGGAGCTGAACCGCATCGAGGCCGCGCTCCGCCGCATCGACGAGGGCCGCTACGGCATCTGCGACGCGTGCGGCGGTGCCATCGGAGCCCAGGTTCTCCTCGGGAATCCGGCCTCCCCCCTCTGCGCGCCCTGCGCTGCCAGTCCCGACCGGCACCACTCGACGTGACCGGCCGATCGGCCGTGGTTTGACGCACCACGACCTCCACACCGGGGATGCCTCCTGGGCGCGCCCCATGCAAGATTCCGTCAGGGGAGGAGCGCGCCATGTACAAGCACATTCTGATCCCGACCGATGGCTCCGAGCTCTCCGAGCGCGCGGTGCTCGAGGCGGTCACCCTGGCGAAGACGCTCGGCGCCCGCGTGACCGCGGTGACCGTATCGCCTCCCTTCCACCTGACGGGCTACGACCCCTTTCTGGTCACCGTGACGCCGACCCAGTACGAGCGCGCGCACGAGAGCCGCGCCCGCGAGGTGCTCGGCGATGCGCGGGCGAAGGCCGCTGCGGCGGGCGTTCCCTGCGAGGTCATCTCGGTGGTCCACGACGCGCCCTGGCAGGCGATCATCGAGACGGCGCAGCGGCAAGGCTGTGACCTGGTCTTCATGGCCTCGCATGGCCGGCGGGGCGTGGCGGGGATGCTGCTCGGCAGCGAGACCCAGCGCGTCCTCACCCATTGCAAGGTGCCGGTGCTGGTCTACCGCTGAACGCCGGGGCCGCTCCGGCGGGCCGCACGGAGGAAGACCGGCGCCGCCGCGAGCTGGGCCGCCACCGCGAGGATGACCATCCCCGGCCTGGAGCGGTCGTAGAGCCAGCCCATCGCCGCGCTCCCCACGAACCAGGCGACTCCGAACACGGCGAAGAAGACCCCGTACGCCCTGGCCCGCTCCGCCGCCGGAACGAACCGCGCCACCGCCGCCTTGTAGATCGACTCCTGGGCGCCCATCGCCACTGCCCAGAGCGCGGCGCCGGCGACGAGCGCGGCGGCCGAGCCTCCGAGGAACACCAGCGGGGCGGCGCCCGCGCCCACCACGCAGGACAGCGCCAGCACCCCGGGACCGTGCCGGTCGAAGGCGTGACCGAAGGCGAGCGCGGCGACGGCGTCCACCGCCATCGCCCCGGCGTAGAGCAGAGGAACCAGGCCGAGCGGGACGAGGCCCGAGCGGCCGGCGTGGAAGGCGATCAGCGCCCAGTCGGCGAAGCCGAGGCCCACCAGGGCCGCCGCGGCCACGTGCAGCCGGAACGAGGCGCCGAGGGGGGCGGCGAGGGGCGGAGCGGGCGGCTCGAGCTCCTCGGGCGCGGGGAAGGCGCGGCGCGCCGCCAGCACCAGCACCAGGGTGGCCAGCGCCGGAACCGCGAGGACGAGGAACGCCAGGCGGTATCCGCCGAGGGGTGTGCTCCCTGGACTGGCGGCGATGGCCAGCGTGGTGAGGACCGGGCCTGCCACCGCGCCGATCTGGTCCAGCGCCTCTTCCAGCCCGAAGCTCCTCCCCTCCCCCGCCCGTCGCGCAGCATGGGAGACGAGGGTGCTCCGCGCCGGGGAGCGGATGGCCTTCCCCACCCGCTCGGCGATGACCAGCGCCACCGCCACCTCCCAGCTGCCCGCCAGGGCCAGGCCGGGAACCACGACCAGGTTCACGGCGTAGCCGAGGATGGTCAGCGGCCAGTGGGCACGGGTCCGGTCGGCGAGCCAGCCGGTGAACAGGCGCAGGGTGTAGCCCGCGAGCTCGCCGGCGCCGGCCGCGATGCCGACGGTGGTCGCCGAGGCCCCGAGCAGCCCGAGGTACGGCCCGACCAGGCCGCGCGCGCCCTCGTAGGTCATGTCGCCGAAGAGCGCGACCACGCCCATGGTGACGACGAAGCGGCGCGCCCGCCGGACGAGGTCGGCGTCGGCTCGGGCGGGCTCGGCTCCGGAGGGCATCGCCTAGACGATGGCGCGCACCACGCCACCGTCGACGCGCAGGGCGGCGCCGTTCACCGCGGAGGCCCGGCCGCTGGCGACGAAGACGGTGAACGCGGCCACCTCCTCCGGGGTGGCGAAGCGTTGCAGCAGCGAGGTGGGCCGGGCGGAGGAGAAGAAGTCGCGCTCCACCTGCGCAGCGGAGACACCCTGCTGCGCCGCGAGCCCCTCGACGAAGCCCTCCACTCCCTCGCTCCGGGTGGGTCCGGCGAGGATGGCGTTCACCGTCACCCCGGTGCCGCGGGTCGTCTCGGCCAGCCCCCGCGAGACCGCGAGCTGCGCGGTCTTGGTGGTGCCGTAGTGGATCATCTCCACCGGGATCTGCACCGCGCTCTCGCTGGAGATGAAGAGGATCCGTCCCCAGTTCCGGGCCTTCATCCCCGACAGGTAGGCGCGGGCGAGCCGGACCCCGCTGAGCACGTTCACCTCGAAGAAGCGCATCCACTCGGCATCGGTGATCCCCTCGAAGGGCACGGCGGCGAAGATGCCGAGGTTGTTCACCAGCACGTCGACCTCGGGCAGCTCGCGCACCACGCGCGCGCAGCCCTCGGCGGTGCCGAGGTCAGCGGCCATGCCACGCACCCGCGCTCCCGGGTGTCGCGCACGGACCTGGGCCACCGCTGCCTCCACCCGGGCCGCGGTGCGACCGTTGAGCACTACCTCGGCACCCTCGCCGGCCAGTGCGGCGGCGATGGCCCAGCCGATGCCCGCGGTGGAGCCGCTCACCAGGGCGCGCTTTCCTTCCAGCTCGAGGTCCATGGCCGCCCTGCTATCAGCGGCGAGCCTCGGCGTCGAACGCCGTGGCGAACGTTGCGTACTCCTCCCCCAGCGCCCGCTCGAACGCCGCCGGGAACGGTGCGCCGGTGGACACCTCGGCGAGGACGGCCCGCACCCCGGCCTGGCCGTGGCGCTCGATGATGCGCTCCACGGCGTGCCGGCCTTCGAGGTAGGCGAGGTGTGCGCTCCGGGGCTCGGCGATGCGGCCAAAGCCGCCCTCGAGCGCGCGCAGCGGGTAGCGGTGGACGTCGGGAGTGCAGCGGACGGCCGGACCCGGGTCGGCCTGGAGCTTGGCCACGTCGGCGAACCCCTCGTTCAGCCACGCCGGCCCGGGGTGTCCGTCCGTGGCCCGGTGGAAGAGGGCGTGGGCGTACTCGTGGAAGAGGGTCCCGCGGAACCGGAGCGAGCTCAGGTCGGCACCGGCGGAGGGGAGTCGGATCTTCCCGTCGTAGACGCCGGCGGACCACGACACGTGCCCTTCCTGCTGGTAGGAGCGGTCCGGGTAGAGCACCAGCGGGATCGGGCCATCGGGGTAGAGCTGGAAGAGCGCGCCCACGCCACGGTAGGCGGCCTCCATGATGTCCAGGCTCGCGCGGGCCGCCGGAAGGTCCGCCCGGCCGTCGAAGGCGACCACGAAGTGCTCGGACGACACGCGCTCCAGCGCACCCAGGCGCTGCGACTCGGCACGGCCACGCTCCAGGCGCCTGGCGAGCGCCGGGTCGCCCGGGGTGACGCGGAGCCCGCGCTCCCAGGTGTCGATGGCGCCTGACAGGTCGTTGTCCTGGAACTGGTACTCGCCGAGGGCGAGGTAGGCCTCGGGGGTGGCTTCCTCGAGGGCGAGCGCGGCGCGGGCCTGCTGCCGCGACCGCTCGGGTTGGCCGGCCTTCGCCGAGGCGAGGGCCACGGTGGCCAGCACCCGGGCGACGGCGGAGCGAACGGCCGGCTCGGAGGTGGGCAGCTCCTGCATCCGCGGGAGCACCGGCTCGACCTTGGCCAGCGCTCCGGCGCGGGCCCGGGTCTGCGCGGCGGCGCTGAGTAGCTCCAGCGCGGGCGCCGCGGCCGGCGAGCGCGCGCGGTAGAGCGCGTGTACCTGCTCCAGCGCTCCGCCGAGGTCGTCCTGGAGGAGCAGCGCCGCCACCCGCTCGAGCTCGGCGTGCGCCGAGGGCGCGATGCCCGCGTCGTTCGCCGATCCGAGGACGGCCGGCACGGCTCCGGCGCCGACGGGACCGAGCGCGACCTGGCGGCCCGCATCGGCGCCTGGACGGGCGGCGGCCTCCTCGTCGGCGCGGCGCTTGGCCTCCGCGAGCCGCGCCATGCTGGCTGCGAACACCTCGTCGTCGCTGGGCCCCGCGTCGGCCGACTCCGGGGCGAAGGCCACCGGCACGGCCGCCGGCGGGGGCGCCGCGGGCGGACGACGGAGCAGAACCACGGCCACCGCACCGGCGATCACCAGCACCGGGACCAGGAGGAGCGACCAGCGCACGGAAGACCCTCAGTTTGCCCCACGCCCGAGATGGTCGCACCGCTCCCGTACACCCACACCCAGCCGGCCCGGCGTCCGCCGCTGCGGAGGTGAGGCCCCCACAGGTGTGGAGCCCCGGTCCGGCTGCGCGCCCCGGCCGACGCGCAGGGATTGCGCCCGGGGGCAGATGACGGCCCGACCGAGGCATCCGCGCCGCGCCGGGTGCGCGGTGCATCCTGGTACGTCGATTGCGATGCTCGAGCCATCGACGACATCTCCGAGCGTCCGTTGACCCACCTTGGATCACCCGAAGTCAGTCCGGCGGCGCGACGCGCGCGGGGTGTCCTCCAGCCCTGGGAGGTGACGCTGCGCGGAGCACGCGCCTACCAGCGGGTCCGGCGGGCCGTCCTGACGCTGAGCGTGCTCACCGTGGTGGGGACGCCGTTCCTCGCCGCGCGCTTCGTTGACCGGAGCTGGCCTGTGGGCGTCTTCGTCGGAGCGACGGGCGCGGCGCGGGCGCTCGGCGTGGAGCTGCTGGACCCGCTGCTGTCCGCTGGCGTGGTGCTGGCGGGTGGGGCGCGTCCCGGGCTCCTCGCCGCGGCGCTCCCTGTCTTGCTGCTGGTGGTGGTGCTGGGGCGCTTCTTCTGCGGCTGGCTCTGTCCCTACCTCCCGCTGCTCGCGGTGAGCAACGCGGTCCGCTGGGGGCTGGGCCGGCTGGGCATCCCCACCCTGGATCTCCGGCTGCCCGGCTGGGTCCGCTTCGCGGTGCTTGGTGGCGTGCTCGGCGGAACGGCGGCGCTCGGGGTCCAGCTCGCGGCGCTGGTCTACCCTCCGGCGTTGCTCGCCCGGAGCGCATACCGGCTCGCCTTCGGGCTCGGGCTGGGGGGCGGGGCAGCGGTCCTGGCCGCGGTGTGGCTCTTCGACACCGCTGTCTCGCGGGCCGGCTTCTGCCGCTCGCTGTGCCCCGGCGGGGCGCTGTTCTCGCTCCTGGGGGCGGCCTCGCCGGTGCGGGTCCACCGCGCCGCGGACCTTTGCACCGACTGCACCGTCTGCGACGTGGTCTGCAACCTCGGGCAGGGGCCGATGACGGACCGGGTCGACACAGGCTGCGAGCGGTGCGGGCGGTGCGTCGCCTCCTGCCCCACCGCGGCGCTGTCCCTGTCGCTCGGCGGGAGGCGGCAATGAATCGCCGCGGCGTGCTCGCCCTCGCGGCCGGCGCGGTGTCCGGGCTGCTCGCCCGCCGCCCGCGGGCAGCTGCGGCCGAGCTGCGCCCACCGGGAGCGCTGCCCCCCGACGCGTTCGAGCGGGCGTGCATCGGCTGCTTCCGCTGCGCCGAGGTGTGCCCCACGCGGGCCATCCGCTTCCCCTCGGGTCCGGGGCTCGACGCCGGGCATCCCTTCCTCGCGCTGCGCGAGTCGGCGTGCGTGCTGTGCATGGCCTGCACCGGGGTGTGCCCGACCGGTGCCCTGGCCCGCATCCCGGCGGTGCCCTGGCGGATCGCCGCCGAGGTCCGCATCGGCGTTCCGGAGCTCGACCGGAGGTCGTGCCTGCCCTGGAGCGGCCAGGGGGTGTGCCGGCTCTGCGCCTACGTCTGTCCGATCGGCACGCGCGCGGTGGAGCTGGTCGGCCCGCAGCAGGCCCCGCTCTTCCACGCCGAGGCCTGCGTCGGGTGCGGCCTCTGCGAGGAGGCCTGTCCGGAGGAGGCGCGGGCGGTGCGCATCGTGGCGCCCCGAGGTGTCTCATGAGCCGGCGCGGCCGACTCTCGCGGCGGGACCTGCTCCGGGCGGCGCCCATCGCCGGGGCCGGTGCGGCCGCGGTCGCGACCGGGGTGTTGACGCGTGCTCCTCCGGCGACGCGGGTGACGCGGGGCCAGTGCCGGTTCTGCCTGCTCCACTGCGACCTCGCGGGGCGGGTGTCGGGAAGCACGCTCCTGCGCGTCGACGGAGACGCTTCGGGACAGACCCACGGGTTTCTCTGCCACCACGGGCATGCCCTGCCCTCGGTGGTGCACTCCCCCGAGCGCGTCCGCCGCCCCCTGGTCCGTCATGGCGACCGGCTGGTCGAGACCTCCTGGGACGGGGCGCTGGAGCTCATCGGCGAGCGAATGGCGGGGGTGCGGGCGCGCTTCGGCCCGGAGGCGGTCGCGTTTCAGACCGGGTGGCCGCTGGTGCGTCACCCCCTGATGGACTGGATCCAGCGGCTGGCGCGGGCGTGGGGGACGCCGAACGTCGTCTCGGTGGCGAGCCTCTGCGAGACGTCGGGGCGGATGGGCCAGGCGCTCACCGTGGGGAGCAAGTACCGGCACGACCTCCGCCGGACGCGGACCCTGGCACTCTGGGGCAGCAATCCCACGCACAGCACCCCGCTGCTCGCGCACGTGGTGGCCCAGAAGGCGACCGAGGGTCGGCTGCTGGTGGTGGACCCGGTCCGTACCGAGCTGGCCGCGGTGGCCACCGAGCACCTGGCGGTGCGGCCGGGCACCGATGGCGCGCTCGCGCTCGGTCTGGTGCAGGTGCTGGTGCGCGAGGGTCTGGTGGACAGGGAGCTGCTCGAGCGCGAGACGGTGGGCTTCGAGGCGCTGGCCGGGCTCGCCGCGGCCTATCCTCCCGAGCGCGTCGCCGTCCTCACCGGCGTCCCGGCCGACCAGGTGGTGCGGGCGGCGCGGCTGCTGGGGACCGAGACCCCGACGGGCATCTGGAGCGGGCTGGGGGTCGAGCACCACGAGAACGGGGTCCAGACGGTGCGGGCCATCGCCGCGCTGCAGGCGCTGTGCCGACGCTCCGGCGAGCCGGAGATCCGCCAGGACCTCACGCCGGTGCGGATGGCCGACGCCACCGGACCGCTGCCGGCGTTGCCTCGCTTCAGCACGCCCGAGCCCGTGCCGCCGCCCGTCGAGGCGGTGCCGCTGGGCTCCGAGGAGCACCCACTCTTCGAGATGTTCAACCGCGAGGCGCAGGGGAATCTCCTGGCCCGGGCCATCCTCGAGGACCGGCCGTACCCGGTGCGGGCGCTGGTGCTGGTGGCGTCGAACCCGCTGGTGACCTCGCCGGGGAGCGCGGCGCTGGCGCGCGCGGCGGAGCGGCTCGAGCTGCTGGTGTCGGTGGACCCGTTCCTCACCGCCAGCGGCCGCCGCGCCCACGTGGTGCTCCCGGCCGCCACCTTCGCCGAGTCGGAGGGGGTGGCGCCGCCGCAGCACCAGGCCTGGCCGGACTGGAAGGTGCTGTTCGAGCTCGCCCGGGCGATGGGCCTCGGCGCCTGGTTCCCCTGGAGGACGTGGTCCGAGGCCGAGCGCGCGCCCCGGGTGCCGGTGCCCGCCCCACCCGAGCTGGCGCCCTGCATCGAGCCGGGCCCCGGGCGGCCGCTGGTGGGAACGCAGTCGGGGAAGATCGAGCTCGCCTCGGGCCTCCTCGAGCGCGCCGGCCACCCTGCCCTGCCCGAGTGGACTCCGCCGACGCTGCGTCCGTCGGCCGAGTTCCCGCTGATGCTGGTCACCGGGCCGCGGACGCGGGCCTACATCAACTCGCAGTTCCGACAGGTGGCGCGCATCCGGCTGCTCGAGCCGGAGCCCGCGGTCCGGGTACACCCGGAGGCCGCGCGCGCGGCGGGGCTGGGAGACGGGGACCGGGTGGCCCTCGTCTCGCCGGTGGGCCGGATCGAGCTCCGGCTGGCGGTGACCACCGACGTGCGCCCCGACGTCGCGGTCATGCCGGCCGGCTGGGAGGAGGCGAACGCGAACACCCTCATCGACGGGAAGCGGCTCGATCCGATCTCCGGGTTCCCGGCCTTCCGGTCGGGGGTGTGCCGGCTGGAGCCCATCGCCGCGGCGCACGGCTGAACCCGGACCCGAGGCGATGAGGCCGTCGCCCCGGGCTGCGGCAGGTTGGGTCGACTCGACGGTCACGGGCGCAGCGAGCGTCGAGGACGGCCTGCGCGACCCCGAGCGGGGGGGGGGGCGAGCACGGGCCAACGTTCCGCACCCGCACACCCCTCCCCGACTCACCGATCGTTTCGGGACGTGCAGTTGAACTGGGCGTCCCCGAACTGCACGGTGACAACCCGCCAGCGGGCGGGCCGAGGCCAGCGAGTTCCGGCCGCGGCGCGCTCGCCTCGCGACACCGGCGTCCCCTCCGGGCAATCGCTCAGGCCCACCGAGGAGGCACGGCCGGCGCTGGCGCCGGCGTACATCCCTTCCTCACCCGACCTTCGCCTCCTCCGGGCGCCCCGCGGCCGTCTCCAGCGCACTGTGCATCCCCGCCAGGATGTGCCCGTGGATCTGGTGGGTGAGACGCCGCTCCAGCGGGCGGAAGAGCGCGCGCGGACGCAGGTGGCCGCGGTACCTCGTGGTCAGCGCGACCTCGGAGCCGCCCGGGACCGGACGAATCTCGTACACCCCGTCGCCGAGCGACAGGCAGCGCTCGAGTCCGAGCCTCTGCTCGAGCACCTCGAACCGGAGCACGTGGGGGGGCTCGGCGGAGGTGGTGCGCTTGAGCACGTCCCCACCCTCGTAGACGCAGCGGACGGTGCCTCCGACCCGCAGCTTGTCTCCCTCGGAACGCACCGGCGCCGGCAGGCCGATCCGGAGCAGGAGCCCGGGACGGGACGGAACCTCCTCGTAGAACTTCAGCGAACTCCAGACGCGCTCGGCTGGCGCGGGGAGCCGCAGCCGGGTGGTGACTTCCTCGACGGCGGTGCTCGGCGCGAAGAGCCCCCCGTACCAGTCGATGAGCGTGCGAACGACGCCGGAAAAGGGCGGCGCGTCCGTGGTGCGAGTGGCGAGGTCGGCACGTTCCATGGTCGGTCGCCCTCGTGCACGCGCTGCGCCAAGGCAGAATACCGGCCGTGAAAGCCAGCCCGGACGCAGCCCCTGCGGGCGGGGCCACGCACATCATGCACCTCTTGCGCCCTCCGGGTGGGAATTCGCGCCGCGGTGGCCCGTGCGCCTGGGCCCGGCTTCGGCGTAGATCCCCGCCCGGACGTCGGGCAACCCGCCCGCGGGGAGGACCTGGATGGAACCCGTTCGTCGATGGGCGTGGTGGCTCGCGGCTGGCCTGGCAGCGCTCGGGTGCTCGTCGAGCCCGAGCGACTCGGAGCCGAAGCTCCACGTGCCCTCCCCGAAGTGGGAGGAGCAGGTCGTCTACTTCGTGATGACCGACCGCTTCGCCAACGGGGACACCACGAACGACAACCAGGCCAAGGGCGAGTTCGATCCCACCGACGGGGACAAGTACTCGGGCGGGGATCTCAAGGGCATCATCGACAAGCTGGACTACATCCAGGGGCTGGGCGCGACCGCGGTGTGGATCACCCCACCCGTCGCCAACATGTGGTGGGACCCGCTGCAGCAATCCGGCGGCTACCACGGCTACTGGGCGCGGCATCTGAAGAAGGTGGACGAGCACGTCGGCTCGCTGGACACCTACAAGGCGCTGAGCGACGCCCTGCACCGGCGGGGGATGTACCTGATCCAGGACGTGGTCCCCAACCACATGGGGAACTTCTTCTCCTACTCGAGCTTCGATCCCGCCGAGCCCAGCAAGAACGTGGTGATGAACACCCAGGCGGTGCCCACGGCGAAGCCCGAGCAGCCACCGTTCGACCAGGACGACCCGCGCGACCCGGTGCAGCGCAACGCCGGCATCTACCACTGGACCCCGGTCATCACCGACTACTTCGACTCCAACCAGGAGCTGAACTACCAGGTCTCGGACCTGGACGATCTGAACTCGGAGAGCGCGGCGGTGCGCACCGCGCTCCGCGACTCGTACGGGTACTGGATCAAGGAGGTCGGCGTCGACGCGTTCCGGGTGGACACCGTGAAGTACGTCCCCCACGCCTTCTGGAACGACTTCTTCTGGTCCACCGCTGCCGACGCTCCGGGAATGATGTCGGTGGCCAAGGCGACCGGGCGCGACCGCTTCTTCGCCTTCGGCGAGGTGTTCGAGAACTCCGACCCGCTGAGCGACACTGCGGACCGGAAGGTGGCCAGCTACCTCGGCTCCTCGGCCACCCCCGAGCTCCCCGCGCTGCTCGCCTATCCGCTCTACTCGGAGATGAACCGGGTCTTCACCGGCGGCCAGCCCACCGCCTACCTGACCTACCGGCTGGGCCGGTTCATGGATCCGTCGCTGTACCCCAACCCGTACGCCTCGCCGACCTTCATCGACAACCACGACAACCAGCGGTTTCTCGCGGTGGGCAGCCGCAGGGCGATGATCCAGGCGCTGGCGTTCCTCTTCACCATTCCTGGCATCCCGGTCGTCTATTACGGCACCGAGCAGGACTTCAGCGAGACGCGCGCGGCGATGTTCGCCGGGGGCTGGAAGGCGAACGGCGACTCGTACCTTCCGGGCGACCGTTACCTCTACCTCAAGCGGCTCGCCGATCTCCGCAAGGCCAACAAGGCGTTCACCCAGGGCTCCCTGGAGGTGATCTACGACACCCAGGCCGCGCCGGGCGTGTTCGCCTACCGCCGTGCGCTGGGGGCCGACACCTTCCTGGTCATCCTGAACACCTCGGACGGCAACGCCCTTCTCTCGGGGCTGCCCACCGGGCTCGCGGCCGGGACGCAGCTGAAGGTCCTCGAGGCCCAGCAGTTCATCCCCGACCTGCCGGCGGGAACGAAGATCGGCGTGGGCCCAGGCGGCGCGCTCACCTCGGTCCTCCCCGGCCGCGCGGTGCAGATCCTCCAGGCGACCACCGAGGTGCTCGCCGTACCGCCACCGGGGGCGACCATCACCGTGAACACCGCCATCGACGGCCAGACCTTTTCCGACGACGTGACCGTCACCGGCTCGGTCAGTCCGGTGAGCACCGCGCTGAAGATGGTGATCGACGGTGCGTATGATCACGCCTTCGACGTGGCGGTGAAGACCGACGGGACCTGGAGCATCGTGTTACCGGTCTCCGCCTTCCCCATCGGGACGGCGAAGCACAGCGTCGCCTTCTACGCTCCGGCGGTGAACGTCTCCACCGCGCGGTTGAACTTCACCAGCAACATCGTCTTCGTGGGCACGGCGGTCAGCCAGGACGACCCGGCCGGGGACGACAAGGGGCCGAGCGGGGCCTACAGCTATCCGCTGGATTTGACCTTCCAGGGGAAGCACTACGGGGACATCGTCAAGGTGGTGGCCGAGGTGGGGAAGACCACCATGCTGCTCCACGTGACCCTGGCCGACTGGAGCGTGGTCTGGAAGCCGGCACTCGGCTTCGACCACGTGGCCTTCAACATCTTCTTCTCCATTCCCGGGCAGCAGGGGCTCACCGTGCTTCCCAAGCTGAACGCCTCGATGCCGGGCGGGTTCACCTGGAACCTCGACCAGTTCACCTACGGGTGGAACAACGCGATGTACACCACCACCGGGGCGACCGCGTCGGCGTATGGGAACACCACCATCCCGCCGGTGGTGCTCGCCGATCAGTCGACGAAGACCGTGACCTTCTCCTACAACCGGACCAACTACGGACTCTCCACCTGGGAAGGGGTGAAGGTGTACCTCACCACCTGGGACTTCGACGGCATCGGGGGGAACTTCCGGCCGCTCTCGCCCGCGGGCGGGCAATGGGACTTCGGCGGGGGTGCGGCGACCGATCCGCTGATCCTCGACGACACCGCGATCCTCACCCTCCCGCCGCCCCCGCCATAGCTCTCACTGGGGCGTGCAGGGGGGCACGCCGATCGACTGGACCCGCAGCCGGTCGCCGGTTCCGGCGAATCCCACGTCCATCGACTGCAAGGTCACGCTGAAGTCGGCGTTGGACTTCCAGGTGACCGTCCCGTCGCTGGCGTCGAGGCTGGCGCTCGGCGGGTGATCGGCGGTGGCCTGCACCAGCGTGCCCACCACCTGACCCGGGCCTGGGACCGCCTGCTGCGGGACCACCGTTCCCACGGTGGGCGTGGTGGTCGACGCGGCAAGGACCAGGGTCAGGGTGGTCCAGGTGCGCGCCGGATAGTGTCCGTACTGCTGGCAGGCGTTGGGCTGGTCGCTGATCAGGACGGTGAAGACGTTCCCGCTGACCACCGCCGCGCTGGAGTTGGCCACCAGCCGCACGCCGCCGATGGTCACCTCGAAGGCGGGGAATCCCGCATCGGGGTCGAGGGGAACGGCGTCGGTGCAGCCGGTGGCGAGCAGCGCCAGCAGCGCGGCGGCAGGAAGTCGGCAGGGCATCGGGTCTCGAACGCTGGGCCTCAGTTGGTGGGGGTGATCGCCACCACCACCGCGTCGTCCACGTTGCCCGATTTCAAGGTCCGGGAGAAGGCGTAGACGTTCGGGGGCGCGTCCAGCTTGTGGTGTGCCCCGCCGCCCACCGCCCCGTGGCGTTTCCGGAACCCGCCCAGCTTCTTCCAGTGGCCGAGGATCCCCTGGTCGATGGTGGCCCAGTTCATGTCGGAGCGGGTGCCCTGCGTCTGGTCGCTCCCCGCCTTGCCCAGGACCCGGCCACTCTCGTCGCCGTAGAAGATCTGCACTCCGCCGGGCGCGAGGAGGAGCGCGGTCCCGGCCTGCTTCTGCAGCGATGCCTGCTGGGCGACCGAGGCGAAGAAGAGCTGGGTGTCGTGGGAGGAGAGGTACGAGAGAGCGTTGAAGCTCGGATCGGTGGAGATCAGCGCCGCGTACCGGGCGTAGAGCGCCTCGACCTCCGACTGGGCCGCGACCAGCGAGCCCTTGGTGCTGAGGTACGAAAGCAGCAGGGTCTGGAACTCGAAGTTCAGCAGCGAGTCGAAGCCACCGTCGGTGTAGTACGCGTCCTTCTGGACGCCGTGCGCGAACACCTCGCCGGTCATCCAGAACGGCGCATCGTCGATCTTCTTGGTCGGGTTGGCCGCCTTCCAGGCGGCGAGCGCCGGCAGGGCCGCGTCCTTCAGCGCCTTCCACGAGGCCAGCTCGACGTTCTTCGCCGTGTCGCAGCGGAACCCGTCGAACCCGAACTGCTGGACCCAGCCGGTGTGCCACTGCACCAGGAAGTCGCGCACGGTCCCGGTGGCGTTCGCCGGGAAGGCGGTGTCGCCCTTGAGGCCGAAGAAGGTGGGCCGGGTGGTGACGGTGGGGGACTCGGTGCGGAAGTCCGGCAGCGAGCTCAGCTGCCGGGTCTCGTCGGTGCTCCCCGAGGGGAAGAAGTGCGGAAACCCGGCGCGGATCCAGTCGGGGCTCCACCACTTCACCCAGTCGTCCGAGCTGTAATTCACCAGGTCGTTCCAGGCCTGATAGCCGGTGGCGCCGGTCGGGACGAAGGCCTTGAACGCGTCGCCGGTCCCGTCCTTGAAGACGGTGGGGAGGTAGGCGAGGAGATCGTCCCCGGTGGCGTACCCGGGATGGTTCAGCACCACGTCGGCGAGCACCCGGATGCCGAGGGCGTGCGCGGCGTCGATGAGCGCGTGCAGGTCGGCCTCGTTGCCCCAGTTCGCGTCCAGCCGGGTGAAGTCCAGCGCCCAGTAGCCGGCGTAGCCGTAGTGCTTGAAGTCGCCCGATCCGCCACCCACCCAGCCGTGCACCTGCTCGACGATGGGGGAAATCCAGATCGCCGTCGCTCCGAGGCTGGCGATGTGGTCGAGCTTGGCGGTCACGCCCTTCCAGTCCCCGCCGTGCCAGGTGCCGATCTCGTCGGCGCCGTCCTTCGGGCGCTTGCCGTACCCGTTGTCGTTGGACGCGTCGCCGTTGAAGAAGCGGTCGGTGAGGAGGAAGTAGACGGTGGCGTTCGCCCAGCTGAAGGGGGTGGCCGCCGCGCCGTCCTTCTCCAGCAAGAGGAGCCCGCTCGCGTCCGGGGTGAAGCTCACCGTGCCCTGCGCGCTCACGGTGGCGGTGGCGCCCGAGGAGTCGTCACGGACCACGGTGCCCGCCGGGAATGCGGCGCCGACGTTCAGGGTGAGCGGCTGGCCGGGGCTCCAGGTCCCGGCGTCGTTGTCGCCGCCGTTCGAGCCGCAGCCGGCGAGCAGCAGGAGGACGGCGGTGAGGGACAGCGCACGGCGGACGCGGCGATCGATCATCGGGCTCACGGGTGGGGCTTGGTGTTGCAGGGCAGGCCGGCGGCGTCGTTGGTCTCGAAGACCGCCGTGGTGTGGGCGTCGACGTGGAACTTGCCCGAGGCCGTGACGTTCCAGTCGGCATGTCCGGCGAGGAGCGGATCGTTTCCGCTCGCGAGCGCCGCGGGAATGGTGAAGCTGCTGCTGGCCGAGGTGCCCGGGATGGCGACGTCCTGCGCGGTGGTCCCCGCGTTCACGATGACCACCAGCCCGGTCCGACTTCCGTCGACGGGCGTGAGGGCCGCACAGGTGTCGCTGATGGTCATCACGATCAGCCCCGGAACCTGGCTCGGCCCGGCGTTGATGAAGTCCACCCGGTTGATAACCTCGGCGGCGGTCGGGAGCCGGAAGAGCGGCGAGGCCTTCCTGAGCTTCAGCATCGCCTGGACGTGCGCCGACATCTTCGCGATGTCGGCTGCGGCGGGCGCGATGCTCGCGTCGGCGAAGATGGGCGTGATGACCGGCCAGTTTGCCGAGTCCTTGCCCGAGTTGGGCAGGCCGCTCTTCCACCCGTTCGAGGTGCCGGTCCAGTCCACCCGGTTGAACCAGTCGCCCGAGTCGTAGCTGTCACGCTCCATCGACTTGCTGCGGATGAGGTCGTCGCCCATGGGGATGAAGGGGATGCCCTGGCCGAGGAGGATGACGTCGATGGCCTGCGCCACGGCCCGGAGCCGGGCGTCCATGCTCCGGCCGGTGGGCATCTTGTACTGCACGATGTCCCAGAGGATCTGGTTGTCGTGCGAGGAGACGTAGTTGATCGTCTCCTGGGGATCCGAGGTGTAGCCGGCGCTCACCCCGTTGTAGCCCACCGCCCCGGCGACGCTGGTCGCCCCGCTGGCGAGGACCATCGGGAAGTTGGTGAGGCCGCCGGCCATGCCGATCTTGATCAGGTCCAGCGCGTTGGCGAGCTTGCTCTTGCTGGCGGCGTCCGCGGTCGAGAGCTCGTTGGGGTCGGTGTACAGACCGCTGGAGAAGCCCTGGTTCTTGCGCAGGTCCGCCGCGCCGTCGAAGGGTCCGCCCCCGCGCGCGCCGTCGCGCAGCCGGTCGTTGAAGGTGCCGATGCCGGTGCCGGCCATGTTGATCTGGTTGGCGGCGACACCACGCCCCCCGCGGACCATCTCACCCATGTCCCAGCCCTCGCCGTAGAGGTAGATGGTGGGGTTCACCAAGGCAAGGGCATCGCGGATG
>Ga0335084_10000352_pt1 | contig 38150 bp, 32 predicted proteins | sample Lox_Sample_44_FD_206721 | JGI IMG/M metagenome (GOLD analysis project Ga0335084, IMG submission 206721) | Soil microbial communities from Loxahatchee National Wildlife Refuge, Florida, United States - Lox_Sample_4.4 | ecosystem: Environmental > Terrestrial > Soil > Wetlands | place: USA...
CAGGTAAAAGGGGTCAGCAATCTTCACTCTGACGAACGAGCGACACCCGGCCTTGCCCTCAATATTGCTACAGCTTCCCGGGGTTCGGATCATTTAAGGAGCCGGCCAGCGATTGATTTGTACCATTTACCCCAGGAAGTGATGCGAAAGATCTATAGCAGCCCGGTTCCGTACGATGGGCCATTGAGTTCCGAACACACGGAGTACATCGGCAAACCGTGGCAGGTCTTCTGGCATGAAAACTGTTATATGGGGGTGGATTGCATGGGTATTTGCAAGTATCATACCACCTTCCTGGGTGCGACGCTTCCCAATTTTGAAGATTGGTCCAAGGTGCTCTACTACAACACCGGACTGGAGATGACTCCACGGGAGATTTGGGACGCTGCCGTGCGATCAAACATGATGGAGCGCCTGTTCAACCTGCGCGAAGGACTGACCAGGTACGATCTCAAGAAGGGTGACATGCTTAATCATCGCTACTTTGATGAGCCCTGTCGAAGGGGTGCCCTCGATGTGGTCGGCAGGGTGATCGACCGGGAAAAATTCGAAAAAATGGTTGACGAATTTTACGAATACAAGGGCCTGGACAAGAATGGCGTTCCGAAGCCGGAAACGCTCAAGAAACTCGGCCTGGAAAAAGAACCGTCCCGCATGCTGTGATTTCTTTGAAAGGAGAAATTGAATGGAATCCATGGGTAAAGTACTTGCGATTACTCCGGAGAAATGCACCGGATGTAGACTTTGTGAACTTGTCTGCTCGGTTTTCCACGATGGCGTATCCAACGCAAGCCGAAGCCGGATCAAGGTGATGAAGTGGGAAGCGGAAGGGGTTTATATTCCCATGTCGTGCCAGCAATGCCAAGACGCCCCCTGTATGACGGTCTGCCCCGTGAAGGCCATTTCCCGCGATGAGAGTCTCAGCCGGGTAATGGTCGATCACAACATTTGCATCGGCTGCCGTTCCTGCGTGTCGGTTTGTCCCTTTGGCGCAATGAATTTCAGCGTCATCGACCGAAAGAATTTTAAATGCGATCTTTGTGACGGAGATCCGCAATGCGTCCGTTTCTGCGACATGAAGGCCGTGGATTACGTGGAGGCTGACCGGGTGAGTATCGCCAAGAAGAGGGCGGCCGCCGAAAAAATCACTCTTGCTCAGAGGCAGGCTGTTGCCTTAGAGTCAGAACCACATTAAAGCAAATCGATTCCGTTTCTAAATACAAAAAAGGGGCTGGTAGAACCAGCCCCTTTTTTATGCCCCTCGCGCTCTTGAGCTTCAAAATAGTACGTTTAGCAATCGGACTCTTCGGCGAGCCTGTTGGAGCCGTCGTCTTTGCTGAGGTTTCAACAAGAGCAATCTCGCGCAATTAAGTTAGTCGAGACGTAGACTGGAACTGCCTACAGGCACCACCGGAAACCTGTAAAACTCACCAGCCCAATAGCTTTGGAGATGGCTATGGTGATGAGGCTAACGCTGATTTGGTTCTGCCGGCACTTCAGACACTGCTGTCCCTGATAATTCAGAGCAATTTGCAAGGGCTATGAGTTCCATTTCCGCCCCCGCTTTGATCGCATTCCAGAGTGAATTAGATGCGCGGTGCAATGTCGACGTCCCTTCGGGATTCCCGGGAAGTCCGATTGCAGTAACGACTACCAAACTCAGGCCGATGATTAGAAATATCGTCATTTTTTTCATAAGTCCCTCCTTTTTGGGTCTTGAGGAGTGTATAATGCATTTTTGATGCCAAGGGAGATCATGTCTTGCAAGTGGCTAACTCATTTAGGCTTTTTCACAATTTGAAGTTTTTTTGACAAGCGAAATTACGACATTTTTTTGTTTTGTGAGTTGATAGAAGCTATGAGAGGTCGCTCCCTGAATTGCAATATTCTAAAGCCTAAGCCGGGCACGCTCCCTCCCGCAGCAAGGGAATGCGCCACTTCGCATGAAAGGAATTAAGACATGACCCGGAAGAATGAAAAGGGGAGTTCCAGATCCCGCAGGCTTACCCCATTTAAGGGATAACTTCAAATCAGGGAGCGATTTTGGCAGGCTCGATCGTTTTCATAATCGTTTGTTTGCTTTCAATCGCTTTTTTTCGATCAGGCAATGCTTCTGAAGACTCATGATTGGTCCTAAACATGGCCATGATTGATGCTAACTCCTCTGCCCCTGCTGCATTCTGCTGCGTCAGATTGTTCATCTCGGTTACAGCCCGACTAATCTGATCAATTCCAAGAGACTGCTCTTGAGAGGCGCCTGCTATCTCCGCAATCAGTCGTACCACGTTACCCGAACTTTCCATAATCTCCTTAAACGCCTCGTTCGTCACTCCCACCAACTTCTCGCCATTCCTGATCTTCTTCACAATATCCTCTATCAAACCGGACGTGTTTTTCGCAGCCTCTGCTGCTCGGATCGCCAGATTCCTCACCTCGTCGGCCACCACCGCAAACCCTGCCCCGGCCTCCCCTGCGCGCGCCGCTTCAACTGCTGCGTTCAAAGCGAGAAGGTTCGTTTGGAACGCAATTTCGTCGATTGTCTTCACGATCTTCTGAGTCTGTTCGCTGCCGGCAGCGATCTCCTTCATGGAACCCGTCAATCCGCCCATGGAGACGTTCGCTTTTTCAATGACCTGCCGGGCCGTAGACATAAGATTATTTGCCTGGGCCGCGTTCCCGGCGGTCTGCTTCGTTTGGGATGTCATTTCTTCTAAAGACGAAGACGTCTCCTCCAGAGAAGCCGCCTGCGCAGAGGCCGCTTCTGACAAACCCTGCGACATCGCTACCGACTGGCCGACCGTTTCTCCCATCCTCATACGCATCGCATCCACAGACTGAGCCAACTGCCCAATCTCGTCACGGGAGGCCAACCCGATCTCCTGGGTCAAATCTCCCTCTGCGATTCGCTGGATCACCCGCATGGTATCACGGACAGGACCCGTGACAAGCCTGGCTGTCAAAAGGCTGATCACCAAAGAGAACGCTATGGCAACTCCCAATACGAGGATAAAGATTCTTAGGGCTTGGTTGAAACTCGCGAGAGAAAAATCATGTCTCTCTTGGCTGAGCTTGTTTTCAAGATCCAGCAGATCATGCAAACTCCCGTTCAGTTTTTGGAACTTTTCATCGGCAGTTGCCATAAACATGGTCGCATAGTTGAGGTCTGAACTCGCCAAATCGAGAGCTGAAAAACAAGCTTTGCTGTAGGCGGTAAAATCCGCCATGATTGTTTTGTACAACGTTTTCTCTTCTTCCGTTAACCAATTCAATTGGAGCGCCTTCCCGATCATCTCATTCGTTCGCCCCAAAACAGTCATCTGTTCTTTCCCGAGGGCATCCACTTTTTTCTCCTCATATTTGGCGTCCGCCCAACTGATCACCTTGTAGAGATTGGCGTGAACGTTAGTAATGTCTTTGACGATCATCGCACCAGTTTGATAAGCCTTAAAGCGCTCGTCAAAAATACTATCGACCGCCGATTGTTGGTTGGAAAGATCGCGGTAGGCAACCAACCCCAATAAGATCAGAAAGAGAATGATCACCATGGGAGCCACGAGTAATTTTCTCGAAAGTGTTTGATTCAGAAAAAATCGCTTCATCTTTTCTCCTTCGTCTTTCCAACCCCACGGGGCGGTCTAATGGCCAAACAAGCAAATCGTTTCTTCAGCCGTCTACGGAAATGATCCTTCTTAACCTTAACCTTGTGATAGAGTGATAGACTTACCTCTTGTAAACACCGCAACCGACGATTAGATTTTCGACCCTCTCCACGTACGCAGACTTAGGTTCAATCTTTTTAGTTATCGGGTCTGTAAATTTGTAGTCCTGCCAGCCCTTTCCTTTTGTCCTTGCAATTTCGACTCTTTCCTTTACATATAACTTTCCGTCCGAGTCCTTAATTTCAATCAGTTCCTTTCCGATCATTTTCTGGTTAAATCCATGGGCAATACATTTGCCATCCATGTCGTACACAAAGACGTAAAGATCCCGATCGACGAACTTTCCTTTTGGGTTATTAATCTCAGTAAAGGCCCTTTCTTTCCCCTCGGCTTTAATGAGTTGGATCGCTTTCTTCACCAATGCCTCTGCTTCAGTGGCCGTTCCGAATTCAGCCGCAAAAGTGACCTTCCCTATCATTAGTACCAGGAAACTAATACCAATCATCGTTGCAATAAGTCTCTTCATCGAGGCACCTCCTCCATTGAATTGAGCTGAACAAAAATGCTCCAGGCGTGACGTTAGCACTTTTCATGCCAAGGAACTTATTTTTCTCGCAGGAGAGGCGATGTATTGACAGAAATCAAAGATGGCAAGGAAAAAACCAGAAAAAAACTCTCAAACATAGGGTGATTTTTCTGCCCCCGATGTTATAAACTTCTTCATTATTTCTATGGGGATCCCATCATTTGGATACACGAGAAAGCCTCCGTTCACCCCGCACGATTTCTTCTGCATTTCAGGTTTAAGACTTTTGTAATCCGAGAGAACCAGTCTTTTAAATCGGTACCAAAAAAGTCTTACGGCCGTCACGAGAACCCCCACAAGTGGTAAAAAAGTAACCATTTATGCACAAGGGGAGTTATGAAGAAGATATTTTTAGTGAATTATCAAGAGACTAGTTCAAAAGTGAATTTAATTTTCTCCTTTTAAAAATGATGCTTTACATGGCTTCAGCATAAGATCATTCCGATCATCTAACTGAAATAAGATATTCATTAGGAAAGGGTAAAAAATCACCCTTGATCAGAAGTTCATTGACAATTTTTGTGCATCTACTTAATCAGTCGATCCATTTGATTTCCCCACGCTTCCGCTTTCGAACACCCGGAAGAAAAGAACTTCTTCCGCTTAAGGAAAAGACTGATTAATCCCGGTTTTTGACTGAATAAGTTGCAGAAAAAGGTTTTGTCGAACCGGGTACATGGCATAAAGTGATGAACTAATCGAAGGATGGAACAGAAATTGCACCGAAACTCGCAGTTTTAAAGAGTAAAACAAAATAATGACATCATTCCCCTAGGAGGTAACGAGATGAGAAGAATGAAACTCACGCTCAGGACGAAACTCGTTTTTGGCGGTTTGGCCCTGCTTATCGTCCCCCTCATGGCACTGGAGGTTTTTACTGTAAAATGGGCTTCCAGAGCGATAGATAACAGCGAAAGAGATCAACTTGCCTTACTGAAGCAGGTTGTGGCCGATCAAGTAAATATTATGCTTGACACCCAGAAGGGCCTGTTGAAAAATGCTTCCACCCATGATCCCGTGATTCACGAGACGGTGAAGACTTTGGTTGAGACCGGAGCAGTGAATATAGCCCAGTTCAACCTTGACAAGAATACAACTGTGTTCCACGACAAGAAAACCTATGACCTCTTTTTTATAACAGACGAGAAGGGAATTGTAATTGCGGATACATCCGAGGGGAAATATCGCGGAACCGACCTTTCCGGAGAAGAATACTTCAAGAAAGCGTTTGAAGGTGAACCGGTGATCGGAAAAGTAAAAGCTTCAGAGAGGGAGAGTTACGTCATTATTGCAGGACCCTTAAAATCAGTGGATAAAAGTGTCGGTACAATTGGGACGATCATCTCAGGATGGAAATTGAATTCCCTGAGCAAGAGGATCAATGAACTAAAGCTGGGGAAGACCGGGTTTGCCTTCTTGGTGGATAACAAAGGCATGATCATCGTGCATCCCGAGAAAGAGCTGCTGATGAAGACAAATATCAGCGAGATCAAAGGGATGGAAGCTTTGGGCAGACGAATGACGTCCTCTGAGGAAGGGATTGAGGAATGCCCTTATAAAGGAGACGATAAGATTGTCGCCTATGCCCCCGTTCAAGCTGCCCAGTGGAGCGTCGGTCTTGTCATTTCCAAGGCGGAATTAATGGGACCAATTCGAAACATGAGAAATATCATTATGCTGGCGGGTATTATTATTATTGCCGTTGCGGCTTCGATCATACTTTGGACTGTGCAAAGAAGCATCAGCACCCCGATCAACCATATTGTGGAAAACCTGAATGAAGGCTCCGAACAGCTCTCATCCGCTTCCTCGGAGATTTCATCTGCAAGCCAGATGCTGGCTGAAGGTGCCTCCGAACAGGCTGCGTCCATCCAGGAATCTTCCTCGTCCCTGGAAGAAATTTCCTCCAGAACAAAGAAGAATGCCGACAACGCAACTCAGGCTGACAAACTGATGAAGGAATCCAATGAGGTCGTCCTTAAGGCAAACCGATCCATGGGAGAACTCAGCTCAGCGATGGAGGAAATTTCAAAGACGGGTGAAGAGACAGCCAAGATCATCAAGACGATTGATGAGATCGCCTTCCAAACCAATCTCCTTGCTTTAAACGCCGCTGTTGAAGCAGCCCGGGCTGGGGAGGTAGGAGCCGGGTTTGCGGTTGTAGCGGGTGAGGTTAGAAATCTTGCTATGAGGGCCGCAGAAGCTGCCAGGAATACCTCTCACCTGATTGACGGGACTGTGAAGAGGATCAGACAAGGGTCTGACCTTGTCGTAAAGACCGGTGAGGCTTTTTCCGAAGTAGCTAAGGGGACTCAGAAGGTTGGAGAACTTGTCAGTGAGATCGCCATTTCCTCCCGTGAACAATCCCAAGGACTTGAGCAGGTAAACGCGGCCGTTGACGGAATGGATAAGATCGCCCAACGGAACGCTGCAAACGCCGAAGAATCAGCGAGCACCTCGGAGGAACTGAGTGCCCAGGCGGTGCAGATGAAGGAGATCGTGTCTGCATTGGTCAAATTGGTGGGAGAAAGAGCGAAAAAATGGTCTCAGGAGGAATTGGCGCCCTCCCCTAGGAATCGCCCCCAAGAGTTGAAGGCAAGAAGGCTCAAGAGAAAAATGGACTTACCCCCTCGAGGGGAGACTGATCCGGAAATGATCATCCCCCTGGAAAAGGCAAAGCTGACAGACTTCTGAGAACACGGTTGAGGCTCAGGTGAGATATTTTTGCTCGGTGGGTCTTCTTGTGGATAGCTGTTAACGGCCTCGAAAAAACATTCAACCGTGTCCTCCTATTAAGAGGTTCATCCCAAACTGGAAAGGGTACACTGCCCCTGTGCCGTCGGTCCGTATCGTATGAATTCTTCCTATCTTAGTTCGGATAATTCCCTTCTTACTTTAAGCTGACCCACGAAATCCTCATTACAATCTATTTCATCCAACGTGGAAGGATACAACATGCCTTGAAAACCTGAATTAGTGTTTAATGAATCCTTTCTTGTAGTTAAAAACTGCCCAATATAGATGACATTTTTTGTCTCTTTTGGGTCGATAATGTCTTCCCTGAATTTTGCTTACGTACCTATTCTATTATGAAGTGAAAACAGTTCCCGGCTTCAGGACGGATGGATGAATAGAGGGTTTTAATTGAAGAATTTATAGATAAGTCGTTATTTGATGGAGACATATGGAGTAAACAGCGACCAAAGAGTATGGGTCTGGAATGAAAATTGCACACAACCTCCTGTATCCAAGTCCCAGTAAACATGACAAATTGATTACGTGAAGGGAGGGCCTGACAAGTGGAAAAGATACTTATTATTCAGGATAGTCCCTCAGCCAATGCCATGCTGAAGTTTAGACTTGAGTCAGGGGGATTTTCTGTGGAGACAGCTGAAACGGGCGAAGAAGGCATTGAGAAGACAAAGATGAATCCGTACCAGCTCATTTTGCTAGATTATAACCTGCCTGGCATGAACGGAGGCCAGGTATGTAAGATACTAAAAGAACAAGACAAAAGCAAAAATACCCCAGTTGTATTTATGTCTGCCAAAGATGAGGAGAAACTGACTCAGATAACGAAGGAAGCAGGTGCAAATGGATACATTGGCCTGCCGTTTGAAGGGAAGACGTTCATTGAGAAGATAAAGGGATTCTTGAAAACACGTGAGTCGTAAGGCTTCATGTCTAATCGGCGTATGTCCCTTCTGCCGACTTATTTAAGGAATGCCTCGAAAAATGGAAAAGGAGCCGGATCAGCTGAGAACGGAGGAAATTACAGAGATTGTTGAAGATACGCACCTGCTTCAAGAGAATCTCTATGAGCGAGAAGCGCCGAAAGAAGAGACCCTGCAACTCGTAGTCTTTCGGCTGGATCGGGAATGGTACGGAGTGGAGATAACGAAGGTAAGAGAAGTCATAAGAGTGGGAAAGATGGCATACTTACCCTCATGCGAAGAACATATCGCGGGAATTGTGAACCTGAGAGGATATATTCTCTCTGTCACGGACTTAAAACCTGTTTTGGGTTTACCTCACAAAGAACCCACCGAGAAGGCCAGGATCATCGCCATTGAATCCGGGGTTTTTGAGACAGGGCTCTTGGTGGACGAAGTCGTTGAATCGATCGAGGTACCGGTGAGAAAGATTGAACCTGTTCTTCTGACTCTCCCTGCTGAGCGGGCAAAATATCTGAAGGGACAGTGCAAGGTAACCAATAAGTTAATCGGCATCGTAAACGTGGAGAGGGTATCTGAAAAGAAAGTATAGGGCGGGAAACGGATAAATGTCAACCCTTGCTGTTAGCAAGAAAGTTGAAAACCACAGGAAGGCCATATGAGCGACGAGAAACTTACGCTCGACGACATCGCCGCACTGATTATTCAAATCGAACCGACCGATTCGGAAGATTTGGCCCGTGTGCGCAGAGGGCTTAACTCCATCGCGGATTCCGCCCCGGCCCTCGTTCAAAGACCGATTGCAGAAGCGGTTAAGAAAATCGACCAGATGACAGAGGGAGACGCTTCTGACCCATTCGGTCTCCTTGCTGACATAGGCGCTTTCATAGAGCAGGCCATGAACGTTATGGAGAAATCTGGAGGAGAGGAAACCCCCTTTACAGACTCCGAGTCAGAGCAAGTGCCAATCGTCGGAGCAGCGCCTGAAGCCGGAGTCTCGAATGCACTGCCGCCCGAAGCTGATCCGTCTCTTCTGGAGGAGTTCATTACTGAGAGCCGAGACTTAATTGCAGGAGCCGAAGCCGCCCTTTTGGAACTCGAAACGGACCCGGAAAACACCGAAGCGCTCAACGTCGTTTTCCGTGCTTTTCATACCGTCAAGGGAACATCTGCCTTCCTGGGTCTCAGTCACATATCCGAGCTCGCCCATAAGGCAGAGTCCTTTTTCAGCCGCATTCGTGATAAAGAAATACGTTGTGACGGAGGGTATGCGGACCTTGCATTTCGGTCAGTGGACATGCTCAAGGATCTCATCAAGATCTCCCAGGACGCCTTAGGCGGTAAACCGATGACCGCGCCCGATGGGCTCAGCGATTTGATGGCTCTTCTCGCCGAGCCAGAAGCAGTCGATACGCCCGGGTACATCCACGACGGTGCAGTCGGAGTTGAAGAGATGCCGCCCCGGTTGGGCGATTTCCCCGTGGCCCGGGGTGAGGTTGACCCTGAAGAGACAGAGAAAGCCGTCGCCGAGCAGGGAGATCAACCCGTCGGCAGGGCTACCGTAAGGTCGAAGGTGGCTTCCGTGAAGGAAGTGAGCCGGGCGCCGCAAAAACAACGCGGCATGTCAGGCTCCGAACCCGTGACGGAATCATCCGTCAGGGTGCGCACGGACCGTTTGGATCGTCTGATTGAGATGGTCGGCGAGTTGGTGATCGGCCATTCTATGGTCACGCAGGACGAGACGGTCAACTCAGGAACTTACCCCGAACTTCAACATAAGGTTAACCATACGGGCAAGATCGTTCGCCAAATGCAAGAACTGTGCATGTCCATTCGTATGGTCCCGTTCAAAGCCACCGTCCATAAGATCGCGCGGTTGGTCCGTGATTTGGCACGCAGGCGAAAGATCACGATCAACTTTATTCCCGTAGGCGAAGATACAGAAATCGATCGCAACATGGTCGATCTCATCAACGACCCCCTCGTCCATTTGATCCGCAATGCGGTGGATCATGGCATCGAGCCGCCAGACGTGAGAGAAAAACATGGAAAACCAAGAGCGGGAACCTTGTGGCTGAAAGCATACCATTCCGGCGGAAACGTGGTGGTCGAGATATCCGATGATGGCAGGGGGTTGGACCGAGAAAAGATCATCGGGAAGGCAATCGCCAAAGGGTTGATTCAGTCCGACCAGAGTATGTCTGACAGCGAAATCATCAATTTGATATTTCAGCCCGGTTTTTCAACAGCCGATACGGTGACGGACATTTCAGGCCGGGGCGTGGGACTGGATGTGGTCAGACAAGCCGTTGAAACCCTCAGGGGCCGGGTTGATGTTTCGTCAGAGTTTGGCAAAGGATGTACGTTCTCCATCCGCCTGCCGCTCACCATGGCGATCACCGACGGCATGCTGGTCAGAGTCGGCCATCAGCGATATATTTTGCCAACCATCAATATTGACATGAGCTTCCGACCGGATTCGGCAGCGTTGTCCACTATTGCCGGGCGAGCCGAAACCGTAGTCTTCAATGGAAAAGTGATTCCCATCTTCCGGCTCCACCGTCTTTTCGACATTAAGGAAGCCGTGGAGGACCCCACGAACGGATTGCTGATCATTATTGGTGACGGGAATCAGCGTTGCGCCCTCTTGGTTGACGAACTCGTAGGACAACAGCAGGTGGTGGCCAAGTCTCTAGGAGATGGAATCGGCAAAGTCCAGGGAATTTCCGGAGGGGCCATTCTGGGCGATGGCAGGGTCGGTCTGATCCTCGATCCTCAGGGAATAGCTGCCCTGGCCAGGCAGGCGTCGGATCCGGGGACACGAGGAAGGTGGTACATCAACTGAGAACACAGTGACAGAAGTCGGAATTGCCTTCAAAACATTCAGACAAGGAGAATAACAATGAACGAACAAACGACTGTAGCCGCAGCTAAGACGGGGCAGGAAACCCAAGGGATGAAACGAATTAAAACCCTCGAAGGGAAAAAGTTCTTAACCTTCCTCATGGCCAACGAGAAATACGGGCTAGAAATCTTAAAGGTCCGTGAAATTATAGGAATAATGGACGTAACCCCTGTACCCACAACCCCCGCTTTCGTCCGGGGAGTCATCAATTTGCGCGGCAAGGTCATCCCTGTAGTCGACCTGCGCCTTAAGTTCGGGATGGATGCCAAGGAGGATACACAGAGGACCTGTATCATCGTGGTCCACCTCACTCGTGAATCCCAAGAGATGATTATGGGGATTATCGTAGACGAGGTCTCCGAGGTGCTCGATATCGACCAGGACCAGATCGAGCCCCCACCTTCCTTTGGAGCGGACATCCGGACCGACTTCATCCTGGGAATGGGCAAGGTTAACCAAAGAGTGGTGACGATGCTGGATATTGATCGGGTACTCAGCGAGCGGGAAATTGCTCTCGTTGAGAACTCCGCTGAGAGGACGAAACATCAACCTGATAAATCCGGAAAAAGCAAAAATCCCCCGGGGAAAGAGTAAGGATAGACAGCTTCCGATGGAAATAATTTCACGAAAACCTCCTTTAAGGGAGAAGAAACAACTCCCAGAAAAAGATAGGTTGTTCTCAATCAACGGCGTCATCGTGCAAAAAGGGGAGCACCGGAAATGAAGATGAGTTTGAAGGCAAGGATCTTAATGTTTCCAGTAGTGTTCTTTCTGGTCATTTTGGCGATCGGTTTCTTCACTGTCATGACGGTCCAGGACAAAGCGGAAGGGCCGAATGTTCACGATCAGCGGATAGTCACGGATGTCACTCTCAAAATCATCCTGTCCGGGATCGTGGGGCTGTTCATTGTTTCCTCGTGGAGCGTCTTTCTGATCTTTTCAATCGACCGACCGATCCATCGGGTAATCAAGGGCCTTGCCGGAGGGATCGAACAGGTATCCTCTGCATCCGCTGAGATTTCTCAGGCCAGCCAACACGTGGCTCAGAGCTCGAGCGAGCAGGCCTCGGGCATCGAAGAGGTCTCTTCCTCCCTTGAGGAGATTGCTTCCATAACCAAACAGAACTCCGATAATGCGCGGCATACCAAAGTGGTCATGAACGAGGCCAGCGAGATCATAAAGAAGGTGCAATACCACATGGGCCAGATGGGCCAAGCGATGTCAGAGATTACCTCACTGAGTGTGGAAACGGGAAGAATTATCAAGACCATCGACGAAATTGCATTTCAGACAAATCTCCTTGCTCTTAATGCGGCAGTTGAGGCGGCCCGGGCTGGTGAGGCCGGGGCAGGATTTTCGGTGGTCGCAAACGAGGTGCGTAATCTCGCGATGAAAGCTTCCGAGGCTGCCAAGAATACGGGTCGCCTCCTCGAGAACACGATGAAGGCCGTTAAGAAAGGGAATGAGTTGACCCAATCCACACAGGACGCCTTTAAAGAAAATATTGACATTGCTGTGAAGCATACAAAATTGATCGACGAAATTGCTGCGGCCTCTCGGGAACAGGCTCAGGGCATTGAGCAGGTGGCCACCGCCGTGGTTCAGATGAACCAGGTGACCCAGGTGAATGCAGCCAGCGCTGAGGAATCGGCCTCGGCGAGCCAGGAACTCAATGCTCAGGTGGAACAGGTCAACGGCATCATTCGGGAGCTCTCCGCTATCGTGGGAAACTCAAACGGGGCTCATCATGGGGGCATCCAAGGAACCAGGAAGGCAAAACACCTGGGGGAAATGCTCCATCATACCACGGCAGGCTCCTTCCACCATGGGCCTAAAGAAAGTCGGGAGCGAGTGACCGCACAAACGCTCGTACGGAAACAGCGTAAGCCAGAAAAGGTGGAAGTGGGCAAACGGTCCACTCGGAAACATCCGGAAGAAGTGATTCCTCTCCATGAGGGCGAGGACAAAGAAAAAGACGACGAAGTCCTCAAGGAATTCTGAGAAATAAGGGATGAGAATGGCCAACGACGCGAGAATACACACTGGACTAACGCCCATCAGGCTCAAAACGGGACAATTTGAGAAGATCAGCCAACTGGTGCATCAAATGACCGGAATCAACTTGCCCCCGGGCAAACATGAGTTGGTCAGGGCGCGCCTGACAAAACGGCTGCGTGCACTGGGACTCAAAAGCTTTGACACATACATGGAACACTTGGAGCACGACCACCCCGAAGGGGAACTTGTTACCATGATCGAAGCGATGACCACGAACAAGACCAATTTCTTCCGGGAGCCACAGCACTTCGGCTACCTGTGCCGCCAGATACTGCCGGGGTTAAAAAGCCGGAAGATTCGAGTATGGAGTGCCGGTTGTTCTTCTGGCGAAGAACCCTACACCGCTGCCATCCTGCTCAATGAAGCGATCGGGGACGACTCCTTGTGGGATGTTAGGATTTTGGCCACAGACTTGTCGAGCCGTATGATTGCCCTCGCGCGCGAAGGTGTCTACGACGTAAACCATCTTCGGGATGTGCCGCCCTTACTGATATCCAAATATTTTACGTGCATTGAAACAAGACCTGTGCGTCGCTACCAGATCATTGAACCGTTGCGCCGCCGTGTGCATTTTGCTCGGTTAAACCTGATGGAGGAATGGCCGATGAGGGGTCCTTTTGACGTGATTTTTTGCCGCAACGTAATGATCTATTTTGACAAGGCCACTCAGGAGCAACTCGTGAACCGTTTCTGGAAGTTGATGAAGCCAGGGGGCTATCTTTTTGTTGGCCATTCAGAAAGCTTAACAGGCTCGCCGCACAAGTTTCGCTATGTGCAGCCGGCCGTCTACTTGAAATGAGACCTTAGACGATCATGCGGGGCGTGAGGAGTGATACACACAGTCGGGGTTGCTGATATGAGGGTTTCCGCTCAGGAAGGCGACGTGATTGTAACCCATGCATTGGGGAGTTGCCTCGGCGTTGCTGTTCACGACCCCGTCGCCTGTGTGGGCGGGTTGCTCCATGTCATGCTGCCTCTGTCTACGATCGATCCAGCGAAAGCTCAGGCAAACCCGTTTATGTTCGTAGACACAGGGTTCCCGGAGCTGCTCGTCGAGTGCTTTGAAACTGGCGCCCTGAGACAAAGACTGGAAGTCAGAGTGGCGGGCGGAGCAAACTCATGGAATAGAGGAGAAGACGATTTTTTTCAGATCGGCAAAAGGAATCTCGTCGTGTTGAGGAAGCTTCTCTGGAAGACCGGGCTTTTATTAAAATCCTATGACGTGGGCGGCACCGCCTCGAGGACCATGTCCCTTGAAATTGGTTCTGGGAAGGTAACAATCAAGAGCGGCGGGCAAATCAAAAATCTATAAGAGAGTGAGACTGTATTGCAAACCCACAGGGGAGTCAACAATGGCATTAAACATTCTCGTAGTCGATGACAGTTCAGTGATGCGGGCGATCATTATCAAGACCTTGCATTTGAGTCAATTGCCCATGGGCGAAGTCCATGAGGCTGCCAATGGGCAAGAGGCTTTGAAGGTTCTGGATGGTAACTGGATTGACCTTGCCTTGGTGGACATCAACATGCCCGTGATGGACGGTGAGGAAATGATCAATCGGTTGAAGCAAAACCCGGCGACTTCTGACCTGCCAATTATTATTGTTTCCACCGAAGGCAGTGAATCCCGGAAAGAAGTGCTGATGCAGAAAGGGGCTCGGTTCGTCCACAAACCCTTCACACCCGAGACCCTTCGGGATGCCATCTTGAGGACTTTAGGAGGATTGGATGAGCAAAAAGCTGGAAACGGAACTATTTAAGGCGGCTACCCTGACTTTTGAGGAGCTGGGTTTTTTGCTTCCCACGCCCGAGATCGACGAGCAACAGTTAAATGCCCAGGTCGAAGCAGCGGTGAGCGTGGATTTCGATGGACCCTTCTCCGGAAAGCTATTGGTGAGGGTCTGCGGCGGACTTCTTCCCATCATCACCGCCAATATGTTGGGCGAAGAAGATATCCCCTCCAAAAGCCTTCAATACGATGCGTTGGGAGAAATCGCCAACGTCATATGCGGCAATATGCTCCCTGGGATTGCTGGTTCGAAGGACGTATTTCACGTCAGTGCACCCAAGATAAGTGAAAGCGTTGATTTGCCCCCTGTGGCAGAGGTGCAAGTGGGTCTAGGGATGGGTCGGGCTGACCTTCTCCTGTTCGTGTCCAGATATCCGGCTCTTACGGAGGAGTAATGGGAGTCGTTCGAGTATTAATCGTAGATGATTCGGCGTTAGTCCGCAAGGTCTTAACTATGGAGTTGTCCAGGTGCCGAGATATTGAAGTGGTCGGCAGCGCCGTCGATCCCTACGTCGCGCGCGATAAGATTGTTCGATTACGTCCTGATGTCATCACCCTTGACTTGGAGATGCCCCGAATGAACGGCTTGGCATTTCTGGCCAAGTTAATGAAATACTACCCCCTTCCCGTTGTCGTCGTGAGTTCGTTGACGCCCACGAATAGCGAGGCAGCCATTAGGGCATTGGAATTAGGGGCGGTAGAGGTGATTTGCAAACCGGGGCCAGCCTCCCGGACGCCGGAAATCTCGCAACAACTGATCCATGCTGTCCGCGCCGCAGCCTCGGCGCAGATCACTCAGCAAAAAGGAAATTTGGAGACGTCCGCCGCAAGCACAACACTTCCATTCAACTTCCAGACCACAAATAAAGTGCTCGCTATCGGAGCTTCAACGGGTGGCACCCAAGCCATCGAATCCGTGCTCAGGGATCTGCCACCGACTTTTCCGGGCACGGTAATTGTCCAGCATATGCCCGAGCAATTCACGGTGAGCTTTGCCCGAAGGCTCAACCAGATCTGTCAGATGGAAGTGCGTGAAGCGCGCGACAACGACCCCGTGGGACCAGGGGTGGCCCTCGTTGCTCCGGGCAACCGGCACATGCTCCTCCAGCAAAGCGGCAGCCGTTACCTGGTGAGGATAAAAGCTGGCCCCGCCGTAAACCATCACCGACCGAGCGTTGATGTGTTATTCCAATCCGTGGCGCGTTGTGCCGGGAGCAACGCTGTCGGCGTGCTCCTCACAGGCATGGGTGCCGATGGGGCGAAGGGACTGCTCGCCATGCATGAGAAAGGGGCTCACACGCTTGCGCAGAATGAACAGACGTGCGTTGTCTTTGGCATGCCCAGAGAAGCCATCAAACTTGGAGCCGCGGAGGACGTGATGCCTCTTCAAAATATTCCAAGGGCCATTGTCAGTTTTTGGCAGTCGCAAGAAAAGGGAATGAGAGAAGAGTTCCAGTCCGGCGGGAATGCTTACAAACAGACGAAAGCTTGAAATGGGGCTATACCTAGAGACGCCATGAGAGAGTAGAAGGAAGCCAATATCGACTGCTGGTCTGAATGGCAGTCTTTCTCTTTTTTCGCGCAGAAACAGCTTATGCCGGTTGCCTTCACGAGCTGAAAGGGGGTTGGAAATGCTTAGATCGCGGTTCTTCACGAAGTTAAGAAATAAACTATTCCTCTATTTCTTCATGGCCGCCTTGCTTTCGTTTGTTCTGTTGAGTGGGTATCACTTTCATCTCTGCATGGCGGTCTTGAAGGAGCAGACGCTGGCTAACCTGGGAGTTTCAGAATATCTCGTGACACCCATCCATCTTCTAAAAACAAAAATGCTTCTTTCGATTTTGGTTGTCTCTGGGCTCACCGCCATCATCCTTTACGGGACCCTTCGAAAGATCGTGGACCCTCTTCGCAAAATAACCGATGCCGTGGGCACGTTTGCAAAAACAGGGGATCTGACCCAATCCTTTGAAGTCAGCAGCCAGGATGAAGTTGGACAGTTGTCCAGATCTTTCCAAAATATATCGAATTGGATGAAAGAAATGGCAGGGACGGTTTCCAGTGTTGCCGAAGGACATTTAGACCAAAAGGTGCAAATAAGGTCTGAGAAGGATACGTTTGGCAGGGGTCTCCAGTCTATGATCATCAACCTGAAGAATTCGGTCGAGGCGGTTCAGGCCTCAGAGCAGAAATTTAGAGATTTGGCGACCCAGGCCCCTATCGGTTTAAGCATTCTCGATAAGGGGGGGATCTATGAGTACGTCAATCCCAAGTTCACTGAAATTTTTGGATATACTTTAGACGATATCCCTAAAGGCAAAGATTGGTTGGAGAAGGCCTATCCGGACCCAGAGTACCGTCAGAAGGTAGTCGCCTATTGGAAAGAAGATATGAATGAAGCCAAGGCGGGTAAAACCCGCTCCCGGGTCTTCACGGTAGCCTGCAAAAGAGGCTCCTCAAAGGAGATTCTCTTTAAACGCGTCACCTTGGCTGACGGAAGGAACTTAGTGACTTCCGAGGATATCACCGAACGAAAACTGGCAGAACAGGCAATGCGGGAATCGGAGGAAAAATATCGGACACTATTTGAAGGCTCCAGGGAACCACTTTTCGTCACGACCAAAGACGGTAAACTCATCGATCTCAACAAGGCCGTGATTCAACTGCTCGGCTACGACAGCAAAGAAGATCTCATGAAGATTGGATCGATCGCCCATCTCTATAACCGCCTCGAAGACCGAAATAAAATCCAAGAGGAACTGTCGAAACAGGACTATGTGGAGGATGTCGAACAAGAGCTGAGGAGGAAGGACGGGGGAAAGATCTATGCGTTGGCAACAGCCAGCACAAGGAAGGATCCTAAGGGAAACGTCATCGGCTTCAAGGTGACGATCAAGGATATCACGGAGCTTAAGCAAGCAGAAGAGTCGCTGAAAAAGCGGGAGGAAGAAGCGGGGCAATTGGCCATGGAAAATGCCATCTTGGCCGAGATCGGAAAGATTCTGAGTTCAAGTCTAAAGATTGAAGATGTCTATGAACGATTTGCCGAGGAAGCCCGTAAGCTGATTCCACTCGACCGAATTATGGTGGGACTGAACAACCCCGAAAAAGGCACAGTCACAGTGGCCTATGTCTCCGGAGTAAATGTGGACGGAAGACGCGTGGGAGATATTTATCCCCTCCTGCATTCCGGCAATGAGATGGTCATGAAGACGCGGAGGGGCTTTCTCATCCAGCCAGAATCCGTTGAGGAGTTAGAGAGAAGTCAACTCTCTAACCTCATCCCCACTTTTCGGAGTGGACTCAGGTCGATGATGTCCGCCCCCCTGACCTGGAGAGACCACGTCATTGGAGCCTTGCATTTTCGGTCGACAAAATTCAAAGCCTACACCGACCGAGATCTCAAACTAGCCGAGCGCATTGCCGCCCAGGCTGCTGGCACCATCGCCAGTGCCCAACTGTACGAAGAAATGAAGCGGATGGTCAAAGAGATCGGCAGCGCCGGGCTCCAGATCAGCACCTCTTCAGCTCAAATTCGAGCCGCCTCCGAAGAACAAGCAACGGGCGTGGCCGGCCAGTCCTCCGCCATTAGCCAGGTGACGACCACCATTGAGGAGCTCGATACCACGGCCACGCGTATCGCCAAGAATGCGGAAAATGTCGCCAGAATCTCAGGAGACACCTTGGCAGGCATGCAGGAAATCAATGCAAAGGTCACCGATACCTCAAGAAAGATTCTCTCGCTAGGCGAAAAATCTCAATCCATCGGCAATATCACGAAACTGATTGACGATATTGCGGACCAGACGAATCTCCTGGCCCTAAACGCTGCCATTGAAGCTGCTCGAGCAGGGGAGGTGGGAAGAGGCTTTGCCGTTGTCGCGCAAGAAGTCCGGAAACTTGCTGAGCGTTCTTCTGAATCGACTGAAGAAATCCGTCAGCTTATAAACGAAATCCAAGGGGAAACAAACTCTACGATCATGAGTATTGAGGGATCAACCAAATGGGTAAAAAAAGGGCTGGAGATGATTGAGGAGACAGCGAAGTCCGCCAAGGAGATTTCCATCGCGACACAACAGCAAAAATTTGCCTCCGACCAGGTCGTCCAGGCCATGAGGGAGATCGATTCCGTTACAAAACAGTTTGTCTCATCGACCCAACAAGCGACCGCCTCCGCAGCACAGCTCAATGCATTATCCGAGGAGCTTAAAAGCGCAATTTCGGACTTCAAACTCGATGAAGAAGAAGGAAAAACAGCGGACTTGAGACATGCCTGATACAATGAAGGATTTGATCGCAATCTTCAAGGCAGAAACCGAAGAGCACCTGACCAAACTGGATAATGGGCTCGTCGAGTTAGAGAGGCAGCCCAGCAGCGTAAACCTGGCCAGCGACCTCAACAGAGAGGTGCATACCTTGAAGGGCGCGGCTCGGGTCTTCGGGTTCTGCGAAATTCAGGATATCGCGCATCGGATAGAAGATATCTTTGAAGAGGTTGCCGGAAAAAGGGCCGTCTTCAGCTCTTCCATGGCTGAAAGCATCTTTAAAGGTCTGGATGCCATCCGGGCAATCTTGGATAAGATCGTCCAGGAGAAGGAGATCGATGTCGATGCCTCTGAAATCTGCCGGGATTTAGAAGAATGCCTTTCCGGGACACGAGGAATCAGAGGACGAGGGAAACAAGAGAGGAAAGATCAAGGAGAGCAAAAGGCTGTAGAAACCCGGGAGGAAGGAACCCGAGCAGAAACCAAGGGAGACAACGAGCCAGAGCGCCCGCCAGAAGACCGAGCTGCCGAAACCCAAGCCAAAGCCGGAGAGGGAAAAGAACTCGAGACAAGAAAGACGCACGACGAGGTCGTCAACCGTCCCACGAGTGAACCAACGACTCATCATCCCCCGACGCAAAGGGAGGAATACATCCGCGTTCCTCTAAGCAGAGTAGACAAACTCCTCTATTTGGTCGGAGAGGTGTTGATCAACAAGTTGAAGGTCTCGGCGATAACGGCACAAGCAAAAAGTCTCTCAAAGCTCAGCAAAGACGCGCAGAAGAGTATCTCCAGCCTCAGCGAAGCGATGAAGAAGGAGTTTTCATCTCCGGCGAGAGAAGTAACAAAGTTGCTCGCTCAGTGTGACGCCCAAATGCGGAAACTGAGGGAATACAATGTAAGGTTATATGATCATGCTTCCACACTTGCATTTCATCTCGACCCCGTCATCGACGAATTGCAGGCGAATATGAAGAAGATAAGAATGTTACCGCTGTCGGCTATCTTTGATGGGTTTCCCCGCATGGTAAGGGATATCGCTTCTCAACAAGGAAAAGAGGTCCACTTGCTGATTTCCGGAGAAGAAACGGAGCTTGATAAAAAGGTCCTGGATGGGATAAAGCCCTCCCTCATCCATATATTGCGTAACTGCGTAGACCATGGAATTGAGGGGCCGGAGGTGAGGATGGCCTTGGGCAAACAAAAGGCCGGAACAATAATGGTTTCGGCCTTGCAAGAGGCGGATAATGTGGTGATCACGATAGAGGATGACGGAAGGGGCATGGATATTGACCAGATCAAGCAGACGGCCCTCAAGAAGGAAATCGTATCTCATGACGACCTCGAAAGAATGACTGATAAAGAGGTTTTGAACATCGTCTTCATGAACGGTTATTCCACAAGTCCGGTCGTCACGGACGTTTCAGGAAGGGGAATCGGACTGGATATCGTGAGGCGGGACATCACCGCCCTCAAAGGCCGGGTCACTTTAGTCACGCAGAAAGACGGAGGAACCAAATTCACACTCGTCTTGCCATTGACCATTGCCATTATTCAAGTACTCTTGGTCGAGGTGCAGGACATGACCTTTGCCCTTCCGATGCTCCCCATTACAGAGAGTGTCAAAGTGAAACGGGATGATGTTTCTACCATTGAAGGAAGAATGGCAATGACCCTCCGTGAGCACATCGTCCCCTTGGTAGGATTAAATGAAGTGCTTGAACTTCCGCAAGCGCCAAGGGAGAAGGATAAGGCGAACGGAGCATTGACGGTGGTCATTGCGGCCTCCCTTGACAGCCGAGTCGGATTTATTGTCGATCGGATTGTCGGAGAGGGAGAAGTCTTCATAAAGGGTTTGGGCAAGCATTTAGGAAAAGTAAAGAATGTGAGCGGTGCGATCATCATGCCGACCGGCGAAGTCGTCATCGTCTTGGATGTGGTAGACTTAATTGCTCATAGCGCCCTTAGACTTCCAGGAGTGGCAGGCAAAAGGAGCGCCCCAGAACTGAAGCGCAAAGAGAAAAGGATCCTGGTTGTCGAAGATGCTTTTTCGACTCGGGAACTTGAGAAAACTATCCTGGAAACCCACGGGTACCGTGTCGATACAGCAGTCGATGGTTTAGACGCACTGGAAAGAATCACAGGCGCCCATTACGACCTCATCGTGAGTGACGTTGAGATGCCGAGGATGGATGGATTTGAGCTTTGCAGGACCTTGAAGAAAAAGGAAGGGTACACAAATATCCCTTTTGTCATGGTGACGGCATTGCAGAAGGAAGAAGACAAAAGACGGGGGATAGAGGTCGGTGCCTCCGCTTACATCGTTAAAAGTGCATTTGAGCAGACAGGCCTTTTGGATACAATCGAACGATTAGTCGGGTAATATGAAACGTGGGGCCAAGACATGGTACGGGTGTTAGTGGTAGACGATTCTCCGCTGATGTGTAAGATCCTGACCAATATCCTGAACTGTGATCCCGAGATTATCGTGTCAGCGATTGCGACGAACGGCAAAGAAGCAGTAGACCTCGTGCCTCTTGTGAAGCCGGACGTCATTACAATGGATATTGATATGCCGGTCATGGATGGCCTTGAGGCGACGAAGCAGATCATGGCCTACCACCCTACCCCGATCCTGATGGTCTCCTCTGCGGTCTTTAGGGCAGGAATGGAGAAGGTATTCAAGGCCATCTCGCACGGCGCGTTGGACGTCATTGATAAAAGTGAACTTGAATTGGCCGGAAATAAAAAGTCTGGGGAGGCTCTCATCGCGAAGATAAAATTCTTAATCGGTATCCGAGTGATGCGGCAACCAGCCGTTGAACTTCCCAGAGAAACGTCCGTCGTTGATCTTAAGGCAAACCGTAGAAACGTCTTGGATAGGATCGTAGCCATCGTGGCCTCTACCGGGGGTCCACACGCACTCCTTGAGATCCTTAAAAGGCTACCCGAAGATTTTCCCTGCGGCATCGTTATTGTTCAACACATCACCAACGGTTTCTTGTCAGGCCTGGTGGGCTGGCTTGCTAAGGAATGCAAAATCAAAGTTAAGATTGGAGAAGATTTGGAAGAAATACGACCCGGAGTGGCTTACATCGCTCCCGACAACGTTCAAATGAGGGTTGAGGAAGGTGGAAAAATCCGACTTTCCACTGAACCCGCTTACGGAGGCCACAGGCCTTCCGGAGATGTATTGCTCGAGTCTGTAGCAAGACTCTACGGAAAAGGGAGTGTCGCGGCACTCCTAACGGGTATGGGCAGAGACGGAGCGATGGGAATGAAGGCTATAAAACAACTCCACGGCAAGACCATTGCCCAAAACGAAAAGAGCTGTGTCGTTTTTGGTATGCCCAACGCCGCCATTGAAATGAATGCCGTCGATAAAGTACTGCCCTTGGAAAGAATAGCGGAAGAGATCGTGGGGATGGTGAGATAACGATGAGATCATCTTTCCCAACGGGACAGGTCGTTCAGCGCGAGATGCAGAAGAAAGGCCTTGAGGACAAGAAAGAGAGACAAATTCTGATCTTCACCTTGGCCAGCGAGGAATTAGGGGTGGATATTTCTTGTGTGCGTGAAGTCCTCAGACCCCAGAAGACTTATCCACTTCCTCAGACCCCTCTCTTTATTGAGGGAGTGATCCACTTACGAGGATATATCATTGCGCTAATTGATTTGAGAAAGAAACTCATTGGCAAACCGATGGAAGAGGATCTCAACAAAAGGATCATCGTGTGCCGGGTCAACAAGTCCATCGTCGGACTAACGGTCAACAGCTTGCGGGAGATCATCACGTTAACCAAAGACGATATTATGCCGACGCCCGAAGTCGTGGCAACACAGATGGAGACAAAGGTCATATCGGGGATCGCGAGGGTTGGGGAAAGAATCATCCCCATCTTAGACCTGGAATCTATCCTAACAAAGAACGAAGTCGCCGAGTTATCGGCTCTTAAACAATGAAAAATATCTTACCCTTGTCCGGCGAGGATTTCTCTCTTTTTCAAGAACTGCTCATAGAAACGAGCGGCCTTTTCTTCGAAGAAAGCAGGAACCAGTCCTTGCAATTCGCCCTTTGCCAGCGATTACAACATCGGGGTTATGATTCCTACCGAGAATATTACAATCTCCTAAAATTCCATCCCGAGGGGCGTCTGGAGATACGAGAACTGCTCGATTTGATCACCATCGGCGAGACCTATTTCTTCCGAAACAAGGCTCAGTTCGACGTGCTGATGAAATTTGTCTTGCCTGAAATCATGCAGAGGAAGATCGATTCAGGAGATAAGTGGTTACGCGTCTGGTCCGCAGGGTGTTCTGGGGGAGATGAGACCTATTCCATCGCCATGGCCATGACGGAAGTCGTCCCTTCTCACGAAGACTGGCGTATCTCCATTTTGGGCACGGACATAAACAGAAACGTGCTCGCTTCTGCAAAAAAAGCAATCTACAACGAAAAGCATATCGGCCATTTGCCGAAAGAATACGTGGCCAAGTACTTCAAGGTCGGGGACACAACTTACGCGCTGAACGCGGGTGTGAGAGAGTTGGCTCGATTTGAATACCATAACCTAGCCAAGGATCCATTTATCCATGAAAGGATGCAGAACATCGATATTATCTTCTGTAGAAATGTCATGATATACTTTGATAGTCAGACCACCCAGCGGGTCATTGAAAATTTTTATAACTGCCTCGCCCAGGACGGCTATCTTTTTCTCGGACATGCAGAGACTCTGTGGCAGATCACCAACAAGTTCGAGCGAGTTGAATTTCCCCAGACCTTCATCTATAAGAAGAGGTTAAGCCCGTTTCAGGAAGACACTCCGAAGCCCTTTATCGCGGTGCCGGGGATCGAAGGGGGGGACTTTGCGTTTCCGGCAACGCCGACCGTTGCTTCATGCCAATACGATTCACCGCCTGTATTCGAAGCCCAAGGAAAGAACCCCTCCTCAGGGCAACCCCTGAGCAAACCCCGATCTGCCGGTGGGGATGCCGAGGGGTCGGCTTTCATCAAAGAGGCGGACTTAGAGAGAAGCTTTTTTTGTCGGGAGCTGGGGCCTGGGCTCCTGAAAAAACCCGAATCCCTCGAGGGCCATTCAAGACTTCCCGACGTCGAAAAACAAGCGGATTCGGCATATCGTCAAGGCTCCCTTGATTTGGAGGAAAGGGAGGGGAAGCTCCCCCTTTCCTCCCCCGATCAGCCGAGGAAACAACGAAAAAACGGTATGGGGTCTCATCTGACAAAGGCAACGATTCTGGCGAATGAGGCAAAATACAAAGAAGCAACAGATGTCCTCCAGAAACTCCTAGAGGTAGATAACCTGAGTGTCGAGGCGTACTATCTTTTGGGGGTTTTATCGTATAAAAGCAGCAATCTCACCGAGGCCGAGATACAATTCAGAAAGGTGATCTATGTGGACCCCGATTCCGTGATCGCCTATTTTAACCTCGGAAACATGTACTTATACCAGAGAAAGTTTGGCGAAGCTGCCCGAGAATTCAGAAACGCAATCCGGCTATTGGAAAAGAGATCGAAAGACGAGCAAATCAGGTTCTGCGAGGATTTCACAGTGGAGTTTCTACTACGAGCATGTCGGAAGAGTCTTGTAGAGATCTCCAAGAGAGGTGAATGACATGAACGGACAGGAAAAATTCGAAGCCTATCTTTCGTCTGTCAGGCACGATCTGCGCAGTCAGCTCATGGTCGTTCGCGAAGGGGCGAGCATGATTTTGGACGGGCTGGGAGATTCAAATTGCGATAAATGCTTTTCCTTTTTAAGACCCGCATTGGAATCCGCAGACGAATTAAATAAACTGATCGGGGAACTTCTCAGTACCTCTCGGTTCACTGCAGCCTTACCATCGCCTGCTTCCGCAAAAGAGGACAAACCGAAGAAGGCTAAGGAGGAACCAGCAGAAAATGAACTCGAAATCATGAAAGATGAACTAAGAAATGAACTGGAGATTATCAAGGATGATCTGATGGGCATGATATCGCACGTCGTTCGCACCCCGTTGACCGTCGTCAAAGAAAGCCTGTCTTTGATGCTGGAGGAAATACCAGGAAAACTGAATGCCAAACAAAAGGAATTGCTTTCTACGGGGAAAGAGAACCTCGACGGATTGATCCAGTCGGTGGAGGACATATTTGAGAAATCCTGGAATGAAATAGTTCACCCAGCCCAAAATTATGTCCCAACCAAGGCACCGGCCCAGAAGGAAACCTTAACGGCAAGAAAGAAAATATTAATTGTAGAAGACCAACCGCCTATTGTCAACATGCTCAAGATGAGATTGGAGGCACATAACTACGAAGTTATTACCGCAGGCGACGGACAGGAAGGTTTGGAAAGAGCCCAAAAGGAGAACCCAAGCTTGATTATCTTGGACGTCATGCTTCCTAAGTTGAGCGGCTATAAGGTCTGCCAACTTCTCAAGGCGGATCCTAAGTATAACCCGATTCCCATTATAATATCCTCTGGAAGAACTCCCCAGGAAATCAAGAAGGTGAGCCAAGAAGTGGGAGCGGACGCATACGTCTCTAAACCATTTGAAGCAGAAGTGCTGCTCGCAAAAATGAAGGAGCTTTTAGGAAAAAAGGGGAAGTAGAACCTCCCAAATCGTAAAGGAAACAGGATTGCCATGCGATCCAGGGCTTTGGGATTGGCTAAAAGGCGGCCAGGTGTTTGGATTCGCCGCCCCGACGGCGAGAACGCTCGACTTTCATACGTGACGGGTGAAAGATGAAGGAGGATGTGTCCATAACGACAAAAAAGATGACGAAGAAAAAGATCCTGGTGATCGACGACATGCCCAATATCGTTACCATGGTCAAAGCCCGCCTGGAGGCAAGCGGGTACGAGGTGATTGCTGCCCTGGACGGGCAGCAAGGTTTGAACTATGCCTCTTCGGAGAAGCCGGATCTGATCATCCTAGACATTGTCATGCCTGCTGGCGGGGGTTATTCCGTTTACACGAGACTAAAGATGTCTCCCAAAACCCGGTCTGTCCCCGTTATTTTCCTTACCGCGAAGGATAGACCGGAGGACGTGGCAAGGGCATATCATTTAGGCGCGCAGTACTATGTTAAGAAACCTTATAAGCCAGAGATGTTGCTGGAGACGGTCAAGAAGGTTTTAGAATCCTCCGTCCCTCCAGAACAGCCCAAGGGACTGCAGAAGCGAATACTGGTTATAGGAAAAGAACCAGAGATTGCCGAGTTCGTAAAATTAGTCGAAATGGGCTACGAAGTGAGCATTGTATCAAGCATTAAAGAGGGATCCGAAGAGGCCAAGAAGGAAAAACCCGATGCTATCTTTCTGGATGGGTCGCTCGTCAAGGCCAATGACTATGATGGCTTTTACCAGCTGAAGCTAGAATTTGCCTCGATCAAAACGCCCATGATCATATCTGTCACCAAAGGAGAATTGGAGGAATTTCAAAAAAAGATCGGTAACTTCAGTAGTTATTGCTTGAAGCCGTTCAATTACGTCGATCTATTAGGGCTTATTCGGGTGGCTTTACAAAAAAATTAGACGATTCAATTTTATTCAAAGGGGGAAAAGGTCTTTAGCGGAGTGCACTTCATCCCAACGTATTGGGGTAGTTAAGCCCGTTATTCTGTTATCATTCGCCGATCAAAAGAAAGACCGGGGGAACGTGATGACTAGCCCGAGGAACCGGCGAGACGACTCACGTTTTGCGAAATGTTGAAAGACAAAAGAATGCAATCACGGTGGAATACCGGGTCGGGAGAAACCTTGGGGCAAAGAAACGCGGAAGAGGTCGATGCAGAAATCAGGTGAAAAGAACCGAGCGGTAGGCATCGCCTTTTTTTGGCCTATCCTGTTGCTTTGCCTATCACACTTGGAAATCACCCAAGGGGAGAAAATACTCTAGATAGATCAGATGGTTATGGACCCATTAAAACATGCCCGTTCATCACTTCAAGGAAAGCCTACCGATTTACCCCAGCTGCAAGACGGTGGAGCGACTTGGCACCGCCTCGACCTTCATCTGCACAGCCCGAGCGTTCTGACCTTTGCGCTCCCGAAGGGGAAGAAGCGTGAAGATGGAATAGGTCTTGCGGACGTTTACATCGAACAACTCTCAGCTCAAGGAATTTCCGTCGCTGCAATCACAGACTACAATGGAATAGACATAGAATGGTTTGAAGTGACCGCCGCAAAGGCGAGTAACCGGGGCATCACACTTTTTCCCGGGGTGGAGATGACCTTTAGACAGTACAAATATGGCCTCCATATCTTGGCGATCTTCGCCGGTGATACCGATCTGAATAGCGTGAATATGTATCTCCGGTCACTCGATAAGGATCCTACCACCCCATTGTTTGACAACCGTGGTTCTCATCGGGACATTGATCTGAAGGCGAGCTTGACAGATTCACTCAAAGGCTTGCGGAGCCAGTTCAACTGCCTGTTGATTCTTCCCCATCCCGATCAGACAAATGGTCTTTGTAAAAGTCTCACGGCCGAAGTTGCCGGCAAACTTCTGCTGGAGATAGGACCTGATGCCATCGAATGCTGTCCAGAAAAAGAAAAAAACAAACTTCAGTCCACGGGCACCCTGCCAGCAGACTTCTGGGATCGGGTCGCCCTCGTAGAATTCTCCAACCCGAAGCAGATAGAAGAGATTGGAACACAACACCGAGCGAGTGGAACCCCCCGGGCGACCTACCTCAAACTTAGCGCAACCAACTTGGACGCCCTGCGACTAGCGCTTCACAACCCGCAGACGCGTCTGTCCCTCGGCGGGATTCCTTCGGCGAACCACCCAAGAATCAGAAGTATTGCCATTTCAGGGTCCGGTTTCCTTGGAAATTTGAATATATCCTGGAACCCAGACCTCAACGTCATTATCGGAGGCAGGGGCGTGGGCAAATCTGCTATTCTCGAAGCCCTCCGCTACGCGTTTGCCACACCCCCCCATTCCGATCAATCGTCCCCCAAGGAACTTGTGGGACGAGCTTTGGGGAGGGACGGCAGAATCGAGGTCATCCTGGACAGGCCTATTCGAGAAGGGAAAATCCGTCAGTATCGCATCGTCCGAGCATGGGGCGAAGAACCCCACACCTTCCAAGTCAACCCTGAAAAACCGCTCAAAGCAAGCCCTTCTGAGCTCCTCACCCCTGACGGCGGACTAACTGTTTTCGGACAACATGAGATCAGGGCAGTCTCCGGAAGCCAAGACCAACGACTTGAGCTTTTGGACGATCTGCTGGGCGAACAAGCTCGTAAATGTGCGGAGGCCGTAAAAAAGGCCATGGAATCGCTCAGCAGCAACACCACAGCGATACAAGATCTGCAAACACGGCTGACGAAGCGCGAAGAATATTCCCGGCGGCTCAAAGAAATCGATCATGAGATCGAAACCCTGAAAGCCCACGGCCAAGAAGGACCGAAGGAAGGGGCCGATTCTCGCAGCCTGGGAGGATGCCTGAAGAATGCGACCAATACCCTCAGGAATGCCTCGGCGGATTGTGATCAACGGCGGCTTAACCTTCTTGCTATCCTGGATTCGACTCACCGAAATCTGGCAGAGGTGGAGGACAAACCGTCACCCATTCTGCAAGACGCCATAAAAGTTCTCTCTGTTCTTGAAGAAAGCTTAAAGGTGGTCCTGGACGACCAGACAACCCTTTTTGAGCAGGCCATCCAAGGTTTGGCGCGCTTGGATATGCGGCTCCAGGAAAAGCTTCGTACCTCCGATGCAGAAGCCAACAAAATCGAAAAAAGCCAAAAAACAGAACCCATGGGTCAAGATCAAGTCATAAAATTAACCCAGGAAAAAACCTCCTTGTCGTCGCTGATCGCTGAGTTCAACGAGACTCAAGATCGTTTGAAAATCCTGAGACAAGAACGCAAAGCGCTTCTTCAGCAGCTCGGGGATTGCAGGTCCAAGCAGAATGGATTACGGAAGGAGCGAGCCGATACGATTGCAGAATCTCTCAACGGTCGAGTCCATCTCCAGGTAGAATTTAAGGGGCAAAAGGAAAGTTACAAAGGACAGTTGTTCCATCTCTTGAAAGGATCCAATATTGCTCAGGGTGTGATCGATCAGCTTGTTCTCCCGGAAGCCACAGATGGCATTGCCCTCGCCGAAGCTGTACGGGCAGGAAGCAAGGAAGTTCAAACCCATTTTGGCCTCAACTCTGAGATGGCAGACCGTTTGATCCATTGGCTGGCTGCTGACGAATTTCGGCTCCTTCAATTGGAGACACTGATTCCCCAGGATGCCCTTCGTTTGGAAATGAAGATCGACGGTCAATCCAGGTCTCTCGAACACCTGTCAGCAAATCAGGGAGCCGTAGAAGTCATGCTTCTTCTGCTCGGGCTAAAGAGCCAGATCCTCGTCATTGATCAACCAGAGGAATACCTCGAAGATCGATTCGTACATGAAGAGATTCTACAGATTCTCAGGGAGCAAAAAGGGTTGAAAAACGAAAGCTCTCAACACCAGATCATCTTAACGACAAATGACCCTACCATTCCTCTGGTGGGCGATGCCGAACTCGTGATTCCTTTGGAGATAAGAGGCGATCGTGCCCATGTCATCAGCCAGGCATCTAGCGACGATCGTTTGACCCAGGAGTTTATCAAGGCCCGCATGCAGGGCGGGAAGGAAGTGCTTCAAAAACGGGGGAAGAGATACGGGAATTAACCCCCAGTGCATCAATGAGATTATCTAGGGCCAATTCTTATGCCGAACGAGAAAGGAGCCACTCAGCGGTTTGCAAAGGTACCCCCTACTCTGCTTTAGAGAGATCGGGTAGCTCCGGTCAGATAATGACAGAATCCTTTTATTGAAAACCGACTCAATGCCTTTCCGAATACTAACTAAGATTGCTTCGTCCGGATCCCTTCCTTGCCACTTTTGCCATAAGAGACCGATGTCCAATCCAGGGTTATGATCCCCGGAGTTAAGAATTGCGAATAGATGACACAAATTGACTTTCAAGCCCTTCTTTCAGTGCCCAGAATATTCTAAATAATTATATAATTTCAATTACTTATATTCATTTCTTTAGTTTGGCATTAAAAATGCAATCTCTACCACTCAAAGAAAACCGAATTAAAGGAGGTTACCATGGTTCAGTATTTACAGCTTGTTTTTAAACGCGATTTTGCCTCTGGGTGGAGACACACGGTAGACAAAGTGAGACCGTTGTTCGAAAAAACGCCCGAGGATAATCAAGAAGAGAAGATCGAGGAGAAGGATTGGAGAGATAAGGCTGGAAAGAACTGGTATTATTAAATCCAGTAGACCTCATTCAGTTATTATTCCAAAAGGCAACTCCTTTCTTCAATTTTTACATTTCGTACCCTCAAAGGCCTTACGAATGAGACACGAACCGTGTCTCGTTCGTGAGGCCTTTCCAATAATATATTGACACTCCGCGTCTATCCGTATAAAATCCTACCATTCGTAGAATAAGTCAAAAACAGATGTTGATTCTCCTTTTCAGTTCGTCTCGATTCGGAGAATGATAAGAAGCAGGAGGTTTAGACTCTCAAAGATATTAAGTGTCCATGTAGAAAAAGAAGATGTTCATTGTCAATGGCTTACCCAACCCCTAGCAGCCTGCGGGATAGAACCTGACCTCATCCCACAGTCTACCAACCATTCTTTGACCGCCCTTGAGATCGCGGGGAGGACATGGGCGAAAAACTATTGCAGTACTACCAGTATATTCAGGATAATGAAGGGTTTTCAGGGAAGATAAAACTCGCCCAACTGACCCATATCCCGTCAGCACAAGCGGCGGTTGAACCTGATGCGCCTGAGGTAATAGAGCGCTTCAAAAAAGCAATTGAAATGATTACGCGAAGACCTGCACCGGAGGTATAATTTCGGAAAACCAGGCATTATTCACAAATGAGGAAGTACTCAGCCCAGTGAGCCTGTAAAAAAAGCCTCAATTAGGCTGTTATCAGAACACCAACGAGCTGATTAATTGACAGCCACTTGACAAAAGATGACTTTTTCGGCAGTCTCAACGATGAGGAGCACCGGCTCGGAATCCCTTGGAGGTTTTTTGGCCTCGCGTTTGGCCGGAAATGAATCTTGATTCACCACAGTTTCAAAATTCGTCCTGCATGGAACGGCAATGGTAGGTCCAAAAAATGAATCACGAAGATGCCGACTCGCCACTTCGAGAGATTCGTCTCATCCTCCAGTGAGCATGACCACAAGGTGAATGTCATCGCCATCTTTAACTGGTTTTAACAGTTCATTTGGGTAAGCGCTGGCATGATTCAGATAGACTTCAACGTTGTTGAGCAGCTTATCCTTTTTGGCAAACAGCGCTTTCTCCATTCCAGGAAACTCTTTGATGAGATGGTTCAGACATTCACCCACGGTATTTCCCTCTACGGCCACTACCTCTGAACCGCCGGTAAATTGCCGATGCGTGGTATGAATGTGCACCTTGATACCCATATCTTACTCCTTTCCCGCCGAAGATCCACAATGGTCACAATTTGGGTTTTTATTGAGTCTAAATTCACTGAACGTCACCTTCAACCCATCATATATTAGTAACCGATTGGTCAGCAATTCACCAATTCCCACAAGATACTTGATCACTTCTGTCGTCTGGATACTGCCGATGATGGCTGGGGTAACGCCAATCACAGGAAACTTTTCTTGCGGCACGAGACCTCGATACATACATCTAAGGCAGGCTGTCTCTCCGGGAAGCACGGTCATGGCTCTTCCCTCAAACCCATAGACCGCGCCATGAAAGAATGGAACTTTCTTCTCAATCGCACAGCGATTCAAGACATAGCGAGTCGGTAAGTTGTCCATGGCATCAACGATAGCATCACAGCCCTCGACGAGTTCGGATACATTCTCTTCCGTAATCGTCTCTGCAATCGCTTGGATCTCCACCGCCGAATTCAGGTTTCTCAATTTCGCTCTAGCAGAGTCAACCTTTTTTCTGCCGACGTCTTCTTCCCAGTGCAAAATCTGCCTGTTCAAATTACTGAGGGCCACCCGATCATGATCGATGATCCGAATCATCCCTATCCCGGCAGCCGCAAGGTAGAAGGCGACAGGGGACCCCAGCCCTCCGGTGCCGGCGATGACCACCCGTGACCGCTTGAGCTTTTCCTGACCTTCTTGCCCGATCTCCCCGATCAAGATTTGTCGATCATACCTCTCTCGCTCGCTCGGTGTCAGCATGGCAATCCCCCATCTTTAAACGTCTATCCCTCGTGGCCATCCTTCGGCCGTGTCCAAATTCGAAATCCCCGCCTGCGGCAGGGGCAGCCAATTGATAAATCCATTCCAATCGATAAAATCCACGATGCATAAGGACACCCAGAGTGTCGAGTAACTTGATGTCCGGGTTTTAAAATTGTTTTGGATTTCGAATTCCGTGTTGAGAACCTACGGCAGCGCCGATTTCAGAGAAGCAAGTGGAGAAGCGCTCATTTTGATTTCAGCAGGGTATGGGCCACCACCATCCTCTGAACTTGATTCGTTCCTTCAAAAATCTGGATGACTTTTGCATCTCTCATCATCCTCTCAACAGGATGATTCCTGGTGAGACCTTGCCATTGCAAAATTTGGACGGCCTGCGTCGTCACTTTCATGGCCACATCGGACGCGAAGTATTTGGACATGGCGGAGAACATCTGCACGGGGATACCCTTCGTCTTCTCATCCATCATATTCGCTGACTTATAGACCAGCGCTCGAGCTGCCTCAATCTCGATAGCCATATCAGCGAGCATCCATTGAACTCCCAAGTGATCTTGGTCCCCGTCAGCCCACCCTTTTCCCCGAGCATACTGGACGAGATAGTCTAAAGCGCCTTGAGCCAAGCCCACGGCTTGAGCTCCGATGGCCGGTCTTGATCGATTCAGCGTCCTCATCATCAGCCACCAGCCCACCCCTTCGTCCCCAATCCGTTGAGGAATGGGAACCTTCACATCTTCTAAAATGACTTCTGTCGTATTCGAGCCTCGAATGCCCATCTTCTCTTCCGTTTTCCCGATGGAGAGCCCCGGAGTCCCCTTTTCCACCACAAAACCAGTTATCCCCTCTATTCTCTTACCGGGTTGGGTCGTGGCAAAGACCGTATAGAAATCGGCCACTCCACCGTTTGTAATGAAGCATTTCCGCCCGTTGATGACGTAATGATCTCCTTTCAACACGGCTTTGGTCCGAACGGAGGCCGCATCCGAACCTGACTCGGGTTCAGTTAAACAAAAACAGATCAGGCCTTTCTCTCGAGCGAGTTTCGGTAGAACCCTCTGCTTCAATTCATTCGTTCCCCCTAAGATAACGGGCATTGTCCCGACGGCCTGAACGATAACCAGGAGGGCCGAAGAGGCACAGATGTTTGCAATCTCTTCGGCCACCAAACAAAAAGAGGTAATATCTGTATCCATCCCTCCGTACTCCTTAGGAATCAGGAGGCTTAAGAACCCGCATTGGGAATACACCTCGGCAAGATCCCAGGCAAATTCACCCTTGGCATCGATGTCGGCCGCCCGGGGTGCGACAATATTCCTCGCAACCTCTCGAGCTTTTTCCCTCCATCCTTCTCTTGCCTTTTCAATGTCACCCATCATTTCAGCTCCTTTTCGCTCAAAGGGCAAATTCCAACGATCTTACATATTCCACCCGCCTGAAACCTCGACCATGGCCCCGGTTACAAAACTTGCCTCGTCCGATACGAGAAAGGCGACCACATTGGCCACTTCTTCAGGTTGGCCCATTCGTTTCAACGGGGTATTCTCAACAATCATGTTTTGATATTTTTCAGCCATCCTCGAAATCGTGGGAGTCAGGATTAAGCCGGGTAAAATCACATTGACATTGATCTGATACCGACCCAGTTCTCTGGCGACACTTTTTGTCAAACCGATGATCCCCGCTTTGGCAGTACTGTAACTGACTTCTGATACCGCACCACTTTTTCCCCATACCGAAGAAACATTGACAATCTTTCCGTAACTGTTCTCAATCATGTGGGGAGCCACAGCCTGGATGCAATTCAGAGTCCCTTTCAGATGAACGCCCAAGACGGCATCCCAATCCCCTTCTTTCACCTTTAGGAGACTGCCCGGTCGATCAAAACCAGCATTGTTCACCAAAATGTCAATTCTCTTCCAAGCCCTTAATACTTGATCCACCATGGCTTGGACCTGCTCTGGGCGGGCCACATCCACAGAAATAGAAAGAGCCCTTCTCCCTAGCCCTTCAACTTCTTTGGCTGTACGGGCTCCAGTGTCAGGGTTCATTTCGGCAACGACTGTATCTGCCCCCTCTTGGGCCATCTTCAACGCAATGTTTCGACCAATCCCCTGCCCTGCCCCGGTCACAATTGCTTTCTTGCCCTCCAGCCTCATCTTCTCACCCTGTGCCGCAAAAACATTTCTTAGACGTTCAAAATTTCAGAAATTCTAACAGATGGCCTGAGGGGCGTCAATGAGATTGTTCATCTCGATTTTTCGTCGCCATCAAAGGGTGGATAGATTTATCTTGACAAAAGGGTATCTCGCATTATGATTAATCATTCTGCCCAACGAGACGGACCGACGGACCCCCGAGATGCGAGGGGGTAAAAACTCTTTAAAAAAGTTCGGGAAACAACAACGAGGATATCGAAAGGGAGGGACTGCCCTCTCTATCTTTATCCACGAGAAACCGAAGAAGTTTGGAAAACGAGGATTCCAATGAGTTCTGACGAAATCATCTTAAGGAAAGAAGGAAAAGTGGCCTATCTCTTCATTCATCGGGAGAAAGCGCTCAATGCATTGAACCAGAATGTGATGACGAAGCTCGATCAACTATTTTCAGAGTTGGAATCCGATGAAGAAATTCTCGTCATTATTATTACCGGGGTGGGCTCAAAAGCTTTCGTCGCAGGAGCGGATATCAACGAGATAAAAGAAGCGGGGAATAAAAGGACCGAGGTCGTTCGGAAAGGCCAGGAGATCTTTTTCAAAATCCGAAACTCGAGCAAGGTGGTCATTGCCGCGGTCAATGGATATGCCCTGGGAGGGGGATGTGAATTGGCAATGGCATGCGATATTCGAATCGCCTCAGAAAATGCAAAATTGGGCTTTCCCGAAACGACACTGGGCCTCATGCCGGGGTATGGAGGAACCCAGTTCCTCCCAAGGCTCATTGGGTTGGGAGGGGCGAAGTACATGATATTGACCGGAGAAACCCTCACGGCAACGGAGGCTCACCGATTCGGGATCGTGGAGAAGATTTGCAGTCCTGAACATTTAATGGACGAAGTCAATCGATTGGCAAGGAAGATTGCTTCGAATGGCCCCTTCGCTGTGAAAGCTTGCAAAAGGGCTATTCACAAAGGGATAGAACTCCCTCTGGAGCAGGCTCTCCGCGTAGAGATGGAGGAATATGATCGGGTTTCCCGCTCCAACGATGCCGAAGAGGGGTTGACTTCTTTCATAGAGAAAAGACCCCCCGCCTTCACGGGAAGATGATGCAAGCAAGGAGGAAGTTGCGTGAAGTACGAACAATTATTTTCACCCCTAACGATGAGAGGGGTCACCTTTCATAACAGGATCCAGCGGACATCCATGGTTTCCGGACTCTCGACGGAGGACGGCTGGGTGACAGACGAATTGAAAAAAAGATACCAGCGCGAGGCACGAGGGACACCCGGCTCGATTGTCGTCGAGGCAGCCGTCATCATTCCTTCAAAGAGCTCCTACAATCTCAGGATTAGCGATGATGCTTTCCTCCCGGGATTAACCCAGTTGGTTCAGGCCATCCGTGAGGCAAATCGGGACGTCAAGATCGGCCTTCAAATTATGCAGTTTTTGAAGATTTCCCGGACGGGGTGGAGGCAAAAGGTTGAAGATTTCAAGACAGAAGATCTTCCCAATATCGTCAAGGACCATGTCGCCGCTGCTCACCGAGCCCTTTTGGCCGGGTTTGATTTCCTCGAGATTCACATGGCTCATGCCTATGTCCTCTCCTCATTCCTATCTCGGGCAAACAAAAGAACGGATGGCTATGGAGGCAGACTCGATCACAGGATGAAATTGCCGATCGAAGTGTATCAGGCCGTCAGAAACCTTGTTGGAGAGAGCTTCCCTGTGGGAGTCAGAATTAATGGAGAGGACTTCGTCGTAGAAGGGAATACCCTTGCCCAAAGCACAGTCATCGCTCGGAAATTTGCTCAACTCGGAGCGGATTACATCAGTGTCTCAGCAGGCAGCCGATTTGAGGATGCCTCGTCCCCACCCGAGGGAAGTGCTCCCGACCCCATGTCTGGCTATAGTGGCCATCGAATGAGCCCCTGGTGGTGGTGGCCGGACGGAACCCACGTTTACTTGGCGGAGGGAATCAGAAAAGCCATCCGGGAGGAGGGGGGGGAGACTCCCGTAATCATCGCCGGGAAAATCAGAGACCCCAAACATGCTGAGGAAATACTGAAGCAAGGCAACGCAGACATGATTGGACTATGCCGTGCTCTTCTTGCCGATCCGGATTGGCCCATAAAGGCTCGCGAGGAAAGAGAGAAAGAGATCGTCCGGTGTGTGGCTTGCAATTGGTGTCTCGAAGCGGACTCGAGGTATGAACAGGTCAAGTGTTCCCGGTATCCGGAAGGCCACCTGCATGCTCCTGAACCTTTCTTACCTCGGATGGCCCGGCCCGGCATCCTGAAGGAAGAGCCCTGAGGAACTGACCCATCATGATTGAATTTCCAAAATATCGGGCAAAGGATATCCGTCACTATACCAAGAATCGATGGTGGCTTGGCCTTACCTTGGGGGACATTCTCGACCGAACCGCCGATGTATTCCCAAACAAAGAGGCCCTGGTCGATGATCGGGTCCGGCTCACCTATTCCGAACTCCGTGGTAAGGTAGACCGTCTGGCCACGGGACTGATGAATCTAGGGATCGAAAAGGGGGACACCGTCCTATTGCAGCTTCCGAATTGGGCTGAATACGTTTACTCTTATTTTGCCCTTCAGAAAATTGGCTGCATTCCTATCGTCCTAATTTCTGGGTACAGGCAAATCGAGGTCAGCCATCTCGCGCTTCTCACTGAGGCAAAGGCATGGATTGTACCCGACCAGCATCGAAAAGTAGATTATCTTTCCTTTATCGGAGCGGTGATGCAAAAAACCCCGCAGCTTCAACGAGTCATCTCCGTGCGAACAGAAGAAGGAAAACCAGGGTTTTCGGCAAGTCTCGAGGGTCTCATGGAAAGAGGAGCGACCCTGGTAAGCCACCGCGAAATGATCAGGAGAAAACCCAGGGCAACGGATGTGGCACACATTATCCCCTCGGGGGGTACGACCGGGTTCCCGAAGGGGATACCCAGGACCCACAATGACTACATTTGCAATGTGGAATACCTGCATAAGGCCTGGGAAATGAACGTCAAGGAGGTCAGTCTTGTCGTCGTCCCTGTTGGCCACAACCTCGCCTTGCTCAATGTTGTGGGAGCGGTCCTCACGGGTTACAAGCTGGTGTTACTTGACTCCACGAAACCACGGGATGTATGTAGCATCATCGAACGCGAGAAAGTCACCTACATGCCGACGGTTCCGAGCGTTGTGAGAAGAATCCTTGAATCTGAGCAACTCCACGATTACGACTTAAGTTCATTGAAGAAGATATCGGCCGGAGGAGAACCCAGCGCCCCCGACCTGATCCGGGAAGTCTATAAGCAATTGAACTGCACTTATATCAATGAGTTTGGGATGAGCGAGGGATTGCTTTGCCGGACGAGTCTGACCGATGACATTGAAACGATCTGCAATACGGTCGGGAAACCATGCTGTCCCTATGAACAGATTAAAATTGTGAATGGAACGGGCCATGCTCTCCCCGCGGACCAGGAGGGAGAGCTGGTCACCAAAGGCCCGGGAATATTCGCGGGGTACTTGAAAAATCCGGAGGAGAATGCAAAAAGTTTCCTCAGAGGAGGTTTTTTCCGGACTGGGGACCGAGCAAAATTAGATCGCTCGGGGAACCTGAAAATCACGGGGAGGACGAAGGATATTATTATTCGAGGCGGTGAAAACATCAGCCCCGCCTTGGTCGAGGAGATTCTCTGCTCCCATGCCGGTATTGCCGATGCAGCGGTGATTGGGATGCCGGATAAAGCATTGGGGGAAAAAGTGTGTGCTTATGTCAGGCCTGTTGAAGGGGTCAAAGTAGACCCCGAAGAAATTAAATCGTTTATGG
>Ga0335084_10000354_pt1 | contig 37969 bp, 31 predicted proteins | sample Lox_Sample_44_FD_206721 | JGI IMG/M metagenome (GOLD analysis project Ga0335084, IMG submission 206721) | Soil microbial communities from Loxahatchee National Wildlife Refuge, Florida, United States - Lox_Sample_4.4 | ecosystem: Environmental > Terrestrial > Soil > Wetlands | place: USA...
TGCGTGGCTCCCGCCGCCGGCAGCTCGCCGGTGATGCGGCCCTCGCACATGACCAGGATGCGATGGCTCAAGCGCAGCACCTCGGGCAGCTCGGAGGAAATCATGACGACTGCGCGCCCCTGTTCCGCGAGCGAGTTCAGCAGCTTGTAGATCTCGCTCTTGGCGCCGACGTCGATTCCGCGTGTCGGCTCGTCGAAGAACAGGATTTCGCAGTCCCGCACCAGCCACTTGGCGATCACGATCTTCTGCTGGTTGCCGCCGGACAGCAGAGCCACTTTTTGCGCGATCGACGGCGTTTTGATCCCGAGCCGCTTCACGAAGCTCGAGGCGGTGTCGCGAATAACCGGGCGCCTGAGGAAGAACCCCAGCGACAGGAAGCGCTGCATGCTCGCCAGCACGATGTTGGACGCTACATCCATGCCGGTGGCGAGCCCGAAATGTTTGCGGTCCTCCGAAAGATAGCCGACGCCAATGGCGACCGCATCCGCCGGGGTGCGGATCGCTACCTTTTCGTTGCGGATCCGGATCTCGCCGGAGTCGACCTTGTCCGCGCCGAACACAGCGCGCGCCACTTCCGTTCGGCCCGCGCCCATCAGCCCCGCAAAACTCAGGATCTCGCCCTTGCGCACAACGAAGCTCACGTCCTTGATGAAGCGTCCTCGATTCAGGTTGCGTACCTCGAGCACGACCTCATGGTCACTGGTTGGCGCAGCCGCCCTGTCGCTCTCGAACAGGGGGCGGCCGACCATCATTGAGATAATGGTCTCCATGCTGGTGGTCGCGGCGGGCACTGTGTCGATGTAACGGCCGTCGCGCATCACAGTGACGCGGTCAGAGATCCTTTTCAGCTCGTCCATCTTGTGCGAGATGTAGACGATGCCGACCCCGTGGCTCTTGAGCTGGCGGATGATGCGGAAGAGATCGTCGATTTCCGCGTTGTTCAGCGCTGCGGTGGGCTCGTCCATGATGAGCACTCTGGATTCGAACGAAAGGGCCTTGGCGATTTCCACCATCTGTTGCTTGGCGACCGTGAGCTCGCCGACCAAAGTGCGCGGATCGAGGTTCAGATGCAGGCGATCGAAGATCTTCCGAGTGTCTTCCTCCATTTTCCGATCGTCGATGAAGACGCCGAGCCGGCGGCGGGGTTCGCGTCCGATGAAGATGTTCTGCGCGACGCTGCGGTGGTTCATCAGGTTGAGCTCCTGATGAATGATGCCGATGCCGAGATTCTGCGCGGCTCGCGGGCTCGGGATGTCCACCGTCTGCCCGTCGATCCGAATCTCGCCCGTGTCCTTCTGATACACGCCCGCCAGTACTTTCATGAGCGTGGACTTGCCGGCGCCGTTCTCGCCCATCAACGCGTGCACCTCGCCGGCCATCAACTCGAACCGGCAGTTGTCGAGCGCACGCACGCCCGGGAACGATTTGCTGAGGTTCTGGATCGAGACAAGCGGAACCATTGACCGGTCTCCCGCACGGTGAACAGATGAGATCGTCAAACCATCCAGTCACCGCGACCGGCGGTCGTAACGCGATCCGTCGAGGGCAAAGTACACCATCGGGGCGTGGATGTCATGCTGCATGGCCGCGCAACTTGGCCGCGCACGGTCCAAGGGTTGGGTGCGCCAGCTAGCAGGGGAAGGTGACTATGGGCGTAAGGGCCTTCTTGCGCTCAGTGACCAGCGTGAAATGGCCTATTCGAACGGATCCGGACGACGAGAAGGAACGCGAAGCGCAGCTTGTCGACCTCGGTCGCTAACATGCTAGCATGCTCAGCACAGCGGTCAACGCTGCAAGGATTTTTGATCGGTGCTGGTCCAAATCTTCGCGCGGCCCGCTGTTGCGCGAAGGAGGTTGCTGCGCCGCCTGGTTTCTTACGCGAGGCTAAACCGGGTCTTGTACATGAATCGTCTGCTGCGCCGTCGTTTCCTGACCTCCGCTTCGGCGGCCACGCTTGCGCTCACCGCCGGTTTGTCGCGTCGCAGCGCAGCGCAGCCAGCGTTGCAGCTGCGCGTTTCATCCTCGCTCGCGGCGGACGAGAATTCGGCTCACTACATCTGGTACCAGCGCTTCGCGGCCGATGTGAACGGCGCCCTGGGTTCACGGGTGACACTGGGCTTCTTCCCCAACAGCCAGCTCGGCAAGGAGGCCGACGTCGTCCAGCAGGTGAAGGTCGGGTCGATCGACATGATGATCACCGGATCGTCGATCTGGGCCACGGTCGCGCCCGAGTTCGGGATGCTCGACCTCGGTTACATGTTCGACAGCTACTCGCACGTGGCGAAGGCCCTGGACGGCGGGGTCGGCGACCAGCTGGCGAAGATCCTTCACGATCGCACTGGGTGCACGGTGCTCGCCTGGGCATCGCATTTCGGGCCGCGCAGCGTCTACACCAAGACTCCGGTCAACTCGCTGTCGGATATCAAAGGGGTCAAGCTCCGGGTGCTGCCCACGCCCGCCTTCATCGAGACCTTCAAGCTGATGGGGGCAACCCCGACGCCGATCCCGTTCAACGAGCTATATACGGCGGTGCAGACCGGGGTGGTCGACGGCTTCGAGCACGACGCGGCCACCGTGCTGGCCTCCAAGCTTTACGAGGTCTCCAGCTACTGCTGGCTGACCGAGCACCTGTTCAGTCCGATGATCGCGGTGATCGGCAAGCGTGGCCTGGAGAAGATGCCCGCTGACATTCGGCCCGCGATCGTTCAGGCAGCAGCCGAGGCCACGCGATTCGAGCGAGCGCAGGCCGCGGTGAAGGGCAAAGCCGCAGTGGAGGAGCTGAAGCGCCTCGGCATTACCTTTCACCCGATGGTCAAACCCGAGAGGGACGCCGTACGCTACCAGATGCAGACGCAGTTGTGGGCTGCGTTCGCCATTCAATACCCGGTCACCAAGCCGCTTTTCGATGCCATCTCGGCTGCGCGAGCGTGACAGCGCGCGCGTGTCGCTCGGCGCGGTCCAGGAAGTGCTGGCTGGTTTGCTCGTCGCATGTGAGCACGTCGCCGGGCTCCTGCTCGCTGTCGATGTCCTGGTGGTGTTCGCGTCGGTCATCTGGCGCTACTTCCTCCACACTCCCCTGCTCTGGGCGGAGGAGATCGCGCGCGCTCTGATGGTCGCTCAAACTTTTCTGGGTGCGGCCGCCGCACTGGGGCGCGCGCAGCATCTGGGCATCGACAGCTTTCGCGGTCTGTTCCCGGCTCTCTGGCGACCGGCTGTGGTCCAGCTCTGCCACTGGGTCATCGTCGCCGTATCCATCGCGCTGTTCTTGTCCGCCTGCGTTCTACTGCTTGATTCGCAGTTGCAGACGACGCCGTTCGGCTTGCCGCAATCGATCTACGTTCTCCCGCTGGTGGCGGGCAGCCTGTTGATGATCCTGTATGGCACGGCGGCGGCGCTTGCGGGTCCACGGAAGAGCGTCTGGGTTACGCTGGCAGGCGCTCTTACGCTGGCGCTGGCGGTTTGGGGATGGAACACCTTAGTCCCCGTTCACCCGGTCTCGCCCATCATTCTCCTTGGCGTCGCGTTCGTTTTCAGCGTCGTCATCGGGGTGCCGATCGCGTTCGCGCTGGCGTTCTCGGCGCTGCTGTATTTTCTGGCGGAGCCCTCGCTGCCGATGCTGGTGTACTCCCAGCAGATCCTGGCGGGAATGGACCACTTTGTCCTGCTGGCGATCCCGTTTTTCGTGCTCGCCGGCCTGGTGATGGAGGCCAATGGCATGTCGGCGCGCCTGATCGAGCTGCTGCTGCGGCTGATGGGGCGGGTGCGAGGCGGGCTCAACCTGATCATGATCACCGCCACTGCATTTTTCTCCGGAGTTTCCGGCTCCAAGCTGGCCGACATCGCAGCGGTGGGCGGCATCCTCATGCCCGCCGTGCGCAGGACCAAGCAGGACCCGAACGAGGCGGCCGGGCTGCTGGCCAGCACGGCCGTCATGGCCGAGACCATTCCCCCGTGCATCAACATGATCATCATGGGTTTCGTCGCCAACATCTCGATCGGGGGCTTGTTCCTCGCCGGCATCGTGCCTGCAGGCGTACTGGCCGCCGCGCTGGCCGCGGTGGCGGTCTACTTCGGACGGCGCATCGATCCGAAGCAGGCATTCGAGAAACAGAGGCCCTTGATCCGCCTGATCGGCGGGGCCCTGGTCGGCCTGCTCATGGTGGCCATGATCGGCAAAGGGGTCACATCGGGCCTGGCGACCTCGACCGAAGTGTCCGCGTTCGCCGTCATGTATGCGCTGATCGTCGGCGGCGTTGCGTTCCGTGAGCTTACCCTCAAGGCCATCGTCAGACTGTTCGTGCGCTCGGCGTCGATGACCGGAAGCATTCTGCTGATCGTGGCCGCCGCATCGAGCGTCTCCTACGCGTTGGCCCTAGAGCAGATTCCACTGTATCTGTCGGAATCTCTGGTCACGTTTGCACATCACTACGGGAGCCAGATGTTCGTGGTCGTGTCGGCGCTGCTCATGATCGCCTTCGGCGCGATTCTGGAAGGGGCACCCGCGCTGATCATCTTCGGCCCGCTGCTGACCCCGATCGCTCAGCAACTGGGCGTCAATCCGCTGCATTTTGGCACGGTGATGGTCATCGCCATGGGGCTGGGGCTGTTCTCACCCCCGATCGGGCTGGGGCTGTTCGCCACCTGCGCCATCGCGCAGACCCACGTCAAGGATGTTGCGAGGCCGATGCTGAAGTACCTTCTGGTTCTGTTCCTGGTATTGATGGTGCTCGTCTTCGTGCCCGCCTTCTCACTGTGGCTTCCGTACCGCATGGGGTTCAGATGATGGCGCGCGATTGCACGCGAGCTGTGATCGGGCGACTTGATTACCAATGAAGTTCAAACCTAGAACTCCTTCGCCAGCTCGCGGGGGAAGGCGGGGATCTTCAAATCAGGCGATGATGGGGACGAGGTGCTTCGTGTTCTCCACGGTCGTGTCCCCATTGGGCCACGCTACGTAAGCTAGACCGTGGGTCACGTTGATCACCAGGCCGTCGATTCGCTCTGGACCGATCAGCGTATTGACGCGATTCACCCTAACCCGCGGTTCGATCTCGGTGTGAGAAGAGGTCAGAATGCTTTTCAATAGAGCCAGCACGGGGATACTCCTTTTTCTATGACTGCTTGGATTAGACTGCAAAGCGCTCTGTTTTGTTGCATTGCAGTATGAAGGTACTCAAAAGGCCCTGCGCCTTGGAGGCGAAATGGCTTTGGATTCGTTGTGTTGCGATGCAATAAGCATGCCCAGCGACCCTTGAGTCCAGTGCATCCTCTCGTGGCCGCAAGGCCCGCCTACCTCGCCGATGGCACCCTTTACTCGCCGCTCTACGAAGACGTCTATGCGTCGGCGTCGGGTGGGCTGTCCGAGACGCGGCACGTGTTTCTTGGCGGCAACGGGTTGCCCGACCGCTGGCGCGCTTGTCGCTGCTTCGTGGTTGTCGAGACCGGATTTGGCGCGGCGCTGAACTTCCTCGCAACGTGGGTGGCTTGGCGGCAAACGGCGCCATCGGCCGCGCGGTTGCACTACCTCTCTGCCGAGAAGCATCCGTTCAGTGCGAACGACCTCGCGCGCGTGACCGCTGCCTGGCCCGACATTGCGCCGCTCGCGAACGAGCTGCTTGCGCAATACCCGCCTGTGGTTCCGGGCTTCCACCGTATGCACCTGGATGCCGGCCGGGTCACGCTGACCCTGCTCTTCGGAGACGCGCTGGAGATGCTGCGTCAGCTCGACGCGCACGCCGACGCGTTCTATCTCGACGGGTTCGCCCCGGCAAAGAATCCCGAGATGTGGAGCAAGGACTTATTCGGCGAGCTCGCGCGCCTGGCGCGCCCGAGCGCGACAGTGGCGACATACACGGTGGCCGCTGCAGTGCGCGCCGGCCTCGCGGCTGCCGGGTTTGCTGTCGAGCGCCGCGAGGGCTTTGGACCCAAGCGCGAAATGCTGGTCGCCCGTTTCGTCGAACGCGCGGCGGCACCGCCCGATGAGACATTGCACACGCAAGCAGTCGTGATCGGCGCCGGCCTCGCCGGAACGTCGTGCGCCGCGCAGCTTGCCACGCGCGGATGGCATGTGCAGATCGTCGAGCGCCGCAGCGCTCCCGCGCAGGAAGGATCGGGCAATCCTGCGGCGCTTCTCATGCCGGCGTTCTCGGCCGACTGGAACCCGGCGACGCGGCTGACTGTGCCTGCGTTCCTCTACGCCGTGCAATGGCTAAACGGTCTTGCGTGCCCGGGCGATGCGCCCGTCTGGAAGCAGAGCGGCGTGCTGCAACTCGCGCGCGACTTGGCGCACCTCGGGAGACAACGACGGATCGTAGAGGCGTTCGCGCTCCCGGATGAGCTCGTGCGAATAGTGAGCGCGGAGGAGGGCGCCGCGCTGTGCGGTGCGCCGACAGCAGGCCCCGGTTGGTACCTCCGGTCGGCGGGCTGGGCCGATCCCGCTGCCGTCTGCCGCGCGAATCTTGCAGCCGGCATGGACGTGGTCCGTTGCCGATTCAACTGTGAAGCAGCGCAGTTGCGCCACGCAGGTGATGATTGGGAGGTGCTGGATGCCTCGGGGACCGTGCTTGGCCGAGCTGCGGTCGTAATCCTCGCCAACGCTCACGCCGCCCGCGCACTGCACGGTTGCGAGGGACTGCCGCTGACATCGAGCCGAGGGCAGGTGAGCTTCGTGCCACAGCCGGCCCACCAACGCCTGTCTATGCCTGTCTGCCGCGACGGCTTCATCACGCCTGCGGTAGACGGTGACCACTGCCTGGGTGCGACCTACGATGCGACCCGCGACGGCGCGCAGCCGCGGGAGGCTGACCACGCCGCCAATCTGGAGCGGCTCGAGCGCCTGCTGCCGGGCTTCGGCACGGGGCTGGACCCGGCGGCGCTTCCAGGGCGGGTGGGCTTTCGCACCGTCAGCCCGGACCGGCTGCCGCTGGCGGGAGCGCTGCCGCTTGCGGGTGCACCGGGGCTTTTCGCGTGCCTTGGCCTTGCGTCCCGCGGCCTGACCTGGGCGCCGCTGCTGAGCGAAATCGTCGCCTGTCGCGTAACAGGCGAGCCGCCGCCGATGGAGCGCGATGTGCTGGATTGGCTCGCGCCGGGACGATTCGCCGGCCAAAGGGCGTCCTCTTCTCCTCTGGGGGAGGGTGGAAGATGAGGGAATCTCAACGCAGGTTCGACAGGCGTCTTCAATCGCTGCGCTGAAGCTGGTAGCATCGCGCACCAGTTGCTTTTCAACATTTCGAGGGGAACGCTCTCATGGGCAGAGGAGACATTCGCACACGCCGTGGCAAGATCTTCGCGGGCAGCTACGGCAATACCCGTCCGCAACGCAAGAAGAAGCCGGCGCAGAAGCCTGCAACACAAGCCAGGCCCGGCGGCGGGCGTTGAGGAACGGGGGTCACTGCAGCGCTTGACGGCCCGCCAGTGCGGGCCGTTTCGCTTTAGGATCCTGTCACGGTGCCAATGGCCGAAATCCGATTCGACAGGTATTACCGCTACGCCGACCTGACCCGCCTGCTGCGGGGGCTCGCGGACGAGCACCCGCAGCTGCTGCGGGTGGACACGATCGGGCGCAGCTTCGAGGGCCGGGACATCTGGCTGGCGACAGTGACCAACACGGCAACCGGTCTCGACGCAGAGAAACCGGCGCTGTGGGTGGACGGCAACATCCACGCGACCGAGGTGGCAGGCTCGATGGCTTGCCTGTACCTGATCCATCACCTCGTCACGCGCTACGCCGCCGACCCGGAGGTCAGGCGCTGTCTAGATACCCGCGTGTTCTACGTCTGTCCGCGAGTGAATCCAGACGGCGCAGAATGGGCGCTCGCGGACGTCCCGCGCCTGATCCGCTCCAGCACGCGACCCTATCCCCACGACGAGGAACCCATCGGCGGCCTCAAGCGCGAGGACGTGGACGGCGATGGCCGTGTGCTCACCATGCGCATCCGCGATCCGGATGGGCCATGGAAAATGTCCGACCGTGACGCGCGCCTGCTGGTGCGGCGCGATCCGGCCGAGACAGGAGGAGAATACTACCGACTGCTGCCCGAGGGGCGACTAGAGCACTACGACGGCAGTCTCATCGCGCTGCAGCCGCGCAAGGAGCAGCTCGACCTCAATCGCAACTTCCCGGCGAGCTGGCGTCAGGAGCACGAGCAGTTCGGCGCTGGGCCATTCCCTGCGTCCGAGCCGGAGGTGCATTCCGTGGTGCGCTTCATCGCCTCGCATCCCAACATCATCGGAGCGGTTGCTTTTCACACTTACAGCGGGGTGCTGCTGCGCCCCTATTCGCACAAGGCCGACGATACGCTGCCGGCGGAAGACCTGTGGACCTATCAGAAGATCGGCGCCAGCGGCACCGAGCTGACCGGCTACCCGAACATCTCGGTGTTCCACGACTTCCGCTATCACCCGAAGGAAGTCATCACCGGCTCCTTCGACGACTGGATGTACGACCACGGCGGCGTGTTCGCCTGGACGGTGGAGATCTGGAGCCCGCAGCGCCAGGCCGGCATCGCCGATTACAAATTCATCGAGTGGTACCGCGAGCATCCCATCGAAGACGATCTCAAGCTGCTCAAGTGGAACGATGACGTGCTGGGCGGCAAGGGGTTCGTGAGCTGGTATCCGTTCCAGCATCCGCAGCTCGGGCCCGTGGAGCTGGGCGGGTGGGACGCGCTCTACACCTGGAGCAATCCGCCGCATGCGCTGCTGGAGAAAGAGATCGCGCGCTTCCCCGCTTGGCTCACGTGGCATCTATTGATCTCGCCTCGGCTGACGATTTACGAAGCGAGTGCCGTGCCTCTGGGCGAGCACACCTGGACGGTGAAGCTCGTGGTGAAAAATAACGGTTGGCTGCCCAGCTACGTGACCAAGCGCGCGCTCGGCAACAAGCTCGTGCGCGGCGTCGTGTGCGAGATCGAGCTCCCGGAGGGTGCGCGGTTGGAGACAGGCAAGCCGCGCGAGGAACTGGGGCAGCTCGAGGGCCGCGCCTACAAGCCTGCCACGCCCAGCAGCTGGGCGGGCTGGAGCGGCGATGTCACGGACGACCGTGCGAAGGTCGAATGGGTGGTTAGAGCGCCTGACCGGGGCGTGGTCAAGCTTACCGCTCGCCACGAGCGCGCGGGTACAGTGCGCACGCAGCTCATTCTTTGACTCGGTCTGGCCAGGAATCGGCCAGCACGGTGCACACGATGCGCCGATCCTTGCGCGGTCCGTCGAACTCGCAGAAGAAGAGACCCTGCCAGCGCGACAGCCCCAGCTCTCCGTCGATCACTGGAATCGTCTCGGAAGGGCCGACCAACCCGGCCTTGATATGGGCATCCCCGTTGTTGTCCTGACGGTCGTGGAGCCAGACGCCGGGCGGCACGAGCCGGTGCAGGAAGGTCACCACATCGATCGGAACGGATTCGTCCCAGTTCTCCTGGATCATCACGGCGGCCGTTGCGCCTTGGGCGTAAACAAGGCAGATTCCCTCGCGCACTGCGCTCTCTCGCACGATGCGTCTGACCCGATCCGTGACGTCGACCAGCTCTTCCCGCTTCGCGGTGGTGAGTTCTATGATCGTGCGCATGGCGAAATGGTGAGGTGGCAGTGACCTCGATTATAGGATCGCGGCGCGGCGCGGTACCTGGAAAGAAGTCACCGCTCGTCTGGGTGGCAGGCGTGGACGGCTGCAGGGGCGGGTGGTTCGTGATCCTGGCCGCTGTGAGCGCATCAAGTGCTCAGCCGCTGCGCATAGTGGCGCGCCGGTGCACGAGCTTCCGCGATGTGCTCGCTCTACCCGAGAGACCGGTCGCGCTCGCCGTGGACATGCCTATCGGTTTGCTCGACCGCCCGCGTCCGGGCGGACGCGCGTGCGACCGGGAGGCGCGCAAGCTCCTGGGACGGGCGCGTGCCAGCAGCGTGTTCACCCCGCCGACCCGTCCGGGTCTTTCGGCCCTCGCGTATGCAGACGTCCATCGGGTGAACGGCACCGGCATGAGCAAGGAGTCCTTCAACATTCTCCCCAAGATCCGCGAGGTGGATGAAGTCATCGGGGCGCGGGATCAGGAGCGAGTTTTCGAAGCTCACCCCGAACTTGCGTTTGCTCGTCTCTCCGGCGCTCCTCTGCGGCACAACAAGAAGACAGCCGCCGGGCGGCGCGATCGCGTCCGTTTGTTATGGCGCATCTTTGCCAGCGCGTTTCAGGACCCGGTGCGGCTGCGGCTGGAGCACGGCGCCGCCTACGTGGCGCCCGACGATGTGGTCGATGCTTATGTCCTGGCCAATATCGCTGATCGCATCCGCCGTGGCTCCGGTGCGCGGCTGCCTGCATCCGATCCGCCGCTGGATACTCGGGGGCTGCGCATGGAAATTTGGTATTGAGCTGCCTCGGCTCACGGTGGAGGGACGAAGACGTGCTCCCGATCTAGCAGGCCAGTCGACCTCTCCTTGCAGAGAGCGGGTCAATCTGTTGGGCGGACACCCAACAGTACAGTTGTTGGCTCCGTCGAACCGGAGGCTGGGGCGGCCTATACAGCACTTGGAATCTCCTCGAGTGAGAAGTAAACGGCTTTTCCATGCTCTCTGGCAAGAGCCACCATCTCGTCGGCCCCATGGGAGGGGCCTCCGATTCGTAGGCAAGCGTCGCACTTGGCAACGAGGCGCCGCGCTACGGGGTGAAAGATCTCATTGAATATGGCATCACCAACTGCAGTCGAGCCGGCGAGCTCAATCAGAGGAAGGGCGAACCACTCACCCATGACGGGCAGATGCCCCATGCGGTACAAGCGGAGGGACGTCTGAGTCATCGCCTCAACGTTCTTCGCGATGAGGATCGGATCGTCGTTCGTACCAGATCGATAGGGGCCCGCAACCAGTATCAGCAGAGCGCTCATACTTTCTCACTCGGTTTCACGCGGCGGCCAACGACCGGTGTCAGGCGCGGCGCAACCCGACGAACACGATCGACGCCCGTGCTTTCATCGTCACACCGTGACATCGGTCAGGGGCCGTTCCAGTCGAACGGGATGTGCTTGCTCGAATTCGTCGTCCACTGAAATTTGTAGCCGAACGCGTCTACGGAGCACACCGTGGACTTGCCCCAGGTCACGAGGTGCGGGCCTGGTCCGGTCTCGCAGCCGGGCGCGTTCATGAGCTGCGGATACTTTCCCGGCAGACTCGTTGGGCCCGTCAGCGCCTTCGCCCAGGCCTTCACCTTTCCAGCGATCTCGGCGCCCCAGTGTGCGCGGTCGGGCGCGATCTCGAACGTGATGCGTGCGCGCTCCACTCCCCGAACCTGGCGGCCTTCGGTGAACAGGGCAGCGACCTGGGCAGGGAATCCTCCCGCGCGACCCCCGAAAATGAGCGGAAGCGCCTCCGCCTGATGCTCGTCAGCGCGCTCGTCGATGAAAAGACCAGCTGTCCCCTTGACCTTTCCCGCCCAAAGATCGCCTTCCCATCGGCCCACCCGGACGAAGCTCAGACCGTCGAGGTTGACGTCGCCGTAGCGGCCGCGCTGAATGTGCCAGAAAAGAACCGACTCGCAGAATTGATTGTCCGGGGCTTGAGCGAACGTGCAGGGGCATGCGACGGCGCAGCTGCAGTTGTCGAACCAGTCTCCCGCAAGGTGCCAGGTGGGAATTACGGTCATGAGGACCTCTGTTTCGTGTGCGACTAAGTGATCGACGATACCGTGCGCAGGGCGAACGTTCGAGTTCAGCCGCCGCCGAAGGCCGTCCGCTGGAACAAAGCGTTGGGCGCTGTCTCGAGCGCGTATTGACTACGCCTGGTGTGCATAGCTGACCGTCAACATTTCCCATTGATGACCATCGGGTTCATTCCAGTAGACGATGCTGCCGCCGTGCTGCGTGTTGACTCGGTAGTCGACCGGCCCATGAACGCTGCTACGGTACGGTATTCCAGCCGACCTGATTCGCTCAAGGATGGCGTTGAAGTCGTCCTGGCCCACTCGAAAACAGTAGTGGAGCAGGGGAATCGGGTCGGTCCATTCATCGAAGTCGATAGTCAAGGCATCGTTCACGTATACCGGGGCAAATGGCCCCACACCCGTTTCCGACCACGGAACCCCAAGCAGCTCCGCCAAGAGCTTTGCCGAGGCCACCTTATTGCGGGACGGCACCATAAGGTGATCAAGATGAACGGCCATCGGGCTCTCCTGTTGCGGCGCTGCGCCTGAACACGGCCAAGCCAGTCTACCGAGTAAGTCAGCACCGCTCCAGCGTTGGCGCGGCGCATGCGTCAGCTATGACGGACAGTCGATGTGCGACCGATCCATAGGGCAACGTATGCTGCGGCGCAGCTAGGGCCGCCTCAGCATGGTTCATTTTTTGCCGTTATCTGCCGTGAACGCTCGACTGAAACGGCGGTCTGCCTTTTGGCAGTGCTATCCTCTAATCGCGGACCAGCTCTGCGTCGAGCGCGTGCAGTCCTAGCGGAACGGGTCCACACACAACGACTACACACTTCGATCGAGGAACGGCTATGACAGCCAAACTCACGACCCTGGCCAAGCAATTCACGCTCGCCGCTGTCATGGGCGGCCTCTCCTGTGCGGCGGCGGCACACGATCTGACTCTCGCCGAGTGCGTGGAGGGCGGCGACTTCATCATGCACGCCGCGATGTCCCGCGAAAACGGCATGACGCGCGAGGCTTTCCTCGAGCGCATGCGCAGCGATATCCGCATGATCCAGGCGTTTCCTCCGGAGCTGCGGTGGTTCGTGCAGGACGAGGACGATGAGCAGCTGCTGACTTGGGCAGCCCGGCTCGTGTTCGACGCGCCGCGCGAGCCCGAGAGCCATCAGTCGGAGTTCCTGGCGGCGTGTACTGCGCGCGTGAGCGCTACCACCGATCCCCGCGCCGCCTCCGTGGAGATCAGCCCGCCCACGGAAGTCGACGCTTCAGAGGACAACTGATCGCGCTGGTCTGCGCAGAGTACAGGGCCTCGCCTTGATGCTCTGACGGTTCGCCGGCGATCCAGGATTCCACGTCCGGCCCCTCCCTCTCCTGGCCGTGTACCGGGAGGGTGCGTTGGAACGCGATATCCGGCTGCTTCCTCTCCCTACGGCGCGGGTTAGGGTTGTAACTCTCATCCTCGACCGAGTTGACCTATACTAAGCGCAGGTCCGGCGCCAGCGTGCGCACGGACTGCGGATAACCCAACTCGGGGGGACTGCTGATCATGGACGTCAAGCTTAGCCGGCGCCAGTTCTTCAAGGTCTGCGCGACCGGGATGGCGGGCTCCAGTCTGGCGGCATTGGGCTTCGCGCCCACGGCGGCCTTGGCTGAGGTCCGCGAATTCAAGCTATTGCGCACCACGGAGACGCGCAACACTTGCACTTACTGCTCCGTGGGCTGCGGCATCATCATGTACAGCCTGGGCGACAAGGCCAAGAACGCCAAGGCCGATATCATCCACATCGAGGGCGACGCTGACCATCCGGTCAACCGCGGAACGCTCTGCCCCAAGGGCGCCGCGTTGCTGGATTTCGTGCATAGCCCAAACCGCCTGAAGTACCCGGAGTACCGTGCTCCCGGCTCCAGCGAGTGGAAGCGCATCTCCTGGGACGAAGCGTTTACCCGCATCGCGCGTTTGATGAAGGACGACCGCGACAAGAACTTCGAGGCCAAGAACAAGGACGGCACCACGGTGAACCGTTGGCTGTCGACGGGGTTCCTGGCGGCGTCGGCGTCCTCCAACGAAACCGGCTACCTCACACACAAGGTCGTACGCAGCCTCGGCATACTCGGCTTCGACAATCAGGCGCGTGTTTGACACGGACCTACGGTGGCAAGTCTTGCCCCTACGTTCGGTCGCGGCGCGATGACCAACAACTGGGTTGACATCAAGAATGCCAACCTGGTCCTGATCATGGGCGGCAACGCCGCCGAGGCCCACCCCTGCGGCTTTAAGTGGGTCACGGAGGCGAAAGCCCACAACAAGGCCAAGCTCGTCGTCGTCGACCCGCGCTTCACCCGCTCCGCGGCGGTGGCCGATTACTACGCCCCGATCCGCGCCGGCAGCGACATCGCGTTCCTCGGTGGCGTGATCAACTACCTGCTCACGCACGACAGGATTCAGCATGAGTACGTCAAGGCGTACACAGACGTGAGCTTCATCGTGCGGGCGGACTTCGGGTTCAAGGACGGGCTGTTCTCTGGCTACGACGAGAAGACGCACAAGTACGACCGGGCGAGCTGGATGTATGAGCTGGGGAGCGACGGTTATGTCAAGACCGATCCCACTCTGCAGAACCCGCGCTGCGTCTTCAATCTGATGAAGCAGCACTACTCGCGCTATGCGCCCGAGGTGGTGAGCAAGATCACGGGCACGCCTCAGGACCAGTTCCTCAAGATCTGCGAGATGATCGCGGAGACCTCAGCACCTAACCGCGTGATGACGATCATGTACGCGCTGGGCTGGACGCAGCATTCCCAGGGCTCGCAGATGATCCGTACCGCTGCGATGGTTCAGCTGCTGCTGGGCAACGTCGGCATGCCGGGCGGCGGCATGAATGCGCTGCGCGGACACTCCAACATCCAGGGACTCACGGACCTGGGGCTGCTCACCAACCTGCTGCCGGGATATCTCACCTTACCCGGCGAGAAAGAAGCCGACTATAAGGCCTACATCGAGAAGCGCACCCAGAAGCCGCTGCGTCCGAACCAGATGAGCTACTGGCAGAACTATCCCAAGTTCCACGTCAGTCTCATGAAGGCCTGGTTCGGGAACGCGGCCACCAGGGACAACAACTGGTGTTTCGACTGGCTGCCCAAGCTGGACAAGCAACACGACGTGCTGCAGGTGTTCGAGGACATGTATCAGGGCAGAATCAACGGCTACTTCTGCCAGGGCTTCAATCCGCTCGCCGCGTTTCCCGACAAGCGGAAGCTGGGCGAAGCGTTATCCAAGCTCAAGTACCTCGTCATCATCGACCCGCTCGCCACCGAGACCTCCGAGTTCTGGCGCAACTTCGGCGAGTACAACAAGGTCGATTCGTCCAAGATCCAGACGGAGGTGTTCCGCTTGCCGTCGACCTGCTTCGCGGAAGAGGACGGCTCGCTGGTCAGCAGCGGTAGATGGCTGCAGTGGCATTGGAAAGGCGCCGAGCCGCCGGCAGAAGCAAAGGGCGACAGCGAGATCATGGGCGGCCTCTTCATGAAGGTGCGCGAGCTGTACAAGAAAGAAGGCGGTGCGCTTCCCGATCCGGTTCTGAACCTGACGTGGCCGTATTTGATCGCCGATGCGCCGTCGCCCGATGAGCTCGCCAGGGAGTACAACGGGAAAGCGCTGGCTGACGTCATGGACCCGAAGGACCCGAAGAAGCAGACGGTGCTCGTCAAGGCTGGCGATCAGCTCGACGGGTTCGGTCAACTGCAGGATGACGGCACGACTTCGTGCGGCTGCTGGATCTTCAGCGGCGCCTGGTCCAGCAAGGGCAACATGATGGCCCGGCGCGACAACTCCGACCCGAGCGGGCTGGGCAGCACGTTGGGCTGGGCGTTCGCGTGGCCGGCCAATCGACGAATCCTATACAACCGCGCGTCCTGCGATCCCTCCGGCAAGCCGTGGGATCCCAAGCGCAAGGTGATCGCATGGAACGGCCAGAAGTGGGCCGGCGTCGACGTGCCCGACATCAAGCCCGACACGCCGCCCGATGAGGGCGTCGGGCCGTTCATCATGAACCCCGAGGGTGTGGCGCGCTTCTTCGCGGTGGACAAGATGGTCGAGGGACCGTTCCCCGAGCACTACGAGCCGTTCGAATCGCCGCTCCCCAACAACCCGCTGCATCCCGACAATCCGCTGGCCCGCAACGATCCGGGCTGCCGCGTGTTCAAGGAGGACCGCGAGGCCTTTGGGGAGGCGAAAGACTATCCGTACGTCGCCACGACCTACCGGCTCACCGAGCACTTCCACTACTGGACCAAGCACGCGCTCATCAACGCGATCCTGCAACCCGAGCAGTTCGTGGAGATCGGCGAGGAGCTGGCAAAGGAAAAAGGCATCAGGCATGGCGATAAGGTCAAGGTGCGCTCTAAGCGCGGCGAGATCGTGGCCGTGGCGGTGGTGACCAAGCGCATCAGGTCGTTGGATGTGGAAGGCAAGCGAGTCCATACCGTCGGCATCCCGATCCACTGGGGCTTCAAGGGAGAGACCAAACCCGGCTACCTCGCTAACACGCTGACGCCGTTCGTGGGCGACGCGAACACCAACACGCCCGAGTTCAAGGCATTCCTCGTCAACGTGGAAAAGGCATAGGAGCCGGCCATGGCACTGCAATCTCTCGACATCGAGCGCCGCTCCGCGACCACGACTCAGCCGCCCGACCAGCGCCAGCCGCTCAAGGTCGCCAAGCTGATCGACATCAGCAAGTGCATAGGCTGCAAGGCTTGTCAGAGCGCCTGCATGGAGTGGAACGATCTGCGCGAGGCGGTGGGCACCAACACCGGCACCTACGACAACCCGCGCGACCTGAGCGAGAACTCCTGGACCGTGATGAAGTTCTTCGAGGTCGAGCCCGACGGCAAGCTGGAGTGGCTGATCCGCAAGGACGGCTGCATGCACTGCGCCGACCCGGGCTGCCTCAAGGCTTGTCCATCCCCGGGAGCGATCGTCCAGTACTCCAACGGCATCGTCGATTTCCACGAGGAGAACTGCATCGGCTGCGGATATTGCGTGACCGGTTGCCCGTTCAACGTCCCGCGCATCTCGAAGAAGGACGGCAAGGCCTACAAGTGCACGTTGTGCTCGGACCGTGTGTCGGTAGGGTTGGAGCCGGCCTGCATCAAGACCTGCCCGACCGGGGCGCTGGTGTTCGGCTCCAAGGAAGACATGATCGATCACGCAGAGGAGCGCATCGCCGACCTGAAGGAGCGCGGCTATCAGAAGGCTGGCTTGTACGATCCACCCGGTGTAGGCGGCACGCACGTGATGTATGTGCTGCAACACGCCGATCGGCCGGAGCTGTATGGCTTGCCCAACGACCCGAAGATCAGCCCGTGGGTGAGCGTGTGGAAGGGCGCTACGAAGCCGTTAGCGCTGATCGTGCTGGGCTTGGCCGCGCTGGGCAGCTTCTTCCACTACGTCAAGGTCGGACCCAATGAGGTCGAGGAAGACCAGAAGGAGCGCACATGAACAAGGACAACTTGATCGAGCGCTACGAGGCCTCGGACCGCATCAACCATTGGCTGGTGGCTATCACCTTCATCCTGCTGGCGTTGTCGGGGCTGGCCCTGTTCCATCCTTCCATGTTCTTTCTGACCAACCTGTTCGGCGGGGGACCGTGGACGCGCATCCTGCATCCGTTCATCGGCTTGGTGATGTTCGTGGCGTTCGCCGGGTTGGCGATGCGCTTCTGGCGCCACAACGTGCTCGACAAGAAAGACGAGCAATGGCTCAAGCAGTGGGAGGATGTGATCAACAACCGCGAGGACAAGCTGCCTGAGGTGGGACGCTACAACGCCGGACAGAAAGTGCTGTTTTGGGTCATGGTCGGCTGTCTGGCCGTGTTGCTCGTGAGCGGCATCGTGATCTGGCGGCCGTACTTCACGCCGGCTTTCAACATCACGGTGGTGCGCATCGCCGTGCTGCTGCATGCCATTGCCGCCTTCCTGTTGATCCTCGGCATCATCGTGCACATCTATGCCGCGATCTGGGTCAAGGGCAGCGTGCGTGCGATGATGCGCGGCTACGTCACGCCCGCTTGGGCGAAGAAGCATCACCCCGCCTGGTACAAGGAAGTGACGAGCAGCCGCGGCCGGCAGTGACGGCCGTCCCCACTCATCATCCCGGCGCGAGCCGGGATCCGGCTTGAGGGCGGCACCGCGCCGCCCTTCGCATTTTCCGAAAGCGCGAATGTCTTCAGAAATCATCCAAGACGGCTCGCTCGCCGGCCAGATTCCCGACATCCCGGCTTTTCGCCCGGTGTCCGCGGATGTCTTCGCCGAGCGGGCACAGCGCCTGGGCGCACTCGCGAGTGGCCATGCGCTCGAACCCTATCTGCGCTTCGCCGCCGTGCTGTCGACTGCGCAGGCCGAAGTGCTGCAATCGCTGGCGCCTGCTCCGATACCGGACGAGCACACCCTGGCGCATTGCCGCGAGCATGGACTGCCCGCGCTGTCCGTGGATGGTCATCGTCGCGACCGCGCTTGGCTCGACGCCTTGGGGCAGGTCGCCACGAGGCTCGATGGCAATGCCCTTCCCGCGCAAGCCTCGGAAGTCTTGAAACGCCTCCGCATCCTGGGCGTAACCGAGCTGGAAGCTGCGGCGGGCGACCTGCTCGCAGGGGCCTACGCCGAGCTGGATGCCGGCCAGGCGCCGTTCATTGCAGCCGCGTTGCAGGTGTACTGGGTGAAGATGGCGCTGCAGTTGGGCCAGGGCGCCGCTGTGAATCCCGCGCAGATCGGCCTGTGCCCGGTATGCGGCTCGCATCCCGTGGCCAGCGTGGTGCGCATCGGCGGCGCGCAGCAGGGTCTGCGCTACCTGGTTTGCTCTCTTTGCGCTTCGGAGTGGCACATGGTGCGGGTCAAGTGCTCCGCCTGCGGGTCGACCAAAGGCATCTCCTACTTCAACATCGAAGCCGGCGGCGAAGCGGTCAAAGCCGAGTGCTGCGACGCATGCAAGACCTATCTCAAGATCTTCTACCTGGAGAAGGACACTGGGATGGTGCCTGCCGCCGACGACCTTGCATCGCTGGCGCTGGACATGCTGGTGGACCAAGAAGGCTACAACCGCATCGGGCCGAATCTGCTGTTTCTGCCGGGCTCCGGATCATAGCCGGCGCCCGGCGGTACAATCAGCCGCGTAGCTAAGGAGCGGCTGCGTTTGAATAAACCCATCCCTACATCTCTCCTGGCCTCCCGCCCCGGCGTGGCGGCACTGCCTTCCGTCGACCGTGTGCTGGGGCTGGGATTTGCTGCACGCTTTGTTGAAGAGCATGGGCGTGCTGCCTTGAACGAAGCAACGCGTGCGCTGCTCGCGGAAAAGCGCCAGGCGATTTTGGACGGCGCTTCGCCCGAATCGGTGTGGCCTGCCGGTGAGCAATGGATCGAAGCGGAGCTCGAGCGGCGGCTGGAAGCGGCTTCACGTCCGCGCGTGCGGCGCGTGTTCAACCTGACCGGCACGGTGCTTCACACCAATCTCGGACGCGCGCTCATGCCGGACGAAGCAGTGGACGCCGTCGCGATGGCCATGCGCTCAGCGGTGAACCTCGAATATGATCTGGTGTCCGGCGGGCGGGGAGAGCGCGACGAATTGGTCGAAGGACGGCTGTGTGAGCTGACCGGCGCTGAAGCCGCGACAGTGGTAAACAACAACGCAGCCGCGGTGTTGCTCGCACTCAACACGCTGGCGCAGCGCAAGGAGGCGGTCGTATCACGGGGCGAGCTGATCGAGATCGGCGGCGCCTTCCGCATGCCCGACATCATGGCGCGCGCAGGCGCGAAGCTGGTCGAGGTCGGGACGACCAACCGCACGCACCTGCGCGACTACGGGCAGGCCATCGGCCCGAAGTCCGCGTTGATCGTCAAGGTCCACGCCAGCAACTACGCGATTCAGGGCTTCACCGCCGCGGTATCGGAAGCCGAATTGGCACAGCTTGCCCATCGCCACTCTCTACCGTTCATGGTCGATCTGGGCAGCGGTTCGCTCGCGGACCTCGCGGACTACGGTTTACCGACGGAGCCCACGCCGCGCCAATCCATCGATGCCGGAGCGGATCTGGTCACGTTCAGCGGAGACAAGCTGCTGGGCGGCCCGCAGGCGGGTGTCATCGTCGGGCGCAACGAGCTGATCGCGCGCATCCGCAGGAACCCGCTGAAGCGCGCGCTGCGGGTCGACAAGATGACGCTCGCAGCGCTGGAAGCCGTGCTGCGGCTGTATCGTCATCCGGAGAAGCTGGCGCAGCGACTGACGACGTTGAGGCTGCTGACGCGGGTGCGACCCGACATCGAGGCGCTGGGGCGAAGATTGCTGGAGCCAATGCAGCGTGCCTTTGAGGCTAGCGCCAACGTCTCGTTACGCGAGTGTCAGAGCCAGATCGGCAGCGGCTCGCTGCCCGTCGACCTGCTGCCCAGTACAGCGCTCGTCGTGTCTCCGGCGGTTAGCGGCCGCGGCGCCGGGACTGCGCTCAAGGCGCTGGAGCAGCGCTTGCGTGAACTGCCGATCCCCGTGATCGGGCGCATCGCCGAAGGGGCGCTGTGGCTCGACTTGAGATGCCTGGAAGATGAGACCGCGTTCGTGGCTCAACTCGGGCAGCTCGCGCCTTCCTAGATGAGCGTATCGGCCAGCCGGCACATGTTCTGCAGCCAGCGCTTCGCCGGGCTGCGCTGGCGCCACCTTTCCCGCGTGATCGCGTCGCTGTCGGCGATGTGACGGTCCTGAATCCTGCGCAGATCGGCGACAACCTCGGGGTCGTACACCAGCAAGCTCACCTCGCTGTTGAGCGCGAAGGAGCGGATGTCCAGGTTGCTGGAGCCGATGACGGCAACGGAGTCGTCGATGGCGCTGTACTTGGCGTGCAGAAAGGCTCCGCGGTAGAGGTAGATCTTCACACCGGCGGCCAGCAGGTCTTCGTAGTAAGACTGCTGTGCGAATTGCACGACCGGCTTGTTTGAATGACGCGATACCACGAGATTGACCTGGACGCCGCGGGCCGCTGCCGTCTGCATGGCCATGAGGAAAGTCGCATCGGGGACGAAGTAGGGCGTCGTGAGATCCACGCGCCGGCGTGCGCCGTAGATCAGACTCACCAGCACCTGCTGCGTGTTGCCCGCCTGGTGACCGGGTCCACTGGGCAGGACCTGGGCAGCGCTGCCGCCGGCGGCCTGCGCTTGCGGGAACAACGTGTCGTCGGTGATCTCTTTGCCGGTCTCTTGAGAGCGATCGGCGAGGAGGACAGCCTGCAACTGCTGGACCACAGGCCCGACCACGCGCACCACCAGCTCCTCGTTGGTGAGGCCGCGATTGGCGGTGTCGTCGACGATGTTCTGAGACCCCACGTAGCCGACCTGGCCGTCGATCACCGCGATCTTGCGGTGGTTGCGCAAGTCCAAGCGCACTCGGCCCGGCCGCAGCACGCGCAACGGCAACAGAGGTACCACTTCCACACCCGCCGCGCGCAGACGCGCCGCAAGCTTGTGCAGGAGCGCCCGGGAGCCGACGCTGTCCAGCAAGAGCCGGCAGCTGACCCCGCGCCGGGCCGCTTGCTCGATTGCTTCCGCCATCCGCTGCCCGGTGCTGTCGTCGGCAAAGATGTAGTACAACAGATGCACGCTGTTTCGCGCGGTCTGGATGTCCTTGAGCAGGCGATCGAGCGAGGTCTGGTACCGGGGCAGCAACTCGATGCGATTGCCACCCGCTACGTCGAAGCTGCCGAGGTTGCGCGCCAGCTGGGCGCCGTGCGCCATATCCGGGGCTTCCGCCACAGAACGCACGGGGCCGGGAAAGCGCTGCGGCATCTTCTGCATCAGCTCGATGATGCGGGCTTGCTGTGCTAGACGCCGGGGCGGAAGGTATGCACGGCCGATCAACGCATACAGGATCAGGCCCAGCGCCGGCAGGAAGAAGATGAGCAGCAGCCACGCCCGGGCCGAGGCCGGTGAGCGACGTTGAGGCACATATATCAGCATGACGATCCGGACCAGCCATTCGCTGATCACGTAAGCGGTACCCCAAGTCAGCATCGGATGTCCCTTCATGAAAGCGCTCAGCCGGCCGCGGGAAAGTACACTAGTCAGAGGCGGTGGCCGGCTCGTATCGCTGCTATGAGTTCTGATCTAATCATAACCTGCTGCGCCGCGTTCCCGCGTGCAGCGAGATTCGCTACGTCGTAGATGATCGTCGGCACAGCAGGTCACATCGACCACGGCAAGACCTTGCTGGTGAAGGCGCTCACCGGTGTGGATGCCGATCGCCTGCCCGAGGAGAAGGCGCGCGGCATCACCCTCGACCTGGGGTATGCCTATACACCGTTGCCCGGCGGTGATGTGCTGGGTTTCATTGACGTTCCGGGCCATGAGAAGCTCGTGCACAACATGCTCGCCGGCGCAACCGGGATCGACTTCGTCCTGCTGGTGGTCGCGGCGGACGATGGGCCGATGCCGCAGACCCGTGAGCACTTGCAGATCCTGGATCTGCTTGGTTTGAGCGCTGGGGCAGTGGCGCTGACCAAGACGGACGCGGTCAGCGCCGAGCGCGTGACGCAGGCCGAGGCCGAGCTCGCCGCGCTGCTGTCCACCTCGGCGCTCGCCGCGGTGCCGACGTTCCGCATATCCAGCGTGACGGGGGAGGGCGTGGGCACGCTGCGCCGCTACCTGGAGGCCCAATCGACGCGGCTTCCCGCGCGCCCTCACCGAGGCCATTTCCGGCTGGCTATCGACCGCTGCTTCACGCTGGCCGGCGCCGGCACGGTCGTCACTGGGACAGCGTTCTCAGGCGAGGTGGCGGTGGGAGACACACTGGTCCTGTCACCGCCCGGCATCGAGGTGCGGGTGCGTTCGATCCATGCGCAGAATCAGCCGGCCCAGCGAGGCATCGCCGGGCAGCGCTGCGCGCTCAACATCGTGGGCGACGGCTTTGACAAGAGGCGTGTCCAGCGTGGCCACTGGCTGCTCGCGGCGCCAGTGCACGCACCCACGCAACGGCTAGACGTGCAATTGCGTCTGCTCGCCAGCGAACGTGGTCCGCTCGCGCACTGGACGCCTGTGCACTTTCACCTCGGCGCTAGCGAGGCGATGGGACGCGTGGCGCTGCTGGAAGGCCAGGAGCTGGAACCAGGGAGAGCTGCGCTCGCCCAACTCGTGCTCGACCGCGCGATCGGCGCGCTGCACGACGACCGTTTTGTGGTCCGCGACCAGTCGGCCACGCGAACCATCGGCGGCGGCCGCGTGCTCGATCCTTTCCCGCCGTCGCGCGGGCGCCGCGCGCCACCAAGGCTGGCGCTGCTGCACGCCTGGGAAAGTTCAACGTCGGCCGCAGGACTGCGCGCAGCACTGGAGCATAGTCCATTCGGTGTGGATGCGACGCGCTTTGCTCGCAACTGGAACTTGACTGGACAGGAGATGCAGGCGCTGGTGCGCGGCGGGGACGCACGTTTAGTTGATCTCCCGGATGCGCTGCTCGCGCTGTCGTCCGCAGCCTGGGCCACGCTCGGACAGAGGATTCTGGCCGCACTAGCGGCAGAGCACGAGCGTGCCCCCGACATGATCGGTGTGGGTCGCGAGCATCTGCGACGGCTCGCGGCGCCGGGTCTGCTGCGAGGGGCTTTCGACGCAATCATCGAGGAGCTGCGCGAACAGGGCCGCATCCACCAGAGCGGGCCCTGGCTGCACGCGCCCGATCACCGCGTGAGGCTGACGCCCAGCGAGGACAAGCTGTGGGCTAAGGTCTATCCGCTGCTGGAGCGGGCGCCGTTTCAACCGCCGCGCGTGCGCGACCTCTCACGAACGCTCTCGATGGAAGAAGACGCCGTGCGGCAGTTACTCAAGCACGTCGCGCGCACGGGCGCAGTGTTTCCGGTGGCTCACGATCACTACTTCTCGCGCGAGGCGGTCGTCGCCCTAGCGGGCATCGTGCGGGCCGTGGAGGGCGAGCACGGGCGTGTTGGCGCGGCAGAGTTTCGCGACCGGATCGGGACCGGCCGCAAGCTCGCCATTCACATCCTGGAGTTTTTCGACCGCGTTGGCTTTACGCGGCGGGTGAGGGACAGCCATATCCTGCGTCAGCCGGCGCTGTTTACCCAGGACGAGCCGGCCGCAGGCTAGCGCCTGCTCGCCGCGCAGCAGCCCGGTCCAATCCGGGCGCGCAGCGGGGCGCGCCCAGCATACTGTCAGTCTTTCGTTCCGACCGTCAGAGATTGCTTGCAGTCGTGGTAGAAGACAGCAGCGAGGACCTCGAACTCCGGGCGGTCTTTGCCATCCTTGACCCAGCGGTCTGCGGCTTTCCAGCCCTCGAACGCAACCTCTTCATACTGCCGCCGCTGACCCAGGTCGAGCGCGTCGAGCACGTAGATCGCGTCTGCTGGAATCTCGGTATCGCCCATGAACATCTTCTTGAGCGGTGTCTCGGGGATGTACTTGAACACAGCCGGCGCACCCAGGAAGCGCGCCTGCGCGCCCCATGCTGCACGCACGCCGATCGTCTGGCAGTAGCGCATGGCAGCCAAGGCCGGCGTCTCGTCTGTCTGAGGCTCCGAGTCGTGACCGTAAGCGGCGCACGAAAGTGCGAAGGCGACTGTTGCTGCAATGGCTCTGATCATGCTGACCCCCATAAGCGCCGCCATCTGTGCTGATGGAACCGCTCGCCCATCGACGCATCTGGAATCCCGGCCCTGCTGTACTCCAGGATCTCGCACGCACACCGTGCTGGTTTTCGGCCGCTTTACACTGGTTGAACAAGGGTGGACCGCAACCGGTCCTATCTGTCAAGCAGCATTAACCGGGCCCGACCCGCGCGCATTTGACCTTTTTGCGGGGTTGTAGAGGGTGGTGAGACTAGACGGGAGCGTCGGCCGCTCAGGCCGATCGCTCAAGGCAGCGGCGGGCGTGTAGCAGTTACAAGCGAAGCGGTAAAGGAGGCAGCGGGTCAGAGGTATCAGGCCGCCCGCAGCTGCTCGCGAGCCTCGCTGCGAAGCGCGATTGGACCCGACCCCGCGTCAGCGACGATCCGATCGACGATCTGCTCGAGCGCGTGCAGGAGCTGCTCCGCGTCCAGATTGCTGAGCGCGTCCTGCTCGAAGTCCACTTCGTAGATCACTCCATCGCGCAGCACGGAGAATCGGTGCCCTCCATCGATGGGCTCGTGATCCAATGACGCGTCGGGAAGCCCGATGCTCAAGTAGATCGAGATCCAGCACAGCGTCAGACTGTCGTCCAGAAGGTCCATCTCCAGAAGATCTGTTGTCATTCGCATTTCTCGCTGCTTGACATTGAACATTAGTGAGACAAACGTTCCCGCAATCACTGCTGTCGTGTGTGATTCAGCAGGAACCATTCCCATGGCAAAAGCTTTAACCTTCAACAGCACGGCGTTTTGACTTGTTGTTTACTCTGCTTCGCGACGTGCTGTGGGCGCGATGATCTCGGGAGGTACAATCGACCTCCTGCTCGGCGCGAGAGAACAAGGAAGAGAAGCGTTCCCCGGTGGGGCGGCTGGACTTCAAATCCAGCAAGGGTCGTCAGCCGATTCTTGGTGGGTTCGACTCCCACTCTCTTCCGCCATGTTACGATGAGGCACTCTAGAAGACGGGTCGTTGTTCCCGATGAACGATCACGCGCAATTTCTCGCCACGTACGGCGAAGTGCCGGTCCAGCGCCGGGAAGTCGGACAGGTGAGCGCAGCGCGCGACCGGGTCGCGGAGGAGGTGCCGCTCGCGCTGATCTACAACGGGATGCCGCATGTCGTGATGATGGCCTCGCCGGCGGATATCGAAGACTTTGCGCTCGGGTTCAGCTTGAGCGAGGCTGTGATCGCGACGCCGTCGGAGTTGAGGGCAGTCGAAACGGATCGGGTCGGCGACGGCATTGCGGTATACATGGACATCGATGAGAAGCGCGCCCTGGCACTGGAGAGCCAGCGCCGCAACCTTACCGGCCGCACCGGGTGCGGGTTATGCGGCGCCGAGACCATAGAGCAGGCGGTGCGGCATCCCGCGCGTGTGGGCAGCGGGGTGCGCATAGCCCAGCGGGCCTTGGAGTCTGCGCTTGCCCACCTCGCGGAGCGGCAGGAGTTGAATGCGAAGACCGGCGCCGTGCATGCAGCCGCCTGGGCCATGCCCGATGGCGAGCTGGTTGCGGTGCGCGAGGACATCGGGCGCCACAACGCGCTGGACAAGATGATCGGCGCGTTGGCGCGTGAGGGCCGTTCCTTCGAGCAGGGCTTTGCCTTGATCACCAGCCGGGCCAGCTTCGAGATGGCGCAGAAGGCGGCCACTGTCGGCATCACTCTGCTGGCCGCCATTTCTGCACCCACGGGGCTAGCCATACGCCTGGCGGAGGAAACAGGGCTGACGCTGATCGGTTTCGCCCGCGGCCGCCAGTGCAACGTGTACACCAATCCGCAGCGGCTGATATCGACTTGAGCGCGCCGCTTGGCGGAATGCATCGCCTGCAGTCGGCGAACTCACCAACGGGATTGTGGGGGCGGACAGATGCAGAGCCGGATCAAACTGGAGCCGGTTATGGAGCAGGGCCGGGCAAGTCACAAGCTCACGGTGCGAGAGGCGACTTTTCAGTTGCTGCGTGCGTTCGGCATGACCACCGTTTTCGGCAACCCCGGCTCCACCGAGCTGCGCATGTTCCGGGATTGGCCGTCGGACTTTCGCTACGTGCTGGGGCTGCAGGAAAGCGTGGTGGTCGCCATGGCAGACGGCTACGCGCAGGTGACGCGCCGACCGGCATTGGTGAACTTGCATTCGGCCGGCGGTGTGGGGCACGCGCTGGGGAGCGTGTTCACCGCTTACCGCAACCAGACGCCGCTGGTGATCATGGCCGGTCAGCAGACGCGCGCGATGCTTCCCACCGAACCGTTCCTGTGCGCGCGCTCGGCCATCGAGTTTCCGCGCCCGTATGTGAAGTGGAGTATCGAGCCAGCGCGCGGTGAGGACGTACCCGCCGCAGTCGCGCAGGCTACCTACACCGCGCTGCAGCGCCCCTGTGGGCCGGTGTTCGTCTCGGTGCCCGAGGATGATTGGGACGTGCAAGCGGAGCCGGTCGAACCACGCCAGGTGAACGTTCAGTTCGCGCCGGACCCCGGGGCGCTCGACCGCCTGGCCGACGCGCTCAACTCCAGCCGCCATCCCGCCTTGGTGGTCGGCGCAGCCGTGGACCAGGATGGTGCGTGGCCGCTCGCGATCCAGCTGGCGGAGCGCCTGAATGCCTCCGTCTGGGAAAGCCCGATGTCCGGCCGGCGCAGCTTTCCCGAAGACCATCCGCTGTTCGCCGGCTTCTTGCCGCCGTTGCGCCAGCCGTTGGCCGATCGCCTGGCGGGACACGACGTCGTCCTCGTCATCGGCGCACCGGTGTTCACCTATCACGTCCACACCGGCGGAAGCTTTCTCCCCGAGGGCACGCAGCTGTTTCATCTCACTGACGATCCGGAGCAGGCCGCCCGCGCACCGGTGGGGACCAGCATCCTGTGCACGATTCAGCTCGGGATGGAACAGCTCCTTGCGCAGACTTCCCACGTGCAACGCGCAGCGCCGAGGCAGCGGCAACGACCGCCGGCTCCATCAGCGCGCGATCCTATCGGTGGTGAGTTCGCGATGCACACCATCGCCGCCACCATGCCGGCGGATGCCGTGATCGTCGAGGAAGCCCCCTCGCACCGCAACGCGCTGCACGACCATCTTCCAATTCGCACCAGCGGCGGCTTCTACGCTTGCGCCAGTGGCGGCCTCGGTTTTGCGTTGCCAGCGGCGGTGGGTGTCGCGCTTGCGGATCGCTCGCGCAAGGTGATTGCTGTGCTCGGAGACGGCTCCAGCCTGTACACGATCCAGGGGCTATGGACTGCCGCGCGGCTTCGCCTCCCCGTCACGTTTGTCATACTCAACAACGCCGGCTATGCCGCAGTGAAGTCGCTCGGAGTGCGCATGGGGATCTCGGAGATGCCGGGCAGCGACATAGCCGGCCTCGATTTCATCGACATCGCACGCGGCTTTGGGTGCCGCACCTCGCGCGTCGATCAAGCTGCGCAGCTCGCGCCGACTCTGACCCAAGCCTACACTTCGAACGAGCCGTGGCTGATCGACGTGCGCATGGACCGCGCCGTCCAGAAGCTCTACTGAACCGGGTTCAGCGCATCAATTCAGCACACGCGCGCCTTCCTTGGAGCTTGGCGGCTCAGCGGTCGGAAGGTTCAGCGTGAAGCCCCATTCAGCCTTCTCCACCGCATGCTGCAGGAGCTTCATCAAGCCGTGCAGCAGCGGCGCGTCCAGCGTGAGAAATATTCCCTGGCCCTCTGCTGGCAGCAGACCCAGAACCATACGGCCGTCGTCCTGTTTGCGCCGCTGCAGTCGCACTACGAGCAGAGGATGGTCGCCCAGGGGTCTGGAGCGGGTGGATTCGTCGTAGGACTGGGAGAAGCTCGCCTGGCTCAAGGCCTTCTCGTGGTGGAAGTCGAATAGAGCTCGCTTGCTGAGTGGATCCGTCGCGCGCGCGGCGATCTGCGGCTCGGCTTCCGCCACGCCGACCAGCAGCGGCCACAGCCGCAAAACGCAGCGGCGCGTGAGCCAAAGCAGGGCCTCTTCGCTGCTGGCGGTGGAAACTCGCATCAACAACCGGTCCTGCCCGGCGTCGAACTCGATCTTGAGCTGATGCAGGCGCATAGAACGTTGCAATGATACCCGGGCCGCTGGCCTAGGCACTAGACGCCGAGAAGCGACTTGAGCTCCGCGAGGACCGGCATGTCCACGAGCGCCTCGGCAGTGAGCCGATCCCAGTCGATGCCCGCGGGGGCGGGAAGAGGTTGCCCGATTTCGATCAATTCGCTGGGCGTCGCGATGATCGACACCGGCACGTCGTGCGTCTCGGTCGGAAACTCCTCCAGGATCTGCAGCGCATGCACCGTGGTGGCTACGGGCACTGAGGGATTACCGAGTTCGCGCAGGATGGCGTATTCCAGATCCGCATAACCATGTCCTTTGCCCAGGCGCCGGCCGTCGCGCGTGACTGCAACAGAGCCCATCACGATCGCATCGATGCGAGGCAGCCTGTCCAAAGGCAATGCTTCACCCCAGTGACCACCCATCTTCATGCTGCCGGCATCCCAGTAGTGCTCCTTCGGAATCCTGTCGGGGTCCAGGCGGTAGAACCCGCCCTGCAATCGAGGCGTGGGCGTGATGACCGTGAACCCGCGGTCGAGCAGGTCCTTGCGCACGTAGCGCTGTGGCGAGTCCGGATTCACCTTGATGCACTTTGCCCTGGAGAACACGGGGTGCTCGAGCAGAAGGGTGGCTGCGCGGTCGGCGCCCTCGAAGTTTGGAATGCGTCCTTTCAATGGAAACGGGAAACGCGCGACTTTGTGCTCGACCAGCGCTCTCCACACCGCGTTGCGAGCCTCCGCCTTATCGGAGAAGCGTTGTGCGGGCAGAGGCGGCGGCTGCCGGTTCGCGGCCCAAGGACGAGGTCGATTCGTTCTCACGCTGCAATCGCGTCACGGAAGCATTACTGCGTCCCCGAAGCATAACGCGCCTACGCGCCGCTGTGGGTACGCGCTACCGGGTTGGTTCCGCCTGTGGCGTCGAGGCCAGCGCCGTGCGCATCGGCCCAAAGCGACTCAACGAGGCCGAAGCAACTTCGCGCGCAAGCGCCTCCTCGTCGCGCACCTCCAGCATCGTGCAGTCGTGCTCGACATACCCCCACCAACGATCGGCCTGGTGGCAAGTGAAGCCGAACGTTCCGATATACAGGAGCGCGGCGTCAGCCGGCACCTCGACTTGAGAGGCGCCGGACTGACCAAAGCCTAGCGCGGTGCTTTGAGCGCCAGGCATTGCGAATCGCGTGCGGTACGCGGCGAACGCCAACTGATAGGTGCCTGGCCGCAGTGCGACGAACCCCCAGCCCGAGTCCCTCAACGCCGGGTCGAGCTGTCCCGCAGCGAAGGCCTTGCCGGGATCGAGCGGATGTCCTGCCGGCCCGACGTTGACCAGGTAGTGCCATCTCCATCGCGGGACAGGCGAAAGCGTTACTTGCGCGGGCTTCCCCTCGTTCTCCACTGCGATCCTGAACAGAACGACCGCGCCGCCGACCTCTCCTTTGCGCTCTGAACCAGCTTCACCTGGAAGGGTTGTGATCCCCGTGGTACTGCTCGCACAAGCCACTACGAGAGTGGCGATCACCAACAGCGGGACATTGGCTGCAGGCCGTAGCATGCTTAGAAGCTCTTCTTCAGGCCCACGAAAATCCCGCGCGGCATCAACTGAAGCACCAGTGGCTGGTCCCGCTGCTGCGCGTACCAGCCCGAAAGCCCACCCACTACCCAACCGCCAATGACGTCAGTTTGCCAATGGGCCTGGGCTTTGATCCTGCCGATACCCACGTAGAGTGGAATGATGCCGAGCAAATAGACGGCCGGGTAGTCCTTTCCGTATTCGATCATGTAGGGTGTCACGAGCGAAGCCGCCTCGGCGGCCTCTCCGCTGGTGAAGCTGCAGTTCGAGCTGCAGGTGAACCAGCTGTTTGGGTTCGGATTGTCTCTGGGGCGCGCGCGCCTGAAGGTGGCCTTAAGCACTTCGGTCGACACGCCGGCGATGATCTCGGAGTCGATCCCGCGCCACGCTGTATTGCCGAGCCGGGTATCGCCCCCCTCGTACAGCGCTAACCCGATCTGGCCCACGGTCATGGTCAGCATCAGTGTTCGGTAGACGTTGGGGTTCCAGATGCCCGACTCGTCCAGGGGCACTATATGGTCGATGTTGTCTGCCCGAGCCGAAGAAACCGTTACTACGGCGCACAGGATGGCCGCGAGTGATCGTAGAACGCAGAGCTTCATACTGAGTGCACCGGCATTCCGGCTCGGACTCCATAGCCAGGCCCATTGGGGCTCGGACCGGGTATCCAACGGCCCGCACGAGCCGGAGCAGCGGCTGAAGTTCTAGCTTCGGTCATTTCCACCCGCGTTCTTCCGGGCCCTGTGACGCGACCAGACGCCGTCTCTATTAACCGATCAAGCTTTCGCGACGCTGACGTTACAGTTGCCCCCCCGGTTGCGAGACCTAACCTGACATGCGTTTGACACACGGACAACACGGTTTGCACGAGACGGGTTTGCTTCTCACTACGCGTACAGAAGCTTGCCCTCCTCTTCCCAACACAGCGCGATGCGCAGACAGCCAAGGCTCGCACCTTTGCCTCTTGCTATCGTTACATTGGCAGAGCCAGCTGACTTCCGGAAAATGAGCGCACATCCCGGGTCGATCCGAAGTGGCCCCGAACTTGCGGACGTTTTATATCGAGCCCTGGCAGGTTCATCAACGACGGAGGGCAAGTCATGTCGTCAAGCCTTTGGTCACGCGCCAGCCGCATCGTCAGCCTGGCCGCAGTGCTGTCATTCGCGGCGCTAGGGCGCGCCGAAGAGGTCAGAGAGTACGGTTTTGTCGATGCCGCGCAGGAGATCACGCAGCTCTTCTGGCTAGCCGAGACGGCAACCGCGTGCGGCTGGGCCAGCGCCGAGGACAGTGCGAAGTTCAAGTACTTCTCGCTTCGCTATCTCTCCGCACACCTCTCCGACAGCTACAAGCTCGCGCTGGTGTCAATGGTGACCGAGGACCGTTACGAGGACAACGTACGCCGCGTGGCGCGGCAAAGCGCTCCGGACAACTGCGGCAGCGCGCACTGGCAGACGGGCTGGATGGCTTACAAGGCGGCCGCCGACGAGCACGAGCAAGAGTTTTGACCTGCACGCGGCAGGACCGGCTAGCCGTAGGCGGGGAAGCGCTCGAATTCACCGCGCAGCACAGTGCGCGTGTCGCTAAAGCCCAGCCAGCCCTGCATTACCGTAGCATAGACGCGACGGAAGTCGGTCGTGTAGACCAGGTTGTCACCGGCATCGAGCTGATCGAGACTGGGTACCTGGCCGTAGTGCCCGCCTCTCACCGGCTTGCCGGCCAGGAACATCACGTTGGCCGTGCCGTGGTCGGTGCCCAGGCTGGTGTTCTCGGGCACGCGCCGGCCGAATTCCGAGAAGATCATCATCGTGACGTCATCGGCGCGTCCGATCCGCTCCATGTCGCGGAGGAAGCCGTAGACGGCGTCCGAAGCGTAGGTCAGCAGACGCTGGTGCAAGTCCGCCTGCTGTACATGGGTGTCGAACGCGTTGTTGCGGTACGCGACGTAGTACAGGCGCGCTGGCAAGCCGGCCTCGATGAGCGCCGCCACCTTGGGCAGATGCACCGGCACGATCCCGTAGTCGATGGGTGAGGCGTACTTCGCCCAGGCTTGACGTACGAGTGCAGAGGAGTACTGCGCGCTGCGGGCTACGTCCAGCAGGTAACGGCGCGTGGGGTTCATCCCCGGATCGGCTGCCGCCACCTTCTCCAGAAGCGGCCTTTCGCCATAGTAGGCGTTGCGCGTGAATTTGTCCGGGTCGTCGAAGACAACCGGCGTGTGCAGGCGGCTGCGCACCGCGAGCGATTGCGTCGCGTCGATGTTGACGATGTAGCTGGGCGCAGGCTCCGGCTGCATGGCATCGGCGAGCCGCCCGACCCAGCCGTACTCTTCGCCGCTGTTGGGGGCCGCGGTGTGCCAGTACGCCATCGAGGTGAAGTGGGAGAAGGAGGGGTTCTCGTAGCCGCAGCCGTGCACGATCGCGAGCCTGCCGTCCTTGTACAGGCGCTCGAAGCCGGCCATGCCCGGGCTGAAGCCGAAGCGCTCGTCGATCTTGCGCAGCGTCTTGGGCTTGATGCCGATATGCGGACGATGCCGGTGATAGGCGTCGTCCGAATAGGGCACCACCGTGTTCAATCCGTCGTTGCCGCCGGACAGCTCAAAGATCACGAGGATGCGATTGTCGTAGCGGTCGTCCGCGGCATGGACGAGCGCCGCCTGACTGAACAGCAGCGGCAGCCCCAGCCTGCGTGCCACGCTTAAGCTCATGCCGCCGAGCGCATTGCGCAGAAACTCACGCCGGGTCGTCGCCCAGGCGCTTTCCGTGTACGAGTTCATCGCTGTCTTTGGATCACGAGTCACGAATCACGAGTTACGAGTCACGAATGACGACTCTATCCGAGCTGATACTCCGGCAGGCTCATCATCATGTGCAGAAGGACGCGCAGAGGATCCTCCATGTAGCTGGAGGCTTCTCCCACCTGCCCGGTGCCCAGCTCGGCGGTGAGGAACTCGATCAGTTGCTGGCGGGTCTCCGGCGCCAGCGGCACACGCAGGAAGCGGCGCGAGAAGTAGTCCACCACGTCAGCGGTCGTCCTGCAACCATGACCGATGACCACGCCCGTGAGGTCCAACCGTGCCGTCGTACGCGGGATCGGCTTCACCTTCTCCACGGCCATCTGCCAACCGCGGTAGCTGGCATACCGCGTGTTGAAGTCCTCATCGCGGTCGGCCATTGCGTTCGATATCGCCATCATGTCCTTGTCGCCCTCTTTGCCCACCGGTTTCGTGGCCGTGGAGATGTCGAACCCGGCGCGGATCTTCTCGTGCACAGCCCGAACCTCGTTCCCGGTCGGGTAGACCGGGTAGCGATCCTGCGGGATGTATGTGATATCGGGGAACACGACGTCGAGAGCAAAGTTGCCGCGTTCGATGAGCAGCCCCGGTGTGATCCAGCTGCGACCTTGCGCCCAGCCTGCCACGGTGGGCGGGTGAAACAAGTGCTGCCCCAAGGAGCCGGTGGTTTCGTTGAAGTCGGGCACACCGGGCACCTCGCGCAGCCCGAGCTTCCGGTAAGTAGACACGACCAGCTCGACCGGACTCTTGATGTGCGTCGCATAGGATGGCGGACTATAGAAATCCCGCGACAGGAACATCGTCTCGAGCAGCGGCGCGATCTCGTAGTTGTTCGCGCGCAGGACATCGCCGAGCGCTTTTCCCGTCGCCGGCGACAGATCCTGGCGCACGTAGTAGCGATACAACTTGGCGGCGATGAATTCGGCGGTGACCGGCTGCTTCAATATCAGGTCGATCACAGCAACCCCGTCGAAGTCGCCGCTTTGTCCCAGGACTGTCTTCGTACCGCCATCGTGCTTGGCCGGATCGATCTGGAAGGCGAGGTTGCGGAAGTTCCAGCCGGTGAAGGCGCGCGCAGCTTCGCGGATATCCTTCTCGGAGTAGTTGCCCACGCCCATGGAGAACAGCTCCATGATCTCGCGCGCGAAGTTCTCGTTGGGCGCGCCTTTCACGTTTACGCCCGCATCCAGGAAGGCGAGCATGGCCGGATCCTGCGCTACCCCGATCAGCAGCGTGCGGAAGTTGCCCGTGCCCTGGTTCTGGAACAGCTCGAGCTGCTGGAGCATCTTGCGGTAGTCGCGCACCTTGTCTTCGTTGGTGGCGAAGTGTCCATGCCAGAACAGCGCCATCTTTTCTTGCAGGGGCCGCTGGCTATTGAGCATGCGACCGGCCCACCAGTAGGCCACTCGGTCGGTCTCCAGGCGGCTCGCGCGCAGCCAATAGAAGAACTTGTTCACCACCGGCTGCATGCGGCGGTTGCCGCCCGGCTTGACCTTCACGCCGAGGGCCTCGCCCTGCTTCTTGGCCTCGTCGGTGGTGGCGGGGCGGCTGGGCGGGAAAGGGTCGATGCCGGGGTCGAAGATGCCCGAGGGGTCGAAGGCCCTGAGCTGGCTGTTGTCGACGGACTGATATCGGACCAGACGGTTGACCGCCTGCTGCGGAGTCATCGCCGCCAAGGCTTGAATCTCTTCGGGCGTGCCGCCGAATCCCGCGCGCTCGAGCAGATGCGCGGCGCGGTCGTAGCTCCAATCGCTCGGTCCGATGGCTGCGAGATCGTCGGCCCACGCCGCGGGCCCCGGGCCGGAGGCCGGCTCGGCAGCCCGCACTGGCATCCACGCCGCGGTCAGCACAACTGCCGACAGCGCCATCATGTGAGCGAAGCGGAGCGACTTTTCCATGGTACCGATTTCTCTGCGAGCCCAGCGGCGCTGGAGATGAGAACTAAGCTACCAGAAGCCAGCACGCCCAGGAATACGGAAAATCTTGATTCCGGTCACGAGTGCAATGCCGCAAGCCCCGCCGGCGCAGGCGTGCGCAGCAGGAGGCTTTTCAGTTCCCAGGCCTGCTCGGGTGCGAGCTTCTCGAAATACTGGATTTCGCCTGACACCAGCGCGGCGAGCGCGATCCCGTCGCGAAACACCACGCGATTGGAGTAAAGCGCCGGGACCTTGGGGCCGGGCAGCAGAATGCCTGCGAGGTTGAGCGGATCGACACCGCTGACGGCGCTGAGCTTGCCCGCCTTGTCTTCGTTGCGTGTTCCGCGCAGGACGCCTATCGCTTCGGGCAGCGCAAACTGCTCTCCGGAAAAACCGGCCACGAAGCGGCCGCCGCGGATCTCTCCACGCGCCTCGAGGCGCCGCAGCGCCATCAGCAGCTCGCGCCAGGGCGGCAGCCATTCGGCTTCCCGGGCCAACAACCGCCAGAACACCACGCCGTAGCGCTTCAGCAGCGTGCGCGCGATTTGCTCGAGCGTTTCGCGCGGGAGGCTGCGGCCGACTTCGTCAGCCTGCTTAGCGCGCCGGATCAACGCCCAGCGTCCGGCGTCCTCCACCCCGAGCAGCGCAGTGCGCCGCCGCTTTCCGCCCGCTAAGGGCTTGCGCCGTTCCGACGGCAGCAGCAGCGCGCGCAGGCCGCTGAAGCCGTCCGAGTTCACCAGCCCGAGCGCTACCAGCTCGCCCAGCGCTTCCTCGACAAAGGTGCGGGGCAGGTCGAGCCCTTGCACAACGTCGTCGAAGAACGAGGCCCCTTGCCGCGCGAGAAAATCGGCCACCGCCTGGGCGCGCGAGCTGAGCCGCAAGTCCTCGGCGCTGGCCGGCTTGGCCAGCGCGGCCCACACCGGTAGGTTCTTGCGGGTGATCAGCGTGACCGGCGTGCTGCGCACGGGGCTCGGTCCTTGCGCCCGATCGCTGTGTAGCTTAGGGGCCTCCAAGCGCGTCCAGACGACCCGCCCCGCCAGGCACAGGTCGTCGAGCCAGGCCGGGTCGTAAGCGGAGACCCGCGCTGGCAGGATCTCCGCTTCCCAAGACGCTGCCGCTGCTTCGAAGCCCTCCAGCTGGGAGACGATCGCGGCCAGCGCATCGGGGCCTTCCATGCGCTCGTCCGGCGCAGTGTGCTGCCAGCCGAGCAAAAAGCGCATGAAATCGGCGGCGCTCACCGGCTCGATCTCCTTGCGCAGGCGCTTGATGGTGTAGCGATTGATGCGTGCCAGCAGCCTGCGCTCGCACCATTCGTCCTGTGCGGCGCCACCGGTGTAGCTGCCGCGCATTGCGAAGCCCTCCGACTCCAGCGCCAGAAGCGCGACATCGACGTCGACCAGCGGGATCCAGAGTTCGTCGGCCAGCGCGCGTGCGGTAACCGGGCCGAGGCCCTCGAGCCGGCCGCGCACGATCTCGGTCAGCGCGTCCTCCCGCGTCCAGGTTTTCGCGGCGTAGTCCTCGGGAACCGTGATGTTCGGCTCGAGGACCGCACGCGGATGCACGGCGAAAAACTCCGGTGCGCGCTCCGCAGCGATCCAGAGCGGCGCCGCCTCAGCCGGTAGAGCGTTCGCGGCCGTGGAAAGAAGGGACATTTGCGTCGCTCGGCCTGCGCTGGCAAGGGTTGCCAGCATGGATTCCCATCCGGGGCTGGCCTGTGCCTCGGCTGCCGTGACGTACCCGAGCCACAGGAGTGCATCATGCAGCTCGTCGGGGTTCTCGGCCTGCGGCCAAGCCTCTTCGCGCACCCGGGCGATGGCCTCGGGATCGAGGCGGCCGATGTCCGCGGCGCTGTCGGGGTCGAGCCAACGCCGGCTCACCACCGCCTGCGTGCGGCGCTCCTCCAGCGGTGCGTCGTCGAGGAAAGCGTAAGGCCGCGCGCTGAGAATTTCGAGCGCCAGCGGCGAGGGTTCGGTCAGGTCGCGCGCGGTCACGCGAACTTCGCCGGTCTCCAGACGGCGCAACAGGCGCTCGAGGCCCTCGATGTCCATGGCCTGGTGCAGGCAGTCAGAGATGGTCTGCTGTACCAGCGGGTGCTCGGGGATCTCGCGATCTCCTACCACGTTTTCCTGACAGGCGAGCTGGTCCGGGAAAATGGCCGCAATCAGGTCCTCGGCCTCCATGCGCTGGAGCTGCGGGGGCACCTTGTCTCCGCCTCTGAAGCGGAGCAGCGCCAGGGCGATCGACGCGTTCCAGCGCCACCTTGTCATGAACATGGGCGCGTCCAGCAGCGCCTGGACCAGCAGCTCGCGCACGCTCTTCGCGTTCAAATAGCGGGCAACCTCGTCGAGCTGGAAGCTGTGCGTGGCGGTGAGGGACAAGATGATCGCGTCCTCGGTGGCCGCGGCCTGCAGCTCGAAGTTGAACTTGCGGCAGAAGCGCTTTCTGAGGCTCAAGCCCCACGCCCGGTTGATGCGGCTGCCATAGGGCGAATGGATGACGAGCTGCGTGCCTCCGGTCTCGTCGAAAAAGCGCTCGAACACGAGGTCGCGCTGCGTCGGAAGTCGCCCCAGCGCCGCTTTGGCGGCAGCGAAGTAGTCCACGATCTGGGCCGCGGCTTCCTCGGTTGCACCGACCTGGTCGACCAGGTAGCGCAGGGCGGCGTCCGGGTGCGTCAAGCGTGCGTCGAGCTCCTGGCGCAGCCGCGATACCGCGGCGGATACCTCGTCGGTGCGCGCGGGCGCCTCGCCCAGCCAGAAGGGAATCGACGGGGGCAGGCCGTGCGCATCCTCCACCCGCACGCGCCCCGCCTCCACGCGCAGGATGCGATAGGACGTGTTGCCGAGCTGGAACACGTCGCCGGCCATGCTCTCCACGGCGAAATCCTCGTTCACCGTCCCGATGATCTGTTCCTCCGGAACCAGGACCACGTTGTAGTCGGCCGTGTCCGGGATCGTGCCGCCGGAGGTGATCGCAGTCAGGCGCAGCCCCTGGCGCGGGCGCAGCTTGCGGTTCACGGCGTCGCGGTGCACGACGGCCTGGCGGCGACCGCGGCGCGTGGAATAACCCTCGGCCAGCATCTGCACCACCCCCGTGTACTCCTCGCGCGTGAGCGCACGGTACGGCCAGGCACGGCGCAGCAGCTCATAGAGCGCATCCTCGTTCCATTCGCCGCACGCCACTTCCGCGGCGATCTGCTGCGCTAGCACGTCCAACGGCTTGTCCGGGATATGCAGGCGGTCGAGCTCTTCGCGCCGGACCGCGTCCAGGAGTGCGGTGCACTCCACGAGGTCGTCACGCGACAGCGGGAAAATGCGGCCCTTGGGGAGCCCACCAACCGCGTGGCCCGAGCGGCCAACTCGTTGCAGCAAAGCCGAGATGGAGCGCGGCG
>Ga0335084_10000355_pt1 | contig 37952 bp, 33 predicted proteins | sample Lox_Sample_44_FD_206721 | JGI IMG/M metagenome (GOLD analysis project Ga0335084, IMG submission 206721) | Soil microbial communities from Loxahatchee National Wildlife Refuge, Florida, United States - Lox_Sample_4.4 | ecosystem: Environmental > Terrestrial > Soil > Wetlands | place: USA...
TTCGCGCTCGAATCGTTCATGGACGAGGCCGCCGCGGCCGCCGGCGCCGACCCCATTGCGTTCCGGCTGCAGCACCTGCGCGACGAGCGCGCGCGGGCGGTGATCGAAACCGTGGCGCGGAAGAGCGCCTGGCGTGCCGGCGCGCTCGGCGATCGCGGCGTCGGCGGCACGCTGCGCGGGCGCGGGATCGGCTTCGCGAAGTACAAGAACCTCGCCTGCTACTGCGCGGTGGTCGCCGACATCGAGATCGACCGCGCGAGCGGGACCGTGCGCGTGACGCGCGCGTGGTCGGCGGTCGACGCAGGCCTCGCGGTCAATCCCGACGGCGTCGTGAACCAGATCGAAGGCGGCATCATCCAGTCGACGAGCTGGACGTTGAAGGAGGCCCTGAAGTTCGATCGTTCGGGCGTGAAGACGAGGAGCTGGGCGGATTATCCGATCCTCCGCTTCAGCGAGGTGCCCGCGGTGGAGGTCGAGGTGATCCAGCGTCCGGTCGAGCGCTCGCTCGGCGTGGGCGAGGGCTCGCAGGGGCCGGCGGCGGCGGCGATCGCGAACGCGCTCGCGGCGGCGACCGACCGGCGGCTCCGCGACATTCCGTTCACGCCGGAGCGGGTGAAGGCGGCGCTCGCATGAAAGGTCCACGAGCGGGAAGGATCGCGGCGGCAAGCGCATTGGTCGCGGCGGCGCTCGGCGCAACGGCGGGGCTCGCCGTTGCCCAGGACACGACGCTCCGGGTGAACGTCTTTCCGGGCGCGCAAAACCTGCCGATCTTCATCGGCCTGGAGCGAGGCGTGTTCGCGAAGCACGGCCTGAAGGTCGAGCTCCAGAACACGCCGAGCTCCCAGGCGCAGCGGTCCGGGCTCGCGGAGGACAAGTTCGAGATCGCGCACGGGGCGGTCGACAACGCGGTCGCGATGGTTGAGGCTGCCGGCCGCGACGTGGTCGTCGTCATGGGCGGTGATGCCAGCATGAACGAGTTCATGGTGCGTCCGGAGATCGGCACCATCGCCGACATCCGCGGCAAGGTCGTCGCCGTGGACGCGCCGAACACCGCGTACGCGCTCGTCGCGAAGAAGATCCTGAAGAACAACGGGCTGATCGAAGGTCGCGACTACACCGTGCGTCCGCTCGGCGGCACGGCGCAGCGGTCGGCGGCGATGGCGTCCAATCCGGAGCTCGTCGCCGGGATCGTGAACCTGCCGTTCTCGATCACCGTCCGGGAAAAAGGCCTGAAGAGCCTCGGCCGCTCGCGGGACCTGATCGGCCCCTACCAGGCCACCGCCGCGTTCGTCATGCGCCCGTGGGCGCAGGCGAACGGCGATGCGCTCGAGCGCTACATCGCCGCGTACGTCGAGTCCCTGCGGATCGCCATGGACCCGGTCAACCGGGCGGCGGGCGCCGCGGCACTCGCCACGCACCTCAGGCTCGACCCTAAGGTCGCGGAGGAGACGATCGGGCTACTGATGATCCCCGGCTTCGGCCTCGCGCCGGACGCCCGCCTCGACATGGACGGGTTCCGGACCGTGCTCGCGCTCCGCGCCGAGATCGAGGGCCAGTGGGGCGGCAAGCCGCCGGCGCCGGATAAGTACCTCGATCTCGGCTACTACGACCGCGCGCTGAAGCGGCTCGGCAACTGACGTCGACCCGCGGCTAGCGGAACTCCCGCAGCTCGCGCACGACCCACATCGGCGTCGCGGCGCACGCGAGCGCGGTGAGCGCGAAGGCGAACACGGCGACGTACCCGTCGGTCATGTCGTGGAGCAGGCCGCCCGTCGCCGACCCGATCGCCGCGCCGATCGAGTTCATCGCATACATCGTGCCGTAGATCGTCGCGACCCGGGGCCCGGCGAACTTGGTGGTACAGATCGCCGAGATGATCGGCCCGCGGGCGCCCTGGCAGGCGCCGAACACGACCACGTATACGACCAGCAGCCACGCGACCGGGTAGAAGCTGAGCGTCAGCATCGCCGTCATGCCGAGACCGCTGCCGACGAAGCTCGCGGTCACCGTGCGCCGGTAACCGAAGCGCGCCGCCACGAAGCCGATGCCGGCGAGCGTGGCAACCGAGAGCATGCCGATGACGCCGTACGCGCTCGCCGCGGCGACCGGCGCAAAACCCGCATCGATCAGGTACACGACGGCCTGCGGCATCACGCTGAACATCCCGACCGAGGTGAAGAAGAACATCGCGCAGAGACCCCAGTAAGTCGGCGTCCGCAGCGCCGCCGCGAGCGTCCAGCCCTCGCCGTGCGGCCGGTCGCGGATCCGGCGCCGGTACTCCGGATGCCCCGCGGCGAACATGTGCCACGGCAACCCGAACAGCATCAGCGGGACGAACGCGAGGAGCGCGAATCCGAGGACGCGATAGGTCGTGCGCCAGTCGAGATGCGAGATCAGCACCTGGGTGACCGGCACGAAGAGGAGCGTTCCGAGCCCGGCTGCGGCGAACGCGAGCCCGATCGCCGCCGACAGCCGCGTCTGGTACCAGCGCATCAGCAGGCCGGAGGCGGGCACCATGCCGACGAGCGCGACCCCGACGCCGATCATCGCGCCGGCATAGAGATAATACTCGAGCAGGTTCGTGAGCACGCTCCCGAGGAGAAACGCCGCGGCGATCGCCGCGAGCCCGGTGGCGTACACCGCGCGCGGGCCGACTCGGTCGAAGAGCGTGCCCACGAACGGCGCGAGGAAGCCCCCGACCAGCAGATACAGCGAGTAGACGCCGGTGAGCTGCGAGCGCGACCAGCCGAACTCGCGTTCGAGCGGCTTCAGGAACACCGTATAGGTCTCGCCGCTGCCACGGCCGAGCAGGTTGCACGCGAACACGGTCGCGAGCACGCCGAGCGCCGCACCGTGCCATTCGGACCGACGCGGCCTGGGTTCGGGGCCGTTCATTGCGTCAAGACTGGCGCGCGGTGGTCCTGAAGAGAATCACGGTGGCGACGACGACGACCGCGCCGGCAACCTGCAGCAGCGTCAGTGCTTCGCCGAGCGCGGCCCACGCGATCGTGGCCACCGCGACCGGCTCGAGATTGAGCACGATGGACGTCTGGACCGCGCCGAGCCGCGGCAGCAGCAGGAAGAGGCCGGTGATCCCGAGCGAATAGCCGAGCGTGAGGCCGGCGAGCCCGGTCCAGCCCGCCCCGGTCGCCGGCAGGTGGAACGCGCGCGTCGCGGCCGATGCCGCGACGAAGATCGCCGCGGTGGCGGCGAGCATGAAGAACGTACGCAGCGGCGTGCTGAGCCCCGGCGCAAGGCGGGGCGTGAGGACGATCGCCGCCGAGAACGCTGCGGCGGCTCCGAGCGCGGCGAGAAATCCCCAGACGCTGACCGGCTGCGGCTCGACGCCGAGCACGAGCGCGAGCCCCGCGAACGCGGCGAGGAGCGCGCCGGCGAGCCGCGGCGTGAACCGCTCGTCGCCGAGCAGGCTCGCTGCAACGCCGGTGAGGAACGGGTAGGTGTAGAAAACGAGGATCGCGAGCGTGACCGGCATCAGCGCGACCGCGACCTGGATGCAGACGGTTTGCGCCGCGATCAGCACCCCGAGCACGATCGTCGACCCGAACGCCGGCGGGAGCGGCAGCACGGCCTCGCGCCGCAACCGCAGGAGCACCAGTAGCAACAATCCGGCACACACGGAACGCACCGTTGCCGCGGTGATCACGTTCACGCCGTTCGCGAACGCGAGCCGCGCAGCGACATGGCCCGCGCCGAGCGAAACCGCGACGCCGAACAGCGCGAAGAGCGGCAGCCAAGTGTTGGTCCGAGCCGGCATGCGGGCGCGCGCGAAAGCGCGCGATTATGCCCGTTCCGAGCGGCGGTTCCGGCAGCGACTGCTGGCGCCGGCCGGCCGACGGGTGGACAATGCCCGCGCGATGATCACGATCCGGGAGATCGACCACGTCGTCCTCCGCGTGAGGGACCTCGAGCGGATGATCGACTTCTACTGCGGGGTCATCGGCTGCACGGTGGAGCGCCGCCGCGACGATCTCGGCCTGGTGCACCTGCGCGCGGGCCGCTCGCAGATCGATCTCGTGCCGGTGGACGGGCCGCTCGGCCGCGCCGGCGGCGCGGCGCCCGGCGCGGAGGGGCGCAACGTGGATCACGTGTGCCTGCGGATCGAGCCGTTCGACCAGGCGGCGATCGTGGCGCATCTGCAGGCGCACGGAGTGCGCTTCAGCGAGGTTGCGCCGCGGTTTGGGGCCGACGGCACCGGACCGTCGATGTACGTCCACGACCCCGAGGGCAACGTCGTCGAGCTGAAGGGACCGCCCGCGCCCTGAGGGGCCCGACCCGGGCGGCTCAGCGGGTCCAGGGCGGTGCAGTCGCGGCCCGTCCGACTGCCTTCCCGAGCGCGGCAAGCGCCGCGGTCACGATCGCGTCCCGGTCGACTTCGAAAAAGGCGCGTAACGCAGCGCGCGTGTCGCTGCGTCCGAAGCCGTCCGTGCCGAGCGCGGTGTAGACCCTCCCGGCGGGAACGTACGGTCGGGCGAGATCGGCCACCGCGCGGACGTAGTCGCTCGCGGCGACGATCGGCCCGGCGGTCGGGGCGAGCGAGCGTTCGGTCCACGACGGAGCCGTCGCGCCCTCGAGCCGGCGGGCGCGCTCGCACGCCATGCCGTCCCAGTGCAGCTCGGTCCAGCTCGTGACGCTCCAGACGTTCGCCGCGACGCCGTGCTCGCGCTCGAGCGTCTCGGCTGCCGCGATCACCTCGCGCAGGATCGTGCCGCTACCGAGGAGCTGCACTTGAGCGCCGTCGCGCGGCTGCAGCAGGTACATGCCCTTGAGCACGCCTTCTTCGGCGCCCGCCGGCATCGCCGGGTGCGCGTAGTTCTCGTTCATCACGGTCACGTAGTAGAAGACGTCCTCCTGTGCTTCGAGCATGCGACGCATGCCGTCCTGGACGATGAGGGCAAGCTCGTATCCGTAGCACGGGTCGTAGGCGCGGCAGTTCGGGATCGTCGATGCGAGGAGGTGGCTCGTCCCGTCCTGGTGCTGCAGCCCTTCGCCCGAGAGCGTGGTCCGGCCGGCGGTCGCACCGAGCAGGAAACCCCGCGCGCGCGAATCGGCCGCGGCCCACGCGAGATCGCCGACGCGCTGGAAGCCGAACATCGAATAGAAGATGTAGAACGGCAGCATCGGCACGCCGTGCGAGCTGTAGCTCGTCGCGGCCGCGATCCACGAGCTCAGCGCGCCCGCTTCGGTGATGCCCTCCTCGAGGATCTGGCCGTCCTGGGCCTCCTTGTAGTAGAGCAGCTCGTCGTGGTCCTCGGGCTCGTAGAGCTGCCCCGACGAGGAATAGATCCCGATCTGGCGGAAGAGCGACTGCATGCCGAAGGTGCGCGCCTCGTCGGCGACGATCGGCACGACGTGCTTGCCGAGCGCCGGGTCGCGCAGGAGCTGCGCGAGCAGCTGCACGAAGATCATCGTCGTCGACTGCTCGCGCTCGCGCGTGCCCTCGAGCATCCGCGCGAACGCATCCTGCGGCACCGCGAGCCCCGGCGCCCGCGACGAGCGCGCGGGCAGAAAGCCGCCGAGCACCTGCCGGCGCGCGTGCAGGTACTTCATCTCGGGCGAGTCCTCGGCGGGCTTGTATAGGCGAAGCGACACGACGTCATCGTCGGAGAGCGGCAGCGCGAAGCGGTCGCGGAAATCCTTGAGCGCATCGTCGTCGAGCTTCTTCTGCTGATGGGTACCCATCTTGCCCTGGCCCCAGTGGCCCATGCCGTAACCCTTCTTGGTCTTGGCGAGGATCACCGTCGGCTGGCCCTTGTGCGCGACCGCCGCGCGATACGCGGCGTAGATCTTCACCGGGTCGTGGCCGCCGCGGCGCAGCCGATCGATGTCCTCGTCGGACATGTGGGCGATGATCGCCTTCAGCTCCGGGTACTTGTTGAAGAAGTGCTCGCGATTGAAGCGGCCGTCGGTCGCGGCGTAGGTCTGGAACTCGCCGTCGACCGTCTCGTGCAGCCGCTTTAGGATCACGCCGTCGTTGTCGCGCGCGAAGAGCGGGTCCCAGTCGGAGCCCCACATGAGCTTGATGACGTTCCAGCCGGCGCCGGCGAAGAGCCCCTCGAGTTCCTGGACCACCGAGCCGTTGCCGCGCACCGGCCCGTCGAGTCGCTGCAGGTTGCAGTTGACGACGAAGATCAGGTTGTCGAGCCCTTCGCGTGCGGCGAGCGATAGCGCGGCGAGCGACTCCGGCTCGTCCATTTCGCCGTCGCCGACGAACGCCCACACCTTGCGCCCGGCGGTGGCGAGGATGCCGCGGTTCTCGAGGTAGCGCATGAAGCGCGCCTGGTAGATCGCGTTGATCGGGCCGAGGCCCATGGAACCGGTGGGAAACTGCCAGAAGTCGGGCATCAACCACGGGTGGCAGTACGACGAGAGACCGGCGCCGCCAACCTCGCGGCGATAGTGCGCGAGGCGCTCCTCGCTCAGCCGCCCCTCGAGGAAGGCGCGCGCGTACACACCGGGCGCGGAATGCGGCTGGAAGTACACGAGGTCGCCGCTTCGAGTGCCGGGGGACCCCTCCCCTTTCCCGGTGTCGCCGGCGCGGAAGAAATGGTTGAAGCCGACCTCGAACAGATCCGCGGCCGAGGCGTAGCTCGCGATGTGCCCGCCGAGCTCCGCGTGCTCGCGGTTCGCGCGCACGACCATCGCGAGCGCATTCCAGCGGATGATCGACGCGAGGCGCTGCTCCACTTCGAGGTTGCCCGGAAACTGCGGCTGGTCCTCGAGCGCGACCGTGTTCTTGTACGCGGTGTTGAAGACCGGCGGCAGCTTGACGCGCTTCGCGCGCGCCCGGTCGAGCAGCCGCTTGAGGAGGAACGTCGCGCGGTCGGGTCCCTCCGCTTCGACGAGCGCGTCGAACGCTTCGAGCCACTCGCGGGTCTCGACCGGATCGAGATCGGGCGGGGTGACGCGCCAGAACGCCCACGGCGCGATTTCGTAGAGCTGGGTCATGACGGACCTGCCGGGTGCGGGAGCATATTGGGAATGATATTCCGCCCCGCCGAGCATGTGCTTCCGAAACCCCCGACGGGTCCACGGTCTTCACAGCATAATCTGCTGTCCAAGGCCCTCAGGACCAATGATCATGCCGACCGAGTTGCCCGACGCGATCGACCGCAGGATCCTCGACCGCCTGCAGGAGGACGCGCGCCTCTCGAACGTCGAGCTCGCGCGCGCGGTGAACCTCTCGCCCTCGCCGTGCCTCGCGCGCGTGCGACGGCTCGAGGAGAGCGGGCTGATCCGGCGCTACGTCACCCTCCTCGACCCGGTGAAGCTCGGGCTCACGGTGAGCGTGCTCGTGCAGGTGACGCTCGAGAAGCAGATCGAGCCGGCGCTCGAAGCGTTCGAGAAGGCGATCCGCGCCCGGCCGGAGGTGATGGAGTGCTACCTGATGACCGGCGACGCCGACTATCTGCTGCGCGTCGTGGTGCCCGACGTCCAGGCGTTCGAGCGGTTTATCCTCGACTTCCTGTCGCGCGTGCCCGGCGTAGGGAATATCAAGTCGAGCTTCGCGCTGAAACAGGTGAAGTACCAGACCGCGCTGCCGCTGCCCTCGCGCGAGGTGCCGAAGACGCGGCGTGCACGGCGCGGGCGCTAACCGCCCCCGCCTACGCGCGATCGCGCACTAGTGGCGTGCGCGTTGTGATCGCCGCGCCTCGGGTGCCGTTGCGATTTCATCAGCGAGGCGAATCCGCAGCACGATCGTCGACACCTCACACTAGGGCGATCGTCGATAGGCCGAACGGTCTAGTGTCGGCATGCGCAGGTGCCCCGCAAAATTGGGAATCCTCGCGGCCGACGCCACAAGCACAACGTGACCCACACCTCCGGTCCCGGTCTTTCGTCCGACGTTCTCGGCGGCGCGCCCGAGGGATTCGTGCAGACCGCGCTGCTCGCCGGCGGCATCGGGCTGTGGGAGTGGCATCTCGCCACCGGCGACCTCGTCCTCTCGCCGCACCTCGAGGGGCTGCTCGGCTATCCGAGCCGCGGGTTCGACGGCGCGAGCCAGACGTTTCTCACTCGCCTGCTGCCCGCCGACCGCGTGCGGGTCGAAGCGGCGATCGGTGCGGTCGCGGCAAACGGCAGCGAGACCGACCTCGAGTTCCGCGTGCTCGACGTGAACGGAACCGCGCGCTGGTTCACCGCCAAGGGGCGGGTGCTCCGCGACACCGTCGGCCAGCCGATCCGCATCGTCGGCACGATGCAGGAAGTGTCGGCGACGGTGGTGACGGAGCGGCGCATGCGCCGGCAGCAGGCGGGCCTCCTCCAGCTCCTCGCTGAGGATCGCATCACCCAGCTCCCGGTCGACGAGGCGTTCCGTCGCATCACCGAGGTCGCCGGGCGCACGCTCGAGATCGAACGCACGAGCGTGTGGCTGTTCGACGAGCCCCGCACGTACATCCGCTGCCACAACCTCTACCGGCGGAGCCTGCGCCAGCACATGGCCGGCGCCTCGCTCGAGGCGGGCGCCTACCCGGCGTACTTCCGTGCGCTCGAAACCGGCCGCGCCGTCGCCGCCTCGGACGCGCAGCGCGACCCCCGCACCGCCGAGCTCGCCGCCGACTATCTCGTCCCGCTCGGCATCGGGGCGATGCTCGAGGCTCCGATCCGTCACGACGGGCGCCTGGTCGGCGTCGTGTGCCACGAGCACGTCGGACCGCCGCGCCCGTGGCTGATCGACGAGAAGAGCTACGCGGCGTCGATCGCCGACCTCGCCGCGATGGCGCTCGATGCCGGCGAGCGCGCGCGGCTCGCGGACCGGCTCGGGCGCAGCGAAGAGCGCTACCGCACCTTCGTGAGCCTCTCGACCGAGGGGATCTTGCGCGTGGACATCGCCCCTCCGGTTTCGCTCGAGGCGCCGCTCGAAGAGCAGGTCGCGCACATCCGGCGCCACGGCATCGTCGCCGAGGCGAACGCGTCGCTCGCGAAGCTCCTCGGCGCCGCGTCGCCGAAGCCGCTCATCGGCCGCACGCTCGAGTCGCTGGTGCGGCCCGACGCCGCGGAGAAGGTCCTGACCGAGTGGATCCGCGCCGGCTACCGGTTCAGCGAGTACGAGATCGACCTCGTCGGCGTCGATGGCGCGACGCTGTGGCTCCTCGGCTCGATGATTGGCGTCACGACCGACGGCCAGCTGGTCGCGCTGTGGAGCACCTGGCGGAACATCACCCGCCGCAAGGAAGCGGTGCAGGCGCTCGAATTCCAGGCCCGCCACGATCCGCTCACCGGCCTGCCGAACCGCAAGTGGCTCGCCGAACGGCTGGGCGCGGCGCTCGAAGCTTCGCGGAAGACCGGCGAGGGTCTTGCGCTGATGATGATGGACCTCGACCACTTCAAGGAAATCAACGACTCGCTCGGCCACTTCGCCGGCGACCAGCTGCTCAAGCTGATCGGCCCGCGCCTCCAGCCGCTGCTCGAGCGCCGCGGCGGCGAGCTCGCCAGACTCGGCGGCGACGAGTTCGCGGTGATCGTGAGCCGCTGCGGCGACGCGACCGCGGTCACCGCGATCGCGAACGAGGTGATCACGAGCCTGCGCGAGCCGTTCGAGGTGGGGAGCCTCAAGCTCGGGATCGACGCGTCCGTCGGCGCCTCGATCGCGCCGACGCACGGGTTCGACGCCTCGACGCTGATGCGGTGCGCCGACGTCGCGATGTACGAGGCGAAGCGCAAGCGGCTGCACGCGTCGGTGTATGACGCCGCGCTCGACCGCTATTCGCCGCGCCGGCTCGCCCTCGCGAACGCGCTCGGTGAGGCGGTCGCGAACGGCGAGTTGTACGTCGAGTATCAGCCGATCGCGCGGCTCGCCGACCGGTCGGTGGCGGGGGTCGAGGCGCTCGCGCGCTGGCGCCACCCGCAGTACGGCGAGGTCGCGCCCGACGAGTTCATCCCGCTCGCGGAGATGGGCGACCACATCCGCAGCCTCACCCTCAAGGTGCTCGGCGACGCGGCCCGGCAGTGGCGCGCCTGGGATGTCCGCGGACTCCGCCTGCGGATCGCGGTCAACCTCTCGACGCGCGTGCTGATCGACCAGGGGTTCGTCGCCGAGACGCGCCGGATCCTCGAGCGCCACGAGGTGCCGGGCTCCGGGCTCGCCTTCGAGATCACCGAGAGCGCGATGGCGACCGACCCGCAGCGCGCGCTCGAGACGATCGAGCGGCTGCACGCGCTCGGCATCGGCTTCAGCGTCGATGACTTCGGCATCGGCTTCTCGTCGCTCGCGTATCTCAAGCAGCTGCCGCTCGAGGCGCTGAAGATCGATCGCTCGTTTATCGGCGGCATGATGGCGAACGTTCGCGACGCGTCGATCGTCCGCTCGACGATCAACCTCGCCCACGATCTCGGCCTGCGGGTCGTGGCCGAGGGCGTGGAGCGCGCCGACGCGCTCGCGATGGTCCGGCGGCTCGGCTGCGACGAAGCGCAGGGGCACCTGATCGCGCGGCCCGACGGCGGGGCCGGGATCACCGCCTGGGTCGAGCGGGGCGGCTGGCGGTAGGTTCGGCGAGCGCCGCGGCGCGCAGGAGAGAAGCGTGCCGCTGTTCCGGCGCGCGCGAGCGCGAGGCTTGCCGCCCCGAGGAGCGAGGCGTAGGCTGGCTGCCGCACCCTGAGGAGGTCGCCATGCGCACGCCCTTCACCCCCCCTGCAACGCTCGTCGCTCTCGCAAGCGCTCTGCCGATGGCGGTCTCGGCCCAGACTGCGGTGATCGTCGATCCGATGGCGCCCGCGGCGCCGCCGGGACTGGTCGGCGCGCCTCCGATGGGCGCCCCGCTGGTGGGCGCTCCGCCCATGGGCGCACCGCTCGTCGGCGCCCCGGCCGGTGCACCGATCGGCGGCGTCGGCGCCGCCGTGGTCGTGCCGCCGGGGCAGGCGATGCCGGGCTACGTGATCACCCCTCAGAATAGCTGGGGAACGGGGGTCGTCACCCCGGGCAATCCGCCCACCTACATCGTGCCGAACAACGCTGGCGGCACCGCCATCGTCACGCCCGGTTACGGTACCCCGACCCTGATCCGGCCGAATCCTGTCGGCGGAACGACGATCATCGGCGGGCCCAATCAGGGCACGACCGTGATCGCACCGACCGGGACCGGCGGCTCGGTCATCGTCGGGCCGGGGGGAACCGGCTACGTCGTGCCGACGCCGCAGGGGACCTACATCCAGCCGCCGGGGTACGTCCCGCCCGCGGTCATCTACCGGCCCTAAGCCTTCGTCGCCCGGCGCTCTGTCGAGGGTTCGACGCGCGCCGCATAGCCGCTCGGGCTAGTAAAAGATGGCTATGGCAGCGCAGGATGCGATGTAATAGCGTTCCAGTTCGGGGAGAGCTCGTCGTCACCATGCACCGGGGTTCCGCCAGGCATTGCGCGCGCATCGCGCTTACGGTTGCCGCGCTCCTGCCGCTCGGCGCCATCGCGCAGCAGGGCTTCAGCTTCTCGAAGGATCAGGAGCGCAGCGCACAGGAGCAGGCCGCGACCGAAGCGGCGCGCCAGCAGCGGATCGCGAACAATCTCTCAACGCCCTGCCGCAACGCGATCAAGAACAAGAAGATCATGGTGATCATCGGCGAGCAGCAGTCGAACGGCTACGTGCTCGCGCAGCAGCAGAACTACGGCCCGCACTTCCAGATCATCAACGCGCGGCTGCGCGGCCTCGGCCTGCAGACGTTCACGCCCGAGGAGATCCGCAAGCAAATCGCGCAGGCGGAGATCGACGCGTACTTCAGGAATGACCCGGACGCCGCGCTGTCGGCGTCGCGCCGGCTCGGCGCGTCGTTCGTCATGCGCGGGCTGATCACGTCGCAGGCGAGCGTGAACCCGGTGCTGCGCATCAACCAGGTCTCGGTCGGCATGGGCTTCACGCTCACCTCCGCGAGCGGCAAGAACATCGCCGACGCGGCAGCGAGCGCAGCGTCCTACGCCGGTCCCGACGTGCGCGCGATGGCGGTCACGCTGCTCAACGAGCAGGCGGACGAAGTGGTGTCGAAGCTGTACAGCGACTACTGCCGGAACGCCGACATCGGCGCATCGGCGAAGGCCAATAAGTGAGCGCGCCTCGAACGGCAGACGCTGGCGCGCCGGAACATCCGGAGCACGAACTCTTTGCGGAGGTATCACCCATGAGCACACTACGCGTCGGTCTCGCGGCCCTCATCCTCGGCGGCATGGCGGCCGCCGGCACCGCGCAGGCCCAGCCCACCTGGGGCTCCGAGTCGAGCGGCTCGCCGACGGCCGGCACGAGCACCTCGCAGAAGGCAAACGCCGCGGCCGATTCGACGATGTACCGGCCGATCGAGTACACGAACGCGGCGAAGCAGGGTCCGGCGCTGGTCGTGATCCCCGGCGAGATCAAGAGCAACAACGCGACCTTCGTGCAGAAGTTCCAGTCGAACAACATCGCCGACTTCGCCGAGCTCGAGCTCTCGAAGGCGAACTTCCAGGTGCTCGAGCGCTCGAACCTCGGGCCGCTGCTGAACGAGTTCACCCTCGCCTACAACCTCGGCGACCCGAACAAGGCGCGCAGCTATCTCGGCATGGGCAAGCTGCGGACCACGAAGTACGTGGTGAAGTTCGACATCCTCAAGACCGAGCAGGTCGCCGCCGCCCAGCAGGGCTTCGACGGCCGGCCGCTCGGCCAGATCGCCGGCATCCTCGGCGCCTTCTCTGGCTCGCGCGGCGGCGCGCAGGCCGGCGCGATCGGCGGTACAGCGGTCGGCTCGGTACAGACCGGCGACTCGACGGGCGTGTGGGTGATCGGCATGCGCTACAAGATCATGAACGCGGAGACCACCGAGCAGGTCGCGCAGGGCTACACCGAGGAGAAGATGGAGGTGGGCGCGACTCACACCTCCGTCCTCGGCGTGTCCCAGTCCCAACAGGGCGGTGTCACGCTCGACACGATGGTCCAGCGTCTGATCCAGAAGACGGTCTGGGAAATCGACGCCAAGTACAAATAGGGCGCTCGACAGGCCCTCGCCCGCTCGGACGCCGGCCAAACGCCGGCGTTCGCGTTTTGGGGCGGGGCGAGCGCGAGAGGAGCACGCGATGACCTCCCCAGCGAAACTCGGCAAGTACTCGATCCGCCGCGAGCTCGGCAAGGGCGCGATGGGTGTCGTCTACGAGGGGTTCGACCCTGCGATCGAGCGCGTCGTCGCGCTCAAGACCGTCCGCGCCGACCAGCTCGGCGGCGAGGACGCGCCGGAGATCCTCACCCGCTTCCGCCGCGAGGCGCAGGCCGCCGGACGGCTCACGCACCCGAACGTGGTCGCGGTGTACGAGCTCGGCGAGGACGCCGGCACGACCTTCATCGCGATGGAGTTCGTGAAGGGCCGCTCGCTCAAGGAGTACCTCGAGCAGCACACGCGGTTCACGACACCGCAGCTCGCGCGCATCATGACGGAGCTCCTCGCGGCACTCGACTACTCGCACCGCAACGGCGTCGTCCACCGCGACATCAAGCCGGCGAACGTGATGATCCTCGAGGACGGCACGGTGAAGGTCGCCGACTTCGGCATCGCGCGCATCGAGCAGTCGAACCTCACGCAGACCGGCATGATCCTCGGCACGCCGAGCTACATGTCGCCCGAGCAGTTCATGGGCCAGACGGTCGACGGGCGCTCGGATCTCTTCTCCGCCGGCGTCATCCTGTACGAGCTGCTCACCGGCGAGAAGCCGTTCTCCGGTTCGGCGACGACCATCATGCACAAGGTTCTCCAGGAAGAACCGCTGCCGCCGTCGACCCTGAACGTGCAGGTGCCGCGACCGTTCGACGGCGTCGTCAAGCGCGCGCTTGCCAAGCGGCCCGACGAGCGGTTCCAGACGGCGCGCGAATTCGCCGAGGCGATCAAGGCCGCCGTCGAAGGGCGGGAAGCCCCGGCCGTGACCGACGCGACCGTCGTCGGCACCGCGACCATGACCAAGCGCGCGGCGCAGGGCCCGATCGACATTAAGACCGATCCGACCCAGTCCACGATCCGCACGGTGCGCCAGCCGGCGGCGGCAGCCCCCGCCCCCACGCCCTCGCCCGCCAAGCCGGCCCGATCCCAGGGCCTCGCGGTCGCGATTGTCGGCGGCGTCGCGGTGCTGGCCGTCGCGGTCGCCGCCTGGATGATGATGTCCCGGCCGTCCGGGACGGCGAGCGCGCCGGCGGTCGCTGCAGCGCCGGCGGCCCCGCCGACACAACCCGCGGCCGCGCCGCCACCACCCGCCGCGCCCGCAGCACCCGTTGCAGCTGCGCCCGCCGCTGCGCCCGGCACGGTAGTGGTGACGGCCGTCGGCCTCGTCGACCCGAGCGATGCCCGCTACCAGACCGACAAGGGGCTGCTCCAGTCGGACCTGCGCGCCGACTCGAAGAGCCAGGCGGTGGAGAAAGCCCTCGGCCTGTACCTCGACAGCGGTTCGCTCGCGAAGAACTACGAGGCGCTGCGCGACAAGCTGCTGTCGAAGAGTGCGAGCTACATCACGAACGTCGTGCAGGAGAGCGAGCCGCAGCTCGGCAAGGACGGGCTGATGTCGATCACGACCAAGGCGGTGGTCAACGTGAAGGCGCTGCAGAAGTCGCTCAACCAGATGTCGCGCGACGAGCGGATCGACTTCATCCGGCAGAACGGCGATCCGAAGGTCGCGGTGCGGGTGACGGTGCGCGACGCCGATCAGCCCGACGGCCCGGCGCAGAACTCGCCGATCGCCGAGAACCTGCTGAAGGAACGCATCAAGTCGTTCGGGTTCCGCACCTGGTCGGACGACGGCACCGCGACCGGCGACAAGGCGAAGACGCCGGACTTTACCGTCATCGGCGAAGCGCGCATCAAGAAGCTCTCGGCGAAGCTCGCCGCATCAGGCCTGACGATCAACAAGTTCACGCTGTCGTCGTGGACGGTGAAAGCGGTCGACCGCGAAAGCGGCGAGGAGATCTACTTCAACAACACCCTGCCGAAGGCCGTGGGCAGCTGGGCGAGCCAGGAGGAAGCGCTCGCCGCCATCGGGGCGAAGATCGCCGACGAATTCACGCGCGATTTCTTCCTGTCGCACTTCAACCACACCGGACAGAGCGTGCGGCTGACGTTCCAGGGCCTGCCGGACGCGATCTCCGCGGACACGCTCACGCGCGAGCTGGTGAGCCTGCCGGGGGTGCTCGCCGCGACGCCGCGGTCCGGCGGAAGGGTCTACGACATGGTGCTGTCGGGATCGGGCGCGCTGCCGGACGTGGTGGCAGGAAGCGTGCTGAAGGCGCTCAACGCAAAACTCGGCCAGCAGTGCTTCCAGCTCGGCGCCAGCGCGGGGGCGGAGGTCGCGGTGAACTTCGACAAGGCCTGCACCGATCCGTCGATCGCAGGTCGACTGGAGGCGAACCCGCCAGCGCAGCTCTACGGGGCGCCGCCGGCGCGGCTCAAGTCGGTGGTCAAGAACCCCGACACGCTCAAGAAGCTGATGATCTGACCGCCGCGTTCGGGGACGCCGGGCCGCTGGGGCGCCCGGTCATGCCGGGCACGCGGCGTCGTTACTCGAGGAAAAACGCCACCACCTCGGCTTCGGCATCGGCCGACGAGTGGCCGAAGCTCATCCGCCCGCGGCTGCGCAGCATGATCTGGTCGCGCTTGATGACGAGCTCGCTGTCGCCCTCGTTCGTCACGTAGGTGCCGTTGGTGCTCAGGTCGACGTAGTAGAACCGGTCGCGGCGCCGCTCGATCCGCCCGTGCACGCGCGAGGCCATCTTGTCGGCGATGACCACGTCGTTGCCGGGATCGCGTCCGAAGACGAATGTCGATTTCCCGCCCGGCTCCATCCGCAGCACCCGGCCGCCGTGCTCGAGGCGGAGGACGACCTGGGCCGGAGCGAGGGCCGAGCCGCGCGGCGCCATCATCGTCGTCTCGCCGCCGTCCTGCCACAGCACCTCGGACACGCGGATCTCGTCGTGCTTGCCCTTGACCGGGAGCGCATCCAGGTCGCGCGTGGTGTCGCGGAGGAGCGGCGAGAGGGCATCGACGGTCGGCCCGCTCGTGATGATCTGGCCCGACTTGGCGAGCCCTGCCATGCGGGCAGCGGTGTTGACCGCATCGCCGAAGACATCGCCGCGCTCCTCGAGCACCGGCCCGGCGTGAAAGCCGATGCGAATGCCGAGCTTGACTTCGCCGATTGCGGCGAGCTCGTCGGTGCGGGTCTGCATATCGACCGCGGCCTGGAACGCAGCGTCGGCAGTCTCGAACACCGCCATCACCTCGTCGCCGATCGTCTTGACGACGCGCCCGCGGTTGCCGGCGACCGCGCGCTTGAGGATATCGAGCACCGATTCCACCGCGGCGAGCGCGGCGCGGTCGCCGAGCTTCTCGTAGAGCGTCGTGCTGCCGCTTACGTCGGCGAAGAGGACTGCGAGTTGGCGTGTAGCGTCCGCCACGTTTCAATCCTTCCGCGCGCCGCGGCGGAGGATCTTACGCTGCGGCGCGCTCCTTCCTTTGCTGTTTGAGCTGTGCAGCCTTCGCGTGCATCGAGGCGTAGGCCTGATGCGCGGCGGCCTCGGCATCGCCCACGTGCACCGGCAATCCCATGTCCGAGAGCACCGAGCCGAGCGCCGCAAGGCAGAGCATGACATTGTCGGGCCGGCACGAGTAGCCCATGATGCCGAAACGCCAAATTTTGCCTTTCAGCGGCCCCAGGCCGGCGCCGATCTCGAGGCTGAACTCCTCGAGCAGGGTCTTGCGCACCTCCGCTTCGTCCACGCCCTCGGGGCAGAGCACCGCGTTCATTTGCGGCAGACGGTGCGGCTCCCTGACCAGGAACTTGAGGCCCATCGCCTCGAGGCCCGCGCGCAGTGCCAGGTGATGACGCTGGTGTCGGGCCCACGAATCCTCCAGCCCCTCCTCGCGGATGAGCAGCAGCGCTTCGTGCAGGGCGAAGAGCGAGTTCGTCGGCGCGGTGTGGTGATAGGTGCGGGTGGTCGCGTTCCAGTAGCCGAGCAGCAGGTTCATGTCCATGAACCAGCTGTGGATCTTGTCCTTCCGCGATTTCACATAGTCGACCACGCGATCGGAGAACGACACGGGCGAGAGGCCCGGCGTGCACGACAGGCACTTCTGGCTCGCGGAGTAGATCGCGTCGATCGCCCACTCGTCGACCTTGACCGGCGAGCCGCCGAGCGAGGTGACCGCGTCGACGATCACGAGGGCGTCGTGCTTGTGCGCGATCTCGGTAATCAGTTTGGCGTCGGACTGGACGCCGGTCGACGTCTCCGCGTGCACGAACGCCACGATCCGCGCATCGGGATTCTTCTTGAGCGCGTCCTCGACCTTCTGCGGATCGACCGGTGTACCCCATTCGTCGTCGACGATGATCGGCACGCCGCCGCAGCGCTCGACGTTCTCGAGCATCCGGCCGCCGAAGACGCCGTTGCGGCAGACGACGACCTTGTCGCCCGGCGCGACCATGTTGACGAAGCAGTACTCCATTCCGACCGAGCCCGGGCCCGAGATCGGGAACGTGAGCGGGTTCTTCGTCTGGTAGACGTAGCGGAGCAGGCTCTTCAGCTCCTCCATCATCTCGACGAAGACCGGGTCGAGATAGCCGATCGCCGGCTGGCTCATGGTGGTGAGCACGCGCGGATGGATCTCGGTCGGGCCCGGGCCCATCAGCGTGCGCTGCGGTGGGTGGAACGAGAAGATGCGCTTCGCCGGTGCAAAGTCTTCCATGGTGTCGCTCCCTGGGATGGACGACCCGAGGAAGGCGCCCTCGGGGCGGGATTTCACGCGGACGGGTTTCTTCGCCGCGGCTTCGTTCAGGATGTCGACGGCCGCGATGCGGCCGCCGGAGACGCGCTCGATCTCCATCGCCCAGCGCGCGGGGACGTAGCCCGATTTCACCCAGTTGTTGACCACCGCGCGGTCGAGCTGGAGGCGGCGCGCGACTTCGGCCTGGCTGCCGAAGAGGGTGACGAGGCGCTCGGCACAATTCATGACGCCGAGAATGCCATGACAAGTTCAATTTGACAATACGGAATTGATGACTTCGGATCGAACCCGATGATTAGACTCCATATTTATCAATGACTTAACAAGCTCAGTCCACCTTTACCCCTGCTGCCTTCACCGCGACTCCCCATTTCTCGTACTCCTCAGCGAGGAAGCGGCCGAAGCCGTCCGGGCCCAGGAAGGCAACCTCGGCCCCCTGACTGCCGAGCTTCTCGCGCGCTTCCGGCGCCTCGAGCACGCGCGCGAGCTCGGCGGCGATCCGGCCAACGACATCGCGCGGCGTGGCCGCTGGGACGAACACGCCGAACCAGGTGAGAACCTCGAAGCCGCGGTAACCGCTCTCGTCGATCGTCGCGACTTCCGGCAGGGTCGGAATCCGCCGCGCGGTCGTCGCGGCAATTACCTTGAGCCGGCCGGCTTTCACGTGCTGCGACACCTCGATCGGCGGCGAGAAGAGCAACGCGACCTGGCCGCCGACGACGTCCGATACCGCCGGGCCGCCGCCCTTGTAGGGGATGTGAGTCAGCTCCACACCGGCGCGCGCCTTGAAGAGTTCCATCGCGAGATGCGGCACGCTGCCGCTCCCGGGCGACGCGTAGTTGATCGTGCCCGGCCGGGCGCGTGCGACCGCGACGAGCGATTGCACGTCGTTCGCGGGAACCGCGGGGTGCGCGACGAGCACGAACGGCGTCGTCGCGAGCAGCGCGACCGGCGCGAAGTCCCGCCGGCCGTCGTACGGCAGCTTCGGATAGATGAACTGGGTGATGACGAACGGCGCCGGCGCGAGCAGCAGCGTGTAGCCGTCCGGGGCCGATTTCGCGACGTAGTCGCTACCGATCGTCGTCGCGGCGCCAGGCTTGTTCTCGACGACGACCGGCTGCCCCCAGCCCTCCGCGAGTCGCTGCGCCACGATGCGGCCGATGATGTCGGTCGATCCACCGGTAGCGAAGGGCACGACGAGCCGCACCGGCTTGGCCGGGTACTGTTGCGCTCCCGCAGTGCCCGCGAACGCCGCGGCGGCGAGTACGCGGAGGATCCCCAGGACGAAGGCGCGTCCCGGGGCGGCCATCGCCAGCTCGCGCTCTACTGCTTCTGCTGGGTCGCCTGCTGCTTGCCCGTCTGGACGCCCCGCTCGTAGGCCTGCTCCTGCGCCTGCTTGTTCCGGTCGACCAGGTACCCGGTCGCCGCACCGGCGGCCGCGCCCGCGGCGGCCCACCACCAGTCCCCGGTGATGGCGCCGACTGCTACGCCCGCGGCCGTGCCGATCGCGCCGCCGGTGAGGGTGCGCTGCTCCGTGTCGCTCATGTTCGCGCAGCCGCCGAGCACGAGCGTGCCGGCGAGGCTGCAAGCGATGATCGTCTTGTGTTTCATTTCGATGCTCCTGAAGTCAGATGCCCGCGACTACCGCTTGCACGGATAGGTTTCAGCCGCAAACCGGAACAGCGTGTCCACCGCGCTGCTCTGCATGAACTGCGGGCGCGCCTTGGCCCACGCGACGAAGGCGTCTGCCACCTTCGCGCGGGTGAGCGTAGTGTCGGACGAGCAGATCTCGCGATCGAGTGGCGCAGTCGACGCCACGTAGTAGCCCCAGGCCCCGGCGAGTACGCCATGACAGAAGGCGATCGCGGTGGCGTAATCCGCCGCCGAGGACGACGTGGAGCAGATCGTGACGAAATCGCGGGTATCGCGAAGCTGGTAGTGCTCCGGCTTCTGGGCGTAAGCCGGTATCGTCATCGCGAGCGCCGCCAGGGCGAGCGTCGCAGTTCTCATTCCGTTTCGCATGTTCCGTGCTCTCCTTTAGATCCGATTTCCGTGCCGGTTCAGGTTTGCAACCCCTCAGGGCGGACGCGAGTATACCGGTCGTCGCCGGTCAGCCGCGCCCTTCCTCGTCGAACGCCCGGTCGCCGTCGGCGTCAGGCGCACCGGTGGCGCCAACGCCGGCGAAGTCGAAGAGCGCCCGGTCGAGGAGATGCGACGGCGCGACGTTGGCGAGCGCGCGGAAGATGCTCTCCACGCGACCCGGGTGGCGCTTCTCCCATTCGCGCAGCATCTGCTTCGCCTGCGCGCGCTGCAGGTTCTCCTGCGACCCGCACAGGTTGCACGGGATGATCGGGAACTGCCGCACCTCTGCCCATGCCGCGAGGTCCTCCTCGGGCACGTACGCGAGCGGCCGGATCACGACGTGCCGCCCGTCGTCGGAGGTGAGCTTGGGCGGCATCGCCTTCAGCTTGCCGCCGAAGAAGAGGTTGAGAAAGAACGTCTCGAGGACGTCGTCGCGATGGTGGCCGAGCGCGACCTTCGTCGCGCCGAGCTCACCCGCGACGCGGTACAGCACCCCGCGCCGCAGGCGCGAGCACAGCCCGCACATCGTCGCGCCCTCGGGGATCACGCGCTTCACGACCGAGTAGGTGTCCTGCTGCTCGACTCGGAACGGGATGCCGAGCCGGCCGAGATACTCCGGCAGTACGTGCTCCGGATAGCCCGGGTGGCGCTGATCGAGGTTCACCGCGACGATTTCGAAGTCGAGCGGTGCGGCCTCCCGCAGCTTGAGCAGGATGTCGAGCAGGCCGTAGCTGTCCTTGCCGCCGGACAGGCACACCATCACCCGGTCGCCGGCGCCGATCATGTCGTAGTCGGCGATCGCCTGGCCGGCGAGGCGGCGCAGGCGCTTCTCGAGCTTGCCCGTCTCGTAGGCGGCCTTCCGCACCTGCCTCGCGGTCGGAGCGTTCACAGGTTCACGCTCCGCCCGCCGTCCACCGTGATGATCTGCCCGGTGACGTACGGCGCCTCGGCGACGAGGAAGTACACGGCCGCCGCGATGTCCTCGGGTTCCCCGGCGCGCTTCAGCAGCGTGCTCGAGATCACGCGCTGGCGCGCGAGCTCGTCGAACGAGCCGTCCTCGGGCCAGAGCACCGGCCCCGGCGCGACGCCGTTGACCCGGATCTCGGGGCCGAGCTCGCGGGCGAGCGTGCGGGTGAGGCCAGCGAGTCCCGCCTTGGCAATCGTATAGACGACGTAGCTCTTGAGCGGCCGCTCGGCGTGGATGTCGGTGATGTTCACGATCGCCCCGCCCGCCGTCTTGAGGTGCGGCGCGGCCGCCTGCGCGAGGAAGAGCGGCGCCTTGAGGTTGGTGCCGATGAGATCGTCCCAGTCGGTGAGCTTGATTTCGCCGAGCGGTGTCGCATAGAACGTGGAAGCGTTGTTGACGAGGACGTCGAGGCGTCCGAAGCGTGTTACGGTGGTGCGAACCAGCTCGGGCAGCTCGGCGGCGTTCAGGAGGTTCGCCTGGACGGTCGCGGCGGAGTTCGCGCGCGCGGCGTTGAGCGAGCGCTGTAGCTCGACGCTCTCGGCCTTGGCCGAGTGGTAGTGGAGCATCAGGTTTGCGCCGGCGTCGTGCAACCCTCGCGCGATCGCCGCACCGACGCGCTTCGCGCCGCCGGTGATGAGGCACACCTTGCCTGAAAGCGCTTCCTTCGCCACGCGGTTTCTCTCGCCCCCGGCACCTGGGAGAGGGCGTGCTGTATTTGCGGATTCTACTCGATGCGCGCACCATTTCCCCCGCACCGATGATCTCCCTCCCAGCGCCGTCCGCCGACGCCCGCGCGCACAGCGAGCGCGTCGCCGCCCACATCCGCGGCGAGATCGCCCGCGCGGGTGGCTGGATCGGCTTCGCGCGCTTCATGGAGCTCGCGCTCTACGCGCCCGGCCTCGGCTACTACATGGCGGGCGCCCGCAAGCTCGGCGCCGAGGGCGACTTCACCACCGCCCCCGAGCTCGGTGCCCTCTACGGCCATACGCTCGCGCGCGCCGCCGCAGAAGCGCTTGCCGTCGCCGGCGACGAGATCCTGGAGATCGGCGCCGGTACCGGCGCGCTCGCCGCCTCGCTGCTCGAGGAGCTCGAGCGCCTTGGGCGCCTCCCGCAGCGCTACCTGATCGTCGAGCTCTCGCCCGAGCTCCGCGCGCGTAGCCGCGACACGCTCGCCGCGCGGGTGCCGCACCTGATGGAACGCGTGGCGTGGCTGAACGGGCTTCCGCCCGCGGTGTCCGGCTTCGTCATCGGGAACGAAGTCCTCGACGCGATGCCCGTCCACGTCGTGCGCACGTTGCCGAACGCGATAGAGGAAGCAGGCGTGACGGTCGGCATCGGGGAAGCCTTCGAATGGGCCTATCGCCCCGCCGCCGGCGAGCTCGCCCGCACGGCGCGGTCGCTGGACCTGCCGGAGGGCTACACCACCGAGATCGGGCTCGTGGCGAGCGCGTTCGTCGCGAACCTCGCGCGCACGATCGAGCGCGGCGTGGCGCTTTTCGTCGACTACGGCTTCCCGCGCCGGGAGTACTACCACCCGCAGCGAAGCCGCGGCACGCTGATGTGCCACTACCGTCAGCGCGCCCACGACGACCCGTTCTTCCTGCCGGGGCTGCAGGACATCACCGCGCACGTCGACTTCACCGCCGTCGCCGAGTCCGCGCGGGCAGCGGGCGCGGACGTGCTCGGCTACACGACGCAGGCGCAGTTGCTCGTGAACTGCGGATTGACCGAGGTGATGTCGCGCGTTCCCGCCGAAGACCCGAAGCGGTACCTGCCGCTCGCCGGCGCCGCGAACAAGCTCACCAGCCCGTCGGAGATGGGCGAACTCTTCAAGGCGATCGCGTTCGGACGCGGCGTGACCGACGGCCTCGCCGCCTTCCGGTCCGGCGACCGGCGGCCGGCGCTATGAGCGCTGTCCGGCCCCCCGCCGCCCGTCCCGCTCCCTTCGTTTACTGGATGGAGCTGAAGAGGTTGTTGAACGACTCGGCGAGCGTCGGGTGGGCGAAGATCGCCTCCCGCAGCACCGGGTAGGGCACCTTCCCGAGCATCGCGATCTCGATCATCGCCATCAGCTCGCCGCCCTCGATGCCGAGGATCGTGCAGCCGAGGATCTGATCGGTCTGCGGATCGACGATCACCTTCATGAAGCCGCGCGTCTCGCCCATCTCGATCGCGCGGGCGACGTAGGTCATCGGCATCTTCGCCACCTTGAAGGCGACGCCGCGCTTCGCGGCCTCGGTCTCGTTCAGGCCGACGGTCGCGAGCTGCGGGTCAATGAACATGGTGTTCGGCACGAGCCGGCCGTCGGTCGTGGCGCTGCGCTTCTCGAGCCAGTTCGCGCGCAGGACGCGGTAGTCGTCGTAGGAAATGTGTGTGAACGCCGGCCCGCCTTTCACGTCGCCGATCGCGTAAATGCCGGGGACGCTCGTCTCGAGCCGGTTGTTAACCGGCATGAACCCGGCCTTGTCGGTCGCGATCCCCGCCGCCGCGAGGTTCAGCCCGTCGCTGTTCGGCGTGCGTCCGACCGCGACGAGGAGGTGGCTGCCTTCGATCCGCTTCGACCCCTCGGGCGTCTCGAGCGCGAGCTGCACGCCGCTTCCGCCTTCGACGCGCGTCACAGCGGCCCGGTTCACGATTCCGATGCCGTCTTCGGTCAGGATCTCCTCGACCTCGGCGGAGACATCGGGGTCCTCGCGGGGAATCAGGCGTTCGTCACGGTTCACGATGGTGACGCGCGCCCCGAACCGCCTGAACATCTGGCTGAACTCGAGACCGATGTACCCGCCGCCGAGCACCACCAGGTGCGACGGCAGGGTGTCGAGCTCCATGATGCTCGTCGAGTCGAGGAAGCGGACGTCGGCGAGGCCCGGGATCGGCGGCACCGCCGGCCGGCCGCCGGTGTTGACCACGATCTTCGGCGCCGTAAGCAGGCGTTCGCCGCCGGCATTCAGCGCGACGCGTATGGTCCTCGCGTCGACGAAACGGCCCTCGCCGAAGAGGAGCTGGACGTTCGGCGTCGATTCCAGGTAACGCTGCCCGCCGTCCCGGAACTGCTCGACCACCGCCTGCTTGCGGCGGTACACCTCGGCCATGTTCACGCGCACGTCCCTGCCGGCGTGCACGCCGTAGTCCTGCCCGCGGCGCGCGAGGTAAGCGACGCGTGCAGATGCGACCATCGTCTTGGTCGGCGTGCAGCCGTAGTTGATGCAGGTGCCGCCGACGTGCTTCCGCTCGACGACGGCGGTTTTCCAGCCGGCGTTGCCGAGCGCGATGGCGAGCGGCTTGCCGGACTGGCCGGTACCGATGATGATCGCGTCGAAGGTCTCTGGGGTCATGACAGCGTGTCCTCGGCGTTGGTCGGCAAGGCCACTCGGGGCTTACAGCGCGGCTTGCAATCGGGAGGCCCGCGACCCGATCGATATAATCGAATCATGCACCTCCGGTCGATCACCGGCCCCGTCGCTGCGGCCGTCGCGCTCGCGGCGTACGCAGCCCCGGTCACCGACTTCGACCAGGCCGTAAAGGATGCACGGCTACGCTGGGAGGCGAGTCCCCACGGTCCGATGCTCGAACGCATCCTGCCACCCACGTTCGAGCCCGCGCAACTGCCGGAGCCGAGCTCGCGCGGGGCACAACTCGTGGTCCAGTACTGCGTCCAGTGCCACAACCTCGCGAACCCGGCGATGCACAACCCGGAGAAATGGCCGGGAGTCGTCGACCGCATGGTGGTCCGTATGAAGGGCCGCGGAAACATGGGCGAGCTCATGAAGGAGATGATGGCGGGTGTCCAGGTACCGACCGAGGAGGAGGAGAAGCTGCTCGTCGCGTATCTCCAGCGCCATGGCCAGCGCGCGATCGATCCGAAGCGCTACCCGGAGCTCGAGCAGCCGTCGGGCCAGTCGTTCAAGCTCGCCTGCGGCCAGTGCCACGTGCTCCCCGATCCGCGCCGGCATACCGCCGCCGAATGGCCGGGGGTGGTCGCGCGCATGGAGCAGAACATGGCGTGGATGAATCGCGTGGTCGGGACGCGTGCCGATCCCACCGAGCCGCAGCTGCGGCTCGACGAGATCCTCGGGTTCCTGCAGAAGTACGCGCGGAAAAGCTAGAGAAGACCGCTGCCGAGGCGGCGGGCTCTCTCGCTTTGGGGAGCGCGAGGGGGGGTGGCCCCTCGCTTCGTGAAAACTGGCTAGCCGATCGCCGCCGCGATCGGCGGCCGCTCGGCCGCGAACTAGCGCCTAACCTCCGCCGGTCAGCCAGCGCACGAGCCGATCGGCGGCGCGCTGCCAGCCCGGCTCGAGCACGACCGCGTGCCCGACCTCTTCGAGCACCTCGGTCCGAAGGCCGATCGCGGCGAAGCCGGTGCGCGACTGCGCGACCGGAAAGAGCGCGTCGCGTTCGGCGAGCAGCACCAGCATCGGCGGGCGGCGCATGCGCCAGCTCAGCGGCAGGTCGAAGAGCATCATGTCCCAGATCGCCCGTTGCGACTCGCTCTGGAACCGCGGGTAGTACTCGACGATCTTCTCGGCCGGCACCGGGCCGGCGAAGAGGGCCTGGTGCATGGCGTCGATCGACGCCCGGCCGGTCGCGAGCATGTTGTTCAGCTCGACCAGCAGCCCCGGCTTCGCGATCGCCAGCGTGAGCGACGCCGGCAGCAGCCCGTGCGGCGGCACCGGTGCGATCAGCGCCGCGGCGGGCGCCTCGGCCCGCTCGAGATACTTCATCACGACCACAGCGCCCATCGAGTGCCCGACGAGCACCGGCGTCTCGCCGATCGCCTCGATCGTCTCCTCGAGATCCTCGACGAAGTCGGCGAGGCTCGCCCAGGTGAGTGCCTCGCGCCCGTAGCTTCCGCCATGGCCGCGGAGGCTGAGTGCATAAGCCGGAAAGCCGTGGGCGGCGAAATACGGCAGGAAATGCTCGGCGAACGTCCAGGCACCGGCGAACGCGCCGTGGATGAAGAGCAGCGGCGGCCGCGCCGTCTCGACCTCGGGCTGGGCTTCCAGGATCTCGAGCCGCGCGGACAGCGCGGAGCGCAGCACGCCGTGCATTACCCCGGGACCGCCATGCCCCGCTGCACCGCGGGCCGCGCCGCGATCGCGTCGAACCAGCGCTTCACGTTCGGGAAGGTCGCGAGGTCGGTCTTGTGCCACTCGTGGCGCGCGACCCACGGATAGGTCGCGATGTCGGCGATCGTGTACGCGTCGCCGGCAAGGAACCGGGCGGCGCCGAGGCGCCGGTCGAGGACGCTGTAGAGCCGGTCCTTCTCCTTGACGTAGCGCTCGATCGCGTAGGGCACTTCGACCTTCGCCGTGCGCAGGAAGTGATGCACCTGGCCGTACATCGGCCCGACGTGACCCATCTGGAACATCAGCCACTGCAGCGCGACGTACTTGCCGCGCGTGGACGCGGGGAGGAACCGGCCGGTCTTGCCCGCGAGATAGACGAGGATCGCGCCCGATTCCATCATCGGGAGCGGTGCGCCGTCGGGTCCGTCGGGATCCACGATCGACGGGATCTTGCCGTTGGGATTGATCTCGAGGTAGTCGGGCGCAAGCTGTTCGCCCTTGCCGATGTCGATGCGGTGCACGTTGTACGCGAGGCCACATTCCTCGAGCATGACCGACACCTTCCGGCCGTTCGGCGTGCCCCACGTATAGAGCTCGATCATCCCCTGTCTCCTTCGCCCCATCCGCCGGTTCTTTGGGCGCGCGCGAGTCTAATACAATCGATTGCAAAGCCCAATGACCCCGCTCATCGCATGCTGAAGTGGCTGGCGACCCTGGCGGTCGCGCTGGTGGTGCTCACGACGGTGTCGCCGTGGCTGGCGCGGTTCGGTCTCGGGCGCCTGCCCGGCGACGTGCGGGTGCGGGTGAAGGGGCGCGACTACTTCCTGCCGTTCACGACGACGATCCTGCTGTCTCTGGCGCTGACGGCGATTGCGCGGCTGCTGTAGCGTGCCTGGACCCGCGGCGCCTGCAACGGCTACGCCGAGGGTTTCGCGCGCGGTCCGCGGCGAGTCGAAAACCCGGCGCAGCTCGTCCTGCGTGAGCTTGCCGTCGTGGTTCGCGTCGATCCGGTCGAACTTCGCGCCGACCCGCGGCAGCGCCTGGTCCACCTCCGCCCGGTTAAGTGCGCCGTCGCCGTCCGTGTCGGCGCGGCGGAAGTACTCGGCGAACCCGCCCTGGCTCTTGCGCTGCTCGCCCCTTCCGGTTCGCCGACCAGGCGCAGAGCGCCGCGGGCGAGAGGTTGCCGTCGCGGTTCCGGTCGACCTCGTTGAAATGCGGCGCGATGCCCGGCAGCGCACGATCGACCTCCGCGCGCGACAGCGCCGTTACGGTCGGTGTCGGCCCGCGCGAAGCGGCTGTCTTGCGCCGCCGCCGGACCGGTCGCAAGGACGGTCGCGACTACGGCAGACGTGCCGACTCCGCGCATCCGCTCCGGCAGGACTAGTGCGGCATCGCGAGCCGGCGCTCGATCGACACGAGCTTCTCCCGGACCGCGTTGCCGACGAAGATCTGCGGGCTCGATGGCGCGAGCCGCTCCGCGCGCTCCTGCTCGCCGACGCTCGCCCGCGCCCTCTCGAACGCCTCGGTGAACGAGAACGTCCGGCCGAGCGCCTCGCCGAAGTAGGCGCGCCCGAAATAGGTGAAGTCGCGCCCCGCGGCGCAACCGAACGAGGTGCTCTTCGCGTCGGCCGCGGTGATCACGACCGTGTTCGCGTCCTTGAGCGGCTCGACGAACCCGCCCGAGTAGCACGCCGAGACGACCAGGACCTTCCACTTGATGCCGGAATCCTGCAGCGCGCGCGCGAGTGCCGTCGGGGTGAGCTGCTGCAGCGCGAGCGGCGGCAGCTCGAATGCGAGCTCGTGCCGCTCGTCGCCGTGGGTGGTGATGAAGAGGAACAGCACGTCCTCCTCGGGGTTCATCAGGCGCCCGACGCGCTCGAGCGCCGCCCGCAGGTTGGTCGCGGTCGCGATCGGCGTATCGTGCAGCGTCGCCGGGCTGTTCACGAGCGCGATCGACCGCCCGGCCGTCCCGAACCGCTCGTCGAAGAGCTTGCGCACCGCCGTGAGCTCGCGGGCGAAAACCTCCTGTGACGCGTACGGCGCGACCCCGACGAAGTACAGGTCCTCCACACCAGGCCGCTCGCGCTCGAGCCGGGCGAGCGCCTCGTCGAGGAGCCTCTGCTGGCGGTGGAAGAACCGCTCGTCGAGGATCGAGGGCGCGGTCGCCGCCGCACGCTCCGCCTCGAGGTCGCGGTGAACCCACAGCTCCGCGCGCGGCATGACCTGGACGAACGCTGCGAACAGCGCCGTGAGCACTGCGGCTGCGGCGGCGGTCCGCACGCCCTGCCGCCCGGCGAACACGAGGAGCGCCCGCAAGGTTGCGGCGAACGCCCAAGCGAGGTACGCGACGCCGACTGCCGTAACCGCGCCCGACGGCAGGGCGTCGAGCGCGAGCTCGAGCGCCACGCTTGCAGCCGCGAACGCCGGATCGAGGGCGAAGAGCGCGGTGCCGAGCCCGAGCACGAGCTCGCGCCGTCGAAGAATGGCGGCGACGAGGACGCAGGCGGCGAGCACCAGCGGGATTTCGGCGAGGAGGAGCGAAAGTGCCGCGGCGTTGAGATAGCCGGGCCAGCCGCCGCGCACGAAGCTCGCGCCGAAGGCGACGACACCGACGAAGGCGGCGAGTACGGCGAAGTCTGCGGGCGAAACCCGGAAATCGAGCGGCCGTACCTGCAGGAACGCGGCGAGACGGGCGCCTGCGACGATGTTGCAGCGGAGGCCGTGCGCGAGCACGGCGAGCGATGACTTCATTGGTGCGTCGATTCTAACCGAGCGTGGGCCCGCCCGGATATGCCGTCCGAATCGCAGCGCCGGCGCGAATCACGCGGCGCGCACGGCGGCCACGCGCGCGCCGCGCACTGCGCCCGCCACGTCCGGCGGGTTCGCGGCGGCGATCGCACCCGCATCGACGCCCCGTGCCGCCGCGAGCGCGCGCTCGATGAACGGCTTTCGCGCAGGATCGGCATCGCCGATCGCGCTCGCATCGCACTCGCACGCATCGACCAGCGATCCGAACCGCTCCGGCCTGCGGAACGCGTCGGCGCGTTCCAGGAGCTCGACCAGCTCCTCGGCCTCGCGCCGGCGGCGCGCCCCGCGCACGCGCTCCGCCCACCGCGCGGCGAGCACCGCGAGATCGCGGCAGTCCATCGGCGCCCGCAGGCGCGCCGACCCCTCGTCCGCCGCGTCGACGGGTCCGCCGGCGAAGAGCACAGCGAAGCGCACCGGCAGGGGGTGGCCGAGATTGGCCGCGCAGTCGAGCGCCCCGAGCGCGCGCGGGCCGTCGAGCCGGCGCCACTCCGGCAGCACGCGCTCCAGGGCGCCGCACGCCTCGAGCGCGTCGAACATCCGTCGCGGCGCGGGCTCCACCAGGCCCTTCGCGAACTCCTGCCACACCCGCTCGGGGACGAGCGCGTCCGCCTCGCCGTCCGCGACCATCTTGCGCATCAAGTCGAGCGTCTCGGGTGCGATGCCAAAGCCGAAGCGCGCCGCGAAACGCGCAACGCGCAGGATCCGCACCGGGTCCTCGGCGAACGCCGGGCTCACGTGTCGCAGCACACCGGCCTTCAGGTCGGCGACGCCATTGAAGGGGTCGATCAGGCCGCCGGTCGACTCGTCCTTCGCGATCGCGTTGATCGTGAGGTCGCGGCGCGCGAGATCGTCCTCGAGCGTCACATCGGGGGTGGTGTAGACGGTGAAACCCTTGTAGCCGCGGCCGGTCTTGCGCTCGGTGCGGGCGAGCGCGTATTCCTCGTGCGTACCGGGATGGAGGAACACCGGGAAGTCCTTGCCGACCGGTCGATAGCCGAGGCGCTCCATTTCCTCCGGCGTCGCCCCGACGACGACGTGATCGCGATCCTTGACCGGGAGGCCGAGCAGCTCGTCGCGGACCGCGCCGCCGACCTTGTAGACTTTCATCGTGGCGCGGTTCGCGCGGCCGGCAGTTCCTACCGCGCGGACGCGTACGGCTCGTCGGGAGCGTAGAACTCGGGCTCGGCCCGCGCCGACGCGCTCCACTCCTGCACCGCGGGCAGCGCGAGCACCGCCTCCGCGTAGCGCCTGGCGACCGGCGGCAGCTTCACCGCGTAGGTGGCAAGACGCGCCACCACCGGCGCGTAGAAGGCGTCGGCGGCAGTGAAGCCGCCGAAGAGCATCTCGCCGCCGCGTCCGAAGCGCTCGCGCGAGATGGTCCAGTTGGCGACGATCCGATCGATGTCACGCTCCACGTCCGGGCCCATGCCCTTCCCCGGATGCTCGCCCCGGATGTTCATCGGCATCGCGCCGCACAGCGCGCGGAATCCGGAGTGCATCTCGGCGCAGATCGAGCGCGCCACCATCCGTGCCCGCAGATCGCGCGGCCACACGTTCTTCTCCGGCCAGCGCTCCGCGATCGTCTCGACGATCGCAAGCGAGTCCCAGATCGGCTCGCCGTCGAGCCACAGCACCGGCACGAGCCCGGAAGGCGACCAGCGCTCGATGCCCTCCCGCCACGCCTCGCTCTCGAACTTGAGCTGCACCTCCTCGAAGTCGATGCCGAGCTCGCGCAGGAGCACCCATGGTCGCATCGACCAGGACGAGTAGTTCTTGTTGGCGATGACGAGGGTCGGCTTCGTCATCAGACTTCCCGCGCCTTCCGCCCGGCGTAATAGCGGAACACGCTGTAGCGCGAGCGCGGATAAAAGCCCTGCAGGTACACCGGTGCGACCGCGTCGAGCGGCGTCGCGTGTATCCCGAACGGCAGCGGCTCGCCCGACACGCTGTCGACCTTCATGGAATGGTAGTTGTCGCGGCTGAGGAGCTCGACCGGCGAGAACTCCATCGCCCACGCCTGCAGGTACGAGAGCCGCGGCCCGAGGCCGATGATCAGCCGCGGGTGACCCGCGAGCTGACCTGCGTACTCCACCAGCTCGCGCAGCGTGTAGACGGTCGGGCCCGCGAGGTCATACGCGCGGCCGGCTGCGTCCGGGTTCTCGAGGCTCGCGACGATCGCGCGCGCGACGTCCCCGACGTACACCGGCTGAAACTTCGCGTCCGGCGAGCCGAGGAAGACCACCGGGACGAGGCGCTGCAGCTCCGCAAACCGGTTGAGGAACCGGTCTTCCGGGCCGAACACGACGGAGGGGCGGAAGATGGTGGTGCCGAGCTCGCCGCGCGCGGCGACGACTGCGCCCTCGCCGTCCGCTTTCGAGCGGAGATACTCGCTCGGCGCGTCGGGCGCCGCTTTCAAGGCGCTCACGTGCACGAGCCGCGGGACCCCGGCGGCAAGGCAGGCGGCGATCGCCTTCGCCGGCAGCTCGACGTGCGCCCGCCTGAACTCCGGGCCGTACGGCTCGCCGCGGCGGCCGTGCAGGATGCCGACGAGGTTGACGACCGCGTCGCAGCCGGCGACGAGCCGCGCGAGCGCCGCCGGATCGTGGACGTCGGCCTGCACGACGTCGACCGTCGGCAGCGTGATGAGATGCTTCGCGCGCTCGCGGCGGCGCGATGGCACGACGACGAAGTCGCCGCGCTCGACGAGCTTCTCGACGACGTGGCGGCCAACGAAGCCGGACCCACCCAGGATGCAGATTCTGGCCATGGCTGAAGAAGGAAAGACCATCCGCCGGCACGGGCCGGCATCCGCCTCGGTCAGCGTGAGGCGGTCGAGGACTCGCGCGCTATTGTAGTACCGTCGCCTGGCCGGTGATCGTCGGCGCGTAGCCTTCGCCGATGTGGCGCGGCGGGATCGTGCCGAGTCGCGACTTGAGCGACCGCGGGTCCCCGCCGTAGAGCGCGGCGTAGTAGATCGTGTTCGACATCACCTTCTTCACGTAGTCGCGCGTCTCGTTGAACGGAATCGACTCGGCGTAGACCGCGCCTTCGAGCGGATGATCCGCCTTCCACCGCCGCGCGCGGCCGGGGCCGGCGTTGTACGCCGCCGCTGCGAGCACCGGGCTGCCGTCGAGCTCGTCCAGCACGTAGCGCAGGTAGGACGTCCCGAGGGCGATGTTCACCTCGACGTCGTTCACCTGCGCGGCCGAGAAATCGCGCATGCCGAGCTTCTTCGCGACCCAGCGGGCGGTCGCGGGCATAAGCTGCATCAGGCCTGACGCGCCAGCCGAGGAGCGCGCGTTGACGATGAACCGGCTCTCCTGCCGGACGAGCCCGAGCACCCAGTACTCCTCCAGCCCCTGGGCGCGCGCCTGGGTTCCGAACGCCGCACGATAGGGCGCGAGGAAGCGCATCTGGAAGTCGTGCAGGCCCACGGTGCGATCGGCGCTGTTGATCGCGCGGTCCCACAGCTCGTTCATGCGGGCGAACTCCGCAGCGGCGAGAAGCTCGTGGTCGTCCATCCCGCGCAGCGACCAGTTCCACTCCCGCACCGCGTCGAGGCGCACCCCGCGCGCCACGTCGGCGCGCTGGTTGCTCGTGTCGAGCTGGAACAGGGCGATCGCGCGCTGCAGGCCGGGGTTTGCCGCGGCCGCTTTGATGTCCTCGGGCGTCGGCTCGTAGCCGCGCGGCGGAATCGCGATCGGCCGGCCGAGCTCCTCGAGGGCGAGCTTGCCGTAGAAGCTGTGCTCGCCGGCGATGCTGGCGAAGAACTGGTCGGCCTCCTCCTTCGCCCCGCTCGCGCGCAGGCTCCGGCCCTGCCAGTACGTCCACGACGGATCGTTCCGCGCGAGCGGCGTCATCTTCTCGATGCCGGCCCGCACGCCGGACCAGTCGCCTTCTCGAAGCGCGGCGCGCACGCGCCACTCGAGCTGCTCGTCGGTGAGCACGGCGCCGTCGGCGTTTGCGAACCACTCGATCGCGCGCGCGTCGTGGCTCCGCGCCGCCTGCGTGGCGAGCTCGCCCCACACCCACGCCTGGTCCTCGGGCGGCAGACGCTCCTGGAGCTTCTTCGTCCAGTGACTGGCGGCGACCGATACTTCGACTCGCGCCTGCCGCGAGAGTGCGAAGAGGAGGAGCTCCCGGTTCGCGCGCCGCTTGAGGTCGAGCTTGTCGGCGCGCTCGAGGAACTTCACCGGCTGCGAGCGGATCGCATCGAGCTGGCGATCCTCGGGCTGCTCGTTCGCCGGCAGGTAGTCGAGCACCCGCTTAGCGGGACCGACCTGCCCCGCCTGCAACAGGAGACGCGTGCGCTCCCAGACGTGGCGCGCGGTCAGCTTGCCGGCGGCGATCTCGCTCTCCGCGATCGGCACGCAGCCTTCGGGCAGCTCACGCGGGCTCGCCCAGATGCGCCGGAATTCCTCGACCGCCGCCCCGTCGCCGCGGCGCCAGCGCGACTGCAGGTCGTAGCAGGTCACCTCCGGATCGTCGCTGAAGAGGTTCGGAAACGCCGCGTCGAAGAGCTCCCACTGCTGCCGCCTGCCGAGGACGATCAGCCAATCGCGGCGCAGCTGCTCGGCGACGAGCGCGCCCGCGTAGCGGCCGAGGAAGTCGCTGACCTCGCCTGGGGCAGCCTGTTCAAGACGCAGCCGGAGCAGCCAGAACTCGGCGTATGGTTCGAGAATCTGACCCTTGAGCCCGCGCGCGTGCGTCGCAAGCGCCGTCGCGTTGCCCTTGGCGTAGGCTTCGCGCGCCGCAAGGTAGTGTTGCTCCGCCGTAAGCCGCGCCTGCGCGTGGGCAGTCGCTGCGCCCAGCACCATCGCAGCCGCGAGGCACAGGGCTAGAATTCTTAACATAGCCGTTATCTTGGTAAACCAACCTCATGTAACACATGAAGAATAGCACACGCTTCGGCCCGATCAGACCTCCGCATGCGTCTCCATGCATCCCGCCGCCGTGACACCCGAGCAGCTTAAAGCCTGGCGGCGCGCAACGCGAGACCGTCTGCTCAACGCGCGCGTCGCACTGCCTGCCGACGCGCTCGCGCGCCATCACGAGGCGATCGACCGCCATCTGGAGCGGGGGTTCCCGAACCTCGCGCGCGGAATCGTTGCATTCTGCTGGCCGTACAAGAACGAATACGACGCGCGCTTCCTCGCGCGCCGCCTGCGCGACCGTGGCGCGGTGACGGCGCTGCCCGTAGTGATCGCGCCGAGGACGCCTCTCATCTTCCGGGAGTGGCACCCCGGCGTCCGGCTCGAACGCGGCGTATACGACATCCCCTATCCGGTGGGGAGCCGCGAAGTGCAGCCGGACACGGTGCTGCTCCCGATGCTCGGCTTCGACGACGGCGGCTACCGCCTCGGCTACGGAGGCGGTTTCTTCGACCGGACCCTCGCGGCGGCACCCCGCGCGCCAACCGTCATCGGCGTGGCGCACGAGCTCGCCCATCTCGACACGATCTACCCGCAGTCGTACGACATTCCGATGGACTGGGTGGTGACCGAGCGCGGGGTCTACCGTCGCGACGGTGCCTCGCTCGAGTTTCTCGGCGTCCCGCCGCCCGGGAGCGGAAGCGCGCTCAGCTCGCCGGTCTGTTACGCAGACGAAATCGATCCCGGATATTTCGGGAACGAAGGGAACGGGCCGAAGGGCTGAACCGGCCGGCTCAGCGCTTCAGCGCGAGCGTCAACCCGTCGCCGACCGGCAGCATGGAGAGCGAGACCCGCTCATCGCGGTGGAGCTTGTCGTTCAGCCTGCGCAGCGCGAGCGTATCCGCGCTGCGCTTCTTCGGATCGGCCACGTCCCCGCCCCAGAGCACGTTGTCGATCGCGATCAGTCCTCCGGTCCGGAGCAGCCGCAGGCAACGCTCGTAGTAGCCATCGTAGCCGGTCTTGTCGGCGTCGATGAACGCGAAGTCGTGGGCGCCGGCTCCGGCGTCCGCGAGCAATCGATCGAGCGTCTCGATCGCCGGCGCGATGCGAAGATCGATCTTCCCGGCGACGCCGGCCTTCGCCCAGTACGGCTTCCCGACCGCCGTCCACTCCGCGCTGACGTCGCAGCAGACGAGCTTCCCGTCGGCCGGCAGGGCGAGCGCAACCCAGAGCGCGCTGTAGCCGGTGAACGTGCCGACCTCGATCACACGCCGGGCGCCGATTGCCTGGACGAGCAGCGCCATGAGCTGGCCCTGTTCCGGCGAGATCTGCATTCCGGCGTACGGCAGCTTCGCCGTCGCGGCGCGGAGCTCCGCGGCGACCGGCGGCTCCCGCAGTGAATGGTCGAGCAGGTACTTCCGCACCTGCTCGTCGATGCCCCAGGTGCGCCGCGACATCAGCCGAGGAAGAGCCGGTAGGCAGGGTTGCGCGATTCGTCCACGTAGGGGTAGCCGAGTTTCGCCAGGAACGCGCGGAACGCGCCCATCTCGCGCGGCGGCACCTGCATCCCGACCAGCACCCGGCCGTAGTCTGCGCCCTGGTTGCGATAGTGGAACAGGCTGATGTTCCAGTCCGAGCGCATGTGCGACAGGAACTTCATCAGCGCGCCGGGACGCTCCGGGAACTCGAACCGGTACAACAGCTCGTCGCGGGCGAGCGGCGCGCCGTCGCCCGCGCGCCGCGGGGCGTGGCCGCCGACGAGATGGCGCACGTGCAGCTTCGCCATCTCGTTGTCGGAGAGGTCGAGCGTCCGCAGGCCGTGACGGCGGAGCGTGCGGAGCAGCCGGGCGGTCTCCTCGCGGCCCCGGACCTCCACGCCCACGAAGACGTGCGCCGCGATCGGATCGGCCATGCGGTAGTTGAACTCGGTGACGTTGCGCGCGCCGAGCGTCGCGCAGAACCTGCGGAAGCTGCCGGGGCGCTCGGGGATGGTGACGGCGAGGATCGCCTCGCGATGCTCGCCGACCTCGGCGCGCTCGGCGACGAACCGCAGGCGGTCGAAGTTGGCGTTGGCGCCGCAGGCGATCGCGACGAGCTTCTTGTCGCGGACGTGCGTGCGCTCGACGTAGGCCTTCGCCCCGGCGATCGCGAGCGCGCCAGCCGGCTCGAGGATGGAGCGGGTGTCCTCGAACACGTCCTTGATCGCCGCGCAGATCTCGTCGGTGCCGACGAGCAGGATGTCGTCGACGAGCGCGCGCGCGATGCGGAACGTTTCCCTGCCCACCTGCTTCACCGCGACGCCGTCGGCGAAAAGTCCCACGTGCGGCAGCACGACGCGCCGCCCGGCGGCGATCGACCGCTTCATGGCGTCGGAATCGACCGGCTGGACGCCGATCACCTTGATGTCGGGCTGCAGGCGCTTCACGTAGGACGCGATGCCGGAGATCAGCCCGCCGCCGCCGATCGCCACGAACACGGCGTGGATCGGCCGAGTCGTCTGCCGCAGGATCTCCATCCCGATCGTGCCCTGGCCGGCGATGACGTCGGGGTCGTCGAAGGGATGGACGAACGCGAGCCGGAGCCGCCGCTCGAGCTTGCGTGCATGCTCCCGCGCGTCGCTGTAGGAGTCGCCCTGGAGCACGACTTCCGCGCCGCGCGCGGCGACCGCCTCGACCTTGATCCGCGGTGTGGTGACCGGCATGACGATCACCGCCCGGCAGCCGAGCTTCTGGGCGGCGAGCGCGACGCCCTGCGCGTGATTGCCGGCGGAGGCCGCGATCACCCCGCGCTTCAGCGCGTGGGCGGGCAGATTCGCCATCTTGTTGTAAGCGCCGCGCAGCTTGAACGAGAACACCGGCTGCATGTCCTCGCGCTTGAGCATCAGGCGGTTGCCGAGCCGCGTCGAGAGGTTGGGGGCGAACTCGAGCGGGGTCTCGACGGCGACGTCGTAGACCCGGGAGTTGAGGATTCGTTCGAGGTAGTCGATGGCCATCCGGACCCGGTCCCCGCGGAAGGGCGCTACTCTAGCAGGCGGCAGAAATACCCTTTCCTCCCCCGCGCGCGTGACCGATTACGCGTTGGCGCGCCGCAGGGCGCGTCCGCCCGGCCCGCGCCCGCCGTACCGCCAAGTAGTCCCTGTGAGCGGGCGCTACCCCCCCGGTATCGTCCACCGTCTGGAAGTCCGATCAACAAGAACGGGAGAGGAAGCATGTCCCTGCGGCTGAAGTTCAACCTGAGCCTGCTCGTCGTGATGCTGCTCGGTCTCGGCATGAGCGGGTATTTCCTGCAAGACCTCCTGCAGAAGAACGCGCGCGAGGAAGTGCTGCACGAGGCGGGCCTCATGATGGAGTCCGCGCTCGCCATCCGCGCCTACACGGTGGACCACGTCCGGCCGCGGCTCGCTAAGCTGCAGGACGAGGAGTTCATCCCGCAGACGGTGCCGGCATTCGCGGCCACCGAGACGCTGTCGACGCTGCAGAAGAAGTACCCCGAGTACGGCTACAAGGAAGCGACCCTCAACCCGACCAACCCGCGCAACAAGGCGGAGGCCTGGGAAGCGAAGATCGTCGAGGCGTTCCGCACCGACGGCGGGCTCAAGGAAACCCACGGCGTGCGGGCCACCAACCTCGGCCCCAGCCTCTACGTCGCGCGTCCGATCAAGATCGGCAACGCCGCGTGCCTCGCCTGCCACAGCGAGCCTGCGGCTGCGCCGCCGTCGCTCATCCGCACCTACGGCGACCAGTCCGGCTTCGGCTGGAAGCTGAACGAAGTCATCGGTGCGCAGGTGGTGTCGGTGCCAATGGCCGTTCCGATCCAGCGCGCCCGCGTTACGTTCTATACTTCGCTCGGCGCGCTGGTCGCGATCTTCTTCGCGATGTTCGTGATCCTGAACATCATGCTCAACCGGCTGGTGATCAAGCCGATCGTGCGGATGTCGGCGGCGGCCGATGCGATCAGTGGCGGCAAGTTCGATCTCGCGGCGCTCGACGCTTCGGGCTCGGACGAGGTCGCGCGGCTCGCGCAGTCGTTCAACCGGATGACGACGAGCCTCGCGAAGGCGATGCAGCTCCTGCGCGCGAAGAAGTAGGCCGGCGCGCTCGGGCGAGCGCGTTGTGACCGGGAGCGAAGTTGGCAGCGAACAGGGACGACTGGCTGAAGGCGCTCACCGAGGCGGCTGCAGCCTCGCTCGGACCGATCGCGAGCATCCTCGTGGAACAGGCGGCCACCAACGGCGCGCCGTTCGACGACGTCCGCCGGCGGCTCGCCACCCAGATGGACGCCGCGGCGCGCGAAACCTTCCTCAAGGCAACCGACTCGCTCGCCGCCGGCGCGCGCTCGAATCCCGCGCGCGTCGAGGCGCTCCGGACGGCCGCGCCGGCGCCGCCCGCCGGTCCGATCAGCGACATGCTCGACGGCCGGGACCCGGCATTCGTGAA
>Ga0335084_10000356_pt1 | contig 37941 bp, 36 predicted proteins | sample Lox_Sample_44_FD_206721 | JGI IMG/M metagenome (GOLD analysis project Ga0335084, IMG submission 206721) | Soil microbial communities from Loxahatchee National Wildlife Refuge, Florida, United States - Lox_Sample_4.4 | ecosystem: Environmental > Terrestrial > Soil > Wetlands | place: USA...
GTGAGTGTAGCGGAGCGCGCCGCGGGGGCCAACACACCCAGGGCGTCGCGGCTCACCACCACCACGAGGCCGTCGCCGAGGCGGGCGGCAGCGGCGACGGGCGCTTCGGCGTGGAGCTCGATGTTCCTTCCGGCGCGCACAACCACACGTCCGCTCGTCGTGGCGAGCGTCTGAGACACGTGGGCGACATGGATGAGGTGATTCTCCGCCAGCGGAAACGAATCGTAGACCGAGCCGAGCGGATCGTCCCCCACGGGACGGCTGAGGGCCCAGGGACGTCCTCCCGGCCCGGGCGGGCGTACGCTCGTATCCTCGAGCACCCGATCGTCGATGACGATGCCGGCACCGCGCGAAGCGAGCCATTCGTTCGCGCTCCAGCGATCGAGCGACCCCGCGCCCGCCGCGTAGGCCAGTACCACGACCCCGCCCTTCCGCACCCACTCGGTGAGGAACGCGAGATCACTCGGACTTGCGGCGTCCGATGGCTGTTCCGGCTCGCGCCCGAGGAGAAACAGCACCGTGCGATAGCGCCCGAGATCGGCGCGAGTGAGGTGTGGATAGAAGCGGCGGTACTCGACGGTGTAGCCCGCGTCGCGCCATGGCTGTGCGGTGCCGCTGAGGAGCGCGGGGTCAGACAGGGTGAGATCGAGCACCAGCGCACGCCGAGCCTGCGGCTGGCAGGCGGCACCAACGAGCAGTAATGAGAAGGCGCAGCACCGTACCAGTGTCGTCACAGTACAGTGACACCGGAAGGCGAGCGGCGGCTCAGGGCGGCGGCGCAGGGCGTGTGTGAGTGCTGTCAGTGGGCGTGTAGCCGAGGCGCACGAGCGCGCGCCGGGCCGCGGCAATGTAGGGCTCGAGCTCCGGATCGTTCGCGGCGCCGACGGCCACGACGAACCGGTACGCGCCGATCGCCGCGTCGCGGTCGCCGGCCTTCTCGGCCTGCTCGGCGCGGGCCAACATCTTGTCGAGCGTGGTCGGACTGCGGTAGCTGATGCCCGGATCCCCCGGGATCCGTTGCGAGCTGCGCCAGAAACCGAAGGCGCCCAGCATGAAGAGGACGACGGCAAGCACGCCCAGACCGAGTCCGAGGCGGCGGGTGGTCAGGCGCTTCATGGAGTCCTCGCGACGTTCCAACGTTCGGGGGCCGGAGAGATGCAGCCGGCGGGATTGAAAGGCGGTTGAGCGCATGGGGGCCCTCGGTGGATTGTCGCGCCGGCTGCGCGGGAGCGATTGAACCGGGGTTGATCGCACATCGGTATGCTGTCCTCCACATGGTCACCGTCTGCACGCTCGTCCCGCCGCTGGAGCGCTCGCGCCTTGACGCCGCCGGCGACGGATACTTCAACACCCTGCACGTCGATACGTTTCGCGCCGTGCTGGCGGCGGCACGCCGCCGCCGTGTCGACGCGCTGTTGATCTCCGTTCATCGCTGCGGCCCGCCGGAGCTGCCGGCCGTCGCCCGCTTCGTGCGCGACTTCCCCGCGATTCCGGCGGTTGCCCTCTTGTCCCGCCACGACAGTGCAGCGACCGACACGCTGCTCCGGCTCGGCGCTACGGGCGTGCGTGCCGCCGTTGACTGCACGGCGCCGGAAGGCTGGCGACGCTTGCGCGACTTGGTCGGTCACCCGCCCTCGCCGGCCGCCGCGGAGATCCTGGGGCGTGTGCTCCCCGCTCTCGGCGCGGTGCCCGACGACGTGCGTCTCTTCTTCGAGGCGCTCGCGCGACTGGCGCCCGTTATCACGACGGTGCGCGGCCTCGCGCGCCACCTGCGGGTGGGGTGCAGCACCCTCATGTCCCGCTTCTTCCGGGCCGGCTTGCCGTCGCCCAAGAGTTACCTGGCCGGGGTGCGGCTGCTGCACGCTGCCCATCTGTTTCACAACCCCGGCCTGTCGGTCGCGGATGCCGCGTATCGCCTGGACTATTCGTCGCCCCAAAGCTTCGGTCGACACTTGAAGGCGGTGCTCGGCGTCACGGCCGGTGAGTTTCGCCGCCGGTTTCCGTTCGAGATTGCGGTCGGCCGTTTCGTCGACGTGCTCGTCATCCCGTACCGGGAGGCCTTGTGCGCGTTTCACCCCCTCAACGCGGGGAACTGGGACCAAGGATCCAACGCCGCTCGTGTCTCCCGGGCGGGGTGATCAATCGGCGGCGGCCCGATCGGGCGGCTGGTGCGGTTCGCTCGTCTTCGAAAGCACCGAGAATCGCGCGATGCTGCCGCGCAGGCGCTCGGCGAGCTGCGCGAGCTGCTGCGAGGTCGCCGTCAGGTCCCCCATCGAGGTGATCTGCGTCTCCGTCGCTGACGCCGCGCCGTTCGCGCTCTCCGATGCAGCGGACGAGATCGTGGCCACCTGCTCGAGCGCGCCCGCGAGGTCCGCCAGCCGCTGCGCCTGGCTGCGCGACACGTCGGCGGTCGCGTTGACGAGGTCGCCGATCAGCTGCACCCCCTGGTGCAGTTCCTGCAGCGCGCCGTCGGCCTCCGTCGCGACCGCGCCGATGTCCCGCACCTTCGCTTCGCCCGACTGCATGGCGCGAGCGGCAGCGTCGATGCCGGCGCGCAGCTCGGAGACGAGCTCCGCGACATCGCGCGCCGACGTTCCAGCTTCTGCCGCGAGCGCGCGCACCTCGTCCGCCACGACCGCGAACCCCTCGCCGTGCTCCTCGGCGCGCGCCGCCTCGATCGCCGCGTTGAGCGCGAGCAGATGGGTCTGGCGCGCAATGCGCGCGATCGTTTGCGCGAAGACGCCGATCCGCTCCGACATGCCCGACAGTCCCACCACCGTCGCGGCCGTCGCGCGCACCTCCTCGCCCACGGCGCGCAAGGTCTGACTCGCGCGCGCTACGCGCTCCCGCCCGCGCTCGGCCGCCGAGACCAGCCGGCTCGCGTCGGCCTGCATCAGCTCGGCGCGGATGCGCAGCGTCCCCGCTTGATCGGCCGCCTTTGCGCTCTCACCCCGTGCGCCGTCGACCATCGCGCGCTGGTTCCCCAGGTCCCCGGCCACGCGATGCGCCGTGTGGGTGACCGTCTCCGAGGTCGCGTGCAGCTCCTGCGCGGACGCCGCCAGCTGCTCGGCCAGCGCGGCGACCTCGTCGGCCTCGCGCTGGACCGTCGAAATCGTCGCCGCGATCTCTTCCAGCATCCGGTTGAAGCTCTTCTCCAGAAAGCCGAGCTCGTCGGACTCCGCCGCCGGCGCCCGGACGGCGAGGTGGCCCTGCTCGGCCTCGCTCATGACGCTGCGTGCCGTCCGGATCCGGCTGATCAGACTCGCCGGAATGCGCTTCAACCCCATCGCGACCGCGATGAACACAAATGTCTCGAGGTACGCCGTCGACGAGAACGCCGGCTCCCCGCCGTACAGGAGGTAGTGCACCTGGCCGGCGGCGAGATAGACCAGTGCGGAGATGAGGACCAGAAAGTCGCCGACCGTCGGACCCTGGTCGAACGCATAGGGGAGGACGGCGATGAAAAAGGCCGCCACCAGGCCGCCGTGGCCGAACCACACAACCAACACCCCCACGAGCAGCGCGTCCAGCAGCGCGAGCGCGTAGACCACCCACCAGCGATACCACGCGCGCTCGTTCACGAGGCCGACGAGCGCGTTGAGCAGGGCGCCCCCCAGGGCTACCGCGGCCATCGTGGCCGGGGCCGTTCGCACCGCGCCGCCCAGCCATCCCATGAGCCCGATGATGAACCCGGCCCCCACGATCAACCAGCGGCGGCGATGCGCGCGCGAAAAGGTCTCGAGGTCCTTGAGACGTTGTTCCACGCCGGCTGTGTCCGGACGCCAGCCACGCAGGCGGTCGGTGAGCGACGTCCGGGCAGACCGTTCGGTCGGTGCGGTCACGCGGATACCATCATGACGTGAGGCCGAGGTCCTTCACTGTCAGCAATGCTTCTACCTCGTATCCGGCCGCCTCGATGGCAGCGCGCCCACCCTCTTCGCGATCGACAACGGCCAGGACCCCTGCCACGACCCCACCTTCAGCAACGACCGCCGCAGCGGCCTCGAGGGCCGAGCGGCCAGTCGTGATCACGTCATCGACCACGACGACCCTTGCCCCGGCGGTGAAACACCCCTCGATCCGACGACCGGTGCCGTGACTCTTCGCCTCCTTGCGTACGGTGAAGGCGTTGATCATTTGCCCTTGCATCGCGGCCGCGAGGGCGATGGCATAAGCGACGGGGTCGGCCCCGAGCGTGAGCCCCCCCACAAGGTCCGGCCGCCAGCCGCGCTCTGTGAGGCGACTTAACCCCAGCATGCCCACCAGCGCGAGCCCCTCCCCCGACATGGTCGTAACCCGGGCGTCGACGTAGTAAGGAGAACGGCGCCCCGACGCGAGCACGAAGTCGCCCCGCCGCACGGACCGCTCTCGCAGGAGCTGGCCGAGTCGGTGCCGAAGCCGAGCGGGATCCATCATGGGCGATTAGTAGTTGCCATAGCTACTACTACAACCTTCCGTTGGCGAGACCGGAGCGAAACTCGGCCGCAAACGCCGTTACGCTGGGCTGCCGCGCGGCGGGGTCGCGCTCGAGGCCGCGCATCACCGCAGCCTCCAGGGCGGCGGGGAAGCGGAGGCCTGATGCGGCGGCGTTCAATGCGACGGGCGCCGCCGTCAACAACTGCTGAAACAGCTCGCGGGGCCGTCGCGCCGTGTGGGGATGGCATCGCGTCAGGAGATAGTAGGTGATGCTCGCCAAGCCGTAGATGTCGGCGCGTTCGTCCACAAGCTCGCCCGAGAGCGCCTCGGGAGCAACGTAGTCGAGGGAGCCCACGAAGAAGCCCGTGCGCGTGAGGCGTTCCTCCGCCGCGAGGTCCGCGTCCCGGGCGATGCCGAAGTCGAGCAGTTTGAGGGTATCGGTCGCGGCATCGTACATGATATTCTCGGGCTTGAGGTCGCGATGGATGATCCCCACGGCGTGGGCCGCCGCCAGCGCGTCCGCGAGCTGGCCCACGATGTTTCCCACGAGCGCTGGCGCGAGCGGCTTGCCCTCGAGCAACATCTCCCCCAGCGACTTACCGGGCGCCCATTCGAGGGCGAGATAGTGGCGTCCCTCCACTTCCCCATGCTCGTAGGTGCGCACGACCCCAGGATGGATCACGCGCTCGCCGTAGCCGGCCTCGCGGACGAAGCGCGTCACCCCGGTGGGGTCGCTCTCCAGACGCAACCGCAATACCTTGAACGCGCAGGAGCCGCGTTGGGGATGTTGGGCGTGGTAGACGTCTGCCGTGCCTCCCTCGCCGACGCGTTCGAGGAGGCGATAGCCGGCGATGGTGCGGCCGGTGAGGTTGTCGCTGGGCATCAGACTGGGCGAAACTAATGCCCGAATTTGAGGTTGAGCAAGTGAGTCGACGCCTGGCGCTGGTTGCCGTCATCAGCATGGTAGCAGGCTGCGGGCCGTGGCAGCGAGTCGGGACGGAGCGGCCTGCCGCACCGGCCGCGACCATTCTTCCCCTCTTCGACCCGAGCGCGATTTACCGGTCGATGGGATTCGTGGTGAGCGGGCCCCCGCTGCCCTTCGTCGCCTCCCTCGGCTTCCTTGCGGGCCCCACACCGGACTCGACGCTCGCCGCCTTTGGCCTCTCGCTCGCCAATCACTCGCTGACCTTCCGCCGCAGCGATTCGGGCTTCGTGGCCCACTATCGCGTGGAGGTCACGCTCCGCGCCGACACCGCCTCGGTGCGCCGCGTGGGGCGGGACGCTACGGTGCGGGTGCGAAGCTTCCAGGAGACATTGCGGGCCGACGAGAGCATCGTGTTTCAGGAGTGGGTCACGCTGCCGCCCGGCGTATACGGAGTGAAGGTGGTCGTGGAGGACCGCGATGGTCCTGCGGTCGGGCGCCAGGAGATCGTGGACACGGTGCCCCGATTCCAGGGTCAGGCGCTGGGTGGGCCAATCGCGGTGTACGAGGGGGGTGGACGCGAGAATGTCGGAGAGCGGCCGGTCCTCCTGGTGAACCCGCGGGCCACGCTCGCCTATGGAGCCGATTCGCTGCGGCTCTACGTGGAGACGTATGGGCTGCCGGAGGGGACTCGAGTGGCTGGAAGGGTCGTGGACGCCGACGGCGCCGAGCTGTGGCGTGACACGATCACGGCCACACCGGGGCTGCAGTCACCGGAAGGCGATGGACCGGTGGGGGAAGGGGCGTTTGTCGTGGCGCCGGGTGTGCTCCCGGTCGGGCGCGCCGAGTTTCGCGTCGAGGCGGTCGGCACCTCGGTCAACGCGGTGGCGCCGCTGCTCGTGACGTTCTCCGACACCTGGGTGGTCACGAACTTCGAGCAGATGGTCCAGTTGCTGCGCTACTTCGACCCGCCGGCGCTCGTGGCGAAGCTCGCGGCCGCACCCCGTGAGGAGCGCGCGACCGCGTGGCAGGAGTTCTACAAGGCGAGCGATCCCGTTCCCATCACGCCTGAAAACGAGGCGCTGGACGAATACTTTCAGCGGGTCGACAACGCGAATCGCCGCTTTCAAGAGCCCGGCGCGCAGGGATGGCAGACGGAGCGGGGCGAGGTGCTGATCATGCTCGGCGAGCCGGACGACGTGCAGGACGCCTCGAACCAGGTCACCTCCACCGACGTCCGTTACATCCGGTGGGGGTACGTGGCGCTCCGGCTCACGCTGTATTTCCAGGACGAAGTCGGGTTCGGACAGTACCGGCTGACTCCTTTGTCGCGCTCCGAGTTCCAGCGCGTCCTCGAGCGGATCCGGCGCAGCCAGTGAACATAGGCCGCGTCGTCCTCGCCCTGGCGCTGGTGCGTGTCGCCGTCGTGCACGCGCAGACACCAGTTCGAAATGTCCCCACGGTCTCGCAGCGTGCTGAATCGCTGCGCCAGGAGGGCCGCCCCTGGCACGCTGCCGAGCTGCTGCTGGGTGCGGCGGCGCGCGATCCGTATCCGGACGCGCGGTTCGTCGTCGAAGGTGCGAAGGCAGAGCTCGCGGCGCGCCGCTATGACCGGGCTCGGAGCTTGCTTGTCGCACGGGGCTGGCTCGAGGACTACGAGAACGGCGACGCGCTCGCCGTCTTGGGCGAGGCGGAGGCCAATCTCGGTCAAAACGCCGACGCCGGGGTACATCTGGCGCGCGCCTGGAGACGCAGCCGCGGTATCGAGGCTGCGTTGCGCGCCGTCCGGGCCGGCGTCGCGTGGGAGCGTGCGGGCCAGCCCGATTCCGCCGCGACGGCGTATGCGGCGGCCCGCGCGGGAGGACTCGGCGTCATCGACCCGTGGCTGCGACTCCGTGAGGCGCGAGTCGTACGCGACACGGCGCAAGCGGCCCGGCTCCTCGCCGAGCTGCCGGCGCCCGCCGCTCGCGAAGCGCCGGCTGCCTGGGGCCGCGCGCTGCTCGCCGCGGGAGATTCGCTCGCCGCCCTCGAGCGGCTCGCACAGGCAGGGCAGGCCCTCGACGTCGTGAGGCTCGCGCTCGCGTTGGGCGACTCCGCGCGCGCGCGGGCGGCCCTCTATGCCCTCATGGCGCGCTCGCCCGAGAGCGACGACGCCGCTGCCGGAGTTGGCGTCGCGCTCGCGAGCCTGCCGCCCCGCGCGGCGGCGGAGCGCGTGGCCCTGGCGCGCGCCATGCGCCCCCACGCCGCGCAAGATGATGCCCGCGCGCAGGTCGAGCGAGCGGTACAGGAGGGCGATTCAAGCGCCCCGACACTCGTGCTGTACGGCGAGCTGCTGGCGGCGGGGGGTCGCAATCGCCAGGCGGCATCGGTCTACGGGATCGCCGCTCGGGACTCCGTGTTTGCCTCACTCGCGAGTTATCGGCGTGCCCGCCTGCTCATGCGCCTCGGTGACACCGGGGCTCCCGACGCGCTTGCGGCCTTCGCCGACAGCTACCCGGCAGATAGCGCGGCTCCCACTGCGCTCTACGTGCTGGGCGACGCGCTCGCCGACCGCGACGATTGGTCCGGGGCCATGCGCTGGTTCGGCCTGTTGCTCGATCGCTATCCGGCTGACGCACGGGCATCGACCGTCCGGTTTCGCCTTGCGGCGGCGGCCATGAAACGCGCGTTTCCCGACAGCGCGGCTGCCTGGTTCCGAGCCGAGGTCGAGGCCGGGGGGCCGCAGCGCCTCGCGGCGCGCTTCTGGCTGGGTAAGCTCGCACTCGCGCGCGGCGACTCGGTCACCGCGCGGGGGATGTGGGCCCTGCTCGCGCGCGAGGATTCGATCGGGTACTACGGTCTGCGCTCGCGGTGGGGCGCGGGGTTGCCGCCGTTGCGTATCGCGCTGCCACCGGAGCCGCCGCCCGCCCCCTCGGTCACGGTTGGGCTCGCTCGCATCGACACGCTCATTCTCGCGGGACTCGATTCCGAGGCGCAGGCGGAGGTGCGGAGCGTACTCGCCCGGCCGCCCGTCGAGGTCGAGCTTCTATTGGCGTGGAGCGAGGGGCTTGCCGCGCGCGGGTGGGGATCCGCTGCGGTGCGGCTGGCGTGGCAGGCGGCGCAACGCGCGCCCAACGATTCGCGCGTGCTGCGCGCGATCTTTCCCTGGCCGCATCGCGGCGCCGTCGAAGCGGAAGCGCGCGAGTTCAACGTCGATCCGGTGCTCCTCGCGGCGCTCGTCCGCCAGGAGAGCACCTTCGACCTCGACGCGTTGTCGCCCGCCGGCGCGCGCGGCCTGGCGCAGCTTCTTCCCGGTACCGCGGCCTTCACGGCGAGGGGCCTGGACGTCACCTTCGACCCTGCATGGATCACGGTCCCGGATTTCAATCTCCATCTCGGCGCCGCGCACCTGGCCGAGCTGCTGCGGCGCTTCTCGGGACGCTTGGAGTATGCCGTCGCCGCCTATAACGCGGGCGGTCCCACAGTGCAGCGGTGGCTCACGCGCCTCGGGCCGGCCGCGGATGTTGACCGGTTCGTCGAGCTGATTCCTTATCAGGAGACGCGCGGATACGTGCGGGCGGTCATCCGGAATCGCGACCTGTACCGCGCCCTGTACGCGCCCGCAACCGATTGACCACGAGCGATTTGGGTGGCTGCCCCGCGGGTGTAACGGTTCCTTGACAATCATTCCAACGGCCGACAAATCTATCGCGCCCGGCACAGGTGTCGGGCTGGCGCAAGCGCCCTATGTGTGACGTTCGCAGGAGGCGGTTCGATGGCTACGGGAAAGGTGAAGTGGTTCAATGACGCCAAAGGCTATGGCTTCATTGAACAGGAAGGTGGCGAGGACGTGTTCGTCCACTTCTCGGCGATCAAGATGGACGGGTTCAAGACGCTCGCCGAGGGTCAGGTGGTGGAGTTCGAAGTGAAGACCGGAGAGAAAGGCCTGCACGCGGCGAACGTGACCCGCGCCTAGCGTCCCGCCTCTTTGGATTCGACCCCGCTCGGGTTCGCCCGGGCGGGGTTGGTGTTTCGCAACGTTATGTTCTGCCCATGTCCGCGCCCCCCGCGCCCCCCGCCCCCTCCGCCCCCCCCGCCGCTTCAGGTGAGGTGCTGTTTCTCGTCGACGGGTATGCCGTCATCTATCGTGCCTTCTTCGCCATGATCTCGCGCCCCCTCACGACGAGCCGCGGAGAGAACACGTCCGCCGCGTGGGGGGTGACGAACTTTCTGATCCGGCTGCTCGTGCAGCACCGGCCCACCTACCTGGGCTGGGTGCACGACCGCGGCGTCTCGTTCCGTGAGCAACGCTTCCCGGCGTACAAAGCGACGCGGGACAAGCTCGACGAGCAGCTGCAGCAGGACTTCGATCGCTCGGTCGAGCGCATCGAGGAATTGCTCGGCGCCTTTCACGTCCCTGTCCTCGGGGTGGACGGCTACGAGGCCGACGACGTCATCGGCACCCTCGCAACCGCCGCGGCGGGTCGCGGGCTGCGGGTCGTAATTGTGTCTGGCGACAAGGACTTCTACCAGCTCGTGGCGCCGGGGATTGCCTTGCTCAATCCCGGCCGCGGCGGGCCGGCCGCCGTCGAGGAGCACTGGGTCGACGAGAGCAACGCGAGCGAGCGCCTCGGTGTCGGACCCGCGCGGGTGGTGGATTATCTCGCGCTCGTGGGCGACAGCTCGGACAACGTCCCGGGCGTGAAGGGCGTCGGCGAAAAGACGGCGCTCGAGCTGCTCCGGCAGTACGGCGACTTGGACCAGATTCTCGCGCATGCGGGCGACATCGCGAACAAGCGGGCGCGGGAGGCCGTCATGCAGTACGCCGATCTCGCGCGGCTGTCGCGTGAGTTGGTGACGATCCAGCGCGACGTGCCGGTGGCGCTTGACCTCGACGCGCTGCGGGTGCAGCCCCCCGATGTGGAGCGCCTGGTCGCGTTGTTCACCGAGCTTGAGTTCCGCTCCCTCGTGCCGAAGCTCGAGCAGTTGACCGCCTCGCCCGCGCCGCTCGCCTCCCTAGTAGTCCCCGCGCCCCCACCGCGGCCTGTGGTGCGTGGCGCGGCCGAACCGCGGATCGTCGCGGACCCGGAGGAGCTGGCGTCCGTGGTCGCCGAATGCCGCGCCGCGGCGCTCGTGTCGGTGGATACCGAGACGACGTCGCTCAACCCGCTCCGCGCCGACCTCGTGGGGATGTCGCTCGCCACGGGGCAGGGGCGATCGTGGTACCTCCCGTTCGCGCACGTCGCGCCAGACGGCGAGTTGGCAGGGGGCACGCCGCCGCGGAACCTCCCCGCCCTCGGCAGCGAAGCCCTGGCTCCCCTCCGCGCGCTACTCCAGGATCGTCAGGTGCCCAAGGGCGGTCACAACATCAAGTACGATTGGCTTGTGCTCCGCCGGGCGGGCGTGGACTTGGGCGGTGTGGCCTACGATTCGATGCTCGCGAGCTTCGTGCTCGATCCCGGACGCCGTTCCCACGCGTTGGACGACCTCGCGCGCGAACGTCTGGGCATCGAGCTGCGCAGCTACGAATCACTCGTTGGCAAAGGCCGGTCGGAGCGCCCGTTCGCATCCGTGCCGGTGACGGACGCGGCGGCCTACTGTGGCGCCGACGCCGAGACTGTGCTCCTCCTGCGAGATGCCTTTCGGGCCGAGCTCGAGGACCACCGCCTCCTGCACCTGCTCGACACGATCGAGACCCCCCTCATTCCGGTCCTCGTGGACATGGAATGGCATGGCGTGCTGATCGACGAGCAGGTGCTCGGCGAGATCTCGCGCGCTTTCACAGCCGAGCTGCATGCGCTGGAGGGACAGATCCAGCAGGCGGCCGCCACCAGCTTCAACTTGAATTCGACGCCGCAGCTCCGCACCGTCTTGTTCGAGAAGCTGCAGCTGCCGGTTCTCAAGAAGACCAAGACCGGTCCTTCGACCGACGTCGAGGTGCTGGAGCAGCTCGCGGCGATGGGGCACGAGGTGCCGAAGCTGCTGATCGAATACCGCGAGGTGTCCAAACTCAAGTCCACGTACGTCGACGCGCTACCCGGGTACGTGAACCGCACGACCGGCCGAATCCACACGAGCTTCAATCAGACGGGCGCGGCGACCGGCCGGCTCTCGAGTTCAGATCCCAATCTGCAGAACATCCCGATCCGGACGCCGCGCGGCGAAGCGATCCGGCGTGCGTTCGTCGCGCCACCCGGCAACGTGCTGCTCACGGCGGACTACTCCCAGATCGAGCTCCGGTTGCTCGCCCACCTCTCGGGCGACCCGGAATTCGTGACGGCATTCGAAATGGGCGGTGACATTCATCGCCAGACGGCCGCGATCATCTTCGGAGTGAGCCAGGACCAGGTGACGAGCGAAATGCGCAGCCGCGCCAAGACGATCAACTTCGGCACGATCTACGGCCAGGGCCCGTTCGCTCTCTCGCGCCAGCTCGGCATCACGCAGGACGAGGCCCGTGAATTCATCCGGCAGTACTTCACCCGGTTTGCCGGCGTTCGCGCCTGGCTCGACCGCACCGTGGCCACGGCGCGCGAGCGGGGCTATGTGGAGACCATCTTCGGGCGGCGCCGCTACATCCCCGAGCTGCGGGACCGCAATTTCAACATCCGCGCGTTTGGGGAGCGCACAGCGACGAACTCCCCGCTCCAGGGATCTGCTGCGGACCTCATCAAGGTCGCCATGATCCGGATTGCGGCGGCGCTGCGAGAGCAGCGATTGGCCGCCCGCCTCCTGCTCCAAGTGCACGACGAGCTGGTGCTCGAAGTGCCTGAAGCGGAACGAGGAACCGCGGCCGATCTCGTGAAACGCCATATGGAATCGGCCGCTGCCCTACGGGTGCCGCTGGTCGTAACTGTCGGTGCTGGAACGAATTGGGTGGATGCCAAGGAGTAGCACGGCTCTTGCCGAAAAAGGCGGTGATGCCCACTATGGTGTGTTGTGCAACCCATTTTTGCGGCGGGAGGCTTGGCGTAGGTGACGTCACGAAAGGGCTTTACCCTCATCGAGCTCCTGATCGTCGTCGTGATCTTGGGGATTCTGGCTGCGCTCGCCATTCCTAAGTACGGCAACACGAGGGAAAAGGCCTACGTCGCCGCCATGAAATCCGACCTTCGGAATCTGGCGACGGCGGAGGAAGCGTTTTTTCACGACAGCTCTCACTACACCAAGAGCTTCGCGGCGATGGCGTACTTCGACCCCACCAAGGGCGACAGCCTCACGGTCAACGAGGCCACGAACCTCGGCTGGTCGGCGACGGCGTTCAGCGCGAATACGTCGCGACGGTGCTATGTCTTCTCGGGCGCGGCCACGCCGATCGGCGGCGCGCCTATAGAGGGAAGCATTCACTGCCCGTAGAACAGCCCCCGTCCTACCGGGAATTCTCACGCCGCCGCGACGGGATGTGCTTCGCCCTCGACGGCGGCGTCTGGCTTCATCGGCATCGTTACCGGGACGAGCCCATGGCTCACGTCGTGAGCGCGGACAAGGAGCGACTGCTGGTCTGGGGGAGGGGCATGGGCCTGCGTGAAGAGTGGCTGCAATTCAAGCCGCTCAAGGATCCGCGCACGGGCCAGCGAGTCCCCGCCTGGCATTGGGACTTGAAAACGTCCTATCTCGAACGGCTGGCGGACCGCTAGCCCTGGTCGTCCGGTTCCACGCGTGGCGCCCGCACACCGGGCCACCAGTTCCACCGGCCGGCGATGTGCATGATCGCGGGCACGAGCACCATCCGGATCAAGGTCGCGTCGAGCAGGACGGCCATGGCGAGACCGAAGCCGATCATCTGCACCGCCAGCACCCGTGCGAACGCAAACGTCCCGAACACGAGAATCATGATGAGCGCGGCGCTGGTGATAGTTGAAGCCGTCGCTGACAATCCTTCCATGGTGGCGTAGTCGTTTCTCCCGGTCTTGTCGAAAACCTCCTTGACGCGCGTGAGCAGGAACACCTCGTAGTCCATCGAGAGTCCGAAGACCGTGGCGAAAACCAGCACTGGCACCACGCCCCAGATCGCTTGTGTCGGACCCTCGAGGCCGAAGAGCCCGCCCCCGTAGCCGTGCTGGAATACGAGCACGGTGACCCCGAATGCGGCGCCGACCGACAGACAGTTGAGGAGCACGGCCTTCAAGGGCACGAGCAGCGACCGGAAGGCGAAGAACATCATGATGGCAGTGATGCCGAGGATGAACCCCACCGTCCGCGGCAAGCGGCGGAGCAAGTCGACTTGGGTGTCGAGATTCGCGGCCGCGTACCCTCCTACGAGCACCTCGGCGCCGTTCAGGCTCCGCACGCCGCGGGCGATGACGCGCGCCCGGCGCGCCACGTCCATGATTCCCGTGAGACTCACCGTGTCGCCGGGGATGACGTCGATCAGCGTGGTGCGGTCGTCCGCGCTCAGGTACGCATCGAAAAAGGTGGGATTGCTGGCGCGCGCAGCCGGCTCGTCCGAGTAGAAGATCGCGAGCTGGAGCCGGGACATGTCTTCCTTGATGCTCGCGACCCCCCGCACTTCTTTGACGCGCGGGTTCTGCGCGAGGGAATCCGTCAGCACCTTCAATCCCGCGATGCGGCGCGCCGACAGCGCGGACTCACCCTCGGGCAGCTGGACCACAATCCGCACGGGATAGATCACGCCGCTCGCCCCCATCGCCTGCAGCGCGGCGAGCCCTTGCCCGGATTCCGATTGGGGCGGAAACCAATTGGCGGCTGGCAAACCGAGGCGGATTTGGGTGAGCGGGGACGTGAGAAGGGCGATGGCGATGCCGCCCGCCGCGACGGCGCGCCAGGGGCGGCGTCCCAGCCATCGCGCCCAACGCTCCCATCCCGTCGGCGCATGAAAACGGGCCAGCGGGCGCGCGAGCCAGCGCGGCCGGTCGATCTCGCGGCCCAGCACGGCGAGGGTGGCCGGGAGGAACGTGGTGGCGAGCAGGACCGCGACCAACACGACGAGTAGTCCGCCCGTGCCGACCGAACGGGTGTCGGTGAGCGGCGTCGTGAGCACGAGCGCGAGGAACCCGACGATCACCGTGACCCCGGACGTCACGACGGCGGAGCCGGCGGTTTCGATCGTGCGGACGGCTGCATCCGCCGCGGAGAGGCCTCGGTTCAGCTCTTCGCGAAACCGCGTGACGATGAGGAGAGAGTAATCCACTCCAACGCCCAGCCCCACCATCGTCGTGATGTTCAAGACGAAGACCGACATCGTCTGATAGCGGGCCGCGATGGTCACGAGACCGAGCGCAATCGTAATCGCCAGCACGCCGACGATGGCAGGCAAAGCCGCGGCAACCAGCGCGCCGAAGGCGACGACGAGCACAGCCATGGTGAGCGGCACGGCGCGCTGCTCGGCGTGCTCCGTATCCTCGGCGCTGATCGTCCGGACGTCGTAGTCGAGCGCCGCATTGCCCGTCACCTTCACGTCGAAGCTCGCCGCCCCCGGGATCCGGCTCAGCAGATCGCGCAGGGTGTTCCGGAGGTCGGGGACGAAGCTGTTGTTCACGTCCTCAATGTGCTGCGGACCGAGCGCCGCAATGAGGAACGTCGTGTGACGGTCCTCGCTCACGAACGATGACTCGCCGATGCTTTGGAGCGAAATGATCTGACTGATGTACATGCGGCTCGCCGTGGCCGCCTTGATCGAGTCGAGGACGATTCCAAAACGGCGGTTGGTCCAGGGCACTGGACCGTGCACGACGATCGCGACGTACTCCGCGAACGGCTTGGGGAAGGCGTCCCGCACCGCGTCGCCCGCGCGAATAGCCTCGGTCGGCTTGGTCGAGTGGCCGCGGACCTCGAGAACGCGCTGGACGTGGCAGGCGCGGGGTGCGAAGAGGACGGCCAGCGCCGCCCACGCCGCGATCACCCAGCCGCGCCACCGTATGAGGGCCCTCGCGGGAAACGCGATCACCTACCGTCCAAGCATATGCAGGCCACAATCATAGACGTGACGTGATGCCAATGCTAGCGTCACGCGTGCGGTTTCCCTCATATTGCGCGCATGGATCGCAAGATCGCCGCCATCATCTCGTCGCTGGTCGTCCTGACCGTCTGCGCGGTCCTGGTCAACCTGTTTTCCACCCCGCGGTCGGCGCGCCGGGGGCCCCGCCTGGACGTCCCGGGAGGCGACCCCACGGCATTCGTCCAGCGCGATCCTGCTGTGACGGCGAGCTCCCAGCAGACGGGCGTCGCGGCCGGGACGAGTGCCCCGGCTACCACCGAGCAGCTGGAGCCCGTCACGCAGCCCAACCGGTTGAGCTACGTCGACCAGCTGGCGCGGGCCGAGAGCCGGCGCCGGATCCGCTTGAGCGCGGGCTACACCTATTTGGATGAAGTCGTGGCCGCGAGCGGCGACTCCGGCCTGCACCGCTGGGACGGCCGGATGCAGCGGCCCATCCGCGTGCATGTGGAGTCGAGCACCGTCGCGAACTTCCGTCCGGCGATGGTCGAGGCAGTGCGCGCCGCCGCCGCGCGCTGGGAAGAGGCCGGCATCCCCGTTCGATTCGATCTCGATGCCGACTCCGCGCGCGCCGAAGTGTCGGTCCGGTGGAAAGTGCAGTTCGAGATGGATCGCACTGGCCAGACCGATCTCACCTGGGACTCGGAGGGGCGCGTGGTGTCCGGTGTGATTACGATCGCGACCTTCGATCCCAAGGGCTCCGCGCTCTCGCCCGACGATGTGCGGGTCGTGGCCTTGCACGAATTCGGGCATTTGCTCGGCCTGGACCACTCGGCGGACTCGACCGATATCATGTTCGCCCGCACCCGGGTGCGGGACCTGTCGGCGCGCGACATCCGGACGGCCACGCTGCTCTATCAGCTGGCGCCTGGGCCGCTGAGCGGCGCCACCAACTAGCGGCGACTGGGCGATGGGCGTTACGCGTCGCGGCATCGTCCCCCTCCTCCGCCGCGACTTCCTCCCCGACGATGGTGGCGCCGTCACGCTCGCAGAGCTGCTCGACGCTCGGGTGCGGCCGGCCGAGCTGGTCGTGCCCGACACCTCCGGCGCCGTGCGCTGCGTCGCATGCGGTCATCGCTGCCTCGTTCGGCCGGACCGACGCGGGATCTGCAAGGTGCGATTCAACCGCGACGGCGTGCTCTACGCCCCCGCGGGGTACGTCGCCGCCCTCCAGTGCGACCCGACTGAGAAGAAGCCGTTCTTCCATTGCCTGCCCGGCAGCGACACTCTCACGTTCGGCATGCTCGGCTGCGACTTCCATTGCGGGTATTGCCAGAACTGGCTCACGTCGCAGGCGCTGCGCGACGATGCGGCGGGCGTGACCCCGAGCGACGTTACCGCCGCGGCGCTCGCGGACATGGCCGTGCACCAGGGCGCGGCGCTCGTCGGCTCGTCCTACAACGAGCCGCTCATCACCGCCGAGTGGGCCGTGGCCGTATTTCGGCAGGCGCGGGCGCGCGGCCTGAAGACGGCGTTCATCTCGAACGGCAACGCCACCCCCGAAGTGCTCGACTACATCCGCCCGTGGACCGATTGCTACAAGATCGACCTGAAGGCAATGGACGACCGGCGCTACCGGGAGCTGGGCGGGGTGCTGCAACATGTGCTCGATGCCATCCAGATGGTGCGCGAGCGCGGGTTCTGGCTCGAGATCGTGACCCTGGTGGTGCCGGGGTTCAACGATGACGATGAGCAGCTCCGTCGCGCCGCCGACTACATCGCCTCGGTCTCCCCCGATATCCCCTGGCATGTGACGGCGTTCCATAAGGACTACCGCATGACCGACCCCGCCGACACGCCGGTGGAGACGCTGGTGCGGGCATGCGAGATCGGTGTGCAGGCGGGCCTCACCTTCGTCTACGCCGGCAACCTCCCGGGGCGCGTGGGCCGTTGGGAGAACACTCATTGTCCGGGCTGTGGCACCCTGCTGATCGAGCGCACCGGGTACAGGATCGGGCAGCAGCGCATCGGCCCCAACGGGCGATGCCCGTCCTGCGGGGTCGCGGTGCCGGGGGTATGGTGCTAGGGCTCCTCCTCCTGGTACAGGCCGCTGCGGCGGCGATCCCCCCCTCTCCCGGCACCGCCCACTTCGATGCAGGCACGTTCGATCCCCTCGTCACTCATGGGATCGAAGCAGGGGTGTACCCGGGAGCCGCGCTGGTGGTCGGGCGGCGTGACACTGTCCTGTTCGCCAAGGGGTATGGCCACCTCACATGGTCCGCGTCGAGCGCGGCGGTGAATCCCGACAGCACGCTCTTCGACATGGCGTCGGTCACCAAGGTGATCGCGACCACGACGGCCCTGATGATCCTCGTCGATCGGGGGAAGGTCCGGCTCGAGGCCCCTGTGGCGACCTATATACCCGAGTTCGACGGCACCGGGACGAGCGGGATCACCGTGCGTCACCTGTTGTCGCACACATCGGGGCTCCCTGCCACGCTGCCGTTGGCGAAGGCGACGCGCGATAGCACCGCCGCCTTGCGCATGGTGTTCGCGGCGACTCCGGTCGCGCCTCCAGGGTCCCGGGTGCTCTACAGCGACGTGAACGCGATCCTGCTCGGCGAGATCGTGCGCCGCGCGGGGGGCGAGCCGCTCGACCAGTTCGCGTCGCACGAGATCTTCGAGCCCCTCGGCCTGCGCTACACGCTCTTTCGGCCGCCGTCGCGTATGCAGTCCCGCATCGCCCCGACCGGGGTGTGGCACGGTCATCCGGTCGCCGGTGTCGTGAACGACCCGAATGCCGCGCGCCTGGGCGGCGTGGCCGGACACGCCGGTCTGTTTGCGAGCGCGGCTGACGTGGCCCGGTTCGCGGAGTTCATTCTGCGGCAAGGCACGCTCGCCGACGGCCGCCGGGTGGTACGCGCGGAGACGGTGCGCGCGTTCACGACGCGGGTGACGCCGCCGGGCAAGGGAACTCGGAGCGAAGCGCGGGCGCTCGGATGGCAGGCGCTCCCCACGGGAGAAGAGGTGAGCAGCGCCGGGACGCTGTTCGGGCCGCGAAGTTTTGGCCACACCGGGTGGACGGGCACGTCTCTCTGGATCGATCCTGAGCGGGAGTTGTTCGTCGTGCTGTTGACCAATCGATCGTACGCACCGCGCGCGGCGCGCTCATTCACGGGGTTGAAGCAGGTCCGCGGTCGTGTCGCGGACGCGGCTGCCCGAGCCTCCGATGCGCGTTGATCGTCCGACGCTGATCTACGACGGCGAGTGCGGGCTGTGCCAGGAGACGGTCGCGCTCCTCTCGCGGTGGGACCCGGCGGGGCGCGTGAACGTGATTCCGTTTCAGGACCAGGCGCGGGTTGGGGCGCTTGGCATCCCGACGCCGGCGCTCGCGGCGGCCATGCACCTCGTGTTGCCGGATGGGCGTGTGCTGGCGGGGGCGGATGCGGCGCCCGAGCTGCTGCGGCTCTTGCCGGGCAAGGCATGGCTCGCCGCCATGTTCGTCCTGCCGGGGGTCATGCCCGTCGCGCGGCGCGTGTACGCGTGGATCGCGCGACGGCGCCACTGCCTGGTGCGTCCGGCGCGGCTGGAATAGGTTCGCCGGGAGGAGAAGACTATGACGACTGGAACGCTCAACGAAGACGCTGTACGCACCGCACTCCGCCAGGTCAAGGACCCGGAGCTCGACATGAACATCGTCGAGCTGGGTCTGATCTACGATGTGGAGGTGGAGAACGGCGACGTGCGCGTCAAGATGACCCTAACGTCACCAGGTTGTCCCGCGGGACCCATGATCACGAACGACGCCTATCGCGTGCTGCGAGCGCTGGAGGGCGTGCAAGATGTCAACATCGAGATCGTGTGGGAACCGTACTGGACTCCCGAGCGCATTGATCCGAAGGTGCGCGCGATGATGGGGCTCTAGCCGAGCGCGGCCAGAAGCGCGTCGCCGAGGACCTCCACCTGCCAGCGCCGGAGCTCGCCGATCTGCGCGAGCCCGGCGCGGTTGTTTGGGCGAGCCCGAGCGACCGCCTCCAACGTGGGACGCCCACACAACACGCCGGCATCGAGCCCGAGCTCGAGCGCCAGGCGGTTGCGCGCCGCCTTCAACCGCTCGACCCGCGCGTCGAACTCCGGATCCTTGGGTCGACGCGGCACGCGGTCGATGCGTGGCAGCGCGTCCTCAGGCAGCGCCAGCGCGCGCTGCACGCCCGCGACAAGGTCGGCGCCGTAGCGGCGCACGTGCGCGGGCGGCACGCCGCGGGTTTCGGCGAGTGCGGCTGCTGTCTGGGGTAGCGCGCGGCTCACGGCCAGGAGCACCTCGTTGTCGACGATGCGGAACGTGGCGCGGTCCTGACGGGCCGCCAGCTCCTCCCGCCAGCGATGCAGCTCCCGCAGCGCAGCCAGTTGTCGACCGGTGAGGGTGCGCGCGCCCTTGATGCGGAGGTACCCGTCGGCGCCATCGGATGCGCCGGTCCAGCGGAGCGACTCGAGCAGCCCGAATTCCTCTTCCGCCCAGCCCAACCTGCCCATCGACCGCAGCCGGTCGCGCAACCCTTCTCGCAGGGCCGGCAGATGGCGTGTGTCGGCCGCCGCGTACTCGAGCATTGCGGACGGCAAGGGACGCTGCGACCAATCGGCCCGTTGGTGCTCCTTGGTGAGAATGACACCGACATATTTCTGGAGCAGCGCCGCGAGCCCCACCGCCGGCTCGCCGGCCAACTGCGCCGCGATGCGGGTGTCAAATAGCGCGGTGGCGTGAAATCCGTAGTCGCGGTCCAGCGTGCGGAGATCGTAGTCCGCATCGTGGAAGACTTTCTCCACTGTGCGATCAGCGAGCAGCTCGCCCAGCGGTGCGAGGTCGCTCAGGGCGAGGGGGTCGACAATGGCCGCGTGCGCTGCCGATGACAGCTGCACCAAACAGATGCGGTCCCGATACCGGTGGAAGCTCGCGGCCTCGGTATCCACGGCGACCAGTGCTTCCTGGCGCAGTGCCGCGACCACCTCACGTAGTTGCTCAGCTCGTGTTACGTAGCTGTCCACACTATCCACACACTGTCGCTTCGTTGTGGGAAACTACTGGGCCAACTGTCGCTATCATGTCGCGATGCTGTTGTCGCTTCACTCTTCTTTCCCCAGCTGTTCGAGGCCCAGGGCGATCTCTTCCAGGGCCTTCCCCAGCGTCTTGTAGAACTCGGGATCCGGGGGCTGAGGCGGTCCGCCCAGCGGATCGCCGGCGCACTTTCGCGCGGCTCGCGCGGCGTGGCGAATGTAGTCTGTGGCAACGCGCATCGTCCTCTCGCGTGAAGGGGGCACGTGGTCGATCCGACGGTAGTCGCCCGAAAGATACGCGGGGTGCTCGAGGTCAGGAGCCTCGGGATCTGGCCCACGCCGCTCCATCCGTACCCGGAGCTCGCGCAGGCGATGGGACTCGAGTCGCTGTGGCTGAAGCGCGAAGACCGCTCCGCTACGACCTGTGGGGGAAACAAGGTGCGCGGCCTCGAGCTGCTCTTCGCGGGAGCGCTTCCCGGGACGGTGTTCGTCACCGTGGGCGGCACCGCCTCGACGCATTGTCTCGCGACGGCGGTGCACGCGGCGGCGATCTCCTGCCCAGCGGTGTTGGCCCAGTTCCCTCAACCGGACACGGACGTGGCGCGGGCTGTCGCCGCAGCGTCCGAGCGGGCCGCCGCGGCAGTCGTGCGGGCGCGGTCGGTGCTCGGGATGCCGCTCGCGATCGCGCGCGCGTGGCGCGTGGCGCGGCGCTACGGGCCTCCGAAGTGGATACCGGGCGGCGGCGCCGAACCGCGCGCGGTGGTCGGGCACCTCCTGGCGGGCCTCGAGCTCGCCGACCAGCTCGCCGATGCTCCGGACGCAATCGTTGTCCCACTCGGCTCCGGCAGCACGGCGGCCGGACTCACGCTCGCGATGCGAGAGCTCGAGTGGGAGACACGCGTGGTGGCGGTGCGCGTCGCACCGCTCATTGTCGCCAACCGGTGGCGAGTCGCGCGGCTCGCGCGTGGGGCCGCGCGACTCCTGTCGCGGCACGGCATCGACGTCGACGGGTCGACACGGACTTCATTGATGGTGCTCGACGGCCTGGGGGCGGGGTACGGTCATCCCACGGCCGAGGGCGAACGCGCGCGGGCGCTCGCCGCGGCGCGCGGCGTGGCGCTCGAGCCGACCTACGGCGCGAAGGCATTTGCGGCGCTCCCCGTGCTCGGGGCGCGCGGGTTCCGACGCATCGTGTTCTGGCATACCTTTGGCGCTCCGATCGACACCCCGAGACCCGTCGCGTGACCGTTCTGCCCAGCGTCGAGTTGACTGTGTACGCGTACGATTGCGATGCCTTCGGTCATTTGAATCACGCGACGGCGCTCGCGCTGCTCGAGCGCGCGCGCTGGGACAGTCTGGCGCGGGGACCAGGGAGCGACCTGTTTCATCGCAACGGGGTCATGCCGGTGGTCCGCAAGGCGAATGTCGAGTACCGGGCGGCGGTGTTTCCGGGTGACGTGCTGCGGGTGGAGCTGACCGTGCCCGATCGCGGTACGACGAGCTGGACCGTGCGCCATGTCGTGACACGCGCCTCGGACAGCGTGCCGGTGTTCGAGGCCGATGTGGTGCTCGTGTGCGTGGACCGAACAGGGCGCCCCACCCCGCTGCCGGACGAGCTCACGGCGCTGCTCGGTCCGCGGACGTCGGGCGCGCACGCGACGCGGCGGGTCACGGTCGAGGGAGGCAGCGCCGAGCTGACGGTGGATGTGCGGGGTGACGGGCTGCCGGTGTTGTTCGTCCACGGGTTTCCATTCGATCGCACCATGTGGCGTCACCAGGTCGCAGCGTTGACCCGGTATCGGCGCATCGCCCCTGACCTCTGCGGCGTCGGCGACTCGCGCGGCGCCGGCGATGAGTACTCCATGGGACGCTACGCCGACGACCTGGCGGCCTTGCTCGATTCCCTCGACGTGCGGCGCGCGGTGATTTGCGGACTATCGATGGGGGGCTATATCGCGTTCGAGTTGGTGCGACGGCATCCCGAGCGCGTGCGCGCGCTCATGCTGTGCGACACGCGCGCGAGTCCGGACGCCGATGGTGCGCGGCGCCGGCGCGACGAGCTCGCGGCGCTCGCGGGTCGGGAGGGACCGGGCGCCGTAGGAGAGCAGCTCATCCCGAACCTCCTGGGCGCCGCGACACGGGCGGAGCGCCCGGAGATCCTCGAGCAGTGCCTGGCGATGTCGCGCCGGTACTCAGTCCCGGGCATGGCGGGCGCGCTCCGCGCGATGCGGGACCGGCCGGACTCGACGCCCGATCTTCCGAAGATCGGGGTGCCGACGCTCGTGATGGTGGGAGCGGAAGACCCGACCAGCCCGCCAGCCGTCATGGAGGCGATGGCGAAGGCGATTCCCCGCGCTCGCTACGTTGTGATTCCCGGCGCCGGCCACGTGTCGCCGCTCGAGCAGCCGCTCGCGAGCAGCCGGACCATGGCGGATTTTCTGGACGGACTTCCGCCCGCCTAGTCCCCGCTTGTGAGGGTCACCCATTTGTCCCTACGATCGTCCCAATAGTAGATGAGCGACGCCTTGCCCGGACCGAGGTTGCGAATGCCGTCGTGTGTGATTGGTACGGGTTGTGGCTGCGGAATCCGGGCCGCGTCCTCGAGAGCGATCGTCCGCGCGAAGATCGGTGGCCCTCCCGCGACGGTCTGGAGATACTCCGCGTCCGTCGCCACCGCGACCTCGCTGGGATGCCGGGGCGCCGCGCCGTTCCAAAAGACCAGGATGCTGGAATAACCGTGGACGGCGCACAGGACGGCCCAATCCACCTGCGTGGAGCGCCGAAAATGTCCTTGGACGACGTTCTGGGGCGTCGTGTCCGATGGGACCTGGGGAATCGAGCATTGTCGGCGCTCGAGCTCGTCGCGGATCGCCTGCGGCAGCGCGGGGAACGCGGAGGGGGCGAGTTGGCCGGCCGCCGGAGGAAGCCCGAAGTGGAGGGCTCCGACGACCACGAGACAGATGCGTATCGTCGATCGACGCATGGAAGCCGCTTGCCCACGCGCGGGGAATCGGGTCGTCCGTGCTCCCGCGCGACCTCCCTAACTAGACGAGCTCAACTCCCCTTACGTTGAGGCTTGCCGGGCGGGGTCGCGCTCTGGAACACGTCCTTATTCTTGGCTATGAACGACTTCCAATTCTCAGGCGTGTCCTCCTCCGGGAAGATCGCCGTTACCGGGCACTCAGGCTCGCAGGCGCCGCAATCGATGCACTCGTCGGGATGGATGTAGAGCTGGTCCTCCCCCTCGTAGATGCAGTCCACCGGACACACATCCACGCAGGAGCGGTCTTTCACACCGATACAAGGCTCGGCAATGATGTACGGCATCGTCGGCTTGGTGCCTCGCAGGAGACTGAGGATTGGAGTGCGACGCGCGAAACATAGAATGACCCCGACTACCGTCAAGGTGGGCGCGCGGAGCCCGTTGAGGTACTGATGAGTATCTGAACTTCCTCCGGCGAGTCGGCGACTTGCCATTCACGATACCTACCAGTATCGTAGATACTCATGAGTATCATCCGCGCGAGGCGCAAGTCGGAAACCCGCGCCCTCCTCATCGAGGCCGGACTCCGCGTATTCGCGGAACGCGGTCTCGAGTTGGCGACGCTGGACGATGTGGCTGCTGCCGCCGGCTTCACGAAGGGCGCGATCTACCGCCAGTTTCCGTCGAAAGGGGCGTTCCTGCTCGGGTTGTTCGAGCAGTATGCGGCCGTGGCGCGCGCTGGCGCGGGAGGGCGTCGCGCGGCGTGGTTCGTCCCCATCACAATCCAGTTCGCCGCGCAGGCGCTGCGCGATCCGCTGCTGCGTCGTCGCTTTGCGGTGGTGTTGTCGGAGGCGCCGGACGGCGGCACTCCGGACGGAGAGCTGCTCAGGGCCCTGGGCCGGGTGCTGCGCGTCCCCGCGTCGACCCCCGCGCCCCCGGCATGACTCAGTCGGCCGGCACTGCCTCCTGCCCGAGCTTGCGCGTAATTTCGCGCGTGACGTGCATGGAGCAGAACTTCGGCCCGCACATCGCGCAGAATTCGGCCGACTTGAAGTAGTCGGCGGGGAGCGCTTCGTCGTGGAGGGCGCGGGCGCGCTCCGGATCGAGCGACAGGCGGAACTGTTCGTTCCAGTCGAATGCGAAGCGAGCGCGCGACAGCGCATCGTCCCGGTCGCGTGCTCCGGCTCGCCCGCGCGCGATGTCGGCGGCATGCGCCGCGATCTTATAGGCGATCACGCCCTCTCGCACCTCCTCGGCATTCGGCAGGCCGAGGTGCTCCTTGCGCGTCACGTAGCACAGCATGTCCGCTCCGTACCAGCCGATCATCGCCGCGCCGATTGCCGAAGTGATGTGATCGTACCCCGGCGCGATGTCGGTCACGAGTGGGCCGAGCGTGTAGAAGGGCGCCTCGTGGCACGCCTCCTTCTGCCGGCGGACGTTCTCCTCGATGAGGTGCATCGGCACGTGCCCCGGGCCCTCGATCATCACCTGCACATCGCGAGCCCACGCGCGCGTGGTCAGCTCGCCGAGCGTCGCGAGCTCCGCGAACTGCGCCCGGTCGTTCGCATCGGCGAGCGATCCCGGACGCAGTGCGTCGCCCAGGGAGAGTGTCACGTCGTAGGTGCGCGCGATTTCGAGGATCTCGTCGAAGCGCGTATAGAACGGATTCTGCCGGTTGTGGTGCATCATCCAGTAGGCGTGTAGCGACCCGCCGCGCGAGACGATGCCCGTCACGCGGGTCAGCGCGAGCCCCACGTGCTCGCGCAGAATGCCGCAGTGCACCGTGACGTAGTCCACGCCCTGGCGTGCCTGGTGCTCCACCATGTCGAGCAGATCGTTCTCCGTCACGTCCTCGACGGTCTTGGCGGCCGTAACGGCCTGATAGATCGGCACCGTGCCGATGGGGACGGGCGACGCCGCGAGAATCGCCTGCCGAATGGCGTCGATGTCGCCTCCGGTCGAGAGATCCATCACCGTGTCGGCCCCGTAGTGCACGGCGTGATGCAGCTTCTCGAGCTCTTGCTCGATGTTCGACTCCACCGCCGAGTTGCCGATGTTCGCGTTGATCTTGACGCTCGCCACCTTGCCGATGGCCATCGGATCGAGCGCCTGCTCGAGGTGGTTCACGTTGGCGGGGATGATCAGTCGCCCCCGGGCGACCTCATCGCGGATCAACTCGGCAGTGAGTCCTTCGCGCTCCGCGACGCGCTGCATCTCGGGGGTGATGGTGCCCTCGCGGGCGAAGTGCATCTGGGTGCGGCAGGTCATGATGAACTCCCTTCGCCGGTGCGAACCGGATCAGGTTCAAAGGGTGTGATCTCAGCCCGCCTTGTGAAGCGCGGGCACCCCTGTCACTGTGGAATGTACACCGACTGGCGGGGGCGGACAGCGCCCTCAGATCTCTCGAGGCGTCTTCGGTCCGTAGCGCTCGGACGGGGTGTGGAGCTTTTCCCACTCGGTGCGATAGGCGAAGGCGTCGTGCCCCACTGCCCGGTCGACGGCGAGAATGCCGTCCAGATGATCGATCTCGTGCTGCAACAGCTCCGCCATCGCGCCCTCGACTTGCATGGTGTGCGCCTTGCCCTTCAAGTCGGTGTAGGCCAGCGTTGCCTGCCAGGCGCGCGTCACCCGCACCAGGAGGTTGGGGAAGCAGAAGCAGCTGTCCCACACCATGAAATCCTCCGGACCGACGTCCGTGATCTCCGGATTCACCATGGTCCAGCGCTGCTTATCGAGCTCCACGAACACGATGCGCACCGGCGCGCCGATCTGCGGCGCGGCGAGGGCGCGGCCCATGTGGTGTTTGCGGCGCGCCGCGCGGACAGTGTCGCGAAGATCGTCGGCCACAAGGCGCGTCGCCGCGGACTTGTAGTCCTTCACCGGCTCGCACCGCGTGCGGAGAATCGGGTCTCCGAGGAGACGAATTCGGCGGCCTGCCATGGGCGGCAAATGTTGGGGGTTCCCCGCCGAAGCGCAAACTGCACCAAGGGCGTACTTTCAGCCGGCCTTTCACTTTGGTTGACAATCCCGAGTAAGTTGCTTAGGATTCCAAAGTCGAGGGTGCAAACCATGCGCAACCCTCGGTCGGCAAAGCACTTCGGGGCGGTCCGCCGGAGCTCGAGCCCGCGCACCACATCTCTGCCAGGCACTAGGGCCTCCGTCAGGCTCCGTCCCCGCATCTCTCATGGAGCGTTCATGACCGGCGGCATCGAAGCGCAAGTCCTCCAACCCTACAAGTACGGCTTCGTCACCGACATCGAGGCCGACGTCGTCCGGCCCGGTCTCAACGAGGACGTCATCCGGCTCATCTCGGAGAAGAAGGCCGAGCCGGCGTGGATGCTGGAGTGGCGCCTACACGCCTATCGGAACTGGCTGCGGATGGCCGAGCCGCACTGGCCCAACGTCACGTACGGCCCCATCGACTACCAGGCCATCAGCTACTACTCGGCCCCCAAGTCCAAGCCCAAGGTCGGCAGCCTGGATGAGGTGGATCCCAAGCTTCTCGAGACCTTCGAGAAGCTGGGCATTCCCCTTGCCGAGCAGCAGCGTCTGGCCGGGGTGGCCGTGGACGCGGTGTTCGACAGCGTGTCGGTGGCGACGACCTTTCGTGAGACGCTCGCGAAGCACGGGGTCATCTTTTGCGCGATCTCGGACGCGATCCGCGAGCACCCGGACCTCGTGCGTCGCTATCTGGGCTCCGTCGTCCCCTACAACGACAACTTCTTCGCCGCGCTGAACTCAGCCGTGTTCTCCGACGGCTCCTTTGCGTACATCCCGAAAGGCGTGCGCTGCCCGCTCGAGCTCTCGACGTATTTCCGGATCAATTCCAGCTCGACGGGGCAATTCGAGCGCACCCTGATTGTCGCCGAAGAGGGGAGCTACGTCAGCTATCTCGAGGGGTGCTCCGCCCCGATCCGCGACGAGAACCAGCTGCACGCGGCAGTGGTGGAGCTGGTGGCGCTCGACGACGCCCAGATCAAGTACTCCACCATCCAGAACTGGTATCCGGGGGACGAGCAGGGCCGCGGCGGCATCTACAACTTCGTCACCAAGCGCGGCAAGTGCCTGGGCGTGCGCTCGAAGATCTCCTGGACCCAGGTCGAGACGGGCTCGGCGATCACGTGGAAGTATCCCGGCTGCATTCTGCAGGGAGACAACTCCGTCGGCGAGTTCTACTCGGTGGCCGTGACGAACAATCGCCAACAGGCGGACACGGGCACGAAGATGATCCATATGGGCAAGAACACCCGTTCGACGATCGTCTCGAAAGGCATCTCGGCCGGCCAGGGCCAGAATACCTACCGCGGCCTCGTAAAGATTCTGAAGGGCGCCGAGCATGCGCGGAACTACTCGCAGTGCGACTCCATGCTCATCGGTGACCGCTGCGGGGCGCATACGTTCCCCTACATCGACGTCCGCAACAGCTCGGCCATCATGGAGCACGAGGCGTCCACGTCGAAGATCGGCGAGGACCAGATCTTCTACTGCCGGCAGCGTGGACTGTCTTCCGAGGACGCCGTCAGCATGATCGTGAACGGTTTCTGCAAGGAAGTTTTCAAGGAGCTGCCGATGGAATTCGCGATCGAGGCCCAGCGTCTGTTGGGCATTAGCCTCGAAGGGAGCGTCGGGTGACGCCGCTCCTCGAGATCCGGAATCTCCACGCTACAGCGGACGCCCGCGAGATCCTGCGCGGCATCGACCTCACCGTCAACGCCGGCGAAGTGCACGCCATCATGGGGCCGAACGGTTCCGGCAAGAGCACGCTCGCCCAGGTGCTCGCGGGCCATCCCTCGTTCACCGTAACCGAGGGAACGGCGCGCTTCGCGGGACAGGATCTGCTCGCGCTCAAGCCCGAAGAGCGCGCCCGCGAGGGGCTGTTCCTCGCCTTCCAGTATCCGGTGTCGGTTCGCGGCATCACGAACGCCTACTTCCTCCGCGCCGCGCTGAACGCGGTCCGCAAACATCGCGGTGAGCCGGAGTTCGGGCCCGTCGAATTCATGGATCTGCTCGACGCTAAGCTGAAGGCGATCGGATGGGACGACACCTTCCTCGAGCGTCCGGTGAACGAGGGTCTGTCGGGTGGTGAGAAGAAGCGGAACGAAATCCTGCAGCTCGCCGTGCTCGAACCGAGGCTGGCGATACTCGATGAGACCGACTCGGGACTCGACATCGACGCGTTGAAGACGGTCGCGCAGGCCGTGGACCGGCTGCGTCGTCCGGACGCGGCGACGGTCATCGTGACGCACTACTACCGGATCCTCACGCACATCGAGCCCGACGTCGTGCATGTGCTCTCGGGTGGACGCATCGTGAAGTCGGGCGGCAAGGAGCTCGCGCTCGAGCTCGAAGAAAAGGGATACGAGTGGACCCGGGACGAAGCGCCGGTCGCGTGAGCGGCACCGCGGACGTCACGGACCGCTACCTCGCACTGTACCGCGCGTTCGCGGGGAACGGCGCCTCGCGGTCGCCCGTGTGGTTGCGGGACATGCGAGAGGCCGCGATCGACCGCTTTACGGAGATGGGGTTTCCGTCCACCAAGCAGGAAGACTGGCGCTTTACGAGCGTCGCCCCGATCGCCGAGGCGCCGTTCACCCTGAGCGCCGGTCCCAAGGGCGACCTCGCTTCCGCGACGGCGGCGGCGTTGCGCGGCGTTGCGACCAATGCCGCGCGACTCGTGTTCGTGGACGGCACCATCGCGCCGCAGCTGTCATCCCTGCCGTCCCTGCCCGCGGGTGTGCGGATCGAAAGTCTCGCCGCCGCGCTCGCTCGCGACCCGGACCTGCCGCGCGAGCACCTGGCGCGGCACGCGAGCGCCGAGACGAGCCCGTTCACGGCGCTGAATACGGCCTTCCTCTCCGATGGGGCGTTCATCTCGCTCCCGGCGGGTGCGCAGGTCGAGGCGCCGATCGAGCTGTTCTACGTGGCCACCGGGGTGGAGGGCGAGGCAACGCTGTCGCATCCGCGCACCCTGATCGTCCTCGGGCGCGGCGCCGCCGCCACGGTGGTCGAGCGGTACGTCGCGCTGCGCGACGGCCGCTACTGGACGAACGCCGTGGCGGAGGTGGTCGTCGGAGAGGGCGCGCATCTCGAGGTCTATCGGGTGCAGCAGGAGAGCCGGAGTGCGTATCAGGTCGCGACCACGCACGCGGTCCAGGCGCGCGATAGTGTGCTGCGCCTTCACGCCCTCGCGCTGGGCGCCAGCCTGTCCCGTCACGACATGTACGCCGCGCTCGCCGGGCCGGGGGCGGACTTGGTGCTGAATGGATTCTATCTGCTGCGCGGCCACCAGCACGCGGATCATCATACCATCATCGACCACGTCGAGCCGCACTGCACGAGCCACGAGTACTTCAACGGGATTCTCGGCGAGCAGGCGCATGGCGTGTTCACCGGGCGCATCATCGTCCGCGAGGGCGCGCAGCGGACCGACTCCAAGCAGACCAACAACAACCTGCTGCTCTCCGCGGAGGCGCGGGCCGACAGCCAGCCTCAGCTCGAGATTTACGCGGACGACGTGAAGTGCACCCACGGCTCCACCGCGGGTCCTCTGGACGAGATGGCCCTGCACTACCTGCGCAGCCGGGGCCTGTCTCCGGACGTGGCGGCAGGGATGCTGACCTATGGGTTCGCCGCGGAGATCATGGGACGCATGGAGCACGCGGGGCTACGCGCGGAGCTGGACGCCCTCGTACGGACGCGCCTCGCGGAGCGTGGCGGCGGGGGGCGTCGGGCCTGATGCTCGACGCCGCCAAGCTTCGTAACGACTTCCCGCTCCTCGCCCAGCGGAAGGACGGGCACCGGCTGGTATATCTGGACAATGCCGCCACAACGCAGAAGCCGCAGGCGGTGCTCGACGCAATCATGGACTACTACCGCACTACCAACGCCAACGTCCACCGCGGTGCCTACGACCTGGCCATCCGCTCGACCGAAGCCTACGAAGGCGCGCGCGCGCGCCTGGCGGCGTTCGTCAACGCCTGGTCCGTCGAGGGCGTCGTCTTCACGCGGGGCACCACGGAGGCCATCAACCTCGTCGCATCCGCTTACGGGCGCTCTAACGTCAAAAGCGGTGACGCCATCGTCGTGACAGCAATGGATCACCACTCGAACCTCGTGCCCTGGCAGATCCTGGCCCAGGAGCGTGGTGCCACGCTGATCATGGTGGAGACGACCGAAGACGGTCGTCTGGATCTCGCCGATTTCGGACGGGCCCTCGAGCGGCGTCCGAAGATCGTCGCGTTTCCCTACGTGTCGAACGCCTTGGGCACCGTGAACCCGGCCGCACAGCTGGCGCGGCTCGCGCACGCGGCCGGCGCGGTGGTGGTGATCGACGGTGCCCAGTCTACCCCACACCTGAAGATTGATGTGCAGGCGCTGGATTGCGATTTCTATGCGCTGTCCGGGCATAAGATGCTCGGGCCTATGGGGTCGGGCGCGCTCATCGCCAAGCCGGCGTTGCTCGACGCCATGCCCCCTTATCACGGGGGCGGCGAGATGATCTCTCGGGTGTGGGATGATCATGCGACGTACAACCGCCTGCCCCACAAGTTCGAGGCCGGTACCCCCAATGTCGAAGGTGCTGTCGGGATGCTGGCGGCAATCTGCTACCTCGAGGCGATCGGTCTGGATCGCATCGCCGAGCATGAGGTGGCACTCGCGCAGGCCGCGATCGAGCGGCTGCGCCAGATCGAAGGCTTGGTCGTCTACGGCCCTCGCGACCACCGGGCCGGGGTTGTTTCGTTCACCTACGGCGACATCCATCCCCACGACATCGCCACAATTCTCGATCAGGACGGTATCTGCATCCGGGCGGGACATCACTGCGCCCAACCGCTCATGCGCCGGCTCAACGTCCCCGCAACCGCGCGGGCGTCCTTCTATCTCTACAATGACCGCGACGACGTCGACGCCCTCGCGGGTGCGCTGGTCAAGGCGGGAGCCTTGTTTGGATACGTCTCGGCCTGAGCCGAAACTCAGCGCGCTCTACCAGGAGCTGATCCTCGATCACTATCGGCGGCCGCGCAACAAAGGCGTGCTGCCGCAGCACACGCACGCCGTCGCCCTGAACAATCCCTTGTGCGGCGATGAGATCGATCTCCAGCTGCTCGTGGAAGATGATATCATCAAGGACATCCGTTTCATCGGCCGCGGCTGCTCGATCTCCCAGGCCGCGGCGTCCATGATGACCCAGCTGGTCAAGGAGAAGCGGCGCGCTGATGCCGCCCTGGCCGCTCAGCGGATGAGCGCGATGATGCAGGGTGACGAAGCCGCCGCCAAGGATCCGTCGCTCGGCGATTTGAGGGCGCTCGCGGGGGTGGCCAAATTCCCCGTCCGCGTGAAGTGCGCCCTCCTGCCCTGGAACGCGCTGACCGACGCCCTGAAGACGTGATGCTGTTGGTGGTTCGCTTCACGCGCCGCCCGCTTCTCCCGCCTCCCCTGCCCTGATGACGTCCCCGGTCCTCGTCGTCGATCGCGTCAGTAAACGGTTCGCCGGTCACACCGCGGTGGACGACTTGTCGCTGGTGGTGGCGCCCGGTGTGATCCAGGGCCTCCTAGGTCCGAACGGCGCGGGGAAGACCACGACGATTCGCATGATCCTCGACATCCTGCTACCCGATGCGGGCCGCGTGGAGCGGTTCGGGAGCAGGGCGAGCGCGCGGCATTGGGCGGGGAGGATCGGCTACCTGCCCGAGGAGCGCGGGCTGTACCGGCGGATGCGCGTGCTCGACGTCCTCGTGTTCCTCGCGGAAATGAAAGGCGTAGACCGCCGCGCCGCGCGTGAGCGCGGACGCCGCTGGCTCGAGCGCCTCGGCCTCGCCGCCTGGGAACGGCGGTCGGTCGACGACCTCTCGAAAGGGATGCAGCAGAAGGTTCAGTTCATTTCGACGGTGTTGCACGAACCGACGCTCGTGATCCTGGACGAGCCGTTCGCCGGCCTCGATCCCGTCAACGCGCAAGCGCTCAAGGACATCGTGCTGGAGTTACGGAGCGCCGGAACGACCGTGCTCCTGTCGACGCACGTGATGGAGCAGGCGGAAAAGCTCTGCGATCAAGTGTGCATCATTGCGCACGGGAAGAAACTCGTTGACGGATCGCTCGCCGAGATCAAGCGGACGCGCGGAGGGCGGCACGTTACGCTCGGCTTCGACGGGCGGGCCGCTGGAGACGCGCCCGCGGTGCTCGCGGATCGGCGGCTCGTGCGCGGTCTGGACGACTACGGGCAGTACGCGGAGGTCGAGCTCGCTCCCGATGCGGATCCGCAGGAGCTGCTGCGCGGACTAGTCGAAGCCGGGGTGCGGTTGTCGCGCTTCGAGCTGACCGAGCCGTCACTCCACCGGATCTTCATGGACCTGGTGAGCGACGGAGGGACTCGCCATGCGTAGGGTTTGGGCCATCGTACGCCGGGAGTTCGTCGAGCGGGTGCGTCGGAAGTGGTTCTGGATCTCCGCGCTGCTCGGTCCCGTGTTCTTCGCACTGGTGTTCCTGCTGCCGGTGGCGCTCGCCTCCTCGGGCGGCTCGAAGCGGATCGCCGTGGTGGACGGGACGACCTCCGATTTCGGCGCCCGCGTGGCCGCGACGCTCGACTCAGGGTCCGTGTTCGCCGCAGTGCGCGTCGCCAGCGGCCCGCGCGTGGTCGACTCGCTCGTTGCCGAGGTTGGAGCCCGGCGGCTCGATGGCATCCTGCTGTTGACGGACAGCGTTGTCGCGACGGGCGCAGCGGAGTACCGGGCGTCCAACATCTCGTCGCTGCGAGATGTCGCCGAACTCGAGGGCACACTGACGAGTCTCGTCGCCCAAGTGCGGCTCGAGCGCGCCGGCGTCGATCCCCGCCTTCTGCGGGAAGCGCGAGGCTTGCACTTGAGGACCGCCAAGATCGCTGGCTCGACAATGACCGGTGAAAGCTCGGCGCAGTCGTTCTCGCTCGCGTACCTCATGGGGCTGATCCTCTACACCGTAATTCTCGTCTACGGCGTGAACGTGAAGAGCTCGGTGCTGGAAGAAAAGACGACGCGGATCGTTGAGGTGCTCCTGTCCTCGGTGCGGCCGTTCTCCCTCCTCGCCGGCAAGATTCTCGGGGTCGGCGCAGTCTCGTTGCTGCAACTCGCGATCTGGGGAGTGGCCGGTCGCGCGCTCGCGAACTGGGGCGCCGGGCTCGATGGCAGCGGTCCGCTCGCCATTCCGCATGTGTCGGCAGCGACCGCGGCCATCTTCCTCGCATACTTCATCGGGGGCTTCCTCCTCTACTCGGCGATGTTCGCGGCGGTCGGCGCCCTGTCCTCCACCGAGCAGGAGGCGCAGCAAGCGCAGCAGCCCATCGCGCTGGTCCTCGTGGGCTCGGTGCTCTCGATGTTCGCGCTCTTGAACGAGCCCAATTCGACGCTCGCAGTGACGCTGTCTCTCCTGCCCTTCTCTTCCCCGATCGCCATGCCGGTGCGCTGGGCGGCGGGAGACCTGCCGCCGCTTGAGCTCGTGGCCTCGCTTGCCCTGCTCGTGGCCGGCATCGTGGTGGTCACGTGGGTGGCCAGCCGCATCTATCGGGTCGGAATCCTCATGACCGGAAAGCGGCCCACAATCCGGGAACTGGTGCGCTGGGTGAAAGCAGTCTAGCGTTCTCACCATGGCGACAGCCTACGACGTCATCATCGTCGGCGCCGGGCATGCGGGCGCCGAGGCCGCGGCCATGGCATCCCGCCTTGGGGCACGGACCCTCCTCGTCACGGCCAACATCGATACCATCGGGCAGATGAGCTGCAATCCCGCGATTGGTGGGATCGCCAAAGGAACGGTTGTGCGGGAGGTCGACGCCCTGGGAGGCATCATGGGGCGGGCCGCCGATCGCGCCACTATCCAGTTCCGCATGCTCAACCGCTCGAAAGGGCCCGCAGTGTGGGCGCCGCGCGTGCAATGCGACCGCACGCTGTACCGTCGCGCCGCGCGCAGTCTCCTCGAGGGATTCGACGGGCTGGAAATCACACAGGGGATGGTCACGCGACTCGATGTGCGCGCTGGCGCGGTGACCGGTGTCGAGTTGGCCGATGGACGCTGCTTCGCATCCCGGGCCGTGATCATCACGGCCGGGACATTTCTGCGCGGCGCGATTCACTTGGGCACCGAGAGTCGCATTGCGGCGGGACGGGCGGGTGAACAGCCGGCGGTGGCAATAGCGCAAGACATTGAATCACATGGACTTACAGTATCACGCTTCAAGACCGGCACCCCGCCGCGCATCGACGGTCGGACAGTGAATTGGTCGTGCGTCGAGCGCCAGGATGGTGAAGGCACGGACTACCGCTTCTCGTTCTACGAACGCGCCGCGCTGCCGCCGCAGCGGCCGTGTTGGATCACATGGACCGGCCCGGCGGTGAAGGAAATCATCCAGCGTCATCTGCACGAGTCAGCGCTGTACGGCGGCGCGATCAGCTCGCGCGGGCCGCGCTATTGCCCGTCGGTGGAAGACAAGATCGTCAAATTCCCCGACGCCGCGCGTCACCAGGTATTCCTCGAGCCCGAAGGACTCGATACGCACGAGCTGTACGTGAATGGTCTGTCGACGTCCCTGCCGGTGCCGATCCAGTTGGCGTTCCTGCATGCGGTGCCGGGTCTCGAGCAGGTGAAGATGACGAGGCCTGGCTACGCGATCGAATACGACTACTACCCGCCGACCCAGCTCACGCCGTGGCTCGAGACCAAGACGGTCGAGCGCCTGTTCTTCGCCGGCCAGATCAACGGAACCACGGGCTACGAGGAGGCGGCGGCGCAGGGCGTGGTCGCGGGGATCAACGCGGTGCGGCGGATCCGTGAGCAGGAGCCGGTCGTGCTCGGCCGCGACGACGGCTACGTCGGCGTGCTGGTGGACGACCTGGTGACGCGGGGAGTGGACGAGCCCTATCGCCTGTTCACATCGCGCGCGGAATTTCGGCTGCTGCTGCGGCAGGACAACGCGCTGCGGCGCCTGCAGCCGCTCGCTGAGCGGTTGGGATTGCTGACGAGCGACGAGTTGCGAGTGGCCGAGCGTCGTCTGCGTCGTGAAGAGGAGCTGCTGGAAATCGCGCACGCGACGACCGTGACGCCAACGGCAGCGGGTCCGGTGCTGGCTTCGACGGGGGCGATGCTCGCCGAGCCGGAGCGCGTCTCGGCGGTTGCACGCCGGCCTCATGTCTCACTGCGCGCACTGCTCACAGCGGCGGGCGTGGCAATCGAAGACCACGACGACATCGTGGGTGCGGCCGAGATCGAGATCAAGTATGCCGGCTACCTCGCGCGCGAGCGTGAGGCGGCGCACCGTCTGGCCGAGCTTGCTTCGTTCACCTTGCCGGCCGACCTGCCCTACCGCGAGATCGCGAGCCTCGCGACGGAGGCGCGTCAGAAGCTCGACCAGGTGCGGCCCGCGACACTCGCGCAGGCGGCGCGGGTGCCCGGCGTCTCTCCGAGCGATCTCCACAACCTCGTGGTGGAAGCGATGCGCAGGCGACGTTGCGTGGCGTAACGAACCGGAACCAAAGTAGTTATGCAGGCCCTCCCCGGGTTTCACGTGAAACTTCGCTCTTTACGCCGTCCAGCCCCTAGACTATATTGCGTGCGCTACCTGCGAGTTCTGCTAGATAACTTATTGTAACTAAATAACTTACGAATGTCTCGCGTCATCGCGATTGCCAATCAAAAGGGCGGCGTAGGCAAGACCACTACCGCCGTGAATCTCGCGGCTTCCCTCGCGACCGCGGAGCGCAAGACGCTCCTCGTCGACGGCGACCCGCAGGGGAACGCGACGAGCGGCGTAGGCATCGAGCGCGATCGCATTCGGTTCTCGCTGTACGACGCACTGCTCGACGGCCGCTCGCTCGAGGCCGCTCGCTTCCCGCACGTTCACTTTCCCTATCTCGATCTCATCCCCGCGACGCAGGATCTCGTCGGCGCTGAGCTCGAGCTCGTCGGGCGGCCCTCGCGTGAAACCGCGATGCGACGCGCGCTGAGCGAGCTGCGCGACCAGTACCAGTACATCATCATCGACTGTCCGCCGTCCCTCGGCCTCGTGACGCTGAACATGCTTACCGCGGCTGACAGTCTCATCATCCCGATCCAGTGCGAGTACTACGCGCTCGAGGGCCTGTCCCAGCTCCTCAACACGATCAAGCTGGTGCAGCGGAATTTCAACGCGACCCTCGCGATCGACGGCGTCCTGCTCACGATGTACGACGCGCGGCTGAACCTTTGCAAACAGGTGGCCGAGGAGGCCAAGGAGTATTTCGGCGCGCGGATGTTCTCCATCACGATTCCACGGAACGTGCGTTTGGCAGAAGCGCCGAGCTTCGGTAAGCCGATCCTCTTGTACGACGTGCAGTCGGTGGGCGCCCGTAGCTACCTCGCTGTCGCGCAGGAGCTCATCGCCCGTGTCGAGCACATCGACTTCCCTGCCCTCCCCGCCGTTGAACCGCTGCCGGAGGTGCCTGCATGACCGAAGTCCTCGCTGGACGCCGTCGCTTGGGCCGAGGCCTCGAGGCGCTGCTTGGACCCACGCGCGAGGACGCCGAGCGCGATGGGAGCCTGGTCGAGCTGGCCATCGGTGACATTCGTCCCAACCCGTTCCAGCCACGCCACGACGTCGACCTTGCCGCGCTCGACGAACTGAAGGCCTCGATCCGGCAAGCGGGTCTCCTTCAGCCGATCGTCGTCCGGCCCATGTCGCCCGGCGGTGGGTTCGAGCTGATCGCGGGTGAGCGCCGGTTGCGCGCCTGCCAGGCGCTCGGCTGGGAGCGCATCCCGGCGGTCAAGCGCGAAGTCGATGACCGCACGGCGTTGACGCTCGCCCTGATCGAGAATCTGCAGCGCGACGACCTGTCGCCGGTGGATGAAGCCCGCGGGTACGAGCGGCTCATCGCCGAATTCCGGCTCGCGCAGCAGGACGTCGCGGACGCGGTGGGCCGCGATCGCTCCACGGTCGCTAACGCCCTCCGCCTGCTGAAGCTCCCGGCCGGGGTGTTGGCCATGCTGCACGAAGGCGCGCTGTCCGTGGGCCACGCCCGTGCCCTCTTGGCGCTCGACGACCCGGCGACGGTGACGGCGCTCGCGCGCGAAGCGGTGGGGCAGGGGCTGTCCGTGCGCGAGGTGGAAGACCGAGTGCGCGGCGGGCGCGCCCCGGTGCGCCGGCCCCGTCTGAAACGCGGCGTCGGTCACGCGCCCGAGGTGCGTCGAGTGGAAGATGCGCTGCGACGCCGGCTCGGCACCGACGTGCGGGTGACGCTTCGTGCAAAAGGGAAGGGGCAGATCCACATCGCGTTCTATTCCAACGACGACCTGGCCCGCGTCCTCGAACTCGTGCTGGGAGCACCGTTCGACGGATGAGGTCGCGCGGCGTGACGATCGTCGTCCATGTCGACGGTGACCCGAACACGCGGAAGTACCACCTGCCGCTTTGGGCCTTCGACGCAGGGAAATGGGCTGCGGTCACGCTCGCGGTGCTGGTCGTGCTGTTTTTCGCGTTCGCGGAGCCGTTGACTCATGCCGCCGCGCGCGTGCCGGGTCTCGAAGGCGAGGTCGCGCGGCTCACTGAGGAGAACGTGCGCGTCCGGCGCCTCGCGGGAGCGCTGACGCGTGCCGAGGCCAACTACCAGGAGTTGCGGCAACTGCTCGAGCCAAGCCCGGAGCAGGGGAGTGGGAGGGCCGCCCCCATCCCCACCCCAGGCCCCGCCGCGACCC
>Ga0335084_10000358_pt1 | contig 37891 bp, 10 predicted proteins | sample Lox_Sample_44_FD_206721 | JGI IMG/M metagenome (GOLD analysis project Ga0335084, IMG submission 206721) | Soil microbial communities from Loxahatchee National Wildlife Refuge, Florida, United States - Lox_Sample_4.4 | ecosystem: Environmental > Terrestrial > Soil > Wetlands | place: USA...
GCAAGCAGGGCTGGCCGCAGCCCCCGCAGTTCGCCACGTCCGTCTTGGTGTCCACGCAGTCCGTTGGATTCACCGTCGGGCACTCGTCCGGGAAGGTCGCCGGGCAGCCGCAGCTCCCGGCCGTGCAGACCTCGCGCGTCAGCGTGCACGCGATGTCGCAGGCGGCGCAGTGCGCCGGGTCGGTCTGGAAGTCCACGCAGCGTGGATTCCCGCCGCAGTCCATCGCCACCGGCGTCCCCGCGCAAACGCAGGCGCCGGCGGTGCACGGTGCATCGGCGGTCGCGACGCCGGGCCCGGCGCAGACCTGCCCGCACACCCCGCAGTTCTTCGCATCGCTCCCCTTGTCCACGCAGGTCCCGGGGGCCGTTCCGCACAGGTCGGGCTTCGCCGCCGGACAGCCGCAGAGGCCGCCGGTGCACGTCGCGCCCGTGGCGCACCGGCGGAAGCACACGCCGCAGTCGAACGGGTTCGTCTGGAGATCGACGCAGATGCCGTCGCAGCTCGTCTGCCCCGAGGGGCACTCGTGAGACGATGACTTGCAGGCCGACAGCGCGAGGCCGATCGCCGCGGCGAGCAGGGCGGCGCGCGGCGGTCGAGCCGGCCGAGGCATGGTCATGGGCGGCGTCTCCGGCGTCGATGGGAGCTCGACGCCACGGGATGATACCCCCGGTGCGGTCGAAACGGGCCTGCCGGTTCGGGGCACGTGGCGGCTGAACCCCGGTGCCTTTCGGGTTAGATGGAGGGCGTGGCCTTCGACCTCGTGAGCGCCTTCCAGCCCACCGGCGACCAGCCCCGCGCCATCGGCGAGCTGGTGACCGGGCTTCGCCGCGGGGATCCGGCGCAGGTGCTCCTGGGCGTGACCGGCTCGGGCAAGACCTTCACGGTCGCCAACGTCGTCTCGCAGGTGCGCCGGCCGACGCTGGTGATGGCGCACAACAAGACGCTGGCGGCCCAGCTCTACGGCGAGTTCAAGGAGCTGTTCCCGGGCGCGGCCGTCCACTACTTCGTCAGCTACTACGACTACTACCAGCCGGAGGCCTACGTCCCGTCGTCGGACACCTACATCGAGAAGGACTCGTCCATCAACGACGAGATCGACCGGATGCGCCACGCGGCCACGCACGCGCTCCTCACCCGGAACGACGTGCTCATCGTCGCCTCGGTCTCCTGCATCTACGGCCTGGGCACCGCCGAGGCGTACTACGGGCTCCTCCAGCAGATCGCGCGCGGCCAGGAGTTCCTGCGCGACCGGTTCATCCGCTCGCTCATCGACATCCAGTACGAGCGGAACGACCTCGACTTCCACCGCGGCACCTTCCGCGTGCGCGGAGACACCATCGAGGTGTTCCCGCCCTACGAGGAGGACCGCGCCGTCAGGATCGAGTTCTTCGGCGACGTGGTGGAGCGGATCCAGGAGTTCGACCCGCTCCGGGGCGTCGCCGGCGCGGAGCTGGACAAGGTCGCCATCTTCCCGAACAGCCACTACGTCTCGGCGCCCGAGACGCGGGCCCGCGCCATCGGCGGGATCCGCGAGGAGCTGCGCGAGCGGCTCGGCGAGCTCAAGGCCCGGAACAAGCTGGTCGAGGCGCAGCGGCTCGAGCAGCGGACCATGTTCGACCTGGAGATGCTGGAGCAGATGGGCTTCTGCCCGGGCATCGAGAACTACTCGCGCTGGCTCTCGGGGCGGAAGGCGGGCGACCCGCCGCCCTGCCTGCTCGACTACTTCCCCGACGACTTCCTCCTCGTCATCGACGAGTCGCACCAGACCGTGCCGCAGATCGGCGCCATGTACCGCGGCGACCGCTCGCGCAAGGAGACGCTGGTCGAGTACGGCTTCCGGCTCCCCTCCGCGCTCGACAACCGGCCGCTCAAGTTCGAGGAGTTCGAGAAGGTGGTGGGGCAGGCCATCTACGTCTCGGCCACGCCGTCGGAGTACGAGCTGCAGCGGGCGCAGGGGGTGGTGGTCGAGCAGATCATCCGGCCCACCGGGCTCACCGATCCGGAGGTCGAGGTCCGGCCGGTGGGGACGCAGGTGGACGACCTCCTCGGCGAGGTCCGCAAGCGCGCGGAGGCCGGCGAGCGCGTCCTGGTCACCACCCTCACCAAGCGCATGTCCGAGGACCTCACCGAGTACTTCACCGACGTGGGCGTCCGCTGCCGCTACCTGCACTCGGACATCGACACGCTGGAGCGGAGCGCGCTCATCCGCGACCTCCGGCGCGGCGAGTTCGACGCGCTCATCGGGATCAACCTGCTGCGCGAGGGGCTCGACATCCCCGAGGTGTCGCTGGTGGCGGTGCTGGACGCCGACAAGGAGGGGTTCCTGCGGTCCTCGGTGTCGCTCATCCAGACCATCGGCCGCGCCGCCCGCAACGTGAACGGGCGCGTCATCCTCTACGCCGACCACGTCACCGACTCGATGAAGCAGGCGCTGGGCGAGACCGACCGCCGCCGCGAGAAGCAGCGCGCCTACAACGCGGCGCACGGGATCACGCCGCAGACCGTGAAGCGCAACATCACCGACCTGGGGATGGCGGTGGTGGAGGCCGACTACCTCACCGTGCCCATGGCGGCCGAGGAGGGCGCCGAGTACCGCCCGGAGCAGATCCCGGAGATCGTCGCGGCGCTGGAGCTGGAGATGAAGGAGGCGGCGCAGGCGCTGGAGTTCGAGAAGGCGGCGCAGCTCCGCGACCGGATCCTCGCGCTCAAGGACCTGCAGCTCGGGCTGCCGGCCAAGGCCACCGGGATGAAGGGGCTCCTCGGCTCCGGGGCGCTGGCCGGCGCCGCGGCGATGGGGAAGCTCCGCGGGCCGCGCCGGCCGCAGCAGCGGCGGCGGAGGCGCTGAGCGAGGCCCGATCGCGACCTCGCCCCCGACCTGGGCCGCGATCCGGCCGCGGGCCGGTGGCGCGGGCGGACCTGGTTCGGTAGGGTAGGTGCATGGCCTACCTCGTCCGCTTCGCCTCGACCACCGAGGATCGCGACGCCGCGTTCGTGCTGCGCCGCCAGGTCTTCGAGGTCGAGCAGGGCGTGCCCCGCCCGCTCGACCGGGACGCCCACGACTTCAACGCGGATCACGTCGTCGCCGTCGACGAGCGGGGAGGCGTGATCGGGACCGGGCGCGTCGTCCGCGTGGACGCGCGGACCTGCCAGATCGGCCGGATGGCGACCGACGCCCAGCACCGCAAGCTCGGCGTCGGCGCGAAGGTGCTCGAGGCGCTGGAGCGGATGGCGGCGCTGCGCGGCCTCGCCGAGATCGTCGTGCACGCGCAGATCCCGGCCGAGCCGTTCTTCGCGCACCGCGGCTACGCCAAGGAGGGCGACGTCTTCCTGGAGGAGGGCGTCCCCCACGTCCGGATGCGCAAGCGGCTGCTCGGCTGAGCCGCCGCCCGCGCGGTCGTGAAAGCGACGGCGTTTCGAGGTATCTCCTCGGGACGCCGTGGACCCCGCCCTCCGCCGCAAGATCGACGAGCTCCCCCAGGAGCCCGGCTGCTACCTGATGAAGGACGGCGGCGGGGAGGTGATCTACGTCGGGAAGGCGTCGAGCCTGCGCGCGCGGGTCCGCTCCTACTTCGACGCGTCGCGCGGCGACGACCGGCTGTTCGTCCCGCTCCTCGACGACCTCCTCGGCGACGTGGAGGTCATCGTCACGCGCTCCGAGAAGGAAGCGGTCCTCCTCGAGAACGAGCTCATCAAGAAGCACCGGCCGCGCTTCAACATCCGGCTGCGCGACGACAAGGACTTCATCGTCCTCCGGCTCGACGAGCGCCACCCGTACCCGCGGCTGGAGGTGCGCCGGGCGCGCGAGCCGCGCCGGACCGGCGCCCGGTACTTCGGGCCGTACAGCTCGGCCTCCTCGATCCGCGAGACTTTGCGGATCGTGAACCGCCACTTCCAGCTCCGCACCTGCACCGACCACGTCTTCGGCCACCGCAGGCGGCCCTGCATCCTCTTCCAGATCCACCGCTGCCCGGCGCCCTGCGTCTACGAGGTCCCCGAGGTCGAGTACCGCGAGTCGGTGGAGGACGCGGTGGCCTTCCTGGAGGGGCGCGAGACCGAGCTGGTGGAGCGGCTGCGGGCCCGCATGGACGACGCCGCGGCGGCGCTCCGCTACGAGGACGCGGCCCGGCTCCGGGACCAGCTCCAGGCGGTGGAGCGGAGCCTCGAGAAGCAGCGCGTGCTGATGGCCGACCGCGCCGACCGCGACGTGCTGGGGCTGCACCGCGAGGGGCCCGACCTCGTCCTCCAGGTGCTGGCCATGCGGGACGGGAAGCTGCAGGACGCGCGCGCCTACCCGTTCTCCGGCCAGGAGTTCCCCGACGCGGAGATCCTCTCGTCGTTCCTGTCCCTCTACTACGAGCAGAACCCGGCGCCGGAGGAGGTGCTGCTCCCCTTCGAGCCGGACGAGGGCGCGGCCCTGGCCGAGGTGCTCTCCGACCGGCGCGGCCGGCGGGTGAAGCTGCTCACCCCGCAGCGCGGGGCGAAGGCGGACCTCCTCGAGGTGGCGGCGCGGAACGCGGCGCAGAGCTTCCGGAGCTGGCACGAGAAGGACGAGCGGCGCGAGAAGGCGCTCGACGCGCTCACGCGCGCCCTCCACCTCGCCAAGCCGCCGCGCTGGATGGAGTGCTACGACATCTCCACCTTCCAGGGCGCGCTCGCGGTCGGCTCGGGCGTGTCGATGAAGGACGGCGAGCCCGACAAGGCCAACTACCGGCGGTACAAGGTGAAGGGGCGTCCGGAGCGGGGCGGCTCCGCCGACCCGCGGGCGGAGGCGAAGCCGGAGCATGCGATCACGCAGGACGACTTCGCCATGCTGTACGAGGTGATCACGCGGAGGCTGCGGCGCGCGCTCTCGGAGAACGCCTTCCCGGACCTGGTCGTCATCGACGGGGGGAAGGGGCAGCTCAACGCCGCGCTCGCGGCGGCGAAGGACCTGGGGCTCTCGACGTCGCCGGTGGCCGGGATCCCGGGCGCGCCGTTCGTGGAGATGGTCGGGCTGGCCAAGTCGAGGCTCCTCGACGGCGCGTCGCTGGGGACGGCGCGGGTGGTGTCGCGCCGGGCGGCGCGGCGGGCCGAGCCGGTGACGGCGGAGCGGGCGGAGGCGGCGGCCCTGGCCGAGCAGCTCGCCGGCGCGGCGGAGGTCCGCGACCGGGGGTTCGTCTCGGAGCTGGCCCGGAGCCCGGAGCGCGTCTTCCTCCCGGGGCGCAAGGACCCGCTGGTGCTCCGGCAGAACTCGGCCGAGCTGTTCCTGCTGGCGCGGCTCCGCGACGAGGCGCACCGCTTCGCCATCACCTTCCACCGCAAGCTCCACCGCGAGCGGAACTTCCAGAGCGTGCTGGAGGAGATCCCGGGCATCGGCGCGGGCCGCAAGAAGGCGCTGCTCCGCCACTTCGGGTCGCTCAGGCGGGTGAAGGAGGCGAGCGAGGCGGAGATCGCGCAGGTCGACGGGTTCGGCACCGGGCAGGCGCGGACCGTCCACGAGTTCTTCCACGCTCCGGCGGCGGTCCCGGAGGCCGCGGCGCCACCCAGCGAGGCCGAGATCGACGCGGCCCTCGCGGAGGACGCCGACGCGGCAGGGGAGGGCGGCTGAGGCCGCGTTCCGCTAGAATCACCGCCCCTCCCGACCTCCGTTCGAGGACGACCGTGACCGACTCGAAGACGCAGACCCGTCCCCCCGCCATCGACACCGTCGCGTTCGCGCCCATCGTGGACCAGCTCACCTCGGGCGCCTCCGGCCTGCGCGACTTCCCGGGTGGGCGCATCGTGCTGCCGTCGCGCGAGGTGGTGATCCAGATCGTGGAGGACCTGCGCTCGGTGCTGTTCCCCGGGTACTTCGGCACCAGCGACCTCAACCACGAGAGCCTGCAGTACTTCGTGGGCGCCACGCTGGCGCGGGCCATGCGCCACCTGGAGGAGCAGGTCCGCCGCGGCTTCGCCTTCTCCGAGCGCCACGACTTCGAGGCCTGCGACCACTGCGTCGAGAAGGCCCAGGTGGTCACCAAGGCGTTCCTGGCGCGCATCCCCGCCATCCAGCGGCTGGTCCGCTCCGACGTGGAGGCCGCCTACGAGGGCGACCCGGCGCTGAAGAGCCGCGACGAGGCGATCTTCGCCTACCCCGGCATGTTCGCCGTCACCAACCAGCGCATCGCGCACGAGCTGCACGTCCTCGGCGTCCCGCTCATCCCGCGGATCATCACCGAGCACGCGCACACGCTCACCGGCGTGGACATCCACCCGGGCGCGACCATCGGCGAGAAGTTCTTCATCGACCACGGCACGGGCGTGGTGGTGGGCGAGACCGCCTGCATCGGCGACCGGGTCCGGCTCTACCAGGGCGTGACGCTGGGTGCGAAGAGCTTCCCGCTCGACGCGCAGGGGAACCCCATCAAGGGGATCGACCGCCATCCCATCGTCGAGGACGACGTGGTGGTCTACGCCGGCGCCACCATCCTCGGCCGGATCACCATCGGCAAGGGCTCGTCGGTCGGCGGCAACGTCTGGCTCACCCAGAGCGTGCCGCCCGGCAGCCGCATCACCCAGGCCGAGGTGCGCGACCAGCGGTACTCGCACGGCGGCGGAATCTAGGCGCGGGCTCGCTCGAACGACTCACGCGTCGAGGTCGGCGTACGGATCGTCCTCGGGCTCGTCGATGGGCGGCAGCCGCCCGTCCACCATCTCCCGCGCCAGGTCGGCCGCCGCGACCCGCAGCTCGCCCTTCCAGACCCGGACGCCGGCGAGCGAGAGCCGCTTGAACGCGTTCTCGCCCATCGCCGGGGCGACCACGTCGGTCACCCCGGCGGCGGCCAGCGCCTCGGCCACCCAGCGGCCCGACATCCCGAGGTTTCGGACGAACTGGGTGCGCCCGTCGTCGTCGAGCACCGCGAGCCACTTGGCCTTCCCGAACTGCAGGGCCATGGGCGCGTCGATCCGGTCTCGCGTGAGCGTCATCCCGATGCGCGGCATCCCATCGACATCAGAGCACGGCAGACGGACGAGGATTCGCCCGAACGGGGGACCACGGGGTCCGCACCCACCCGGTCCGTGAAGGCCTGGTGCGTCAATCGTGCGAAATGTGACCGTTTTCTCAGGTATCATCCCGGCATGACCGGAGCTCTGCAGCAGATCGCCGCAGCCGTCACGCCGGCGGTGATGGTCTCGGCCTGCGGCCTCATCGCCCTCGGCCTCGACAACCAGACCGCCCGCATGGCGATGCGGATGCGCGACCTGGCGCGGGAGTGGCGCGCGCTGCCGGCGGAGAACGCCCGCCGCGAGCGGCTCGCCCGCCAGATCGGCGTGCTCGACCGCCGCCACGGGCTGTACTCGCGGGCGCTCCTCCTCGACTACGGCGCGCTCCTCGCCTTCGTGGTGACGTCGCTGCTCTGGCTCGCGCAGGTCTTCATGGCGGTGCCGCCGGAGCTGCCGGTGTCGGTGTTCGCGGCCGGCGTGCTCATGCTCGGCGCCATGGCGGTGCTGGCGATCGCCTCCGTCCACCTCTCTCGCAAGGCGCTCCGGATCGAGTGGGACGAGGTGGCCGAGGGCGCGGAAGCGGCGGCGGCGCAGGACATCGCACACGATGCGCACCTCGCGCCCCGGCGCCCCGCGGGATAGAATCGCGGGCCGTGGCGAGAACGTTCCGGGCCGCCGACTACACCCTCGAGTTCGTCGCCGACCTGCTGGCGCGGCAGGGACTCCTCACCGACGACGCCCGGCGGACCGCGTTCGCCCGCGAGAACGTGCAGCGCGCGCGGCTGCTGCGCGACCAGAGCGCCCGCGCCGGCCGCGGCCTGCGCCGGGCGGAGCTGTCGCCCATCGAGCTGCTCGCCTCCTTCGAGTTCCAGGACGCGCGCCACGAGGGCGAGCGCGTGGACGAGGACAAGGCCACGCAGGCGGTGGCCGCGGCGGTGGGCATCGCCTACCGCAAGATCGACCCGCTCAAGCTCGACGCGCAGCTCATCACCCGGACCCTCTCGCGCCCGTTCGCGCGCAAGCACGCGGTCCTGCCGCTGGAGCGCCACAACGGCGCGCTGGTGGTGGCGGCGGCGAACCCGTTCGACCGCGAGCTGTTCGAGAACCTGCGCGGGCTGGTCGGCTCCGACGTCGAGCCGGTGCTGGCCTCGCCCTCGGACATCCAGCGCGCCATCGCCGAGGTCTACGGCTTCCGCCAGCAGATCTCGGACGCGCGCACGCAGCTCGAGGTGGGCGCCTCCGGGCCCGACGTCGGCAACCTCGAGCAGTTCGTGAACCTCTCCGGCATCGACGCGCTGGAGGCGTCGAGCGAGCCGGTGGTGGCCGCCGTCGAGTACCTCCTCCACTACGCCTTCGAGCAGCGCGCCAGCGACATCCACATCGAGCCGCGGCGCGAGGAGTCGGTGATCCGCATGCGGATCGACGGGGTGCTCCACCCCATCCACCGCATCCCCAAGCCGGTGCACGGCGCCATCGCCAACCGGCTCAAGATCATGAGCCGCCTCGACATCGCCGCCAAGCGCCCGCAGGACGGCCGCATCCGGACGGCGCGCGGCGACACGGAGATGGAGCTGCGCGTCTCGACCGTCCCCACCACCTTCGGCGACAAGGTGGTGGTCCGCGTCCTCGACCCCAACGTGCTGGTGCGGGACCTCTCCGAGCTGGGCTTCCTCCCCGACGAGCGCGCCGTGTTCGAGCGCTGGCTGGACCGGCCGCACGGGCTGGTGGTCGTCACCGGCCCCACCGGGAGCGGGAAGACCACCACGCTCTACTCGGCGCTCCAGGCGGTCGCGTCACCCGAGGTGAACGTCGTGACCATCGAGGATCCCATCGAGATGGTCCACGAGGACTTCAACCAGATCCAGGCGAACCCCAAGACCGGGACCTCCTTCGCCGAGGCCCTCCGCCACGTGCTGCGCCAGGATCCGGACGTCGTCATGGTGGGCGAGGTCCGCGACGCCGAGACCGCCGCGCAGGCGGTGCAGGCCTCGCTCACCGGCCACCTCGTCCTCACCACCCTGCACACCAACGACAGCGTCAGCGCGGTGGCGCGCATGCGGGACCTGGGCGTGCCGAGCTTCCTCATCGCGGCGACGCTCACCGGCGTGGTGGCGCAGCGGCTGGTGCGCATGGTCTGCCCGGCGTGCGCCAAGGACGTCCCGCTCACCGCCGACGAGATCCAGGCGCTGGGCGTGCCCCACCCCGAGGACTACGACGGGCGCCTGGTGGCCCGCCGCGGCGACGGCTGCACCAAGTGCCGCTACACCGGCTACTTCGGCCGCGCCGGGATCTTCGAGGTGCTGCCGGTGAACCCGCGGCTGCGCCACCTGGTCGCCGAGGGCGCCACGCCGGAGGCGCTGCTCCGGACCGCGCGGCAGGACGGCCTGCGCAGCCTGCGGGAGCACGCGGTGCGCAAGGTGGCCTCGGGCGCGACCTCCTTCGAGGAGGCGATGCGCGCCACCGCCGACGTGGAGGGAAGCCCGTGACCGCGCCGGCCCAGGAGGTGGCGGAGCTGTGGTCCGCGGGCAACCCGGTGCTGTACCTGGCGGGCCCCGACGAGGAGCGATCGCTGGCGGCGTGCGCGGACGCGGCCGCGCAGCTCGGCGCCCGCGCGGTGACGTGGTCCACCGCCCGCGGCCTGGAGGGGGTTGACGCCGCGGCCCGGACGCCCGAGGCCGTGCTCGACGCGCTCTCGCGCGCCTCCCAGCCGCTGCTGGTGGCCGCGCTCGACTTCCACGTCGCGCTGCGCGCCCCGGCGGTGGCGAGGCGGCTCAAGGACCTGGCGCCGCGGATGGAGCAGGCCGGCTGCTGCCTCGCCATCGTGGCGCCGCGGGTGGACCTGCCCGAGGGCCTGGAGGGCGAGGTGGCGGTGGTGCGCGTGCCGCCCCCCGTCCCCGAGGAGCTGGGCGCGCAGCTCGACGCGGTGCGGTCCGGCGTGGCCGGGGAGGCCGCCGGGCCGCTCCCTCCCGACGTGCGGCAGCGGGCGGTGATCGCGGCGCAGGGGCTGACCCGGGCGCAGGCGCAGCGCGCCTTCGTGCGGGCGCTGCAGCGCGATCCGGCGCTGGGCGACGTCGGCCTCGCCACCCTGGTGGACGAGAAGGGGCGGCGGCTGGGGCGCGACCTCGGCCTGGAGATCGTCGATCCGTCCGGCGCCGAGGAGGTGCTGGGCGGGCTCGCCACCTTCAAGGCCTGGATGGAGGAGAGGGCGGCCGCCTTCCGCGCCGAGGCCGGGGCGTACGGCCTGGAGGCGCCGCGCGGGGTGCTGCTCGTGGGCGTGCAGGGGTGCGGGAAGTCGCTCGCCGCCAAGGTGGCCGCGGCGCGGCTGGGCGTCCCCATCCTCCGGCTCGATCTCCCGCTCGTGCTCGGCGCCCGCGACGGCGCGGAGGAGAGCCTGGCGCGCGCGGTCGAGGCGGCCGAGGGGATCGCGCCGGTGGCGCTCTGGGTGGACGAGATCGAGAAGGGCTTCGCCGGCAGCTCGCCGGGCGACGGCGCCGATCCGCGCGCCGCGCGGCTCCTGGGCGCGTTCTCCACCTGGCTCCAGGAGCGCAAGGGGCCGGTGTTCGTGGTGGCCACCGCCAACGACGTGACGCGGCTCCCGCCGGAGCTGCTCCGCCGCGGCCGCTTCGACGAGCTGTTCTTCGTGGACCTGCCCGACATCGAGGCGCGGCGGGAGATCCTCTCGCTCCACCTGCGCCGCCGCGGCCGGGACCCGGCGCTGGTGGACGTGCCGGCGCTCGCCGAGGTGTGCGCCGACTACTCGGGAGCGGAGCTCGAGCAGGTGGTGGTCGGCGCGCTGCACCGCTCCTTCGTCCTCGGGCGCGAGGTGGAGACCACCGATCTGCGCCGCGTCGCCCAGGACCTGGTGCCGCTCTTCCGGACCTACGAGGAGCAGATCAAGACGCTCCGCGAGTGGGCCCGCGGCCGCGCCCGGGTCGCGGGCCGGACCGGCGCCGTGGTGGACCTGTTCCGGCGCGCGGGCGGGTAGGGCAGCCCGTCCGGGCGCGGGCGATCTCGCGCGGGTCCGGCGCGGGATCGCGCCGCGGTGGAGCGGGGCGCCGCGCTAGCATCGGCGCATGAGCCCGACCGCCGCCAAGGCCAAGCCTCCGACGCTGCGCATCGTCCCCCTCACCGCGGAGCGCTGGCCGGATCTGGAGAGGCTCTTCGGGGTCCGCGGCGCCTGCGGCGGCTGCTGGTGCATGTGGTGGCGCCTGCCGCGCCGCGAGTTTCTCGCGGGGAAGGTGCCGGGCGCGGGCGTGAAGGGGGAGGGGAACCGCCGCGCCTTCCGCCGGGTGGTGGAGGATGGCGAGGTCCCCGGCCTGCTCGCCTACGAAGGGGACGAGCCGGTGGGCTGGGTGGCGGTCCAGCCGCGGGAGACCTACCCCCGGCTCGACCGCTCGCGGACCCTGGCCCGCGTGGACGACCGGCCCGTCTGGTCGATCACCTGCTTCTACGTGGCGCGGTCCCACCGCCGCCGCGGGGTGGCGCGGGCGCTGGCCGCGGCCTCGCTGCGCCACGCGCGCGAGCGCGGAGCGCGGATCGTCGAGGCGTACCCGGTGGACTCGGCGAAGCGCAGCGCGGATCCGTTCGTGTACACCGGCCCCGCGGCGACGTTCGAGGGGCTCGGGTTCCGCGAGGTCGCGCGCCGCAGCCGGACGCGGCCGATCCTGCGGCGGGCGGTTCGTCCCTGATCGCGGGTGGTTGACCCCTGGGCGCCGGATGGACCGGGAGCCGAGGCAAGTCGAACGGGCGAGTGGTGCCCTTCTCACTGAGCGAGAAGACGTACGTTCAGTGCGGCGGTTGGTCGCACGACGAAGCCCTAACGGATCGTGTAACCGTAGCCCCTCCAGGGCTCATCACACCAGGGACTACCACCCGACCTGCTTCCGTCGGTGGAGGGGGAAATGCCTCAACGCGCCCGCGGCTTCGCGCTCGCTGGAACCTGTGTCGCCCTGCTGCTGGCGAGCGCGGGGGCAGTGGCCCAGGACCCGAGTCAGGTCGTGGTGGTTCGTACCGACAGCCCCACCTTCGGCTCCGGGGAACCGTCGTCCGAGACGGCCGTCGCCCAGGAGTTCTTCCGGTCGCACGCGGACGCCTACGACTTCGTGGTGGTGTTCCCGACGTTCCCGGTCTCGGTCTATCGCGACAGCAGCACTCGCCAGATCGGAGGTTGGTACGCGGCCGTGCGGAACGCGGTCTCCGGCATCGGGCAGCCGATCCTGGATCGTGGGCCCGAGTTCGGGAGCCGCTCGCGGTTGCAGGGCTACATCGAGATGCATTCGCTCGCGCCAGGATACGTGAACGCGCTCGTGCCCGGGCGAGAGTCGGCCGCCCTCGACGACGCGCTCGTCATCCTGGCGCACGAGACGGCGCACCGGTGGTCGGGGCGCGCCGCGTACCGCGATCCGAGCACCGGCGCCTCGAGCGGTGCGCTGCTCTGTCCGGACGGCGACCACTGGAGCTACCTCCTCGACTCGGATGCCTCGGTCCTCTACGGCGCGGACTGGCGCGACGCCGGCGGTGGCGCGTTCGTGGCCGACGCGGTGCGCCGGCGGTATTCGGCGCTCGACCTCTACCTCATGGGCTTCCTCGATCCGAGCGAGGTCCCGCCCTTCTCGCTGCTCTGGCCCGGCCCCGGCACGACCGTGCCGGCGGAGTGCATCGATCCCGCCCAGGGGACCCGGATCGCCGCGACCGCGACCTCCGTCTCGGTGGACGACGTCATCGCGGCCGAGGGACCGAGGTCGCCCCCGGCCGCCGCGTCGCAGTCCCTCTTCCGCGCCGCGTTCGTGGTCCTGCTCGCGCCCGGGCAGGCGCCGGCGGCCGGGCAGCTCGAGTTCGTGGACACGGTCCGGCGCGAATGGGCCAACCGCTTCTTCTACCTGACGCGCGGGCGCGGAGTGATCGAGACGGACCTCGTCGAGCATCCGCCCGTGGCGAGCGCTCCGTCCCCGTCGGTCCGCAGCGCCGTGGACTACCTCGTGGCCGCGCAGCTGCCGGACGGCGCGTGGGCGGACACCGAGGACACCCGGATCCGGGAGACGCAGCTCGCGGCCCAGGCGCTGGCCTCGACGGCCGGACTCCCGGGCGTGGACGACGCGATCGCCCGCGCGCGCGGCTACCTCGAGCAGCTGTCGCCGGCAGGGGCCGACGGCGCTTCCCGGAGGATCCTCGGCCTGGTCGCCTCCGTCGGCCAGGTGCCTGCGGGGCTGCCCGCGACAGAGCCGGGCGGCGGCGTGGGGCTCTCCCCGGGCTACCCGGCCTCCGTGATCGACAGCGCCCTCGCGGCGCTGGCAGCGGAGGCCGCGGGCGCCGAGGCCAACGCGGACTACGTCGCCGCGGTCCTCGACTTCCTGGTGCGAGCGCAGAATCGCGACGGCGGGTGGCCGTTCATGGGCGGCGGGCCGAGCCGCATCGAGTCCACCGCGTGGGTCCTGAGAGCGCTCGCCCGGGTCGGTCCGGGTACCGCGGCCAGCGCGGCCGCCGAGGCGGGGCTCGTCCACCTCCAGCTCGCGCGCCAGCCGGACGGCAGCTACGGGGAGGAAGGGTACGGCACCGCCGCGGCGACGGCGGAGGTGGTGCTCGCCCTCGCCGACTGGGACCGGTTCCACGGAGCGGACGCCGAGGCGACCTGGCGCGCGCTCATGGCGATGCAGAGCCCGGACGGGAGCTTCGACGGCGAGGTCCACGCGACGGCGCTCGCCGCGGCCGCCCTCGCCAGGGTGGCGCTGCCCAACCTGAGCGTCTCCGCGGCGGGGATCGCTGTCTCTCGCGCGTCGGTCGCCGACGGCGACGCCGCGCTCGTCTCGATCCGGCTCGCGAACCTGGGGATGGCGCCGGCACGCAACGCCGTCGTCCGCGTGGTTGACTCGTTCGGCCGGCCGTTCGCACAGGACGCGACCGTGCCGTTCCTGGACGCGTCGGGCGAGACGACGCTCTCGATGACCGTCGACACCGCCGGTCACGGCGGGTCGGCGGCCCTCTTCGTGGTCGTGGACCCGGACCAGCGGGTCGACGAGGTCCGGCGCGACGACAACCGCGCCGGCATCCCCTTCGCCGTGGTGGCGCCACCGCCGGGGCCCGACCCGTTCGTCGCCGGCGGGACGCTCCAGGCGACGCCAGCGACACTCGACCGCCTCCCGGCGAGCGCGACGGTCTCGGCGATGCTCGGCAACGCGGGTCAGACGTCCGTCGCCGTGGACGTCGTGATCCAGGCGAGGGGAGCGGTCGTTTCCCGGACGACCGTGGACCTCCCGGCGCGGACGCGCGTGCCGTTCGCCGCCCCGATCGACGTCCCTGCCGGCGCCGGGGACGTGCCCTACGCGATCGTGGTGGACCCCGACCAGCGGGTGGACGACGCGAACCGCGACAACGACAGCGCCGAAGGGGTCATCCGGGTCGTCCCGTCGGTGGACCTGGCGGTCGCGAGCGTGGCGGCGACGCCGAGCTCGCTGGAGCAGGGCGGGACCGTTCGCATCGCCTACGCCGTGACGAACGGCGGCACGCTCGACGCCACGGCATCGCGGGTCACCGTGACCGTGCAGGACGGGACCGGCGGCACAGCCGCGGTGCTTGGCGACGGGCCGTTCCCCGTGCCGGCGGGCCAGACGGTGGCGCGGGAGATCTCGTGGCGCGCGTTCGCGACCGGGAGCCTCCGCGCCACGGTCGTGGCGATCGCCCCGCAGGACACGAACCCCTCGAACGACTCGGGCTCGACCTCGTTCACGGTGACGCCTTCGGCCTTGCCGAACCTCACCATCGTGGCGCAGAGCCCGGCGGTGGCGCCCGACCCCGCGCTGCAGGGCCAGACCGCGGCGTTCACGGCGAAGGTGGTGAACGCCGGCCGCTCCGCGTCGGGACCGTTCGCCGTGGAGATCTGGGTGGGCGATCCGGACAAGGGCGGCTCGCTGGCGGGGCGGCAGGCGATCCCGGGGCTGGACGCCGGGGCGCAGCAGCAGATCTCCGCGTCCGTCCCGGTCGACGGCGCGAACGACCTCTCGCTCGTCGTCCGGGTGGATTCCGAGGACGCGGTTCGCGAGTACGACGAGACGGACAACATCGCGGCCCTCACGGTCCACGTCCGGTCGCTGCCGGACCTGGTGCTGAACGACGCCGCGATCGACCTGTCCCGCTCGGTCGTCCGGCCGGGGGAGACGGTCTCGGTCGGCGTCACGGTTCGCAACGTGGGCGCCCAGGACGCCGGAGCGACGACGGTCGACCTGGTGGCCATCGGCCCGGGCGGCGACACCGCCTCGCTCGGCAGCCGTCCCATCCCGGCGCTGAAGCCGTCGGACTCCGCTCGCGTCGAGTTCACCTGGGCCGCCAACGTCACCGGGTTGACGCGGCTCGCGGCGGAGGTGAACGCCTCGCGCGCCGTGAAGGAAGGCCGGTACGACAACGACCGCGGCGAGCGGGCGGTCGGGGTCCAGGTCAGCGACGTGGTGGCGTCGAACCCGTACCTCTCCCCGAACGGCGACGGGGTGAAGGACGACACGTCGATCATGTTCCGGGCGTTCGCGCCGGGCGACGCGGTGGTGGACGTGACCGATCTCGCCGGCCAGCGCGTGCGCCAGCTCCGGGCGGCGGGAGCCGCGGGGCTGGTCGTCTGGGATGGCCGCGACGACGCGGGGCTGGTGGTTCGCGACGGCCACTATCGCGCCGTGGTCCGCGCCCAGGGCGCCGCGGCCGCCGACGTGGGAGCGCTCGACCTCGTGGTGGACACGAACCGGTCGCCGCTCCAGGACGTCGGCGGGACCGATCTGCTCGAGCAGTCGGCGGTGCTCGACTTCGGTGATGGCGGTCGCCATCGACTCGCGCCGGACGGCGAGAGCCTTATCGCCGCGGGGTGCCGAGGAAACGACTGTGGATGGTGGCGCCAGCCCCTCGACGGAGGCGACCCGTCGCTGCTCGCGGGGTTCTATCCGGGCTACACGGTCAGCGCGCCCACCCTGTCGGCGGATGGCCGGTGGCTCGCATACGGCGGGCTCACGTCGATCTGTCTCTACCGGGAGGACTGGGGCTGGACCGATTGCACGAGGCTGTTCCTGACCGATCTGAACGGCACTGGTGGCGGCGGGATCGTGTTCTCCGGAAACGCGGAGCAGGTCGACTGGCGGACGAACAAGATCACGGAGGTCTACACCCCCGCGGTCTTGAGCGCTGACGGCAGCCGCATCCTGGTTTCGACCGGGTCGTACCTGTTCGATCGCTACGGGCGCGGCAGGGTTTCGCCCTGGACGTATCAGCTCGAGACCATCTCTGCGGACGGGACCTCGCGGCACGTCGTGGCGGATGCTGCGTCGTGCTCACCGTTTTGCTCCGACTACTCCTTCTCGCCGGACGGCGCGCAGATCGCGTTCGTCGGGACGAAGGGACTTCAAGTCACGCCCGCCGATGGGGGCGACCCGATCGTGATCGATCCCGTGCCGCTGTATCGGCAAGTCGTGCACGGCAGCGATTCCATCACACTCCAGGAGACGTATCGCTGGATGCCGGACGGCTCCGGCCTCGCCGTCTCCTCGCCCGACGGGTCCATCCGGATCATCGACCCGGCCACCGGCGCCGAGCGCATGATCCAGGCAAGCTCCGAATCCGAGCTCCTGGTGGGGTTCGGAGTCGCCGAGTCGGCCGGTGCGATCGCGATGGGGGTCTGGGACCTGACCTCCCCGGACCTCGCGATGCGGACGGATGTGGCAGACCCGATCGACGGACCCCGCAAGCGGCTGGCCGACGAGTACCTGGGAACGCTCGAGTGGGCGCAGTCCGACACCACGCTCCTTGTGACCCCACCCGCGTGGACATCCGAGCAAACGCAGATCTACCGCTCGCTCGCCAACCTCGGCGCCCGCCTCGGCGTCACCCGCGCGGCCGGAAGCCCGGTCGCCGTGTTCCGCGGCACCGCCGCGGACGCGAACCTCGAGTCGTGGGAGATCCGGGTCCGCTTCCCGGGCGAGACCGACGATCGTGTGCTGGCGCGGGGCGTCGAGAGCGTGGTCCGCGCCGAGTTCCTCGAATGGGAGCCGCCGCGGGAGGGCGTCTACGAGGCGACCCTGACGGTCGCGGACAAGGCCGGCAACACCGCCGAGCGGCGCGCGCGGTTCGCGTGGACGGACTCGCCGGCCGTCGCGAACGTCGTCGTGCAGCCCGCCTACATCTCGCCGAACGGGGACGGCGTCCAGGACGTGGCCGGCATCACCTACTCGATCAGCGCGGCCACGACGTTCGACGTGGTCGTGACCCGCGCCGACGGGACGGAGGTCCGGCGCTTCCAGCGCACGCACCTCGAGCCGGGGGACTACTCGACCGCCTGGGACGGCCGCGACGACGCAGGGGTGGTGGTGAGGGACGGCGCGTACCGCGTCGCCGTCGACCGCTTCGTCGAGAGCGTCGTGGTGGACACCGTTCCACCCAAGGTGCAGTTCGCGGTCGGCGACGCCCTCCCGCCACGGGGCTCCCAGCCGTTCCACTACGCCCTGGAGGGCGGGCGCCCCCTGAATTGCACCTATTCACCGGCCGGCCCTCCCAACCCGCAGCCCGTGGCGCAGGTGAACGCGGAGCTGTCGCTGCAGGCCACCGACGAGAACCTCTACCGGTGGGTCCTGGAGAAGCGGGCGGGGGATGCGTTCGTCGAGGTGACGAACGGCGCCGACGAGACCGAGAGCAACCTGGAGCTTCCCCTGTTCACCACGGGCGCGGCGCGCTACCGCGTGCGCGCCGCCGATCTGGCCGGCAACACGACCGTCAGCGACGAGCTCGCGCCTCCCGAGCGGCTCTTCGTCGTGGGGATGGCGATGGGAGCGGTGGGGGACGGAGCGTGCAACTCGCCGATCCCCGACGGCGTGCAAGGCGCGCTGCCGTATCGCGTCCTCCCGGGGCGCTACGGCAACATCGTGGTCGAGACCGCGCTCGATCCGTCCGCGCCGGACGACAGCCTCGTCGTGACCACGCCCTGGTCGCCCGCGCAGGTCGAGCAGATCGTCGCCGGGACGAACACGCTCGAGATCCTCGATTCCATCGACGGGCAGATCGTCTACTGGGGCGTTCGTTACCGCCCGGCGCAGGCATCCTCCGCGGACTGGATCGAGGCGGGGGACGTGAACGTCCTCCGGCAGTACGGCGTCAGCTGGACGCCGCCGGCGGGCGTCGGTCCGTACGAGGCGAAGGTCGCCGCGCTCGACGTGCAGGGCCGCTGGTTCGAGAGCCAGGCCGTGCACGTCTCGGTCGGCGCGGGCGGGACAGGGGGCGGGACACGGGATCAGATGCAGGGGTGCGTGCGGCTCGACCCGACCGAGGAGCTGGTCCTGACGGTGCCGCTCGACTCCGGCGAGATCGCGTCCGTCAAGGCCGCGTGGGTCGAGCTCTCGGCGCCCGGCGCCGCCACCCCCGCGCGGACGCTGTCGCTCGGCGAAGGGAAGCTCGCGGCGGTCCTCATCCCGACGGCGGACCTGCCCGGCTGCGACTACCACGTGAAGGTGGACGGCACGCTCGACACGGGCGAGGCGTTCGAGCGGCAGGGCGACGTCCGTCTGTGCGGGATGTGGTTCGGCGAGGTCGAGCCGGACGGCGCACACGCCTGGGTGACGGTGGGTGCGCACTACCGATCCCCGCTCCAGAGCCTCGACGTCGAGGCCCCGGACACGAACGGGATGAACGCTCGGCTCGCTTCCCTGGGGCCGCTCTCGGGGCTCTCGTCACCGGTGCGGATCGACCTCGGCTCGAGGGCCTGCGAGAAGGAAGTCCGGTTGTCGGCGCTCGCGCGCTTCCCCGGCGGCGCCGTGGACGAGAGCGTGGCCACCGCTGTCACGCCGTTCGTCGCGGACGGGCGATTCGAGCTGTGCGAAGGCGCCGCCAGGGGCCGCCTGGTCATGTCGTGCGACACGGTTGCCGTCGAGCTGCAGCGGTCCGAGGCCCCGTTCTGCCTCCCGAACGTCCCGGCCTACACGGTCCGCGTCACGGGCGGCGGCTCCAAGTTTGTGAGCTCGCTCGACGTGGCGATCGAGTCGGCGTCCGGCGCTCCGGTGACGCCGGTCGCGACCGCGGACTTCACCCCGGGGAAGACGCTCCAGGCGACGGCCTCGTTCGACGTGAGCGGGCTGCCGGAGGGGCGCTACCGCGTGACCGCACGAGCCGTGGACGAGGCGGGGGCCCTCGCCGTGGCCAGCGCGCCCTTCGCCGTGGATCGCGTCCTGCCTTCGCTCGCGATCGGCGCGCCGGCGCGCTCCGCCCGCGTGTGCCCGCGGGTCGATCCCGGCACGGGCGCACGCTGCGTCGAGGTGACCGGCACGGTCTCCGACGCCACGCTGGAGAAGCTGCGGGTGGTCTTCGGCCCTGCGGGCGCCTCGGCGCCGCTCGACGCGGGCGGCCTGCCGGCGACCACGGCCGGGGTGCTCGCCTGCATCCCCGTGACGGGCAAGCCGGGTGGCGACTACGAGCTCGCGCTGGGCGCGCAGGACGCGAGCGGCGGGTGGAGCTGCACGCCCACCGTCCCGTTCCACCTGGACAACGGCGTCGCCATCACGGGCTTCCAGCCCGCGGCAGAGGTCTTCTCCCCCGACGGCGACGGGGTCGCCGATGACGTCGTGCTGGCCTTCGAGAGCGACGAGCCGGGCGAGGCCACCCTGTTCGCGCAGGGCGTGGACGGTGCGCGGCGGGCGGTCGCGGGCCCGTCGATGCAGGCGGGACCCAATGCCGTGAGCTGGGACGGGTCGTTCGACGGCGGGACCCGTGCGCCCGACGGTCGCTACCGCCTGACGCTCGAGGCGCGCGACGGGTGCGCGTTCACGGCGACGGCGTCGTCGCTGGTGGACGTGGACACCACCCCGCCGGCGGTCCGCATCGACGCGCCTGCGGAAGGCGCGGTGGTCGCGGCGAACGTTCCGGTCTACGGCGCCGTGTCCGATGCGCACCTCCAGGCGTGGATGCTCGACGTCGCTCCCGCCGGAGGCTCGTTCGTGACGGTCGCCCAGGGTACGCAGCCGCTCGTGGGCGTCCTGGCGGTCGTCCCGGTCGCGGTCTTCGCGCCCGGAGACTACGTCCTCCGGCTCGCGGCGGCGGACACCGTCGGCCACGCGAGCGCGTGGACCAGCGCGATCCACGTGGCGCCAGCGCGGCTCATCGAGAGCTTCTCGCTCGAGCCGATCGCCGTCTCGCCGAACGGCGACGGCGTCAAGGACACCGGGCTCGCGGCGCTCACCCTCCTCGCGCCGGCGCAGGTCGAGGTGGATGCGGTCGATGCTCGCGGCGTGCCGCTCGCGGTGCTCATCCCGCCCACGTCGCTGCCGGCGGGCGCGGCCGTGCTGGGCCTGGATCCCGTCGCCCTGGGGGCGCTCGCGGACGGCACCTACCAGCTCCGCGCGTTCGCGTCCGACGGCGTCACCGCCGACGCGGCGGACCGCGCCCTCACGCTCGACCGGAAGCTCGACCAGGCCGACCTGGTCTCGCCGGCGGACGGCGCGGCCGTGCAGGGCCGCCTCTCCGTCTCCGTCGCGGTCGCCGACGCCTCGCCGGTCACCTGGACCGTGTCGCTGCGGCCCCCGGGCGGTGCGGAGCAGACCGTCGCGTCGGGTACCGCGGCGGCCTCGGGTGCCGTCGCCTCGCTCGACGGGCTCGCCGACGGGCGCTACGAGGTGGTGCTGCGCGCCGAGGATCAGGCCGGGAACCGCCGGGAGCAACGGCACGCCTTCCTCTCCGACTCGACGAAGCCGGCCGTGGCCTTCTCGTCGCCCGCGAGCGGCGCCTACGTGTGCGCGAGGAAGGGCGTCGTGGAGATCCGTGGCCGCGCCCAGGACGCGAACCTGAGCCGCTGGACGCTGGACGCGGACGCGGGGGGCGCGCGGACGAGGATCGCCGCCGGGACCGCCGCCGTGGACGGCCTGCTGGCCCTGTGGGACCCTGCCACGAGCCCGGACGGCCCGACGGCGCTGATCCTGTCGGGGGAGGACGCTGCGGGGAACTCCGCGGCCGTGACGCTGTCGCTGATCGTGGACTCGTCGCCGCCCGTCGCGCGGCTCGACGCGCCCCGCGACCAGTACCTCAGGGACGTGGTGGCGATCGCCGGTGCGGCGAGCGACGAGCACCTGTCCACCTGGAGGCTCGAGATCGCGGACGGATTGCCGGGCACGGCCTTCCGGTTCGCGGAGATCGCCAGCGGCGTCGCGCCCGTGTCCGGTGCGATCGCGAAGCTGGCGGTGCTGCCCGCGGACGGGACCTACTGTCTCCGCCTGACCGCCACGGACGCGGCCGGGAACGAGGCCGTGGACGAGGCGGGGTTCGTGGTGGACACCACCCCGCCGGACGCTCCCGAGGGCGTCGCGGCGGTCTTGCAGAAGCCTTCCGACGTGCTCGTGACCTGGACCGCCTCGCCCGATCCCGACGTCGCCGAGTATCGGATCGAGCGCGCGACCGGGAAGGGGCCGCTGATCCAGATCGCGGGCGGCGCGGCGAAGGCGAGCCACCTCGACGTCGGCGTCCGCGAGGGCCAGTACCGGTACGCCGTGGTGGCCGTCGATCGCGCCGGGAACGCGAGCGCGCCGTCGCGCGAGGCGCAGGTGCGCCAGGACACGACGCCTCCGGCGGTCGCGATCACCTTCCCGGCGCAGGGTGCGCCGGTCGGGGGGATCGCCACGGTGCGCGGCACGGCGTACAGCCCGGACGACTTCCGCCTGTACCGGCTGTCGGTCGGCGCCGGGGCGGATCCGGCGGCGTTCACGGTGCTGAGGGAGTCGCCGTCGGGCGTCGCGAGCGGCTCGCTGGCGGACTGGGACACGCGGTCCCTGCCGCAGGGGTCGGTGCAGACGCTGAAGCTCGAGGCCGAGGACGTGGGCGGGAACCACGCCGAGGTGCGGACGACCGTCACCATCGACAACCAGCCCCCCGGCGCGCCGGTCCTATCGGTCGTGGCCAGCGGCGATGGCGCCCTTGCGACCTGGCAGGGCCCCCTGGATGCGGACCTGCGCGGCTACGTCGTCTACCGCAATGGCCAGCCGCTGAACGCGCCCGACGCGGACCTCTCGGACGTGGCGAACCACCTGCTCCCGGTCACGCCGACGACCTGGGCGGACGCTTCGCTGCCGGACGGGAAGTTCACGTACGCAGTCCAGGCCTTCGACCTGGCGCTCAACCCCGGGCCGCTATCGAATGCCGTGACACTGACCCTCGAGCGGAGGGCGCCCGCCGCGACGATCACCGCGCCGGAGCACCTGGACCTGATCGAGGGGCCCACCGACGTCCAGGTGGCGGTCGTGGACCAGGACGTCGTGTCGGTGCTCGTCGAGGTGCGGTCGGGGAACGATCCGTTCGTGCCGCTCGCGACGCTGACGTCTCCACCGTTCACGGCGCATCTCGATCCAGCCACGCTGCCTTCCCCCGTCATCGAGATCCGGGCAACGGCGACCGACGCGGCCGGGAAGACGACGCCCTCCCCGGTGTCGGTGTTCGTCTTCTATGATCGTCCGCCGGCCGAGCCGGTCGTCACCGCCAGGGTGGACGGTGACGACGTGTGGCTCACGTGGACGGCCCAGGATCCCCCGGGGAGCGTCGTGGGGTACGCTCCCTACCGCGGCGGAGACCCGATCCTCTCGCCGCCCGCGCCCGCGGGGAGCGCGACGGCCTCGACCTCCTACGCCGGCACGTCGGCCTCGCGCGCATACGACGGCAGCGAGGCCACGTTCTGGAGGTCGGCCGGCCCGGCCCCCCAGACCTGGGAGCTCGGGCTCTCGACGCCCACGCTGTCCCGGGGCATCGACCTCGATCTGTACTACGGCGCCACCGTAGACGTGCTCGTCCGCGTCATGGGGGTGTGGGTCCCGATCGCTCGTGGCGAGACCGCCTCCTCCGGCTGGAACGGCTTCGACGCGGGCCATCCGCTCCAGATCGACGGGGTCCGCGTCGCCTTCACCGGGTCGCCAGCCGGGTCCGTCGGGCTTCGCGAGGTGGACGTCGAACCTGCGCCGGTCACCCTGGCACAGCCCGTCGTGGACTCGGGCGCGCCGTTCGATCCCTACGACCCCGACAAGACGTGGACGTACTCCGTCACACCGTTCACCGCGCTGGGCGCGTCCGCCACGGGGAGCGCGTCGGCGCACCACTACAGCCCGTGGCTCTCCGGTGGGTTCGAGACGTCGGCCACGGCCGCTGTCGTGGACGGCGGGGGTGCCGAGCCCTTCGACACCGTCGTCATCGAACGGGACGCCACGGAGGTGGGCCGAACCGTCGCCGACGACCGAGGGTACTTCCAGGTCTCCGTGGCGCTCGAGCCCGGCGACAACGTGCTCACCGCGCTCGCCATCGACGCCGCGGGGAACAGGAGCCGGCCGTCGGATCCGGTGACGGTCACCTGCGCTCCGCCGCCGCCGCTGCCCGTCACGATCCAGCTCTCGCTGCTCCAGTCGGACGGGAGCTCGGCCGTCTTCGCCGTGGCTGCCACCGGAGACTTGACCGCGCTCGTGAGCGTCCTCGTCCACCGCGGGGCGGGCGCCGGCGACCTGACGGTCGGAACCCTCGGGCCGGGAGACACGCTCTTCACCGACACGAGGGTGCCACCGGGAACGTACGCCTACACGGCGATCCCGTTCGGGAAGGACGGCGCCCCCGGGACCCCGTCGAACCCGGTCTCCGTGACGTTCGCGCCCCGGGCAGTCGCACCTCCCCACGACCTCTCGGTTTCCGCTCCCGACGCTCCGGGCGCCCTCGACCTCGCGTGGTCCTACGACGGGCCATCGGGTGTGACCTTCCGCGTGGAGCGCTCGGCCCAGGGCGGCGGGTTCGCCGAGATCTACCCGCCCGCTCCGGGCGCCACCTCGCTACGTGATGCCGGACTGAGCGCGGGCACGACCTACGCCTACCGGGTCCGGGCGGTGGACGCGCTCGGCAATGCGAGCGCCCCGTCGAACGTGGCGTCGGGCACCCCGCGCGCCGCGGCGCCTGCCGTCGCCGCGCCGATCATCACCGGTCCCACGCAGGCCGGAACGCCGTACCGGACGGCCGATCGCACCACCACGATCGCCGGCACGGCGGAGCCGTCCTCCACCGTGAGCGTCTACCAGGACGGCCGCCACGTCGGGTCCGTGCTGGCGACCGGCCTCGTCGCACAGGAGCAGCCGCTCCCGGATTCCCGCGTGGCCCAGAACGGCCCCACCTACTCGCTCGACGGCAGACGGCTCGCGTACGCCTACACCGCGGACGCGGGTGGCACCGTGGTCGCGGTGGAGGACGTGAGGACGGGGCTGGTGGTCCAGACGTACGACGCGGGGCCGCTGAGCGTCTACGGCATCGCGCTCTCGCGTGACGGGAGGCAGGTCGCGGTCGAGGCGTGCGACGCGAACTGGGTGTGTCCCGTCTACGTCGGCGACGACGCGACCGGCACCCTGGAGCCGCTCTCGCCCGCCTACCGCGGCGAGGAGTGGTCGCCGGACTGGTCGCCGGATGGGACGCGACTCGCCTACGGCGCCCACCGCAGCGACACATGGGGCGGGATCGCCGTCGCGGACCTCGCGACGCGCAGCGAGCGCGTCGTGTACCCCACGCTCTGGGACAGCCCGCACTGGGTGGATGACCACGAGCTCGTCGCAGGCGAGGGCGACTCGTCCCCGGTTGCCCTCCTCCGCATCGACACGGAGACCGGCGTCACGGTTCCGATCTACACGCCGCCCCCCGGCGAGTTCTGGTGGTGGACGTTCGCGCCGCTCGCCGGCCGCGCGGTGGTGGCGGGGCCCGTCGCGGGTGAGGTGCGGCTGCTCACCGTGGACGTGGAGACCGGCGCCTCGCGCGACCTCGGCGCCGTTCCGTACGGGCCCCGTCTGGCCGTGACCGACGACGGGAGCACCATCGCCTGCATCGCCGACTCCGCGCTCATCCTCGCGCAGAGCGGGGTGGACGGGCTCCAGAGCGCAGCGCTCCCGGCGGATCTGGACGGCGGCTGGCCGCGGTGGACGCCCTCGGGGCTCGTCGCCCGCGGAAGGTACGGAGGCACCTGGAACGCGGTCGCCCTCCGGGCGGGTTTCTCGCTGCCCGTGGTCCTCGACCCGGGGCTGAACGTGTTCGCCGCCGTCGCGGGCGAGGGGGCGAGCCGCAGCCTGCCGTCCGCTTTCGTCGAGGTGACGCGCGACGACTCGGCGTTGCCCGACCTGCGCCTCACGATGGCGCTGCAGCCCGCCGCCCCCGGGCCGGCGGAGCCGGCGACCGCGTACCTGACGGTCGAGAACACGACCGTGATCGCCGCCGGCGAGGCGGAGGTCCGCGCCGCCGTGATGCTGCCCGACGGCACGGTCCGCACGCTGCGGTCGACCACCATCGCCGGGCTCGCGGCCAACGCGAAGACCGTGGTGCCGGTCCCGATCGCCCCGCTCGGGCAGGCCGGGCGCGCCACGCTGAGCGGCGAGGTGGACCTGCGCAGCGGCGCAGACGCCGACCCGGCGAACGACCACGCGACGCTCGGGTTCGACGTCGCGACCCCGGGCGTGCCGACCGTCGCCGTCGCGGTCTCGCCCGCGCGCCTCCGAGTCAACGACACCGCCGCGGTCCAGGTCGCCGTCGGAAACGACGGCGCCCCGCGCGACGTGACCGTCGCCGTGTCGCTGGTGGACCCGGCCGGCGTCGAGGCGGTCGCGCTCGGCTCGAGCGCGTTCCACCCGCTCGCAGCGGGCGCCCGCGAATCCCTCTCCGCGTCGGTGGACGGGGCGGCCGTGCTGGCCGGCCCTTACTTCGTCCTGGCGCGCGTCGTAGAGGGCGGCTCGACGATCGCGCAGGCGAGCGCGCCGCTCACCGTCGAGGCGGACGAGGAGGTCGGCCTCACCCTCGCGTCGCTGCGGACCTTCTGGTACACGGGCGAGGACGTCCTCCTCGACTCCGCCGTCGTGAACGGGTCGCTGAACGCGCCGCTCGCCGGCGCGACGTACCACCTCGAGATCGCGGATGCGTCGGGCTCCGTGGTGGTGACGCTGCCGGATCGCGACCTCCCGCTGCTCTGGATGGGTGGACAGGTCGACTACGCCTCGACGACCTCGTCGAGGGGGCTGGCGCCCGGCTCGTACCAGGCGCACGCCAGCGTCGCTCTGGCCGGCGCCCTGGTGGCGCAGGCGACCACCGCGTTCGAGATCGTGGGCCGGCCGCTGCTCGTCGCGGAGCTCGCGATCTCCGGCCGCGGCGACCCGGCCGCCGTCGGCGCCGGCGCGCCCGTTCCCGTCGGCGTCGTCCTGCGGAACGACGGCTCCGAGACGGCCGGCGCGGTGGTCGTCCACCTGCTGGCCGTCGACCCGGCGATCGGTGCCGAGATCTGGCGCTGGGACGCCCCCGTCGGCGTCCTGCCGGCGGGCGCCGCCTGGACCCTGGCGGCGGCGGTGCCGACCGCCGGGCTTCCACTGCGCGTCTACGCCCTGTCCCTCGCCGTCGAGCACGACGGGCGCACGGATCTCCTCGCCACCGGCCGCTTCCGCGTGGCGGACGGCCGGGCGCCGCAGATCGCGCTCCGGAGCCCGGCTCCGGGCGCGTTCGTGCGCGGCTCGGTCACGGTCCGCGCCGAGGTGACGGACGACGCGTCCGGCGTCACGCAGGTCCGCGCGGCGGGCGGCACGTCCACCGCGGCGCTCGTGCTCGAGAGCGGGAACGGGCTCGACGGGACATGGGCGGGCCCGGTCACGCTCGGTCCCGACGGGCCCTACCGCATCACGGTCAGCGCCGCGGACGCCGAGGGCAATGACGGCCTTGCAGCGCCCGGCCCGAAGAATCCGATCGCCGTGGACGTCGTCAGCGACACGATCGACCCCACCATCCGGATCGAGGGCGTGGCCGACGGCGCGCTCGTGAACGCGTCCGTGCAGGCCACCGCTGTGGCCGAGGACGCCAACCTGCACGACGTGGCGATGCGCATGGACGGCGTCCCGTACGCGGCGGGATCCCCGTACCTGCTCGACGGCCACCACGTCGTGTCCGCCGTCGCCACGGACCTCGCCGGGAACACCGCCTCCGCGGCGGTCGCGTTCGAGATCGACACGACGCCTCCCGCCGTCACCTTCATGGGGGTGACCGACGGCGCCTGCGTCTCGTCCGACGTGATGCCGATGGTGTGGGTCACCGACCCGAACTTCGACGGCTACGCGGTGCTGCTCGACGGACAGCCGTTCCTGCCCGGCGCGGTGCTGACCGCCGAGCGCCCCTACGCGCTCGCGATCGACGCGCGCGACCGGGCCGGGAACACGGCGCACCAGACCATCTCCTTCACCATCGACAGGACGCCGCCGGAGGTGACGATCGCCGGGGTGGACGACGGAGCGTTCCTGAACCACGCGGTCGCTCCCCAGGTCGGCATCCACGACGCGAACCTGCTCGTCGCCGAGGTCACCCTCGACGGCGCACCGTTCGCGAGCGGGACCCCGGTCGCCTCGCAGGGCGTCCACCTGCTCAGGGCGTTCGGCCTGGACAGGGCCGGTCTGCGGACGGAGCGGACCATCACGTTCACGATCGACACCTCCCAGCCGCGGGTCGCCATCACCGGGATCCCGGGCACCTACGCGCGGGTGGACGTCGTCCCGATCATCACCGCGACCGACGCGAACATCGCGTCCATCGTCGCGACCCTCGACGGGAACCCGTTCCTGAGCGGGACGCCCGTTCGCACGGAGGGGCCGCACGCCATCCACGTGGTCGCGCGCACGACCGCAGGGAACGAGGCGACGGCGGACGCGAGCTTCGTCATCGACAAGACGCCGCCGGCCGTGTCGCTCGGCGGGGTGGCGGACGGCGCCTACGTGAAGAGCGCGGTCGCCGTGACCGTCGCGGCCAGCGACCCGTACCTCGACCACGCCGACCTCACGCTCGACGGCCTCCCGTACGTCTCCGGCGCGGCGATCCTCTCGGAGGGGCCGCACGCCGTGACGGCGACCGCCTCCGATCGCGCGGGCAACGTGGCCTCGGCGACCGTTCGCTTCACCCTCGACCGGACCGCCCCCGCCATCTCCATCACCGGAGTCAGCGACGGGCTGGTCACGCGATCGGACGTGACCCCGGTCGCGACGGTGTCGGACCCGAACCCCGGCGAGCAGCACCTGCTCGTGGACGGGATCGAGGTGGCGCCGGGCGCCGTCGTCCATGCCGAGGGGGCGCACACCGTCCTGGTGACCGCGACCGACCGCGCGCTCAACGCCTCCAGCGCGACGGTCGCCTTCGAGATCGACCGCACTCCCCCGGTGATCTCGACCAGCGTGACGGACGGCGCCCACCTCTCGGACGCGGCGGCGGTCTCGTTCTCGGCCGCGGACCGGAACCTCGACCCGGCGAGTGTCTCGGGCACCCTGGACGGCTCGCCGCTCGCCAGCGGCTCGATCGTGTCCGCCCCGGGCGACCACCTGCTCGTCGTGAGCGCGAAGGACCGCGCCGGGAACACCGCCGCGACCACCGTCCACTTCACGCTCACGACCGTCCACTACACCGTGACGAAGCGGATCCTGCCGCGCCAGAGCCGGATGCTGGTGCTGCTGCCGTGCGACGACCCGGACGGCGACGCGACCCGCTCGTTCCTCACGGCCGCGCTTCCGGACGCGGTCCTGACCTTCGTGACGTCGCAGGTGGACCTCCTGGTCGAGCTGCGGAAGGGCGCGCACGACGTGGTGGTGCTCACCGACGCGGCCGGCGACTCGTGCCATTGCCGTCCGGTGAATCCGTCGCCGCCCCTGTCCGCGAGCGCGCTCGCGGCGCGCGTCGAGCAGGAGCTCACCGAGGCGATCTTCCGCGGGAGCGGCGTCCTGGTCATGCGGACGACCCAGGCGGCGTCGCCGAAGCTCGCCGAGGCGCTGGGCCTCGACTTCAAGGGGAACGTGGGTGCGGCCTGGGTGAAGGTCTCGACGAGCGCGCTGTCCCAGGCGACGCGGCTCCACGTCGCGGACGGGGTCTCGCTGAAGCCGAGCGGCGCACAGTCGGCCGGGACCTTCGAGTGCGGGGGAGGGGTCGCGCTGGCGCTCCATCCCTTCGGCTCGGGCGCGGCGGTCACGGCGGGCTTCGATCCCGCGCACGCGACGCCGTCGGCCGACGCGATCCGCCTGGTCCAGAACGCGGTCGAGTACCTGACCACCGACGACGCCGTCGCCCCCCGGGGCATCGTCGCCGTCGAGATCGCCGTCACCAACGACGCTCGCGCGGTCGACACGTCCGTCCGGGAGGTCCTCGATCCGGGGCTGCAGCTCGTCATGGCGCTCGACGGCGGGTCGGTCCAGCCCACCGGGGAGATCCGCTGGTCGCTCCACCAGGAAGCCGGGCAGACCGACCGCCTCCAGTACCTGCTGCGCATGCCCGCGGTCGCGGGGACCTACGCGGCGACGAGCGAGGTCTCCTGGGTCGGTCCGAGTGGGCCCGTGTCCTACGGGCATTACCCGCTCTCCATCTCGCTCGCCGCCGGCGCCGACGCGCTCCAGTCCGACGCGGAGCGGGTGGTGTCCGCCATCCCGCCGGGCTGCGCCGACGGCTCGACCCGGCGGACCATGCTGGCGAAGCTGGCATCGGTCCGGGCCAACAAGGGCGCGACGGCGTCGGACCGCGAGCGCGCCATCGCCGACCTGCTGTCGGCAGTGGACGCGTGCAGGTCGCTGCGCAGCATCGACCCGGGGCCCATCCGGATGTCGCTCGACGCGCTCCTCGCGTTCTGGGAGACCAGGCCGTGAGCGCGTGCAAGGGGAACGTCACGATGAGACACGCCCGGGCCGTCGCATCGGGGCTCCTGCTGGTCCTCCCGGTGCTCGCTCTCCCGGCCCGCCTCCGGCCTGACGGCCGGAGGCGGCCGGCGGCCTTCGCGGCCGTTCCGCCAGGCCCCCGGCTCGACTGGTCGGTCATCGAGGAGCGCACGCGCAAGGTGGAAGCCGCCCGGCGCGAGCACGAGGTCGACTCCGCCGCGCCCGTCCTCGAGACGGACGCGCGGTCGGTCCTCGCGGCGGCCGCGCGCGTGGTCGGCGATCCGCCGACGGGGCTCGCCCGCCTCGCCTTCCCCGGCTCCCTGAGCGGCGGCGACCGGAAGGCGTGGGCGAGCACGGAGGCGGCCCTCGAGGATCTCGGCGGGCGCATCGAGAAGGCCACCTCGGCGGCGCGCGAGGCGCTCGCCGCCTCGGCGGAGCGGGCGCGCCGGGACCGCCTGGCGCCGCTCGAGGCGCGGCTCGCGGCCGAGCGGAACCTGCTCGACGGGCGCGCCGTGGAGGCGAGGCGGCTCCTGGGGTCGGCCGTCGAAGGCGTCCGGCTGCGCCAGGGCGGGTTCCTCGCCCGGCTGCGCTGCCAGTGGCGGCAGGTGGTCGGCGACTCGGCCGCCGCGCGGGTCGCGAAGCTGGCGGCGCGGATGAGGGACTGGTCGGGCGACCGGCCCGTGCTGGGCGCGAACCTGACCTACGTCCGCGGCGCGCTCCAGCCGCGGCCCCTGCCGTCGCTCGAGATCAAGCCGGCGTACGAGCTCGCCGTCCTCCAGCCGCAGGGGCTGGAGGACACGAGGCAGGGTCACGAGATCGAGCTCGGGACGGAGATCTCCGCCAAGGCCACGTCGCTCCGGACCGCGCAGGCGGCCTACGCGTTCGTGAAGAACGAGACCAGGCTGGACTGGTACGACGGCTGCCTCAAGGGGACGACCGAGACGCTCCGCGAGCTCAGGGGCAACGACGTGGACCTGGCGGCGCTCCTCATCGCGCTCCTGCGCGCCCAGGGCACGGCCGCTCGCTACGTCCGCGGCACGATCGAGATGCCGGTCGGCCGGATCGCGGAGCACATGGGCTTGCTCACCGCGGACCAGATCGCCGCGGTCGACGCGGACGCGTCGTCGCTGCCGCCGGGCCTCCGAGACGCGGCGATCCGCGGGCTGCGGGCCGCCGGCGTTCCCTTCGAGCCGGTGACGTCGGGAGGGCGGATCTCCGCGGTCCGGTTCCTGCACACGTGGGTCGAGGCGATGCTCGCCTACGGCGACTACCGCGGCGCCGGGAAGCAGAGCGGCGCCAAGCAATGGGTCGCGCTCGATCCCTCCTTCCCGGCCCGGTCGAGGTACACGGCGACCCGCCCCGCCGCCGACGCCTTGACGGTCACGGGGCTCTCGGTCGCCGGGCTGGTGCGCGACTACCTCGCGACCGGCCCGGACCTGTCGCCGCTCGACTACGCGAAGGAGCGCATCGGCGCCGCGCTCCCCGACCAGCAAGGGCTCACGCTGGAGTCGGTGCGGCGCACCACGCACCAGAACCAGGAGATCCTGCCGTTCGTCCCCGGCACGCTGCCGTACACCGTGACCGCGACGCACGACGAGGCCGCGTTCGTCACCGACGAGGCGAAGCACCGCGTCCACATCACCGTGACGGACCTCGCCGGGCCGGTCCTCGACACGACCGTGCCGCTCCACTCCGCCGTGGGCCACCGGATGGTCCTCACCTCCAGGCCGGCGACCAGCGCCGACGCCGAGGCGATCGTCGCGGCGGGCGGGCTGTACGCTGCCCCGGCCGCCGCGGTCCAGGTGATCCCCGTGCTGGTCGTGGACGGCGGGGAGGTCGCCACCGCCACGCGGCCGGTGGGGCTGGGCGCGACGGTGTCGTGGACGATGGAGCTGCTCCTCCCCGACGGCACGTCGAGGTTCGTCCGCAACGATCTGATCGCGGGGAACGTGGTCGCGATCGGGCTGGGCGGACCCGCGAACACGAACCTCGACGGCCCCGATCCCGCGGGGCCGCAGGACGACGACGCGTCGCGGTTCCTCTACGCGAGGGCGGCCGACTACGCGACCCGCTGGACGGACGCCGAGGAGGAGCTCTCGCAGCTCCTCCAGGTGGTGCCGCTGCGCCCCACGGCGAGCGTCGTCCTGGCGGAGTACCAGCTGGCCGTGGACGAGGTGCTCGGCGTCCGCCGGCGCGTGGTGTGGAAGGGCGTCGAGATCGACGCCGATCACCGCACCATGGCGCCGCTCGAGCTCGTCTCCGGGCGCGGGAACGAGCTGCTCAGGCTGTCCGGCTTCCAGGGGTCCTTCCTGGAGGGAGAGATCCTCCGCGACTCGACCGGCTCGCCGTCCGTGGCCGCCGTCACGGTGCTCCAGGAGGCCTACCGCCGCGGCCAGCAGGTGCTGCTGCTCACGCGCGACAGCGCCGCGGCGCTCCTCCCGGGCCTCGCGACCAGCCCGGAGGTGCTGCGGGACGTCCGGGACCACGTCGCCATGGGGCGCGAGGTCCTCATCCCCGCCGCCGACCTGAGCATGAGGGACTGGACCGGCACCGGGTTCATCGCCCGGGACCCGGCGACGGAGGAAGCAGGTTACTTCCTCTCCGGCGTCGTGTCGGGCGGGCAGACGATCGTCTCGCCGGCGTCGTGGACGGACCAGGACCTGGTGGCCACCCTGCAGAGCCCGGGCGCACCCAAGGTGACCACCGACGTCACCCAGGTCGCCCGGATCGTGAAGGTCTCGACCTCCGATCTCCAGCGCGTGGTGGTGGGCCAGCGCACGCCCCGGCCGCTGTCCGTCTACGTGACGACCGCCGCGGGTGCCCCGGTGGCGAACGCCGCCGTGACCTTCCGCGCGGTCGGCCCCTCGAAGCCGAAGATGATCGACCTCGCCAACTCGAGCAACGCCGGCGCTTCCGTCAGCGTCACCACCGACCGCTCCGGCCTGGCGCGCGTCCTGGTGGAGCCCGACACCGTCATCGCGAACGACGCCGTCATCGAGCGCGGCGGCGCTCCGGGCAAGCCGAACGACGCGCTCGTCGGCTACGACGAGGTGATGGCGCTGGTGGACAACGGCACCAACACGATCGCCCTCGGGACGCCGTTCGTGGTGCTGGCCGACAACGACGTCCCCGCCACCATCCAGCTCCCGTGCTCCGAGTACCCCGGTGGCAATTCCTGCTGGCGCGAGTACGTCGCGGGCGTGCAGCTCGGGCAGGAGCTGTGGGCCATGGTGCTCGACCGGTTCGGCAACTGGGTCCCGAACACGCCCCTGAGGTGGACGACGTCGCCCGCGAGCGGCGTGTTCCTCGACTTCGCCCAGGTGTCGGACCGCACGCCGCGCGTCCTCGACAGGGCGGACCCCGCGCAGCAGCAGACCCTCACCCTCACCACCCCGACCGCCGCCGCCAGCATCACCGACTTCATCCCGTACGTGCCGCCGGACGAGAAGCGGGTCGCGCTGGATCTGGTCGCGACCGCGGGATCGGTCACGAACACGTACCGCATCGGGGTGGCCCGCCCCGCATCGTCGGAGGAGTACTCGATGCGGCTGAAGACGGTGTCCTCCGCGAGCTTCGACGGCGTGTTCCGCGCTAGGTTCCAGGAGCCGGTCGGCGTCCAGGTGCTGCACTGGACGGGCGACGCCGCAAGACCCTGGGTGGCGCTGCAGGGCCACGACGCCCAGGTCGCGCGGGTCCTGGGGCGCATGGACGTCTACGACCGGTCGCACGCCGCGGTCGTGGACGCGGCCTTCGCGACCGGGCTGGTGGACGCCACCCTCCCGTCCATCCGGCAGCAGGCGGTGAGCCTCGTGGACGCGGACTACGCGACCCCGGCGGCCGCGGCCGCGGCCATCCACGACGGCCTGGTCGCGTTCTACTCGCAGCTCGACCCGGCGCTCTGGCCGGCGCGGAAGGTTCCGGTCGAGAAGGCGGCCAAGGCGCTCGGGGACGCATGGCCGGCGAACGCCCGGGACGTGCTGCTCTCGTCGCAGACGATCGACGTCGCGCCGACCGGGACGGCCGGGCCCTCGCTCGACCCCCGCTGGGCGCAGTTCGACGACACCGTGACGGCGACGTTCTGGCCGGACTATGCGGTCGCGGGCGGGCGGCAGATGAACCTGTTCTCCGCGCGGGTCGAGAAGACGACCGGCGGGGAGTACCTGGTGACGGCGCCGAACGGCGGAAGCTCCGAGTTCATCCAGGCCAACTCCGGCCTGCCCGCCACGGCGACGTACCGGCTGACGCCCGGGTACGTCGAGCGCTCGATCGACGACTTCGGGGCCGCCGCCGGCGACGACCTCGCGATCGTGTTCCACGCGACCAATCCGGCCGGGTTCCCGATCTACGCCCGGATCATCCAGGAGCCTGCCGTGCCGGGGGAGCAGCTCGTCCAGGTGCCGGGCCCCGACGAGATCCCGAGGCACCCGGACGACCCGGGGCTCCTCACGATCATGTCCCACTTCAACCCGTTCCTGCGGCTGGCGCTCGTGCCGGGGTCGCACGGGGGGAACGTGAGGCTCGAGCTGGGGGTGCCGGATGCGATGAAGCCTCCGCTCCCGGCGGGCGGCGTGGCGGTGCAGGTTCTCGGCTACGGCGGGGGACGGATCCACATCGCGCCTCCCGGCACCGGGGTCGTCAGCGCCACCGACACGCTCCGCGCGGAGGTCATCCTGCCGCTGCGCAGCTTCGAGGCGACCGCGACCCCGACGCCCGGCCAGCCCGTGGCGATCAGCGACGCCGATCTGCCCATCCTCCATCCGGCGCAGCTGAACTTCAGGGTCAAGGGCGCGGGCGAGGTCGTCATCACGGCGGGCAGCGCCACGGTGACCGCGGGCGCGGTGGTGGTGGCCGCGGCGAAGGTGAACGCGGACCAGGACGGCAACCTGCTCGCGGCTCCCCAGCCGCTCGGCGGCGCGCCGGTCCTGGGCACGACGCAGTTCGGCTGGCTGTCCGCGTCGGTGTTCCCGTCCGATCCGACGGTGAACCAGGTGAAGGTCACGTTCAAGCCGGACGATCCCACCGCGCAGAAGCTCGACGTCGCGATCCCGTTCGTCACGGCCGTGAAGGACATGGGGGTGCTCCCCATCGGTCACACCTTCGTGCGCGACGTGAGCGTGGTGGACGGCCACCTGGTGAAGCAGTCGGTGGACGTGGCGATTCCGGGGCGCGGCGGCGGGCTGAGTTTCAGGCGGACCTACACCAGCCGGGGCCTGGAGACGAGTCCGCTCGGCGCCGGCTGGAGCCACTCGTACCGGTCCTGGGTCACGCAGGAGGTCTCGAACGGCCACGTGCGCTACGCCGTCGTGGGCGGCGAGGGGACCGGGCAGGTCTTCGACTGCACGAACCCGACCACCGGCTGCACGACGCAGCGCGGATTCCACGGCTCGCTCCGCCCGAGCGCCTCGGAGGTGGTGTACCGGGCGCTCGACGGAACCGAGTTCCACTACGCGCGGCCGGACCCGCTTCCCGGGACGCAGCGGTTCTGGCTCACGTCGATCGTCGACCCGCGCGGCAACACCACCACGCTCGCCTACGGCACGCCCGCCGTCGGCGGAGAGGTGGTGCGCGTCTACGAGCCGGGCAACGGCCGGGTCCTCCAGCTCGCCTACCAGTGGCCCACGGGCGGAACGCGGCCGCAGCTGGCCACCGTCGAGCTGCTGTCGAACCCGGTGGGGACGCAGGACCCCGGCGCCTCCCTCGCGCCGATCGACTCGCGCGGCGTCTGCGTCGCCTACGAGTACGACCTGCACCAGAACCTGACCGCGGCGAAGCGGTTCGACGGGCCGTGCTCGCCGAACGCGGCGCCGGTCCGGACCGAGGGGTACGCGTACCAGGAGAGCGCCGACGAGGGGCTCCAGAACAACCTGGTGCAGTACACGGATCCGAACGGGAACGTCACCTCGTACGCGTACTACCAGGCCACGGACCACCTGAACGGCGAGGGGCAGTTCCTGCTCATGGGAGACAAGCAGGAGCGGGTGAAGACCGTCACCGAGCCCTCGCCCGGCGGCGTGACGACGTTCCGCTACGTCCTCGTCCCCACCTACGTGGGGATCCTCCGCCAGGTCAAGCCGCTCTACGAGACATGGGTCTACAGCCCTCGCCTCGACGTCGCGAAGCCCACCATCTACCGCCAGGATCCGTACGGCGCGACGGCCCAGGTCGAGCGGCCGTTGAGCAGCGGCGTCTCCGTCGTCAGCACCACCGCCTGGGACTCCGTCCAGATCAGGCCCGTCGAGGAGATCGACGGACGCGGCCGCCACACGGTGATGAAGTACGACGCCCGCGGAAACATGACGGAGCGGCGGATCCTTCCCGCGACGCAGCCCGATCCCACCGGGGCGCCCGCCCTCGCGGCGTTGACGGATGGTGACGGGAACGCCGCGGGGGACGTCGTCGAGCGCTGGTCCTACGATCCGAGCTTCAACGGCGAGGCTTGCCGGGTGGACGCCGAGGGGCGGGTCACGGTCACGGCCTACGACTCCGCGACGGGGGTGCCGCTGAGCAGGAAGCGGAACGCGACCCCCCTGTCCGCAGCCGCCGTCGCTGCGGGCACGGACTGCGCCTCGCTCGCCGCCCAGGCGTCCACCTCGGCGGACGACGTCGTCTCCACCTTCGGCTACTGCTCGGTGAACGCGCCCTGCGTCACGAACGCGGTGAAGGGGGATCTCGTCCAGGCAGCCGAGGGAACGCGAACCACTGCCCAGACCGCTTACGACCTGTACGGGAACGCAACCGACACGCGGACGCCGACCGGCAGCGGCCCGGACCTGACCGTCCACGCCGACTTCGACGCGCGGAGCCGGCTCGTGCAGCAGACCGACTCCATGGGGCGCGTCCTGGTGAAGGTCTGGGACGCGCTCGATCGCCAGGTGTCCGTCGAGCGGCGCAACGGGAAGGGCTCCTCGCCGGGCGAGTACCGCACCACCGCGTGGTATCCGGGCGGCCAGGTCATGCAGGAGACGGTGGGGACGCCGGCGGCCCCGGGCGCGTTCCTGAGCCGCTCCGTCGAGCTCGACGCCGGTAATCGGCCGCACGTCATCCACGAATCGGGCGCCGGGCTCCAGGGCGAGGTGGTGACGCAGATCGACCACGACGCAGAGGGGAGCGAGATCGCGGTGGTGGACCGGCGCGGCGTGAGGACCGCGACCCGCCTGGACTGGGCGAATCGCCCGGTGGAGACGCGCGTCGGCATCGCCGATCCGACCCGCTTCGCTGCGCAGGGCGGCGACGCGGCAGGCCTCGCCGGCGACCGTGTCACCGCGACGGCCGGATACGACGCGGTCGGGAACAAGATCTGGGAGACGGACCTCCACGGCCACCGGACGGACTACACGCTGGACCCGCTCTACCGGGTGGTGGCGGTGACCTCGCCGCCGGTCCCGGGCCCCGGATTCGCCCCGGCCACCGCGATCCGATACACGACCACGCGCCGGTTCGACCGCGCCGGCGACAGGACGTCCGAGCAGGACGGCAACGGCAACGCGACGGCGTGGACCTACGACTTCGCGGGCCGGGTGCTCACCGCGACCGACGCGGTCGGCCGGGTCGAGCGACGCGCCTACGACGTGGACGGCGTCCTCCGCCACCAGCGGTTCCAGGCCGGCGGCGTCGAGTACCTCCACCGGGAGACGACGCCCGACCTGCTGGGCCGCACCACCGAGGTGAAGGAGACGTACCTCGACGCGCAGGGCGCGAGCCGGACCATCAAGAGCGAGACGCGCTACGCGGACTCGAGCCACCGCGTCGAGCTCCAGGACGCGCGCGGCTTCGTCACCATCCGCGAGCTGGACGACCTCGATCGCGTGTTCCGGGAGACGGTGGACGGCGCCGGTCAGCTCCTCGCCCGGACGCCGGACGACCTCGGCGCCGGGTCGCCGCTCCAGCTGGTCACGCAGTACGAGTACGACCTCGGCGGCAATCGCAGCGCGGTCGTCGATCCGGAGGGGCGCCGCAGCGAGGAGGTCCACGACGCCCTGAAGCGCGTCACGCGCCGGAACCTGCCCATGGGTGTCTCGGAGACGCTCGCCTACGACGCGGAGGGTCACCTCGTCCAGTCCACGGACCGGCGCGGCATCGTCCGCACCAGCCGGTTCGACGTGCTGGGGCGCGAGACCGAGCAGCGGCTGGTGGAGTCCATCAGCTCCGGCGGCTCGGCGCTCCTGACCCGGGCGCGCTTCTACGGCGACGCGCCCGACGCAGACGGGAACACGACGCTCTCCGAGCTCGACGCGCTGTCGCGCCAGACGACGCGCACGCTGGACGCGCTGCACCGG